>Ga0193753_10003684_pt1 | contig 11224 bp, 11 predicted proteins | sample H1c2metaG_FD_144925 | JGI IMG/M metagenome (GOLD analysis project Ga0193753, IMG submission 144925) | Soil microbial communities from a riparian zone of the East river system, Colorado, United States - H1c2 | ecosystem: Environmental > Terrestrial > Soil > Riparian zone | place: USA: East... | reverse complement strand
AACACACCTCTGTTATAATCACTTCCTATGAGTTCACTTCAGCTTGGTATAGTCAGGACTCAACTTTACCTTTTGAGCTGAAATTCTCGATGCCGAAGACGGACCGTGGCAAACGGGGGTACTCAAACAGTTATGCCGACAAGGCAAGCCGGTCGCTCTATTAATACTATTCATCAACCAACTGAAGCTGACCATCAATTAGATATTCCCAAATCACCCCCGTATTGAGAATCTCGGGCCCTTCTCCCGTTTCCGGATTGATAGTCTCGATAGGTAATGCACCACCTCCACGCCAGTAGTGGTTCCAAATTTTATCTTTTTCTCCCTCTTTAAATGTTTGCCTATGGCCTACGTCCCACATTTGAGTAATAACTTGCATGTTTACCTTCACAACCCTAGGTTCACTTGCTGGGTTGATGACTTAGAGGACGTACCTCTTAAAGGACTTAGGACTTAGAGGACGTACCTCTTAAAGGTTATTTTCATTATATACTATAAGTTTGGCTATGTCTTTCACCTCTGTTATAATAGTCGGATATGAGTTTATCTATAGGTATAGTCAGGACTCAACTTTACCTTTCGAACTGACATTTAAGATGCCCGTGCCCGACCGGGGCAAGCGCGGGTACTCGAATCAGTATGCTGACAGGCTTGCCAAACGACTCTTATGATCCCCCTTCGTGATCTAAAGGATTTCCTCTCTTAGCATGTAGGCTGTCACTGACGCCTTTTCGATCAAGAAATCCAGAACCTTAATGACGTGCTTTTTGAGAGCGGGCGAAGTTCTTATGTCATGCCTTTTGTCTAGAACGTACCTCCTCATTACATGCTCAAGATGATAAATTGTATTGACTTCGAGGTCTTCCGTGTAAAGATTTTTGTTTTGGTCTAGCATATCGCTAATCCAGACGATACCGTCGTCCGTAAACTTGCTTCCGATGTCATACAAGACTTTTGTGATTGAATATAAAGTCGTAACATCTGCACCTATTGCCGTCAGAGCTTTCTTGTAGAATGCTCTTTTCCTATCTTTTAGCGTGTGCCACTCCCGAGCGGTTTCTTTCCAATACTGCCAAGCGAGCAAATAGTTTCGTATAACCTGTTTTACAGTACTACTCCGCCATTGTTTACTGAGCCCCACCACGGACTCATAGAAAAGCCCCCAAACCAACCAAAATTGGTCATAATTTGCGACCCGATCCTCAACACTAATAAACTGCTCAAGCAAATCACTGGCATTTTTTGAACCATTAAAGTTTTCGACGAAAGGCTTAAGGTAGCCCTCAATTTCTTCCGTTTTAGAAGTGAGAATGAAATTGGTAAACTTATCTATGAATTGATGGGTATCTCTATAGTCGTCTTTCTCATCTCGAAAAAGGTCTTTCGCAAGTATAGGTAAAGCTGTAGCAAGGAATGCTTTATGGGATTTGTCTTGCGTACCATATGGTATAAGTTCGAACGCTGTTTTTAGCGTATTGACTTCTATCATATCTATCTTAGGAAGGTCTTTGAACTCAATAGTATCTGTCACAATGCTTTCGAGCTCTGATTTGTATTTGTTGCTGAATGCCTCAAGTAGCTTTTCGTTTGAGACTTGGTAGATCCGGTTTTTATGATTCTCCTCTCTAATTGCATCGTAGAGGATGTCATATTTAGGCTTAAGCAATAGATAGCCACATAGAATGGACTGAGCGTCCTTATGGCTCATCCCCCACAGGTGGTGCAGAATTGCGATTAAGGCCAGGTCGCTCAAGCTATTCATACCGATTGCTCGCCTATCAAATAAAATAAGGAGTAAGTACGTCTTGATTGTTGAATCGTCCTCTTTGGATATACCAATAAGGAATGGAAGTGACCCTATGGCAGCGTCTAGACCATCTCCAACCTGGTAGTCATACTTATCATGGAAGGGCAACATAACATAGTTAAATAGCACCTCTTTAGCCCATGTCTTATCGCTATCTTGAAGCTGACCGGCAAAGTCACGGACCAATACTGCACACACATAGGCGGGCGTAGCATTATCAAATGTACGCACATTCTGGTTTCCTTCCGTTAATTTCTGGAGGATTTCTTTTGTTTCAGCGATAGAACTTGCAATATCACCCTCAAACTTAGCATCCTTATACTTATCTTCCTCTTTTTGCCATCTAGCATGAGCCCACAACTGCAATGAAAGATGCTTGAGCGCCTCGTTACTCTCTCGCAGTGAGTCTTCGCTAAACTTCCTTAACTCGGGCTCAATCTCTGGGTTGAGTGCAACTAAAGTTTGCCCGTCTTTTTGCTCAACGGTGGGGCGCATCTTTCGCCTATCCATTCGAGCGAGATATAGACGCCAGGTTTTATCGGCATCGGTTTCTTTCTCGCTTGAAGGCAAAGCTGCATAATGGGCGTCCAGAATGTTCCAAACTACCTTTTGACGATTCCCCGTCTCTTTTTCTTCTTCCGTCGCTACGAATTGATAGTTAACTGCTAGATTTTCGAGAGTGTTTTTACGATACTCGTCATCCGCCGCTTTTATTCTTTCGTCTTGATGCAATTGCGTCATAAAGTCGCGTGTCGGGGCCATATCACGCAAACCTTCAAGAAAACTCTTTTGCCGATGATCCTTACCGTAACGAGCATGATCATAGAGGAAAAGCTCTTTAGTTCTAAATAGGACGGCTGCAATGCTGAATAGCTTAGACGGCTGTGAGAAAACTGCGCTAATTACCACTGGGGTGATCAAAGTAGAGTTTGATCTTTCCAACAGATAAAGACACTGTTTTTCTGCCTCCTCCTGTGTCGCATCCTTTACATAGTCAATAAGCCACTTTTCCAGAGACATCAGCAGTGAAGCCAGTAAAGTTGAGGCTGCCTCACCTCCCCTATATAGGCCCCACAATCTATAGCTTAAGTGCTGCGTGACAACAATGTCTTCCGCCACATAAATTTTGAGTTCTTTAAGTTCATTCTTACTTAAGTGAGAGGCTGCATATGCATCTGCGGAAGCGTTCGAAATTTTGAGTATAAAGTCTATGGCCTGCCGGGGCGCTGTACTTAGGAGAACTGTCATTGGCGTCTGGAGAGTACTGGCAGGATAGTAGTCGTGTTGGTTTACCGCGAAACCAAAATCGGCCTCAAGGTTTAGCCTAGCGCCATAGTCATCCTCATCTTCACTGTCGCGCGCAAGCCACATGTATTCAGCCAACCCTATTACCTTTTCAGGTACTGCTTGTGCGACTTCGGAACTTAGCAGCAGCGAAGAAAGCACAGCCTCAGCGAGTGAATGATATTTATCACGGCGTCCATGACGTTCACTGCCCGTAACTTCGTCAACGATTGCCGATAACTCGTCTTTGATCTCCGAGGAGCCATTCAATACAACGTTGATGATTTTCTTTTCAAGATCACGAGAATTATAGCCAAAGCCTCCCTGGTCTGCGATTTGTTCGTAATAAAATAGCGCTGTCTGGCTAGCCTGCTTAGTTGTTTCGCCCGTTTTGTGTTTTGTGTTCCAGTCATAAAGAACTTCGAGAATTGCGTTGCTGTTCTTTAGGCCCATAGATTCTTTATGACGATGCACAAAATCTATGACGTAATTCCAGCCGCTGCCTTTAGGAGCCGTGAAGAGATCTTTTGCCGTAATGCCTTTGATCCTCTGTATGCCTAATTTCCGTAAAATTGTCTCGTCAATCTGCTTGCACGCAATCCTAAGCAGAAAGGTCACTCTAACTAAAAGCCTGGCATTATCAGCCAGCAGCTCCGTTTCAAATAATTCAAAGAAGCTCCTTGAATGTTCCGACTTCATAACCGATACAAGCGCTTCGTCACGCCAGTAACTCGGTATGGATTTATCACTGATACTTGCTTCTATTAACTTTCTTATCTTATCTCGATCGGCTAATAACTTGTCGGATAGCCAGTGCCTGAATGCCCGACGGATAGGCAGTGACTCGCCAAGATCAGCATAGAAATCAGCAGGGTTATCTTTTTGGTGAAAGATCGTCTCGATTATCTTTTCAAGAGCCCACTCTTCATAGATGTCATGCGTGATAAAGTACGACCTCGACTTATTGTCGTAGCCTATAATTTCATCCGAAACCAACAGGTGAAGAACCCCCACATCAAGTCCGTTTGCCTTAATAAAAAAGTTGCCCTGATCTGCCCTTCTTTTTGCCAGCCCCAAGAAATTATCTTCGCGACGCGTATGCGTCCCATCTTTTTTATACAATGTATTGGCTATTTGCTTATCCCACAGCAGCTTCTTGAAGTCCGAGTAGGTTACGTCGGCCTTGAAAGTTCCATAGTTTTGTAGGTACTCATTGAGATAAAAGGGGTTCCTGATAAGATCCTGCATCCTGTCATTCTTGGGTAATTCAAACCCGTACTGGCTCGCAGTATTTTCAAGCTCTAAGGGTGTCGATGTTTGAATATCCAAGCCCTGAAAGCTTAGTGAATATGCATCCACCAACATAACCTTAAGGTCATCCATGTAGCTACGGCGCGTGGTAAAAACGATTTTCCAACCGTATTTAAGAACTAAGCCAACGAACTCTCGAAAAACATCCTTATCTGCAATGTCGGCTAGCTTTTCGGCGGAATCAATGACAACAATCTTAAGGGTAACGTCTGGGTAAAGCGAGGCGAAATCTTCAGCCCCAAAGCTTCCGTAGGTCCTAAAAAGATCACTAACATGTGCTAGGTGGTTGAATTCTATTGCCTTGAAGATAAATAGCGGCACTTTGCGTTTTTCTATGTCGTAGATGTCTTTAATGACAGCTGTTTTGCCCACACCACCCTCACCGCTCAATACAACCGGCAGGGCTTCAGACACTGCTGCGATCAACTGGCTAGCAATACCCGTCCTATCGATTTTTACATCCTTGCCATCAAAAACTATCTTTGACCGTATAGGGCTAAGGATTGACTCCGAATGCTGATCGAGTTCGGCCACCAAATCTATAATGCTTTTGTCTAGGCTAAAAAAGTATCTGACTAGTGATGCGTTCTCCTGGGTGACGAAAGGAGACTCGAAATACCATGCGCCTCTCCACTCTACAGTGATTCCTTTGTTCTTAGCGTGGCCTTCGACTTCAGATTTATATTTAGGGTCTGTTTTCTTTTTGTCTTGGCCAAAGTCCTTATTAAGGTAAAAGACCAACTTAGTAATCTCAGGATGCCTGGTCTTAGCTGTGTCTATAGTGGAGATAAGATCCGCTTTATGTTCAGACAACTTAGTGTCGTAGTACTTGGCCTGCCAACCCACCCAATCATCACCAACTTGTATAGGACTAGTCTCTATGCCAGCATGGTTTTCATAGCGAGCAATACCTAACTTTTGATCATGCTCTATACAGAAAAGAAGGTTGCAAAGCCACTGAAAAGTAAGCTGCTGTTTTCCATTGAACTTGGCGTTGAAGTATCCCCAATTTATTTCCTGCATGGTTATAGTCTACTTCTTTCCACCCCTGTCTGCTAGTGTCAGAGCAAGGCTAGCCCTTGCTATAATGATCTCCGAAGTAAAACAGTGGATTTACAGTGAAGAAAAACAACCTGATATCATGGCAGCCGGGAACCAGTGGCAACCCGAAAGGTCGGCCCAAAGGCTCTCGGAACATTAAAAAGGTCATCCAGGACCTGCTGGATGACCGGAATATGGCCGCAAGGATGTCCCTGCGCCTCCCTCGAGACACAGAGACGCCGCTAGAGGCCATCATTTACACTCTGATGGTAAAAGCTATGCGTGGTGACATCAGAGCCGCCGACGTACTCCTGAAGTATACCGTTGACAGAGATGAGCCAGCCGAGAAGTCACCTGGCTTCTTTGACAGCAAAACAATAATGTTTCAGGTCGTTGACTCTAATGGTAACCCCTACTCGGACTCAGCGCCTGAGATAGATGAAGAAACCGGTACCCTTGTAGGCTACCAAGACTAATCGTTCTGGTATTTCACCATCGCCTGACCAAGCAACGGATTTGCCGCCTGGTCAGAGCTTTGGACGATGAAGGCAGAGCCTTGTGGCTTCCATCCCTCAGATATTGTCTTTTTGACTTCGCTTTCTAGCGAAGGTTGTCTCATGAGCTTAGGCTTTACCCAATAGCCGGTCACAATCTTGTAGTCGATTATCTTTCGTTCCATGTGGTGTTGCCTTTACTACAAATTGACTTTCACACCGCTGCTGAAAGCGCTGTCATGAAGTTCGGCACTTGTGGGTGTCTGGCCTTTGGGAACGTCAAAAACGATTGAGCCGGACACGCTATTACCCGGATTGATGTCATCGTACCAACTGCTGCCGTTGGGTGTAGCAGCGAATGTTGCAGCGCTGTCTGCTGAATACTTTTGTCCCTCTGCATTAAACAGGTACAGGTTGTCCGAGATAAGGCTTTGGGCCTCATCACCGATGTTTTTGACGCTTACGCTAAGTAAGCAGTACTGGCCTTGGGCTGTTTCAGTAAGAAACTCCGAACCCACGCTGGCTTTGCCGCACTTCACGCTCTTGACGATGAACTCGAACTTGCCGTCCCGGGCAGCTTCACCGACTTTGGCTGTCGTTGCTTTTTTATCATCGGTTTTTGTTTCATTACCGTTGCTGCCGGTGTTTGTTTTATCACCGCCGCTTGCTGCACTGGCCGCAATGATGATGACTATGAGCACCAGAACTCCGGTTAGAATTTTGTGTTTTTTGAAAAAGTTGCCGTCCTTTTGTTTGGACATACTGTCTCTCCCTTTATGGTTAGTTGATTGGGTTTTGACGGCAAAACAAAAAGCCCGCCGCCAAGCGATGACCTTGCGGCCACCCACGCACCTTTCGGCGCGCGACCTATGAAGAGATACCTGAACGACGAGCTCAGTATTCTTCATAGGATTTGGTGACCATGCCATCCTTGCGGGTGGTTTAGGTCGTGAGCGACAAAAGAGTCACTTGAGGGTGATTATATAATGTTTGACCCCTGATGTACACCATAAGCAATTTGGATTATGCCTATGCTTTGCCGTACTCCATCCCTGTAGGATAATATGCGTATGAGTCCGGATGAACAGATTTTAGGAGTAGTGAAGATTATTAAACAGGCTGAGGCCGTTAACCCTGCTGGCAAGGCTTTTCGGGTGGCGCTGGAAAAACTGAGGCCGTACCCGGACCACGCAGCCATACTGAGCAAGCTGCAAGCTGAACACAATGCACTTTCTATCTTGCAGCGACCAAACGCTAAGGGTTTGAGTGAAATAGATTTGAACGTTATAGAGACTATGGGCGAAATGAGCGAAACGGCCACGCAAGACTACATGAGTTACCGTATCCTTGCCCTTCCAAAATTCCCCAAGCTATACGACAAGCTTAGTGCAAGTTTAGACACAACAAAATCACTACTAGAGCCGGGTAGCTACGATGCGGCCAACGGGGTACTTACTATTAACGGCCAGAGGGCATACATCATTAAGCAGCCCAACATGAAAGGCGCTAGCAACGAGAAAAATCCAGCCAAGCTCATGCGTCTTCTATTTTCTGTCAAGACTTTTTCTAATGCAGTGCCAATACGAAAAATCTTCCCTGTTAAGAGCGAGAAATATCCACCCAGCATTATCAAGAGAGCTAACGCATTAGTGACAGACATCAACGAACGCATACAAGAGAGTAGGCCAGTAAATAAAGTTGTAGGCCATGACGGATTTAAGTTCTATATAGAAAGTTCGTATCTGAAGTAGCGACAGTAAACTTCCCTGCCAAAAGCCCATGTTAGATTTTGCCCGCAAAGTTAAGCGGGCAATTTTATGCCCAGAGAGGAACAAATGGCAGATAGCAACCACAGCAAAAGAAACAGGAAAGAGGTCATGGATCGCCGCATACAACTGTCGCGCGCAAGCGAGGCCATACACAAGGTCATTATTGGGGACTGTGAGCATGGTTTTATCGATGAGGACACACGGACAATTTTGCGCGAAGCATTTTATCATGTACTCATGGCAATCGATAGCCATAACAACGTATGGCACATCGAAGATTACGGCTCATCTTACCCCGACAATGAATCAGCCGACAATGACTGGACCATGTGGGACATTCAGATTGCCGCGCCCATTCATCTTGGATACTTAGCCGGGCAAGTCGATCGCGATTACTTCTTCTAGGTTGCTAGAACATCAGCTATCAAAATTAACTAATCGGAGAGATTAAGATGGACGAATATAACGTTGAGGCTGCAATGGTAGTGCATGATTTGGAAATTATCGCAGCGCTCGTCACAGCCGGTATGGGTGACTGCTACCTCGTAAAAGATGACGCCGGTCACTTGATTGGTGTCTTCCGCGACTCCCCGGAACTTAACCACACCGTACAACAGCTTAGAGACAATAGCCTGACCTTAAACGTTCGTGACTACTGGGAAGCTGTCTTCCAGGCCGAAACAGCACAAAGCGACCAATGGGCTTATGAAACTGCTGACCGACAATAGCTTCATCAGCAAGTGGTCGGAGCAGATTTTGGGGTACGGCTTCACTGCCGTGCCCAATCTGCTGCTCAGACACCGACGAGCCATTGGCCTTACCTCTACGGAGTGCCTGGTAATCATAGCTATCGACAGTTTCCGCTGGACAAGCCAAGATCCCTGGCCAAGCCTTGAGGCACTCAGCAAGCGCTGCGGCTACTCGCCGCGCACATTGACGAGGACAATCACCAGTCTAGAGGAAAAGAATGTGATCAGGCGTGTTAAAAGGCCTGGCACATCCAACAGTTACGACCTCTCGCCTTTGATATATTGGCTGGACCATTTTGCAGAGACAGAATTGTCCGATGGTGGTGACAAGTCTGGCAGTACGCGCACTGACAAAACATACCAAAAGCGCCGGACACCCCTGTCCCCTAAAGAATACTCATATAAAAATATTCATAAAAGAAAAAAATTAAGTCAGACACCACCGACAAAGTCGGTGGCTTGATGAATATGGTCATCTCAAAGATGAGGCCGCCCCGGGTTTAGTGGTTACTCGGTAGTTTCAGATTCGGTTAGAACGAGCCAGGGGTTTGCTGCTTGTCCACTCCTTCTTGTTCTCTGATATATTTCCTGATTGCCTCTTCTTCGAAGCCGACCGTTGACGTTGCGTAGCCTCTTGCCCAGAAATGTTCACCGGTGAAGTTACGTTGCTTGCCACTGAACTGCCGGGCGATGGTGATAGCGCTCTTGCCTTTCAGAAAACCAATGACCGAGGCAACAGCATGCTTGGGAGGGATCTCGATGAGCATGTGAACGTGATCGGGCATGACATGACCTTCCACGATTGAACAGTCTTTCATTGCCGCCAGGGCATGGAAGATCTTACCCAGCTCAGGACGGATTTGACCGTACAGCGCTTTTCGCCGATGTTTGGGGATGAATACAACGTGATACTTACAATCCCATTTTGAATGAGCTAGACTATGGTAGTCTTGTGACATTATGTGGTTCCTTTCGATGGGGCGGCCACCAACAAAGACTAGCAAAAAAGCCCACCGCTTACGCGGTAGGCTTTTTTTAATACCCTGTGAATGACGGAACGGTCAAACCTATGCTGGTCTCACCAGTCTAACTGGTGGCTTCCCTTTGGGGGAGTGACCAGCTTTTTAAGCCTCTTCTGTGCCAACAACAAGCCGGACGCCACTTTTTTCTGCCCCAAGCAATGGATCTCCACCCCAGATGATTCGAGCTTCCAAGGTAGAAGTAGAGGCAGTCGGAGTAAGCGACTCATTTTCTGCGCGGTTTACTTTCTTGGGCTCTAACTGTATAAACCGCGTGGTAGACCCGAAATCATCCAGAGGCGGGCTGTCAGACTCGATCCGCTGGGCACTAAGTAGCAGATAGTCAATCGGGTTCATCACCAACAGCTTAGAATGGGAATGCGTTTGACCATAGTCTTTTTGAGCACCAGCCACTAGAGTGGCCTGACGTGGAAGGGTATGGTTTCTAAACATGAGTAGGCCTTCCGGGCTGTATTGGTCAAGCGGCAACGCCAGAGCCGTTAGTTCCATGCTGCTGGCTTCACCTTTGGGCAAATCAAGCATCCGTGCGTTTAGTTCCGCTGCACTATATTGGTTCCATAAGAGTGTCAGGACCTGGCTGCATCGGCTCTCTTCGTTATATTTGGTGTCGTAAGCTTCAATTAACTGCTCAAACTGAAAGGGACTTGTAAGCTGTAAGCTCACAAAGGGCTCAAAACCTGAATCAAAGGGTAGCATTTCTGACTCGATGGCGTCGCGGAGGGACTGCATCCCTTGGGCGACATACTTTTGCGCTGCATCGAAGTCACCGACTAAGCCTAATTTGCCCAGTACGGTGACCGCTAGTTCTGCGGACTGCGCCACATCAAATATTCGCAGCTCGGGGTCGGGAAAGACGAGTCCATCTGGTGCTTCAGTCATAAGACCACTACTGTACCAAAAGGATTACTAGAGGCCAAGCATAAGTTCTACCCATGGGCTGTCGCTGTCGGCTTCTTTAGTGGAAACTGGTACAATAACCCTATGATTATTGAGCTGCTGCGCTGGTGGTATGGTCCAGGGTGGATTCGGGCATTCAAACGCATCAATACCCGCACCGCAAGTGTTGCCCACGCCTTTTCGGCGGGCACTCTCCTGAAGACCCTTTTTGCTCCCTGGAAGCGTATCCAGTACACCGGCAAATCCTTTGATGCCAAGATGCAAGCACTCATGGATAACCTCGTATCCAGGACAGTGGGGTTCGTGGTGCGGGTAGGTGTACTGATAGCTGCGTTTGTGATGATAGCCGGCAGTATTATGCTGAGTGTTACCATTGTTGCAGCATGGCCGCTTGTGCCGGTCCTGATTGTATATAGCATTTTCAAGGGGATTACCGGATGAATGGTACGTCGCTTGATCTCCACAGTGTTCGGGCCAAAAAGGCCCGCTTGGCGATGCGCTTTAAAAAGGGCGTCTATGTAGCATGGGCAAGCACAGGAGTACTATCCGGATTAGCTGCTATGTACCTGATATTGTTAGAGAAAAATCAGCTGGGCTACTTGGCCTTGGGGCTGGCATTTTTCGCACTTATGTGGATTGTCTGGTTCAAGGCAGAGCTGGCGCAACTACCACCAAAAAAGCCCGGGAACAGGATAGACGACCTGCTGGATGGGGACTTCCTAGCCAAGCTCCGACAGCCGGTCACTCCGCGTACCGCCTGGACCGCCCTGACCGGCCACTGGCAGGAAATATTCATTACCAATCGGCTAGTACTAGATCCAAAAATGGTAGA
>Ga0193753_10003683_pt1 | contig 11227 bp, 8 predicted proteins | sample H1c2metaG_FD_144925 | JGI IMG/M metagenome (GOLD analysis project Ga0193753, IMG submission 144925) | Soil microbial communities from a riparian zone of the East river system, Colorado, United States - H1c2 | ecosystem: Environmental > Terrestrial > Soil > Riparian zone | place: USA: East River... | reverse complement strand
CAGTCAGATCACGTGTCACTTCATCTCGAAGCAGGCACCGCGCATTTCGAGGTCGTGCCGAACACCTTGCGCCGGTTTTCGATCTTTGCGGACACGGTCGAAATCGTCGTCATTGGAACGGCCTTCTACGTCGAGCGCGACCACGGTCGTGTTCGCGTCGCGGTGACACACGGCAAGGTGCGCGTACGCAACGCGAACGGAACGACGTTCGTGCGAAGCGGTGAGGCGCGTTGGTTCGAACAGGTCGCGCCGCGCGAAAGCACACCGGAACAACCGGTGGCGACTCCAACTCCGAGCCCGAGTGCGCCACCCGCTCTGAAACCTGTCCCTCGAAAAGCGGGTCGACGAGCGCAGCGCGCAGCGGCACCTCAGGCTTCGACCGCGGAGTCATCTCGCACGGAGTGGCGCAGCTTGAGTCAGAGTGGGGACCCCGAGGGCGCGTATCGCCTGCTCGAGGAGGGCGCGCCGGTCCCGAATGATCCGGAAGCGCTGATGGAGGCCGCGGATGCTGCGCGCCTGACGAACCACTCCGAGACTGCTGTCTTGTACTTGCGCAAGGTGCTGAGCGCGCACCGGGACAGCCCGGCGACGCCGCTTGCCGCGTTCACGTTGGGGCGTGTGCTGCTCGAGCGGCTTGGCCGGCCGGCAGAAGCTGCCGAGGCCTTCGCGACGGCACGCGAGCTCGCGCCGCGCGGCTCACTCGCACAGGATGCGTTGGCGCGGGAGGTCGAGTCTTGGTCGAAGGCCGGCCACGCGAAAGAAGCGTATGCGCGCTCGCGGCTCTTCACCCAGCTCTACCCGGATAGTCGCCGCGCGCGCGGCGTCCAGCGTTACGGTGGAATGCTGCCGCCGTGAGCGGCGAGCGTCCGGTCACTCGCAGCGCACGGGGTCGACGTTCGCGCAGCTCTCAGCTTCGCAGCAGTCGATCTCGCCGATCGGCCGGCTCTTGTCGCCCGCGTTCCAGATCGGTGTGAGCTCGTCGCGATTCAGGCGATACAAGCCGTCGAGTTGAACCGCTCCAGCGACCGAAGCGATCGACTCCAGTTTCAGCTCGTCGAGTCGATAGTCTTCGATGATCACGAGGTCGCCGCCGACGGCGTTCAAGCTCCGGAGATCGAGGCGCTTCAACTCGAGATCGGACGCAAACTCGACCGTTCCACCGACGTGCTCGAGCTTGGGCGCCGCAAACGACACGAGCTCGGGCGACACGTCCACCATCAAGTTGCCGCCGATCGTACGTAGCTCCGGCCATGCGACCTTTGCGGCGCGCGTTGCGGACAGCTCGACCGAACCCCCGACGTTCTGCAGCACCGGAAAACGCAGTGTGCGCAGGAGGTGTGGAAGCTCGACATAGACCGGACTGATTTTTCCGGTGATCTCGATCAGCCGCGGAAACTCGAGGCGGTCGACGGAGCTGTCTGCGCTCACCAGCAAGTCGCCGTCGATGCGGATGCAATCGCGAGCTGCCTCGTAGTCATCGCGCGAGGTCAGCACGACGGTGTCGCAGCTGCCAGCTTCAGGCGGCGCTGGTTCGACGACTCCAGCGTCCGCCCGATCGACTTGGGAGTGACTCACGCACGCGCCAACGAAACTCATCAGACAAAACACCCAACCCATGCCGTTGCGCATCGAACACCATCCCTCCGGCGAGACTTCTCACCGAGATTGGGTTTCGTACGCACGGGAGCGCCGAGAGTCCTCACGGAGCCACCACGATTTGCCCTCGCTTTCGCGTTGGGGCGCGCCCTCACGGGCTAGCGCGTGACGTACGCCTGAATGGCCTCGCAAACCTGCGAAAGCTCTGCGTCACTCGTCACATAGGGAGGCATGACGTACACGAGCCGCCCAAACGGCCGAATCCAAACCCCGCGCTCCACGAAAAACTTCTGCGCGTGAGCCATGTCGACCGGCTCGCGCATCTCGACGACGCCGATCGCGCCGAGCACGCGAACATCCGCAACCCGCGCGCTCTCGCGACAAGCTTCGAGCCCCTTCGACAACCCGCGCTCGAGCCGCACGACCTGCGCCTGCCAATCGTTTTCGATCAGCAGCGACACGCTAGCCAGCGCGACGGCACACGCGAGCGGATTCGCCATGAAGGTGGGCCCGTGCATGAACGCACCCGCGCGCGGATCGCTCGAGATCGTCTCGGCGACGCGATCCGACGCGAGCGTAGCCGCAAGCGTCATGTAGCCGCCCGTCAGCGCTTTTCCCAGGCACAAAATGTCGGGCGCGATGCCTGCGTGCTCGCAACCGAAGAACGGTCCGCTACGCCCAAACCCAGTCGCGATCTCATCCAGGATCAACAGCACGTCGTGCGCGTCACACAACTCGCGCACACGTCGCAAGTACATCGGGTGGTAGAACCACATGCCGCCGGCGCCTTGGACGATCGGCTCGAGGATCACCGCTGCAAGCTCGCCCGAGTGCAGCTCGATCAGCGTCGCGAACTCGGCGATGTGTCGCTCGTCCCACGCCTCGCGAAACGCCGGCGAAGGCCGCGGCGCAAACACGTGTTGCGTGAGCACCCCGCTGAACAATGTGTGCATGCCCGTCACCGGATCGCACACGCTCATCGCACCCAGCGTGTCGCCGTGATAGCCGCCGCGCACGGTGAGCAAGCGCGACTTCGCCGGTTTACCGGCGGCTTGCCAGTACTGAAGCGCCAGCTTGATCGCGACCTCGACCGAGATCGATCCAGAGTCCGAAAAGAACACGCGCGTGAGCGGTTCCGGTGTGAGCTTCACGAGCAGCTGGCCGAGCCGAATCGCCGGCTCGTGCGTCAGGCCTCCGAACATCACGTGCGCCGTGCGCTCGAGCTGTGCGCGCACGGCTTCGTTCAACACGGGGTGGTTGTAGCCGTGCAGGACCGACCACCACGAAGCCATTCCATCGATCAACTCGCGACCATCCGCCAGCCGGATCCGAACACCTTGCGCGGAGTGCACCGGATACACCGGCAGCGGGTTGCGCATCGAAGTGTAGGGATGCCAGAGGTGCTGGCGATCGAACGCGAGCAACGCGTCCCAATCCGGCACATCCGCAGCGCTCACAGGGTCCCCGTGGTTTCCGGAGCGGGTTCGGCCGCGGGAGCAGACTCGGGCGCAGGTGAGGGCGCTGCAGGTGGTGCTGCAGCGGACGGCTGCACCGGCTCGGCCGCAGGCGGCTGCTCGGGGCCAGGATCGGCCTTCGCCGCGGGGGCCTCGCCGCTGGGAGCGGCCGTAGGGTCGACCGACGGCGGCCTATCTTCGGGCACGGGCATGTCGCCGCTGAGCGCTGCAGGGTCGCTAGGCTCGAACGGAGCGGGCGGTAGCGCGACACCGTTCGCGCCGGTTGCACCGCGACGCGCGTGTCCGCGATCGCGTCGCGACCCAGGCTGCACGTCTGACGCTTCCGTCGGCGAAGCGCCGGAGGGCTGCGTATTCGAAGTCGCAGGCTCCGCAGGCTTTGCTGGCAGCTTCCCGGTGTGGTCCGGAGCAGGTGGCGAGTCTTCCGATCCAGTCGGCTCCGGCGCATTCGCCGAAGCATTTTTGTCCGCGTTTCGTTCGAGCGCCCAAAAGAACCCGGCGATCACGAGCGCGAGCACCGCCAGTGTCGAGATCCACATCCCGAGCCCGTCGCTCTTCGTGCGCGGATACACGTCTTGAATCCGCGAGTCGTGCGCGAGCGCGATCGCCGTATCCGCAAACGGCATGCGTTTCGGCTCAGGCTCACCGCCCTCGCCATCGACGCCCGGCAGCGACGTTCGCGGCACCGCGTTCGCGAGATCTGCCCGCACGTTTTCGTCCGCGAGCAGCGGCACTAACCGCGCGCGCAACTCGCCCGCGTCGTGCGGACGCAGCGCCGGATCTTTCGACAAACACGCGTCCACGAGCGCCGCCAGATCCGGATCCAAACTCGGCGTGCGCTCACCACACGGTAGGTGCGGCGCGATCGCGGCTTGAATCACGACCGCGTGCATCGTCTCGCCTTCGAACGGCATTTGCCCGGTCAGGATCTCGTACATCATCACGCCGACCGACCAGATATCGCTCGCAGGCGCGACGTCTTTGGGCCGCGCCGCTTGCTCGGGACTCATGTAATACGGCGTGCCGAGTGCGATCCCAGTCTGCGTTCCGGACTTCTCACGCGTGTCGCGCGCAAGCCCGAAGTCGAGCAACTTGATGTGCTCTGTCCCGTCCGACGAGCGCGCGATGAACACGTTCGCAGGCTTGAGGTCGCGGTGCACGATGCTGTGCGTGTGTGCAGCCATCAGCGGATCGAGCATCGCGGCGAGCCACTCCATACCGGTGAGGCGCTCACCCGTGCCGTTCGCAAAGCGCTCTTCGAGCGTCTCTCCGGTCAAGAGCTCCATCGCGAGGTACAAGTGGCCCTCGGGGGTCTTGCCCGCATCCTGAACTTTGACGATGCCCTCGTGACCGATCTGCGCGGCCGCACGCACCTCGCGAAGGAAGCGCTCCTCGGCCTGCTTGTCGGCGTTCGCCTCGCTGCGAATCACCTTCAGCGCGACGCGCGCGTACGTGAGCGAGTGCCGCGCCACGTACACGGTGCCCATCGACCCGTGTGCGAGCGCGTTCTCGATCACGTAGTTACCGATGGTCTCGGGCGCGTGCGAGTTGGCGACGGACATGAGCTCTCAGTGTAACGCCGTGGGCTACCTAGGCCAGGAACGATTTCTCGCAATTTGCCGCTTGTCGCGGCGATCTCGTTCGCGAACGTGTTCGGCTCGAGAGACGAGTGCGAACGTCTGGCTTGCGCACGTACACGCGTCGCAGTGAAAGACCTGATCTTTTTGTCGCGCGGCGTGGCGCGGCGAAGACACCACACTTTTAGGGTCCTAAGTCTCCAGGCGAAGGTACGCCACCGGGAGGCTGCCAGAGCAGCGCCCCGGTTGCGTGGAGCGCAGCGTCGCCGACGATACCGGGCACTCGGCTCGCAAGGAGCTGCGCGGAGAGCGCGAAGAGCGCCGCGTTCTCGCACAACCCGGTGCTGCGGGCAGCGGCGAACGCCTGCGTCCATGCCTCGAAGAACCCGTGCATCGCGCTGCCCGGCTCGCTGCGCCGTCGCAGATCACGCGGCAGTCGATCGCGGAATAAAACCGGCGCGAAACCTTGCGAAAAATCGGTCGAAAAGAGCAGCCCTTCACGGGCGAGCCGCGCGCCCCGCTTTCGCAGTAGGTGCACGCACAGCACCCCTCCGCTCGGAGAGCTCGTGCCCTCGATCAGCAAACCACCCGGAAGCAACGCCGCGCTCAGCATCGCGTGTGCAGCGCGCGCCTCAGTTTCGCTGTAGCCGCGAAGCAGGTTGAGCGCCCGTACGACCCGTGGCCGCTCTGCCGCTCCGAGCGGCAGCTCGAATCCACCGCGGCGAAACTCCAGCCCAGGTTCTTCGAATCGTCGAGCGTGTCGAAGCCGATCCGGATCGAGCTCGACGCCGATCACGCGAAGCGAAGGAGCGAACGCGCGCAAGGAGTGCGCGGTCTCGATCGTGGTCCAGGGCCACTCGCCCACGCCCACGTCGACCAGCGGCGCGTCGCGAAACTCGCCATCGATTCGGCCGATGAGCTCGGCTTCACGAAGCAGGAGAATGCGATCGAGTCGCGCGAGTCGCCCGGGCCGCGTGCAGCCGCGCATCCGCCGCGCAGCTACCCGCGGCAGCCGAGCCGCAGCGAGGCCCCACGCCGGCCCGTACGTCCCGCTTGGGTCAGCGCTCGTCGAACTGCCCGTGTTTACCGAGAACGTCGACGATGCCATCGATCGCCTGATACATGCGCACCTCTTCGAGGTGCACGGTGAGCTCTGCAGCCGTCGGCGGCTCGAAGCCGTCGAACGACGCGTCCGGCCTGCGCTCACGGCACAGCGCGGCATCGGTGTCCACGAACACCTCGATGAACTTGTCCGCACCGAGCGCATCGCGCACGCGCTGTCGATCTCCGCGCTTGTACGAAGGAAACGCGCAAATCGTGATCAACCCGGCCGACGTGCAGGCGTGCGCGGCGCTCATGATCGAGTCGAGCGTATCCGCAAACGGCGCGACGACGTGCGCCGTCCGCCCGAGGTCGAACAGCTTGCGCTCGAGCGCGTACGCGAGCGACCACCGGCCCGAACCGGGCAAACCGGTGAGCCAAATCGTGCAACCGCTCTGCCCAAAGCGCTCACGCCGCTCGCGCGGACTGACTTGCGTCGCAGGCTTCAAGCCCGAGCCCGCACGCAACTCCTTCATCACGTCGTCGAGGCTTTGCTGCTCGTGGCCCGGCAGCTCGCGGATCATCCCCGCGCCTACGGTCGTGTTGTAGAGCGAGTCGACGAGAATGAACGCACCGGTCACGCGATTTTTCGCGTACGCGTCCACGTACAGCGCCCGATGGCAGGTCAGCCGCACGCGCGCGATGTCGTTCAGCTCCAGGCGATCGGCCTTCGACTCTTGCAACGTCGTGAGGTCGAGCTTCGCGTGAATCGTCTCGACTGCGCCGCGCACGACCTGCGTCGTGTGCTTGATCAGATACGTCTTTTGCGTGTCGAGCGGCCGTTCGTGCAGCCACACCAGGTCGGCTTCGAAGCTGCGCGTGACGCGCGGCCGATTGTTCGGCAGCACGAGCATGTCGCCACGGCTGATGTCGATCTCGTCTTCGAGCCGCAATGTCACCGACTGCGGTGTGAACGCCTCTTCGAGCTCGCCTTCGAACGTATCGATGTGCTTCACGCGGCTCTGTTTGCCGGACGGGAGCGACATCACGGTGTCGCCGCGACGAATCACGCCCGATGCGACCTGCCCGGAAAACCCGCGGTAATCGAGGTTCGGCCGCAATACGTACTGCACTGGATAGCGAAAATCGCTCAGGTTGCGATCGTCCGCGACCGACACGTCTTCGAGAAACGACAGCACCGTCTCTCCGTCGTACCAAGGCGTGTTCGTGCTGGGCTTGACGATGTTGTCGCCCTTGAGCGCGCTCACCGGCACGTACGTCACGTCCTTGAAGCGCAGCCCTTTCGTGAAGGCGCGCAGCTCCGTGCGGATCGCTTCGTAGACGTCGCGGGAATACCCCTTGAGGTCCATCTTGTTCACGGCCACGAGCAAGTGCGGAATGCCGAGCAGCGATGCGATGTACGCGTGCCTGCGCGACTGCTCGAGCACACCGAGCCGTGCATCGACCAGGATCACGCAGACGTCCGCGGTCGACGCACCCGTCACCATGTTGCGCGTGTACTGCACGTGCCCCGGTGTATCCGCGACGATGAACTTGCGTTTTTCAGTCGTGAAGTAGCGGTACGCGACGTCGATCGTGATGCCCTGCTCGCGCTCGGCTGCGAGCCCGTCGGTCAAGAGCGACAGGTCGATCGACCCGTCTTCCATGTTCGAGGCTTTACGCGCGGCCGCGAGCTGGTCGTCGTAGACCATGTTCGTGTCGAACAAGAGCCGGCCGATCAGCGTGCTCTTACCGTCGTCGACCGACCCCACGATCACGAACCGCATCAGCGACTTGCGCTCGTTGCGGGCCAGGTATGCTTCTACGTCGTCGCGAATCAGCGCCTGGTCGGACATCAGAAGTACCCCTCGCGCTTCTTCTTTTCCATCGAAGCATCTTGATCGTGATCGATCAGCCGGCCCTGGCGCTCGGACAAACGCGAGACCAACATCTCTTGAATCACTTTCGGGAGCGTATCGGCTGCCGATTCGATCGCACCCGACAGCGGATAACAACCGAGCGTTCGGAACCGCACCATCTTCGTCTGGGGCTGCTCGCCGGGCTGAAGCCGCATGCGCTCGTCATCCACCATGATCAGCGCGCCTTCGCGCTCCACGACCGGCCGCGGCTTCGCAAAGTACAGCGGCACGACGGGGATCTTCTCGAGGTAGATGTATTGCCAGACGTCGAGCTCGGTCCAGTTCGAGAGCGGGAACACGCGCAGGCTCTCGCCCTTGTTGATCTTGGTGTTGTAGAGGCTCCAGAGTTCGGGCCGCTGGTTTTTCGGATCCCACTGGTGAAACCGATCGCGAAACGAGAACACGCGCTCTTTCGCGCGCGACTTCTCCTCGTCGCGGCGAGCGCCGCCAAAGGCGGCATCGAACTGATACTTCGACAGGGCTTGTTTGAGCGCCTGCGTCTTCATCACGTCCGTGTACTTCTCGCTGCCGTTGTCGAACGGATTGATGTTGTCGGCGACACCCTGCGGGTTCGTGTAGACGAGCAAGTCCAGGTTGTTCACGCGCGTGAACTCGTCGCGGAACTTGATCATCTCCTTGAACTTCCACGTCGTATCGATGTGCATCAGCGGGAAGGGCACCTTCATCGGATGAAAGGCCTTGATCGCGCAGCGCACCAGCGCGGTTGAATCTTTGCCGATCGAGTAGAGCATCACGGGGCGCTCGAACTCGGCGGCGACTTCCCGGATGATTTGGATACTCTCGGCTTCTAACTCGCGCAGATGCGTGAGGCGCTGCTTGTCGACTGGCATCGGTTCTCCATCAGGCTTCACCTCGCTCCCGCAAGGTGAATGCGCCGCCCCTTACGCGCTGTGCGCGGAAACGGCCGTGCTAGGCGCGCCGTCCTGCTCGAGCAGGCGCACGAGCGCTTCGTGCACGTGCCCGTTGCTAGCGACAACGTAGCCTCGCGTCAAATCATACGCGGCGCCCACGAGATTCGTGAGCTTTCCCCCGGCTGCGAGCACCAGGGCCGCGCCGGCCGCGATGTCCCACGCCGCGAGCCGCCGCTCCCAGTACGCATCGAACGTACCATCTGCGACCAGGCACATATCGAGCGCGGCCGATCCGCCGCGCCGAATGTCCCGCACTTTAGGTGTCACCCGTGCGAATGCGGTGAGGTTGTCTTCGGGGTGCCCGTGCTCGCGCATGACCGGTGAGATACCCGTCGCGACGAGCGCATCCGGTAGCGAATCGTTCGTGCTCACACGGCACGGCGAACCGTTACGGAACGCGCCACCGCCGAAGTATCCGTGCCACTCGGACTGCAGCGCCGGCGCGACGACGGCGCCCGCGAGCGGGAACCCCGCCTTCATCAGGCCGATGCTCACGGCAAAGAACGGATGCCCGTGGGCGAAGTTCACGGTCCCATCGATCGGATCGCAGACCCAGGTGAGCCTCTCGCCGAACTCGCCGCCTTCCTCTTCGCCGACGATCGCGATCTCGGGGGTGAGCTCGGCGAGGCGCCGCCGGATCAGCTTTTCGCTCGCGAAGTCGTATTGCGTCACGAGGTCGGCGTAGCCCGCCTTGCGCTGGACCGCCGGGTGGGAGCGATACCCCGTGAGGACTACCTGAGCAGCTTCGCGAGCGACGGTCAGCGCGGCTTGTGTGAGCGAAGCCAGGTCGAGAATGGGTTCGGGCATCAGGCTGGCATCGTTACCGCATGGCTTGCTGCGCAGCAAACCAATGCACCCTTTCGGGGACCCGGTCTTGAGCCAAGCGGAGCCCGTCGAAGCCCCGAAACAGCGACACTGTTTAGGCCTCGTGCTTCATCTGGAAGCGATCGCGAAGCTCGATGCCGAGCACACAGCCGCCGTCCGCCGGGTACTGCGAACGGATGCGGCCGCGCAGCCGCTCGTTGCCGACGACTTCGACCTCTTGATCGACGCGAAAGTCGCCCAGTTGCTGCAGGCTCGTCGTGAACAGCGCGATTCCGAGCCCGTGCTCGGACACGTTGTAGAGCGTGCCTTCGATCGAGCTCTCGCCGACCTCGAGCTTGATGTCCGTCGGGTTTTCGGGGCTACGGCGCGGGCTGCGACGCGACTCCTGGAGCATCGCCTCGCTGTACATGCCCTTGGGAAGTTGCTCGCGTAGCCGGACCGTCACGTCCCAGAGGCCGAGTGGCTTGCGCTCGAGGTGGATGATGACCACGAGCTCGAGGTCGCTCGGTTGAGACAATCTGCGTGCGACTTCTTCGTCAGGGAGCTCGTCACTGAAGCGGTCGAGCAGTTTCGCGCGGAAATCCTCGATTCTGACCCGCAACGGCGTCACTTCACCCGAGGGCTCGAGCAGCGCGTACGTCGTGCGTTGTTTCCGTTCGAAGACAGTTTCCAGATGGACGCTTCGAATCGGAATGTGAATCTTGTTCAAGCGCGGTCCCTTTCCATGCAGTCCCAGCGTAGCAGTGAGCTGGGCTACATCAAATGGTGGCCGAACATTGAATCAATACTGCAACGGGCGGGTGAGGATGCGGCGCGCGTTCGCGCACATGAACACTGACGAAAACCTGGAGGCGTGTTAGGGGAACCGGCGCCTAAGGCCCCATGGGGACGCCCGACCTTCGCTTGCGTGAGCTCAGCTTCGCGCTGCTCGTGATCGTCGTGTCGAGTTACGCCTGGATGTTTTCTCGCGTCTCGGTCCCGAACGAGCGCACGCGCGCCTACCTGACCGTCGCGCTCGTGGACCACGGGACCCTGGCGGTCGACGAGCCGCTCCGCCGGTTCGGTTCGGTCTACGACCTCGCGCAATTCGAAGGCCGTTACTTCACGGACAAAGCTCCAGGCTCGAGTTTGCTCGCGGTGCCGATCTACGCGCTCGTCCGGCTGGCGACGCAGCCCGGCGACTGGAGCATCGTCGAGCTCTGCAATCTGTTCCGAACCTGGGTGATCTTACCGTTCGGGTTCGCCGGCTTCTTGTTGTTGCGTTCGCTGCTGCGCACGCTCGGTGTGTCGCCCGGCGCGATTCGCGTGAGCTCACTCGCGTTCAGCCTCGGCACGCCGATGTTGCACTACAGCAACGCGTTTTACGGTCACGTGCCGGTCGCAGTGCTCGTGCTGGGGGCGCTGCGATGCCTCGCCATCGCGGGTGTGATCGGGCCGAGAGACGTTGCAGCTCACGGCGGCAGCGATCCGGCCGGGCTCGCCCCGAGTGTCGCGACGCGCTCGAAGCGGTTCGCGGCATTGGCGGGCGCCGGCGCGTGTGCGGGGCTCGCGGGATTGATCGAGTACCAAGCGATCGTGCTCGGTGCGGTGTTGACGATCCCGATCTTGCTGAGCGGGCGACGGCGGATCTTGCCGAACCTCGCCCTGTACGCGCTCGGTGCGGTGCCCTTTGCGGTAGCGCTCCTCGTCTACAACGCGCGCGCGTTCGGAAGTCCGTTCGCGCTCAGCTATCAGCACCTCGTCGGGCAATCGCTGCAAGACCTCCACGGCTTCGGGCTTGCCGGGACAACGCGGCCGAGTCTCGACGTTCTACGCCTGATGCTCACGAGCGTTCATCGCGGCCTCGTCACGACAAGCCCGAAGCC
>Ga0193753_10003682_pt1 | contig 11230 bp, 9 predicted proteins | sample H1c2metaG_FD_144925 | JGI IMG/M metagenome (GOLD analysis project Ga0193753, IMG submission 144925) | Soil microbial communities from a riparian zone of the East river system, Colorado, United States - H1c2 | ecosystem: Environmental > Terrestrial > Soil > Riparian zone | place: USA: East River... | reverse complement strand
CGCGGCCGTCGATCTTCAGCTCCTCGTAGCCGGTGGAGTTGGGCAGCAGCTCCTGCATGGACATCTGCGTGCCGCCGAGATCCGCGACGAGGTCCACCAGTGCCGGCATCTGGTGCCAGTTGGGCGCCATGACGACCGCGTTGAAGCCGATCTCGATGCGTGCCGCGGCCGCGAGCGGCATCACGGTGCGGATGTTGCCGAGCACCGCGTCGAAGTCCGCGCGGACGCGCAGCGCCTCGAAGGTGGCCTTCTCCGGCGAGTCGATCGAGAACCAGATGCGGTGCGTGACCGGCGCGATGCGGCGGAAGGTCGGCTCATCGAGCAGCGTGCCGTTGCAGTACAGCAGCATCTGCACGTCGTGCGTGCCGCAGAGCGCGATGATCGCGTCGAGGTCGTTCATCAGCGGCTCGCTGGCGTCGCTCGGCGTGAGGTGCAGCGCCCACGGCAGGATCTGGTCGAGCACGCCGCGCGCGGCGGCCGCCGGCATGACCCTGGACGGGATCCCGTCCGCCTGATGGCACATGACGCACAGCAGGTTGCAGTGGTTGTTGAAGCCGAACTCGATCTCGGTGGGGCGCGAGACCCACGACAGCCGCTGGAGTGCGAGATCCTCGCCGAGGCGGAGCACGTTCTCGCTTTCGCGCGGGATCTTGTGTTGCCTGCCGGTCGTCATGGTGTCCCGGGGTTATAGACGTTTGATGCGGCAGGTGCGACCGCGCGCGGGGCACAGGGTCCCGCGGCACGCGCCAGCTGCGCGCGACCGCGGACCGCTCCGGAGCGCGGGCACCCCGCAAGGACCTTGTCGGCGCGAGGGCGGTCCGGACTCAGGGAGACTTGCGATCGGGACGAGGTGCCTTGGAAACGGGCTTGTCCGCGCCGCGCGAGGCCTCGCCCGAGGCGCCCTTGCCGTTCCTGCCATCCTTGCCGTCGGCCCGGGACTCGCGCGCATCCCTGGACGCGGCCGCGGGTGGGGACCGCTCGGGCGTGGGCGCGTCCCTGTCTCCGGCAGCTCCCCGTGGCGTGTCCTTCGACGCCTTGGGGTCCTGCGGGCCTTGCGAGTCCCGCGAATCCTTCGAGTCGCGCGGACCCTTGGGGGCCCCCGACTCCGCGGACTCCTTGCCGTCCTTCGGCTTGCGGGAGTCGCCTCCGTCTCCGGCGGGCGTCGCGGCGTCCTTCGCGGCGGGGGCGTCCGTCTTGCCGGCCGGCGCGGCGCGCTTGTAGTCGGTCTCGTAGAAGCCGCTGCCCTTGAAGACCACGCCGGCGCCCGTGCCGATCAGCCGGCGCAGCTTGCGGCGGCCGCACGCGGGGCACTTCAGGAGCCGCGGCTCGCTGATGCCCTGGAAGTGCTCGAAGGCGTGCGCGCAGGCGTCGCAGACGTAGTCGTAGGTGGGCATGGACGAGAGGGTCCCCTGGCACGTGGTGCGGAGTCAGCCGCCTTGCCGCGGGGTGTCGCCCGGCGCGCGCGCCACGATGACCTGCGCCTCGCGCAGCAGCCGGTCGTGCAGCCGGTAGCCCGGCGCCGCGACCTGCAGGATCGTCCCGGGCGCCACCTCGTCGCTCGGCTGCTCCATGAGCGCGCGGTGCAGGTTGGGATCGAGCGGCTGGCCGCGCGCGGCGGGCACCGTGGTCACGCCGTGGCCGGAGAGCACGCCGAGGAACTGCTGCTCGATGAGCTGCAGGCCGTGGAGGAAGGTCGGGTCGAGGCCCGGCGGCGGGCTTGCGAGGGCGCGCTGCAGGTTGTCGAGCACCTCGAGCAGCCCCGTGAGCGCCGGGGCGGCGCCGTAGCGCCTGGCGCTGTCCACGTCCTGGCGCAGCGTGCGGCGCACGTTCTCGACGTCGGCGCGCGCGCGCAGCCACTTGTCCTGCATCTCGGCGAGCTGCTGGCTGGCGTCCGCGAGCTGCTGGCTCGCGAAGCGCGCGGGATCGGCGGCCGGCTCGCCGCCGTCCGTGCCGTCCTCGCGTGCCTCGTCGTGTGCGTTGTCTGGCGTCATGGGAAACCTCGCAGGCCTACTCGAAGAGATCCTTGACCTTGTCGAGGAACGACTTGCGCTGCGGCGAGCCGTGCTCGTCGTCGATGCGCACGAATTCGGCGAGCAGTTCCTTCTGGCGCGCCGTCAGCTTGCGCGGCGTCTCGAGCTGCACGCGCACGATGAGGTCGCCCTGGCCGTGGCCGTAGACCGACGGCATGCCCATGGCGCGCAGGCGGAAGAGCTTGCCGCTCTGCGTGCCCGCCGGGATCTTCAGCTCGGCGGCGCCCGAGAGCGTCGGCACCTCGATGTCCGCGCCGAGCGTGGCCTGGCCGAAGGAGATGGGCAGCTCGCAGAGCAGGTCGTCGCCGTCGCGCTGGAAGAGCTTGTGCGGCGCGACCTCGACCTCGACGAACAGGTCGCCGCGCGGACCGCCCTGGCTGCCGGGTTCGCCCTCGCCCTGCACGCGCAGCTGCTGGCCCGTCTGGATGCCGCGCGGGATGGTGACCTTGATGTCGCGCTCCTGCGGCCGCACGCCCGAGCCGGAGCAGTTCCTGCACGGGTCCTTGATGACGCTGCCCTGGCCGCGGCAGGCCGGGCAGGCCGTCTGCATCATGAAGAAGCCCTGGCTGCGCTGCACCTGGCCGATGCCCTTGCAGGTGGTGCACTTCTCGGGCTTCGTGCCCTTCTTCGCGCCGCTGCCGCCGCACTCGCCGCAGTGCTCGTTGCGGTGGATCGTGACCGTGCGCTCGACGCCGTCGAAGGCCTGCTTGAGGTTCAGCCCGAGGCTGATGCGCAGGTGGCTGCCCTGGCGCGGCCCGCTGCGCGACTGCTGCCCGGAGAACAGCCCGTTGAGGATGTCGCCGAGCCCGCCGCCTGCGCCGCCGCGCCCGCCGAAGAGGCTCTCGAAGATGTCGCGCGGATCCGCGCCGCCGCCCTGGAAGCCGCGCCCGCGCAGGCCGTCATGGCCGTACTGGTCGTAGATGCGGCGCTTCTCCGCGTCGGAGAGCACCTCATAGGCCTCCGCGGCCGCCTTGAAGTGGTCCCCCGCGTCCGGATCGTCCTTGTTCCGGTCGGGGTGGTACTTCAGGGCGAGCTTGCGGTAGGCCTTCTTCAGCTCCTCGTCGGAAGCCGTGCGGTCGACGCCGAGGATCGAGTAGTAGTCGCGCGTGGCTGCCATCAGCTCACGACATCGCGCCTTCGACCTCGTGCTCCTTGTCCTTGCGCTCCGTGATCACCGTCTCGGTGGTGAGCATGAGCCCGACGATGCTGGCCGCGTTCTGCAGCGCGCTGCGCGTGACCTTGGTGGGGTCGATGATGCCCATCTTCGTCATGTCGCCCCACTCGCCCGTCAGCACGTTGAGGCCCTTGCCTCCCGCCTGCTCCATGGTCTCCTCGAGCACCACGTTGCCGTCCAGGCCCGCGTTGTCCGCGATCTGGCGCAGCGGGGCCGAGATGGCGCGCTGCACGACGTCGCGGCCGAACTTCTGGTCGCCCGGCAGCTTCAGGCCGTCGAGCGCCGCGCGCGCGCGCACCAGCGCGACGCCGCCGCCCGGAACGATGCCTTCCTCGACGGCCGCGCGCGTGGCGTGCAGCGCGTCCTCGACGCGGTCCTTCTTCTCCTTGAGCGCCGTCTCCGTGCTGGCGCCGACGTGCACGACGGCCACTCCGCCCGTGAGCTTCGCGAGACGCTCCTGGAGCTTCTCCTTGTCGTAGTCGCTCGTGACCGTCGCGATCTGCGCGCGGATCTGGTCGATGCGCTCCTTGACGGCCTGCTTCTTGCCGCCGCCCTCGACGATCGTGGTGTTGTCCTTGTCCACGATGATCTTCTTCGCCGTGCCGAGCACGGAGATGTCGACGTTCTCGAGCTGCATGCCGGTCTCCTCGGAGACCACCTGGCCGCCCGTGAGCACGGCGAGGTCGCCCATGTACTGCTTGCGGCGGTCGCCGAAGCCGGGCGCCTTGACGGCGCAGATCTTCAGCTTGCCGCGCAGGCGGTTCACGACCAGCGTCGCGAGCGCCTCGTTCTCGACCTCCTCGGCGACGATGAGCAGCGCGCGGTCCGCGGCCACGACCTTCTCGAGGATGGGGAGCAGCGCGCGCAGGTTGCTGATCTTGCTCTCGTGCAGCAGCACGAAGGCGTGCTCCAGCTCGCAGCTCATCTCGTTCGCGTTCGTGATGAAGTACGGCGAGAGGAAGCCCTTGTCGAATTGCAGGCCGTCCACGGACTCCAGCCAGGTCTCGGCCGTCTTGCTCTCCTCGACCGTGACCACGCCGTCCTTGCCGACCTTGTCCATGGCCTCGGCGAGCAGGTTGCCGATGTCCTTGTCGTTGTTGGCGGAGATGGCGCCGACCTGCGCGATCTCCGCGCTGTTGCGGATCGCGCGGCTCTGCGTCTTGAGGTTCTCGACCACGGCCTCCACCGCCGCATCGATGCCCTTCTTGAGGTCCATCGGGTTCACGCCGGCAGCGACGAACTTGAGGCCCTCGGTGAAGAGCGCCTCGGCCAGCACGATCGCCGTCGTGGTGCCGTCACCGGCCACGTCGTTGGTCTTGTTGGCGACCTCGTTCACGAGCTTGGCGCCCATGTTCTCGAACGGGTCCTGGAGCTCGACCTCCTTGGAGACGGTGACGCCATCCTTGGTGATGATCGGCCCGCCGAAGGAGCGCTTGATCACCACGTTGCGGCCGGAGGGGCCCAGCGTGACCTTGACGGTCTTCGCGAGCTTCTGGACGCCGCTGAGGATCTTGCGCTTGGCGTTGTCTTCGAACAGCAGCTGCTTGGCCATGATCGGTGGTCTCTCGTTCGGCGGTGCGACGCGCGCGGCGCGCAGCTCCCGCGGTGGGTGAGCGGTGTGTGGACGGTGGAGGGGCGGGGAAGGAGGTCGTCGCGGTCGCGCCCGGCGCCCGTGCGCCGGCCACGCAGCCGCGGAGAACTCAGTGGCAGCGGGCGAGCACTTCGCTCTCGCGCAGGATCTTGAACTCGGTCTCGTTCACGGTGACCTCGGTGCCGGCGTACTTGCCGAAGATCACCTCGTCGCCGATCTTCAGGCTCACCGGGACGCGCGTGCCGTTCTTGAGCAGCTTGCCGCTGCCGACGGCCGTGACCTTGCCACGCTGCGGCTTCTCGCGCGCGGCGTCGGGCAGCACGATGCCGCCCGCGGTCTTCTCCTCGGCGTCGAGGACCTCGATCACGATGCGGTCGTCCAGGGGCTTGATGGTGGTCATGGGTCAGATCTCCTGAGTCGTGTGAGTGTGCGTGTGCAGTCTTGCGGGAAGGCGTCGCGAGCGGAGCGCGGCGGAGGAACGGGTGCGGGGGGCCTCCTCAGAAGCCCATGCCGCCCATCCCTCCCATGCCGCCCATTCCTCCCATGTCGCCCATGCCGCCACCGTGGCTGTGGCCGGCGTGCTCGTCCTCGTCCTTCGGGAGGTCCGCGATGAGGCAGTCCGTGGAGAGCAGCATGGCCGCGACCGAGGAGGCGTTCTGCAGCGCGCAGCGCACCACCTTGGCCGGGTCGATGACACCCGCCTCGACCATGTCGACGTACTCGCCGGTGGCCGCGTTGAAGCCGTAGTTGGCCTTGCCGGCCGCCACGTTGCGCACCACGATGCCCGGCTCGTAGCCGGCGTTGCGGGCGATGGTGCGCAGCGGCAGCTCCAGCGCGCGCGCCACGACCTGCGCACCGAGCGCCTCGTCCCCGTGCAGCGTGCCCGCGAGCGCGTCCACGGCGTTCCGTGCGCGCAGCAGCGCGACGCCGCCGCCCGGCAGGATGCCCTCGGCCAGCGCGGCGCGCGTGGCGTGGTGGCTGTCCTCGAAGCGCGCCTTGCGCTCCTTGAGCTCCGTCTCGGTCGCGGCCCCGACGCGGATCTCGGCGATGCCGCCGGCCAGCTTCGCGAGCCGCTCCTGGAGCTTCTCCTTGTCGTAGTCGCTCGTGCTGGTCTCGATCTCGTGGCGGATGAGCTTCACCCGCGCGGAGACGTCGCTGGCCTTGCCCGCGCCCTGCACCACGGTGGTGTTCTCGGCCGTGATCACGACCTTGCGCGCGCTGCCGAGCTGCTTGAGCGTGACCTTCTCGAGGTCCAGGTCGAGGTCCGGCGCGATGAGCGTGCCGCCGGTCATCGCGGCGAGGTCCTGGAGCATGGCCTTGCGGCGGTCGCCGTAGCCCGGGGCCTTCACGGCGCAGGCCGTGAGGATGCCGCGCAGCTTGTTGACCACCAGCGTGGCCAGCGCCTCGCCGTCCACGTCCTCGGCGATGATGAGCAGCGGGCGGCCCGTGCGCGAGACGAGCTCGAGCAGCGGCACGAGCGACTTGGCCGAGCTGATCTTGTCCTGGTGCAGCAGGATGAGCGGCTTCTCGAACACGACCTCGAGCTTGTCCACGTTCGTGACGAAGTGGCTGCTGAGGTAGCCGCGGTCGAACTGCATGCCCTCGACCACCGTGACGGTGGTCTCCTGGCTCTTGCCCTCTTCCACGGTGATGACGCCGTCGGCGCCGACGCGCGCCAGCGCATCGCCGAGCATCTTGCCGATGCTCGTGTCGCCGTTCGCGGAGATGGTGGCGATCTGCTCGAGCTGCTTCTTGTCGTTGACGTTGATCTTGCGCGCGCGCTTCGCGACGTCCGCCGTCACCGTCTCCACCGCGAGCTTCATGCCGCGCAGCAGGCCGTCGCCGCGCGCGCCGGCCGCGAGCAGCTTCATGCCCTCGTCGCACAGCGCCTTGGCCAGCACCGTCGCGGTGGTGGTGCCGTCGCCGGCATCCTTGTTCGTGCGCGAGGCCGCCTCGCGGATGAGCTGCGCGCCCATGTTCTCGTAGGCGTTCTCGAGCTCGACGTCGTCGGCGACCGTCACGCCGTCCTTCGTGATGGTCGGGCCGCCCCAGCTCTTGTCGAGGATGGCGTTGCGGCCCTTCGGGCCCAGCGTGCTGCCGACCGCGCGGGCGATCTTGTCCACTCCCGCTCGGAGGTGATCACGGGCTTCCACGTCGAAGGCCATCTGCTTGGCCATGGGCTGCTCCTCAAAACTCTCGGACGAAGGCGGTGCGATGGTCACGGTGGACCATGGGCGCGCCGGCCCAAGAGCAAACCAGGGGCCAAAGATCGCGAGACTTGAGCTCCTCTGTAAGGGCCTTGAGAAAAAGGGTTTGCAGCGCTAAGGTCCGCCAAGTCGCGGCCCGTCATCGCCGGTCTGCCAGCTTGGCATCGGGCGAGCGCGGTGCGCGCGCGACCTTCTGCCACATTGGCGCTGAGGTGCGACAGCATGCAGATGTTCGCGGGTTGGCTCGCGCTGGCGCTCGTCGCCACGCCGCTCGCGGCGCGCGCCGCCGCACAGACGCCTGAGCCGGCGCCGGTCACGGCGCCGGCCGGCGCACAGGCGAGCGGAGTCACGGGCGCACCAGCTGCCGCACCCGCGTCGTCCGCAGCTTCCGCGCCGCAGGCGTGCGAGCCGGAGCCGTCTCCGGGCCCTGGCGAGGCGCGCGTTCTCCGCCGCGACGGCCAGGTGCTGCTCGGCCGCGTGCTCGAGTGGCGGGGCGACGAGCTGCTGCTCGCGCCGGCCGGTGGCGCGGCGGAGTCCGTGCACGTGCCGCTGAAGGATCTCGTCGGCCTCGCGCAGGCGGTCGCGGACGACGCGGACGCCGTCGCTCCGGCCGCCGAAGAGCCGGCGACGGAGCGCGCGCCCGCAGGACATGCCGGCGAGCGCGCGGGCAGTGGCAACCCCGCCGGCCCTGCGAACGCCGCCGCCTCCGCCCCGGACCTGCTGTTCCTCGCCACCGCGCGGCCGCAGGACCCGGCAGCCGGATCCTCGTCGGCGGCGCGCACGGGAGACCGGCTCGTCGGCCGGCTCCTCGGCGGCGATGCCTACGGCGTGCGCTTCCAGCTGGCGGGCACAGCGCCCTTCGACGTCCCGTTCGAATCCGTCGAGCGCGTGCTGCCGCACGCCACGGCGGCGCTGGACCGGCTCGCGCTGCTCGCGGGCTCCGCGACGGACGACCGGCTCTGGCGCCTGGGGAAGGACGGCGCGCCGGACAGCCTTGCGGGCATCGTGCAGAGCGTGGACGGCGAGGAGGTCGTGTTCGAGGGCGCTCTGGGCACGCTGCACTTCGCGTGGGCGGACGTGCTCGCGCTGGTGTTCGCGCCGGACCCTGCTCCCGAGCCCGCGCTGCCCGGCACGCACGTCGTGGTGCGCCTGCGCGACGGCTCGCGCCTGGACGCGGGCCTGCTCGAATGGCGCGACGGCCGCTGCGTGCTCGCCACGCGCTTCGCCGCGCGGCTGCAGCTGCCGGCCCTCTCCATCGTCTCGCTCGCGCGCCGCGACGGCCCCGTGACGCTGCTCGCGGACCTGCCGCCCGTGCGCGTGGAGCAGTGGCCGACCTTCGGCAGTCCGCAGGACTTCCTGTTCCCGTGGCGCAGGGACCTCTCCGTGAGCGGCCAGCTCCTGTCCGTCGGCGGCATCGGGCGCGCGACGGGGATCGGCGTGCACGCCAACGCGCGACTCGCCTTCCTCGCGCCGGCCGGCGCGACGGCGCTGCTCGTGAGCGCGGGCCTGTGCGACGAGGTCGCCGCGCTGCCCGCCGCAGGCTCCGTGAGCTTCGAGGTGCGCGTGGACGGCAGGCTCGCCGCGGCGAGCGGCCTGCTGCGCGAGGGCGAGCCCGGGCGGCGCCTCGCCGTCGCCGGCCTGCACGGCGGCGAGACGATCGAGCTGCTCGCCGGCGATGGCGGCGACGACGACGCGGGCGACCGTGCCGCCTGGGTGGACGGCGCCTTCGTGCTCGGCCGCGACTAGCCGTGCGCCCGCGGCGTCAGCTCGCGCCCTTCGCGAGGCTCGCGTGCGCCGGCAGGCGCGCGCGATCCGCAGGGCTCGCGTGCGCCGTGCTGATGCTCGCGGCGCTGTGGGGCTGCGGGCGCGGCGGCACCGACGGCGAGGGTCGAGCGACGGGCACCGCGCCGCCCGATGGCGCGTCCTCCGTCTCCGGGCGGCCGAAGGTCGCGCTCTTCGGCGTGGACGGCGCGACGTTCACCGTCATCGATCCGCTGCTCGCGCAGGGGCAGCTGCCGCACCTCGCGGCGCTCATCGCGCGCGGCACGCGGCTCGTGCTGAGGAGCTCCGCGGAGTCGTCGGCCTCGCCCGTGCTGTGGACGACCATCGCGACCGGCTGCTCGATGGAGCGCCACGGCATCACGTCGTTCACGCGCGCGTCTCCCGAGGGCGTGCGCATCTTCACGTCGGCGGACCGGCGCGTGCCGGCGCTGTGGAACATGGTGAGCGCGCGCGGCGGCAGCGTCGGCGTGGTGGGGTACTGGAACACCTGGCCTGCGGAGGAGGTGACCGGCTGGATCGTGAGCGACCGCTTCGCCCACACGGTCTTCAGCCGCGGCTTCGGCGAGGATCGCGGCCTGCGGCTCGTGCACCCCGGTGCGCTCGCGGCAGGGCTTGCACCGTGCGCGCTGGACCCGCAGGCCCTGTCGCGCGCGACGCTGGAGCGCCTCGGCGCCTTCAACGACGCGGAGTGGAACGAGCTGCTCCACGGCAGCGACGAGGGGCGCGACGTCACCGGCAACGGCCTCGTCGCGCTGAAGTTCGGGCTCCAGTCGCAGGAGAGCAACGCGTGCGCGGCGCTGCAGCTGCTCGCGACGCAGGGCCAGCCGGACCTCTTCATGCTGTTCCTGCCGTTGCCGGACCGCGTGGGGCACAACTTCTGGCACGCCTACGCGCCGCAGTCCGTGAGGGACGGGCCGGCAGCCGTGGACGCCGGCTGGCGGGAGCGCTGGAGCACCGTCGTGCCTCACGCGTACGAGCTCGTGGACGAGTGCCTCGGGCGCTTCCTCGACGCGCTGGATCCGCAGACCACGGTCTTCGTGGTCTCGGACCACGGCTTCCAGTCCTCCGGCGGCAACGGAGGCTCGCCGGAGCACCTCGATCATGTCGGCAAGTCCGGCGTCCACCATCCCGACGGGATCTTCGTGGCCGCGGGGCCTGCCATCCGTCCGCACGGGCTCGCGGCGCCCGAGCTGCTGGATCTCGCACCGACGGTGCTCGCGGCGCTCGGGCTGCCCGGCGCCGCGCAGTGCGAGCACCCGCCGCTCGCCTCGCTCCTGGCGCCGGCCTTCCTCGCGGCGCATCCGCTGCAGGCGCCGCGCGCGGACGGCGCGTCCACGCCGTCGCCGGGCACGGGTGGTCTGCCCGCCGGCGATCTGCCCGGCGTCAATCTCGATGCCGAGGCGATCGACGAGCTGAAGGCGCTGGGCTACCTCGGCTCCGACGGCCACGCGAAGTGACCGGAGCTCGCGGCGGCGTGCGGAGAAACGCTCCGGAGTCCGCGACAGCTCGCCGAGGAACGCGCTCGCGCCGATGACGCCCGTCACCCGCTGCTCGTTGTAACGGCGCGCGGCGCGGGCCGACGGACAGCGGCATGAAGACGTCGCCGCATCCTGCCGTGACCGCGCCGCTCGAGGAGCTGCCGGCCGAAGACCTGCTCGCCGCCCTGCTGTGCTCCGGAGCGCCGTGGGCGCAGGCGCGGGCGCTCGGAGGGCGCCTGCTGGCCGCGTCGGGCGGGCTGCCGCGGCTCGCGCGCATGTCGTCCCGCGAGCTGCTGGGCGAGCTTTCCGGCGTGCGCGATGCGGCGCGCCCGAGCCGCGATGCGGAGCGCGCCGCCCTGCGCCTCGCGACCGCGTTCGAGCTGGGCCGGCGCGCGGCGCGCGTCGAGCTGGCGGCGGGCCAGGCGGTGCGCGGCATGGCGGACATCGAGCCGCACCTGCGCGGACTGCTCGACGGGAAGCTGAAGGAGCAGTTCCTGGTCGTGCTGCTCGACGCGAAGAACCGGCCGTTGCGCACGGAGCGCGTGAGCGAGGGCTGCCTCACCTGGTCCGTGGTGCACCCGCGCGAGGTCTATGCACCGGCGGTGCGCGAGAGCGCCGGTGCCGTCATCGTGGCGCACAACCACCCCAGCGGGGACCCGACGCCGAGCGCTCAGGACATCGAGGTGACGGCGCGCCTCGCGAAGGTGGGCGAGCTGCTCGGCATCCCGCTGCTGGATCACATCGTGGTGGGGCGCCAGCGCTGCGTGTCGATGCGCGCGCAGGGGCTCATGGGCTCGCTGACGGTGCCCTCCTGAGCGGCCGCAGCCAGGCGCGCGCCGGGGGGCGCCGAAGCGCGCCGAGGCGCGGACGGTCAGGGGCAGCGCTTCAGCAGCGCGGCGCGCGCGCGCGCGAGCGCCTCCGTGCGCTGCTCGGGAGGCGCGGACGGATCGAGGCCCTGGTCGCTCTTC
>Ga0193753_10003681_pt1 | contig 11233 bp, 11 predicted proteins | sample H1c2metaG_FD_144925 | JGI IMG/M metagenome (GOLD analysis project Ga0193753, IMG submission 144925) | Soil microbial communities from a riparian zone of the East river system, Colorado, United States - H1c2 | ecosystem: Environmental > Terrestrial > Soil > Riparian zone | place: USA: East... | reverse complement strand
TTACGAGGACAGGTTCTTCAAGGACAGGTTGCTGAAGCCGGTGGAGCTGCCGAAATTGATCATGTAGAACTGGGCAACACGGGAAATTCTTAACATTTATCCAGGAGTTGAAAAAATGCTACGAAATGCCCTCGTGTTCGTGTTGTGCGGTCTGTCGGCAGCTTGCGGTGCGAGCAGCACTGCGACCGAAAACAAAAGTTCTGCTCCAGTTTCGAGCAAGCCCGTACATCCTCCTGCTCAAGAAGCGGATGCCTCGCCCCAATCGGCGTCAATCGAAGGTGCTGCAAAGAACGAAAGCGCGTTGTCCAAGAAATGTGGCGGCGCGGAGATGACCCTGAGTTGCGATGGTGTAAATGCCGAGTGCACGCAAACTTCGTTGAAGCTGAGTGGCGTGAATGGAAAGGTCAGGGAAATCATCAGCCCCAAGGGGCTGGCAAACTACACGGGCGTCGGTTTGGGGTGTGTCATTGCAAAAAATAATACTCACTACTTTGTGGTGCAGTATGGCGAACTGCCGTATGGCTGCGAATTTTGCGAATGGTTTCATCTCTACGATACGCAGGGCCGACAACTTACGCACAGCGCCCGGCCGATTTTGATAGACAGCACGCTGCCTGCCGGAAAGCAGCAGATGCCGAATAATCAAGAATTCGACAAGTTGAGCAAGGAATTAGGCCTGGACAAACCGCAGATGGAATTTCTGAATTGATTGGAATTCAGATGGGATAAGCATTCCAGTCAATATAAGGAGAAGGAAGGTGACAGGTGACGAAATCTACGAGTCGATGATCCAGAGTCGCGGCGCGGCATATCGCGAGAGCCAAATAAAACCCTACAGTCACTATCGTGATCCAATCGATTGCTCTCCGGGGAGAGCTGCAGGAAATTCACACGTGTGGGGTGACGCTAGCGCGGAGGTGCAGTCCAAGGTAGTCGACGCACTGATTACTGCCTCTGGGGATGCGGGCTTGAGTACGCATGCGACGGCCCATGTACTGGCAATCGCGCGTGTTGAATCTGGATTTAATCCAGATGCTGCGGCGGGCACAACCTCCGCGCACGGCCTAGGCCAGTTCATCGACAGGACCGGCGCGCACTACGGAATCAACGACAGTAATCGTGGTGATGTCAACAAGCAGGCAGAGGCGCTGGTTTCCCACTATCAAGACAACGCAGCTTTAGCCAGAGCCCGCGGGCAAAGCGAGGATTTCATCTACAAATACCATCACGATGGTCCTACGCAAGATTATGGTGGTCTTGGTATTTCGCAGCAAGAAGTCATGCCGTATTTGGATCAGTACGAGCAATTTGTCAAACAGCATCAACAGCACAACATTGATCCTTTGCATGAGCTCAAGGAGCTTGGCCAGCAACTTCAACAAGGAACTATGAAGTTCGGCCCACCTAGGGCGAATGGGCTACCTGATTACCTGCGCGTAAACCATTCATTCGTGGCTCAAAATCATCCATCCATTCCCAATGCCACGCCTGATGGTGCCCTTCACCGAGGCGATCACGGCGCCGAAGTCCGCACACTACAGGAAGACCTGAACAAGCTCGCCACGACCAACGCACGGGGAAGTCCACTTGCGGTAGATGGTGTCTACGGCAAAGATACGCGCGACGCAGTGGAAAATTTCCAGCTTTGGCATGGGTTGCCGACGACTGGCATCGCCGATCGGCGAACGCTCGATGCAGTACACGATCCGCGACTTGTTTCGACACCCGCTCGTCCCGAGGACGCAGCCGACCTCAACCGGCACGAAACAAGCCGTGGCCCCGGTGCGCCCATCGCCCCTGGCCCCGTGACGTCATCTCCTGCGCGCACCCATCTCCACGACCCCCGCAACAACAGCTATTCAGACCCCAACCTGCAGCCGTCTCCCCATGCACAAGCCCACAGGCTTGACCACATACCGCCGCACCATCCCGACTACGCGTTGTTCGCCTCGATCCGGGAGAGATTGCCGGCGGGAACTTCCGAGGAGATGGCCGCCCACGTGGCGCTGGAAGCGAGGATCGGCGGCATCAGATTCCCGGCGACCGGGCGATCGTGAACTTGAACGAGCCGGCGCCCTCGATCCAGGAAACGCTGCAGCGTTCGCAGTCGTTCGACCAGCAGCAAACGGTGCAGCTTGCGCAGCAGATGGAACAGCAGAGACAGGTCGAAGGGCGGCATCGCAGCCCAGGTGGCCCGGCACTGGCCTGACGGCCGAGAAACCTGGGCCGTCGCGGGCCGCAAGGCCGTGTCCGACCATCGCGGCGATGGTCGCCCGGCGCCTTGGGATCGCGGCCACGCGCCCGCATAATCCCGCCATGGACATCAAATCCGACAATCCCGAGCACGGCTTCCAGTTCCCCGGCACCTTCGAGATCACCGCGATGGGCCCGGCCACGGCCGGGCTGGAAACCGAAATCCCGAAGCTGCTCTCCGATGCCGGCATCGAGGTGCTGGACGAAAGCATTTCCTGGCGCGGTTCCAGCAACGGCAAGTTCGTGTCGGTGAAGCTGAGCTTCCGCGCCGCGGATCGCGCCCAGTACGAAGTGGCGCACGAAGTCCTGCGCGCGCACCCGGAAGTGAAGTGGACGTTGTGACACCGGGGACTGGAGGCTTGGGACTGGGGACTGCGGAGAAAGGCACCAGCCCCCAGCCCCCAGCCCCCAGCCCCGCGCTGTTGCGCGACCTCGGGCGCCAGCCCTACGAACCGGTCTGGCGTGCGATGCAGCGTTTCACCGATGTGCGCGACGAAGCCTCGCTCGACGAGGTCTGGGTCGTCGAACACGATCCTGTCTTCACCCTCGGCCAAGCCGGCAAGCCCGAACACGTGCTGATGCCCGGCGACATCCCGGTACTGCACGTCGATCGCGGCGGGCAGGTGACCTACCACGGACCGGGCCAGGTCGTGGTCTATCCGCTGCTCGACCTCAAGCGCCTGAAGATCGGCGTGCGCGACTACGTGCATCGTATCGAACAGGCGGTCATCGACACCCTCGCCGAATGGAACATCGTCGCTGCGCGTCGCGACGGTGCGCCCGGCGTGTACGTCCACGATGCCAAGGTCGCCGCACTCGGCATCCGCGTGCGCCGCGGCTGCACCTTCCACGGACTCGCGTTCAACGCGGCGATGGACCTGGAGCCGTTCCACCGCATCAACCCCTGCGGCTACGCCGGGCTGCAGGTGACCTCGGTGCTAGACTTGGGCGGCCCATCCAGCCCCGATGCCGTCAAGCCGGTACTGCTGGATGCCCTGGCGAAACAGTTCGGCCTGTCGCTGCAGGCGGCACCGATGCCGGACCTCGCCGATCCCCGGCCTGTCGCCCAACCCGTCACCGCGTCCGCCGACGCAACGCAAGCCGCCTGAGTCCAACGCCGATGTCCGAATCCTCCCCACGTTCGATTCCCCTGCAGGTCGTTGCACCGGCGCCATCGCTGGAAACCGGCGTGAAGCAGGTCGCAGGCGACAAGATCGCGCGCTCGCCAGTGCAGTTCGCCGACGCGCCGGTGTTGCGCAAGCCGTCGTGGATCCGCGTGCGCATCCCCAGCAACGGCGCGGTCGCCGCGTTGAAGGCGAAGCTGCGCGAGAACCGCCTGGTCACCGTGTGCGAGGAGGCCAGTTGCCCGAACATCCACGAATGCTTCGGCCACGGCACCGCCACCTTCATGATCCTCGGCGAGGTCTGCACGCGCCGCTGCAGCTTCTGCGACGTCGCCCACGGCCGGCCGAAGCCGCCGGATGCCAGCGAACCGACAAACCTGGCAAACACCATCGCCGACATGGGCCTGACCTCCGTAGTGGTGACCTCGGTCGACCGCGACGACCTGCGCGACGGTGGCGCCCAGCATTTCGTCGACTGCATCGCCGCGATCCGCGCGCAGGCGCCGAACACGAAGATCGAGATCCTCACGCCCGACTTCCGCGGCAAGGGCCGCATGGAGCGCGCGCTGGAGATCCTGGCGACGAATCCGCCGGACGTGTTCAACCACAACGTCGAGACCGTGCCGGACCTGTACCGCAACGTCCGTCCCGGCGCCGATTACCAGTGGTCGCTGACCCTGTTGCAGAAGTTCAAGCAGCAGCATCCAGGCGTGCCGACCAAGTCCGGCATCATGCTCGGGCTCGGCGAGGCCATGGAACAGGTCCAGGGCACCCTGCGCGACCTGCGCGCGCATGACGTCGAAATGGTCACCATCGGCCAGTACCTGCAGCCCAGCGCGCATCATCATCCGGTGCTGCGTTACTGGACGCCGGAGGAATTCAAGGCACTCGAGGACTACGGCATGGCGTTGGGTTTCAGCCATGTCGCGTCCGGCCCGCTGGTGCGTTCCTCGTACCACGCCGACCGCCAGGCCGCCGAGGCGGGCGTCGCGGCCTGAACCTGCCGGTCCCGCCGTTTGTGGCATGTGCGGACCCCATGATTCGTTCACACCCGCCGGTTCCGGCGCAGGTAGAGTGGATTTCGTGGTCCGGTGCAACTTCCAGCACTGTTCCGACGTCCATTGCAAGCGCCAGACTCCTCCCATCCCGCCAAGCGGCCGCACCGCGGCCCGAGTGAACGCATGAAATTGTCCCGCACCCTGTCCGTCTCCGTGATCGCACTGGCGCTGTCCGTGCCGCTGGTCCTGCTGGCACGCGCCGACGGCGACGCCATTCCGTCGACGGCCAACGCCGACCAGGCCACGACCTCGAAGCTGGTCTACGGCCTGCTGTCCGACAGTCGCTATGCCTATCGCCCGCGCCCGTTCGATGCGGCCTTGTCGGCCGACGTCTTCAAGCGTTATCTCGAAGCGCTGGACAACGGCAAGGTGTTCTTCACCGCGGAGGACATCGCGAAGTTCGCGCCCTACAAGGCCGACCTCGGCACCGCGATCAAGACCGGCCAGCTCGATCCCGCGTTCGCGATCTTCGCGCTCTACAAGCAGCGCGTGAACCAGCGCGTGACCTACGCGCGCGGCCTGCTCAAGCAGGACATCTTCGATTTCAGTGGCACTGACCGCTGGAACTACGACCGCGAGGACGCGCCGTGGGCCGCCGACGAGGCCGAGGTCGACCAGCTGTGGAAGCAGTCGGTGCGCAACGACTGGCTGCGCCTGAAGCTCGCCGGCAAGAAGCCCGACGACATCCGCAAGACCCTCGACAAGCGTTACGCGAACCTCGCCAAGACGCTCGAGCAGCTCGACGGCACCGATGCCTTCCAGAGCTTCCTCAACGCCTACACCGCGTCGATCGACCCGCACACCGACTACTTCGATCCGCGCAGCGCGGACCGCTTCAACCAGAGCATGTCGCTGTCGCTGGAAGGCATCGGCGCGCAGCTGCAGAAGCAGGACGACGTGGTGGTGATCCGCGAGTTGATCGCCGGCGGTCCGGCGGCCAACAGCAAGAAGTTCACCCTTGGCGACCGCATCGTCGGCGTCGGCCAGGGCGCCAATGGCGCGATGGAAGACGTGATCGGCTGGCGCATCGACGACGTGGTCGAGAAGATCAAGGGGACCAAGGGCACCCAGGTCCGCCTCGACGTGATTCCCGCCGCCATGGGCATGGACAGCAAGCCCAACCGCATCGTGCTGACCCGCGCCAAGATCCGCCTCGAGGAACAGGCGGCGAAGGCCGAGATCATCAAGCTGCCTGCGAGCGGCGACATGCCCGAGCGCCGCATCGGCGTGATCAAGCTGCCCGCGTTCTACCAGGATTTCGAAGGGCGCCGCAGCAAGAGCGACGATTACGCATCGGCCACGCGCGACGTGGCGAAACTGCTGAAGCAGTTCCGCACCCAGGACATCGATGGCGTGGTCATGGACCTGCGCAACAACGGTGGCGGTTCGCTTGACGAAGCGATCGAGTTGACCGGCTTGTTCATCGACAAGGGCCCGGTGGTGCAGGTGCGCGAATCCGGTGGTCGCGTCAGCGTCAACGGCGACAGCGACGGCGGCGTGGCGTGGGACGGCCCGTTGGCAGTGCTGACCAACCGGGGCTCGGCATCGGCGTCGGAAATCTTCGCAGGTGCGATCCAGGACTACGGCCGCGGACTGCTGATCGGCGAAACGACGTTCGGCAAGGGCACGGTGCAGAACCTGGTCGATCTCGACCGCTGGCCGGGCAACGAAGGCAAGCGCTACGGCCAGGTCAAGCTGACGATCGCGCAGTTCTTCCTGCCGGGCGGCAGCAGCACGCAGAACAAGGGCGTGGTGCCCGACATCGGGTTCCCGGTCATGGTCGACGCCTCGGAATTCGGCGAGAGCACCTACGACAACGCGCTGCCCTGGACGCGGATCGCGGCAGTGCCGCACACCCAGTACGGCAACTTCGCCTCCCTGCTGCCGAAGCTCGAGGCCAAGCACACCGCACGTATCGCCAACGACAAGGAGTTCCAGTGGTTCGAGGAGGACGTCAAGGAATTCCGCACCGAACAGGCGAAGAAGTATGTCTCGCTCAACGAGACCGAACGCCGCGCCGAGCGTGATCGCCAGGAGGCCAAGCGCAAGTCGCGCCAGGAACAGCGCAAGGCGCTGGGCCTCGACGCCGATCCGCTCGCCGACGATTCCGCCGACGACGGCCTCCAGATCGGCGAGCGCAACGTGGCCGAAGACGCGGCGCGCGAAAAGGCCGCGGAGAAAGCGCCCGATCCGCTGTTGCGCGAATCCGCCGCGATCCTGGGGGATGCGGTGCAGCTGCTCGGCGACGACCACGTGCTCTCGGCGCAGGTGTTGCCGGAAGCGCGCATCCAGGGACACTGGGCGGACTGACGCCACATCCCGATCGTCGCTTCTTCGCGACGCCAGGATTGACGGACACGACGGGCGCCGAGGCGCCCGTCGTCATGTGTGCCGCAAGCAGCGCACCTGCACCCTGCATCGGACTGCCCCCTTGAAAAGGGGGGGGCGAAGCGCGCAGCGCGTAGCGGGGGATTTGCTTTTGCTCTTGTTTTCAAGAGAGCAGGATCAACAGCAAATCCCCCGTCCGACGCTGCGCGTCGGCCCTGCCCCTTTTTCAAAGGGGGCGACCGGTGCCTTGGGCAGGCGCACGCGTGCCGCTGAAAACTGGATTGGCCCGCATGCGGGCTGCAGTGTTGCTCCGGACGGGCGCGCGACCGGCGTAAAATCGATGACTGCGGCGATCGCCGTTCCCTTCTCGAACTTCCTGACTGGACTCGCCCATGAGTGCCGCGTCGCCGTCGGTGCCACGCACCGCTTCCGCATTCGCCATTGCGATGGCGCTGGCGGTGCTCTATGTCATCTGGGGTTCCACCTACCTCGGCATCCGCTTCGCGCTCGAGGGCGGTTGGCCGCCATTGCTGATGGCCGGCATGCGCTTCCTCGTCGCCGGCGGGCTCCTGTTCACGGTGTTGCGCCTGCGCGGCATGCAGGCACCGACGCGGATGCAGTGGCGCAACAGCGCCTTCATGGGATTGCTGCTGCTCGGGTTCGGCAACGGCATGGTCTGCATCGCCGAACAATCGGTGTCGTCCGGACTCGCCGCGGTCGCGGTGGCGTCGGCGCCGTTGTGGATCGGCTTGTTCTCGACGCTGCGCGGACAACGCTCCAGCCGCCTCGAATGGCTCGGGCTCGGCATCGGCTTCCTCGGCGTGCTGTGGCTCAACGCAGGCAGCTCGCTCGCGGCGTCGCCGACCGGACTGGTCGCGTTGCTGGTCGCGCCGATCGCGTGGGCGTTCGGTTCGGTGTGGAGCAAGGGACGCGACCTGCCATCGCCCTTCATGGGCGCGGCGGCGCAGATGCTGTGCGGCGGTGCGTTGATGCTGGTCGCCGGCCTCGTGATCGGCGAGCGCTTCACCGGCATGCCATCGGCGAAGGGCACGTTCGCGGTCGCGTATCTCGCCGGCTTCGGTTCGATCGTCGCGTTCTCCGCCTATATCTGGCTGCTGCACCACGTGCGCGCGACGCTGGCCGGCAGCTATGCCTACGTCAACCCGGTGATCGCGGTGATGCTGGGCGCCTGGCTCGCCGCCGAACATTTCAGCGCACACGACATCGGCGCGATGCTGGTGATCCTGCTCGGCGTGGTCGCGATCACGCTGGCGAAGTCGCGGGCGCCGAAACCGCCGGAAACGGCAGCAGCGGAGGCATCGACATGACGCCGGCACCGCTCGACCGGCGCGGCCTCTGGGTCGCGGCAGGATCATTCGTGCTGTGGGGCGTGATGCCGCTGTACTGGCACCTGCTCAAGACGGTGCCGTCACTGCAGATCACCGTCCACCGCATCATCTGGAGCACGCTGCTGGTAGTGGGGTGGCTGACGTGGAAGTACGGGCGCATCTGGCTGCGCGAGACGCTGGCACATCCGCGCGCGGCGTGGATGCTGGCGCTGAGCGGAACCCTGATCGCGTTCAACTGGGGTCTCTACATCTGGGCGGTCAATGCCGGCCACGTGGTCGAAACCAGCCTCGGCTACTTCATCAATCCGTTGTTGAACGTGGTGCTGGGCGTGGTGGTGCTGCACGAGCGCCTCAATCGCGTGCAGTGGACGTCGGTGGCCATCGCCACGGCGGGCGTGCTGTGGCTGACGCTGCACTACGGCAGTTTTCCGTGGATCGCGCTGGCGCTCGCGGGTTCGTTCGGCCTGTATGGCCTGATCCGCAAGCTGGTCGCGGTGCCGCCGGTGCGCGGGCTCGGCATCGAAAGCCTGTATCTGTTCCTGCCCGCCGTCGCGCTGATGCTGTGGGGCGAGACGCACGGCTTGGGCGGATTCCTGCCGTCGCACGACGCATCCGGCTGGGGCTGGCGGATGGATGCGCTGCTGGTGCTGGGCGGTGCACTGACCGCGTTGCCGCTGATCGGTTTCGCCGACGCGGTGCGCAGGATTCCCTATTCCGTGGTCGGGCTGATGCAGTACATCGCGCCGACCCTGCAACTGTTGTGCGGCGTACTCGTGCTGGGCGAAGCCTTTGGCCGCGAACGCGCGATCGGTTTCATCCTGATCTGGATCGCACTGGCGTTGTACGCGGGCGAGGGCCTGTTGCGCGCGCGCCGCAGTCCGTTGCCGGCAGCGACCTGAGTCAGCCGCGCCCCAGCCAGAACCAGGCGAGTGCGGCGCTGCCGATGATCGCGATGGCCAGCGCAGTCCGGCGCCAGATGTGCGCGCGCAGGCACAGGCGCCGTACGCGTTCGTCGTTGACGGCCTTGGCCTGTGCGATCAGCGGTGCGGCCGCGGCTTCCGCCCCGGCGTAGGCCGCCGTCGCCTGGGCAGGATGCGTCTCCGCACGCAGGGCGGCGTCCTCGTAGATTTCGAAGGCGTGCTTCTGCAATTGCTGCAGAAGCGCGTCGAGTTCCGCGTGCGACAGTTCGCGCGGATCGCGTGCCGCCATCACGCGTCGCGCAGCGCCGTGGTCACCGGCAGGCGCGCGGCCCGCAGGGCCGGGAACAGGCCGCCGACCAGGCCGATGCCGAGCGCCCATTTCAGCCCGCTCCACAGCAGTTCCGGCGAGACCTTGAACTGGAACACCACCTGGCTGAAGTTCTGGCCGAGGGTGCTGACGCTGTAGCCGTTGAAGATCACCCAGGCGACCAGCCCGCCCAGCACGCCGCCGAGCAACGCCAGCAGCATCGTCTCCAGCATCACCGCCAGCACCACCGGCAGGCCGCGGAAGCCGATCGCGCGCATCGTCGCGATCTCGCGCGCGCGCGCGGCGACCGCCGCGTACATCGTGTTGAGCGCGCCGAACACCGCGCCGATCGCCATGATCGTGCCGATCACGGTGCCGAGGATGCTGATCAGCTTGCTCAACTGCCCCGACTGCTTGCTGTAGTAGTCGCGCGTGGTCTGCACGTCGAGCTTCAGCCGTGGGTCGGCGTCCATCGCCGCCTTGAGCTGCTGGAAGCCGGCCTTGCCCTCGGTGCGCACGGTGAGCGACTGGAAGGCGCGGCGGTTGTAGGTGGATGCCAGGGTCTCGGCATCGCCCCACAGCTCGGAGTCGTGCGAGTCGCCCGAGGTGAACTTGCCGACCACGATCCACTTCTGGTTGCCGAGATTGAGCGTCTTGCCGACCTCGAGGCCGCGGAACTGCGATTGCGCGCCCTGGCCGACCACGAGCTCGCGCAGGCCGGCGCCGAACTTGCGGCCCTCGACGATGCGGATGTTGCCGCGCACCGCCCAAGCTTCGTCGCCGACGCCGCGGAACTGCGCGTTGGCATCGGTGCCGTCGGACCTGGTCGGCAGGTTCACCACCTGCGACAGCTCCGCGGACAACAGTGGCTTGCCCTCGGGGCCTTTCTTGATGCCCGGCAGGCTGGAGATCAGCGGCACCTGGTCGCGGGTGATCACCGAATTGGTTTCCGCCTGCGAGCCGCCGCGCAGGATGATCGCGGTGTCGTCGCTGCCGGTGGCGTCGAGCGTCGCCTTGAAGCCTTCGCCCATCGCCAGCATCGCCACCAGCACCCCGACCACGCCGGCGATGCCGACCACGATCACCGACGAGGCGCCCCAGCGCTGCGGCAGGCTGGCGATGCCGATGCGCGCCGCCGCCAGCGCGAGCCGGCCGCTGCGCGTGAACACCAGCCAGAGCCCGAGCACGACCGCGATGGCGAGCACCGCGTACCACGGCAGCATGATCCAGACCGCCAGTCCGGCGAGCAGCAGCAGGATCGAGATCGCGTTCCACAGCCATTGCTTCTTCATTGTTCCCACCTCGAAGTTGTGCGGCGATTGCCGGAACGCGCGGCGGTGCCGCGCAGACGGTTCCGGCGCACCTTCAGCGCCCGGCCAGTGCGTCGACGATCTTCAGCCGCTTCGCGCGCAGCGCCGGCAGCAGGCCGACGACGATGCCGATGAACACCATCAGCGCCAGGCCGACCAGCCAGGTCTGCGTCGGCACCGTTGGCAGCGCGATCGCGCCGCCGCTGGCAGCAGCCACGCCCGGCATGATCACCGAAGACAGTCCCAGCCCGATCAGGCCGCCCAGCACGATCAGCAGCACCGACTCCACCATCACCAGACCGAGCACGGTGCCGTCCTTGAAGCCGAGCGTCTTCAGCACCGCGAGTTCCGGCACGCGTTCGCGCACCGCCTGCGCCATGGTGTTGCCGGTCAGCAGCAGCAGGGTGAAGAACACCGCGCCCATGATCGCGGTGACGATCAGGCCGATGTCGGCGAACTGCTTGGCGAAGGCCTGCTGGAACGCCGATTCGGTCTGGCTCTTGGTCTCGTGGTCGGAATTGGCCGAAATCGCATCGATCGCGCGCGCCACCCGCGATGCCTGGTCGGCATTGGCGAGCTGCACG
>Ga0193753_10003680_pt1 | contig 11235 bp, 9 predicted proteins | sample H1c2metaG_FD_144925 | JGI IMG/M metagenome (GOLD analysis project Ga0193753, IMG submission 144925) | Soil microbial communities from a riparian zone of the East river system, Colorado, United States - H1c2 | ecosystem: Environmental > Terrestrial > Soil > Riparian zone | place: USA: East River... | reverse complement strand
CGACCGGCATCTACATCGAGGTGCAACATTCGCGCATGACCGACGTCGAGCGCACGTCACGCGAAGCCTTCTATCGAAACCTTGTCTGGGTGATCGATGGCAAGCCGTTCCAGCAGAATTTCGATATCTACCACGAAATACATCGGTCCTCACGCTATCGACGGATCGCCCCAAACCTACACGCCGCTCTATCCCATCTTCGCGGCCTCCTTCGAAGGCCGGATGAATACATCCTGTTAGGCTTCCTTCGTGGACGGAGCATCAGGATCAGGTGGAGGAATCTCTTGGTCGTGCTCTCGCGGGCGAGTGGGAGGCAACGCGCTCATCGGCTCCCCCGTATCGAATCAAGGTTCCTCTTCCACCGTCGGGCTGCCCTGACGGAGCGTGGCAGGCAACTCGCACGTCGGCTCCACCGCATCGAACCGAGAGCCCTCTTCCAGCATCTCGCCACGCGGGCGAGTGGGAGGCAATGCGGTCATCGGCTCCGCTGCATCGAACCAAGTTTCGGCTTCCAACGTCTGCGGTCGCTCCGGCGGCGACGAACCTGTCTCTATCGTGCCGCCGCCAAACAACTTGGACCAGAACCCATGTCGACCTCCCTGCTAACTACACCCCACCGCCCCGGCCGGACAAAGACCAAAAATCGCGGAGCTCGGCGACAGAGCGATACGCCGAAGGAATGAGCGACGTCCGCGCTCGTCGAGTGCGTGACGGCGACGGATGCGGTATCAGTATCGCATGCCACCCGGTTTCCAGTGCCTCGCGTGCATCGGGCTGGTGTCGATCCTGGGGGCTTGTTCGATGCAGAAGAAATCTCAGCTCCCCGCTTCGGACACCGATGCCGGCGCGGTGTCTGCGGCCGACGTGTCCGCGGCTCCGCCTCCGGAAAGCACGTCCATGGTCGTTTCGCGAGCGTTCGTCGCGAGGGAGCTCGATGCTGTGTTCCGCGCCACGACGCCCGAGGCGTTTTGGGCCCTTCCCTCGGTGCTCATCGTGTCGCTCGGCGAGGCAACGAGGGAGCCCTCCAAGGAGGAGCGGAAGATGTACATCATCGCGCGCGGCGCGTATATGAACGTCGCCGCGGATGGTCGCTTTCCGTCGCCCGAGCCCTTCACTGAATTCCGGTCCGACGGCTCAAAGCCGTGCGTCTGGCGAGCCGAGAAACGGGTCCTGTTCAACCTTGTGTCGGAGATCGACGGGTCCGCGAAGTTCGAAGCGGGCGCGATCCTCGAAGGGTGCCCTCTTTCCCCGAACGTATACGAGGTGACGGTTGTGCGCGGCGCTCATCCCCACGGGCAGTACATCGCGGCGTCGGCCATTCCGGCGAAAAGCGCGCCTCCATGGATGCAGCCGAAGGCACGGAGACTCTACAAATTCGCGCGCACAGAGCCACTCTTCGTCGCGGTGCGCGACGCGAGCGACGACGGGCACGACAAACTCGAAGTCGGTTCGGCGTCTCGCCTCATCGGTTCGTTCGAAGTTCCGCGTACGTTCAGCGAGCCCGAGGTCCTGGATGTCGGCAAGGTAACGCTCTTGCTCGTGCGCGACCGCGTCGTCGAAGTGACCCCGGACGGCGTCATCGAACGCTGAAGACCACGCGTCCATCACACGTCCGCTTGACGACCTCACATTTGGTGTAAGGCATCGATTGGGAGTATTGGATATGGGCGCATGAGCGAGGTCCGCATTGGACAGCGGAGCGACAATCGCCTGCATCTCGCGAGCCTCTCCGCCGAGTATCCGAAGGCGGCAGATTGGCTTTCGATTGGGCAGCTGCGTGCTCTGAACTCGAGCGCCTTTACGTAGCGGGTTCGCGGGCTTTAGCGCGACGACGTTTTCGACGAGAAGGGCGCGTCAACGAAGTCTCGTTTTCGCGCTTCGCGGGAAGCATGCGGCGCACGAGTGCCATGAGAGGAGCGCGCAGGGCGGGCAATTCCTCGGTGCTGCCGGTGCCCAGTCGGGTCGCAACGAGCGAGCTGATCGCAGCCACCAGCGCCTCGCACGCAAACCGATCCTGCGCGGAGCGTGCACCGAATAGGTTCGCCGTCAGGTCGACGAATCGAGACTGCGATTCCGCGCGCCGGGCGAGAGCATGCGGCCCAGCGGCGTAAATCTCGATGAGGAAGGTCCGCGCGAGAGCAGGCTCGTATGCCAATGTTTGGAGGTAGGCGGCAAGAGCGGCGCCAAAGCGCATCGCTCATGGCGCGAAGGGTGAGCTCCGCGGCGCTCTCGAAGGCAGCCATGAAGCATGCCTCCTTGTCCTCGAACTGTTCGTAAAACGTCTCGCGCGACACCCGCGCGCGGCGAATGACATCGGCAACGGATGTTCGAACGTATCCCCTCTCGGCGACCGCGACCGCCATGGCGACGAGCATGCGTTCGCGCTGCGAGGCGATCACGTCGTTCCGACTGAGTCGGTGCCGGCCCCGCGGTAATTGGGCGACTTCGTCGAGGTCCATGACGGCATCCTACCATTTGCGAACATTAATGTTCTCTGTGAACACCGTTGTTCGCTAACATGACGGAATGCTCTCTTTCGCGCCCAGGTCGCCGGTACTCGTCGACAGCCGACACACCACAAGGATCGAACGCGACGCGCGCGTCGTCTTCGCGGAAGGGCACTCGTCATGAACCGCATCGACGTAGGCGGCCACCCGGTGCATTACGTTCGCGCGGGCCGCGGCGAGCCGATCGTCTTTTTACACAACGGCGGCAGCTCGCACAGGATCTGGACATCTCAAATCGAGCACTTCTCGAAGACGCACGACGTGCTCGCGCTCGACCTGCTCGGTTTCGGCAGCTCCGCCAAACCGCACACGGATTACACCCTACCTCTGTACATCGAAATGCTGCGCGACTTCGTTCGCCAGTTGGACCTGAATCGAATCACGCTGGTCGGCAATTGCATGGGCAGCGCGACCGCGCTCCACTACGCGATGAGACATCCCGAGCATGTCCGCTGCGTGGTCGGTGTCAACGTTCTGAGCCGCGCCACGGTCCTCGCTGGCTACGCAGGTGCGCTGGTCCGTCTCGCCATGCGATCGCCGCGTGCGGCGCGCGTCATCGGCGCGTTGCCTGCGACCGGTGCGATGGCCAAGGCGATCGTCGCGGTGCAAGTCAAGGAACGGATCCCGCCGGAGATCCTCACGCACCTGCGGGACCGCTACCGCGATCCCCACCAACTTCGCGTCCTGATGAGCGTCGCCGCAAACATGGACGACTTTGCCGCCCTCGACGACGTCAGAGGTCTGCCGCCCGGGCTACGCGTCTTGGTCCTCTGGGGAGAGGACAACCGCATTCTGCCAGCCAAGGCGGGGCGCAAACTGTGTGCGTCGCTGAATCCGACCCGCGCGATCACCGTCCCAGGGGGCCACCTCCCGATGCTGGAGCATCCCGAGGTGGTCAATGAGGCGATCGCGTCGTTTCTTTCTCCGCCGATAACCGATTACGCCGCGGCGCCGTGATGCCTGTGTTACTGATTCATAATTATCGGCACCCGATCGGACCGGCACATTGCGAAACGGGACATCGCGCCGAGATCCGCACGAGGAGCGAGACTCGACGCGGTCGCCGCTGGCATCGAGTCGTATTTGTTCCTTTTTGAGTCGGCAAGGCGAACGCGACGCGCGCGCGCCTCTCAGGCGCCGGGGCACGCAGTAAAGAAAGAGCCCACTCGACGTAGGGAAACAGGCATGTTGCGATCGGTCCGCCATCCAGGTTCTCTGCTGCGATGGATCGCATCTCGTGGATGGGCGTACTGACGGCGCTCGTGCTGGCGGCCACCTACCGTTCCTCCCTTCGGGACGAGATCCGACTTGGCAGGCTTGCGGCGCTGATTCCGTGGTCTGTCTGGCTATCCGACGGAAGCCACCGGTTCGCGCCCCCGATCGAAAAAGCGGACCGCTGCGCGCGCGCCGCCCGATTTGAGCCGTCCGCTGGGCGACTGCCGGTGGCGAAGGGGTGCGCCGATTGAGTGAAGTCCCAATCGCCAAACCGGGCCCGCCTCCGCGAGCGTCGCCTTGTTGCGGGCCGCTCCTTGCCAGAGCGTTTCGACCTTGGGCCGTTGCTTTCACGCGGTTGGTCCGCCCCAAGGCGCGGGAGACGTTGGACTGCCTTTCCGAAATCGCCACCGCGCTTCTCGGCAGAGACGCTTCCACGCTCCCGCTCATCAATGACGCGCGGACGGTGACCGGTCCGAAATACGATGTTTCAAAGATAGCCGGCTTCTATCATGCAGGCGCCGCCGTGCGATTTCGGGACGGACTCCTATTGTCTAGCGCTACTGCTTTTCGCGAAGCGAAAACACGCAGTCGGGAACGAAGTTCCCGCAGTAATGCTAAGTACTAAAACTATCACGAGACTAAGAACGAAATGCCGACCTCCATTTGCCGCCTGGCCTCGAAGCTTCTCTTTGCTTCTCTCCTCGTGGCAGCTCTCCTCCTGGCAACAGTGGGCGGGGGCGCTGCATGCCAACGTTCGCAGGCGTTACCCACACACCCCGACGAGGCCGCGGGCTCGCAGGTGGCGCCCACCCACTCCGACGCCCCCGCGGCAAAGCCCGAGACCCCCGCAACGTCCACGAGTTCGCCGCGCGATGTCGCGGAACCGAGCCTCCAATACCTGGAACGCGTCACGGGCGGCGCGAGTTCAGGCGACAGACTCCCGCTGGTCGTGGCCATTCACGGCATGGGCGATCGACCCGAAAACTGGCTCGACGTGTGGGACGACTTTCCTCGACGCGTGCGAGTCATTTTGCCTCGCGCCCCCGCGCCCTACGGGTCCGGTTTCTCGTGGTTCCACTACCCTCCCAAATCCGTGGAGGATGTGTCGCGTGAAATCCGAGACGCCGGCGATCGGGTCGCGCGCCTGCTGACCGAAATCGAAAAGGCACGCCCGACGTCGGGCAAACCGATCGTGACGGGCTTCTCCCAAGGAGGCTTTCTCAGCTTCGCGCTCGCGGTCGATCACGGTGGAGAGATCGCCGCCGCGTTTCCCATGAGCGGCGGGTTTCCATCGCCGCTCTGGCCTACTACCCCCGCGCCGCCCGACGGCCCTCCCATCTTCGCTGTCCACGGAGACGCGGACACGGTCGTCCGAATCGGCCCCACGCGCAAAGCGGTCGCGAAGTTGAAAGAGCTCGGCTTTCACGTGGAGCTCAAGGAATATCCGGGTGTCGGCCACACCACCTTGCCGTCCATGCAACACGAAATCCGAGACCGTATCGTGGCACTCGTCGACGCGATGGCCCCCGCCGCGAAATAGCCGCCTGACTCCAGCTCGAAGCGTCCGTCACCCTGCGCAGGCGCGCTGCGCCCAACATCGAGCGCGCCCTCGAATACGCGCGCGCATCACCGCGGCGCGGGACGGTTGCACGAACGCGCACGCGTCACCGCGGCGCGGGACGCACCCCCACCATCTCGACGGCGCCGCAATGATCCGCGGCGCTCGTCGTGGCGGTTCGCGACGCCGTCGGTCCTGCAGTCGCCAGCGTCTCCTCGAACGCTGCCAGGGAGCCGTTGTCCGCTCGCTTCAGCATGCCCGAAGGCGGCGTCCAATTTGCGCTGCTGCCTCCCTGGTCGTTTACCGGCATCATCACGACGAGCTCGTTGGCCACGTCCGTCGTGAGTGAGATCGTATAGGAGGCCGAATTGCCGCCGACAGTGACCATCTTCGTCGGCCCGATGGGCTTTGCAGGGTCGGCCCCCCGATACGCAACGATCGCAAGCGCCTCCTGATCCGGAGCGTCATGACCCGTGAAGAGGTAGCTCGAGCCATCGGACGCACCGATGATGTGGTAGGCCCACAGCGCGTTGGACTCGCAGGTGCTGGTCGGCAGGTTTGCAATCACGGTCCAGCCCGCCGCCGGATCCGGTGTGATCGTATTCGTATCGTTGTTGGCATAAACCGAGACGAGCAAGAGATCCCCGGGCTGGGTCCCGGGCGGCCTAGCGACCGTCATGTCGTGCGTGCCGCTGGGCGACGCCACGGAGGCACTGACGTACCGCGGTGGCCCGAGCGGCGTGCTCGTGTCCGGCCCGCCATCGCCGGCGTCGTTCAGGGGCGTGCCGCCCGTGTCCGTGCCCCCTCCGCTATCGTCGCCTTGTGAGGCGCTGTCGCCGCCCCCGTCCGCCACCGCCGGGCCAACATCGAACGAAAGGCTGCATCCAACGTCCACGAACGCTGCCGCGACCGCCAACGCGCACATGGTGGGCAGCCGTGATGGGCGAGGCGGGTGCGCTTGATTCCGATTCACGAACGATGGTTGTACCGCAACTCGCGGCAAGAGCTCACGCTCGAGGTCACATCGGGGGTCGCGCGGAACGGATTTCCGGGGTTTTCGGGGCTCGCGGCGCATAGGAGGTCCAAAGGGGGGCGGTCAAAGTCGGATGGAGAGGATGTTTGGCGCGAGAAGACCGACCGTCGGCGAGTACGGCGCACTCGCCTGGGGCGAGGTCGCGGGGGACGCTCGAGCGCGCAACTTGGCCGGTTACAGCAGTGTGGTCGGATGTTGGTACAGGATTATCCAAACAATCCGCGCCAATACACGCTCACCGCGAAGTTCGACGCGACCGGGCGTATGTCCCCCCTTGCGGAACTCACTCCCGAAGCTCCCATCACGGGTTGCGTTCGTCGGCAAACGTACCTGGGCGCCACATCGGAGGATCCTTTGCCTGAGCATCGCCCATTTCAGGTGAGGATCCCCATCACCTTCGACGCAAACGGCAACGCGAGCGCATCACCCTAAAGCCTTTCGGCAGTCGATGAGGTCTCCGTCCGGTCCGACGGGTGAAAATCGTCATTTCGCCACGCGACCGCTGCCTCGGTCAATCGTGATGAGCAAGCGCGCGAAGGCGCTCCGTTGCTCCTGCCAGGACGACATGATGGCCATGCGACGAAGCGCCCGCACGGGCACGTCCGCGTTCCCGAACACGAGCTGCTCTTGAATGTCGGGCGCCAGCAGCGTGAGGTCGAGGAGCTGCGTGATCCGAGCGCGCGTAAAGCCAGTGGCAAGCGCGAGGTCACCATGGGACTTTGCCTCGCCGCGCTCGAGCACGGCGCGCATCGCGTGCGCGAGCGCGAGTACGTGCGCAATTCGGGGCACGACCGCGGGCGGGGGATCGCTCCGAAACGCAATTCGGTTTCTCATTCGCGAGCGATAGAGCGGAATTTCGATGACGTTCATGCGCAGGCTCCAAAAGCCGGTGCAGCGATGGCGATGCTCAGTCGGCCCGAGCGAAAACGAACTTGCAGCGCGTGCATTGGTACGCCGTCCCTCCATTCGCCTCGCGGCTTGAACGGCAGATCTTCAGCGGAACGAGGGGGGCGGGCGAGGAGCGGCGTGGCACTCATTCGAACGGCACTCCGCTGGCTCCGCTCGCTTCGCCTCTGCCGCGTAAGCTAGTTCCGCATCGCTTGCAAAAGTCCGCATCGCAATGGTTCGCTTGTCCGCACGTGCACGTGAGCGATCGCACGATCGCGGCTCCGCAGCGCTTGCAGAATACGGCATCGGAGTCGTTCTGCGTTCCGCATCGTTCGCACGTATCATCGGGCTTGGACGCCGACGCGGGCAGCTCCGCGCAGGCTGCGGATTGCAGCTCGTTGGCGCGGGCCTTCTCGGCGCGCCGCTCTCTCTTCGCGCGTCGCTCCCTTTCGGCGAGCTGCTCGCGCTCGGCGCGGACCATCACCTCCGCTGCCTTCAGCTGATTCTGGCCATGGACGTACCGCGCGAACAGGATGAGGGCAGACAAGGTAGCCCACACGATGAAGCCCTCTAACCCTCCGAACGCGGCGAAGATCAGAAGGATGACGATCTCTAGGATCCAGATCCACATGCGCCCCACCTCACGATTCTTCGTGGATTTTCGCCGCAGACGTGTGCCCCCCTCAGCGGAATCGACCGAGGTCACGGAGAAGGCCACGCGCCGGCGATTCACGACGAAGTACAAGCTCCGGATTCTCGAGGAGGCCGACGCGTGTTCGAAGGTACGCGCTGCATGAAGAGGCGTTCTTCCGTGTGACGGTGAGAGCTCCTTCGTCGCCCCGATGGGAAGCTACCATCAAGTGCTCTCCTACCCCCACGACGCGATGCTCCCTGCGCCTAACATTTCCTACACGCCCACAGCAGTTCGAGTGCGGTGAGAGGGGAGAGCGACACCTTGCAAATTCACCGAGAGGGCCTCCGAGTCCATGACGTGCGGGAGGATGCTCGTAGGCAGACCGTTGTGCGCTTCGTTGAGTTCGTGGAGGGGATGCGCCTAAACGGATTACCGTAGCGTGCAAAGTGGATCTTATAGGGCCTGATCGGATTGCGCGCTGAAGCGGGCGAGGTTACGCCATTGGTGGGGGATGGCTCGTTCGTCCGCGGAGCTCCGGGATAGGCGCCGGCCGGCCTGAGCCCGACATGAGTTGGATGGGATGCGGTGCCCATTTCGCCGCTCGCGATGCTGGACCTTGATCCACGTGAGGAGAAGACCGCCATGACGGAGAACCGCGAAGACGTCGAGAAGGGATACGAAGAGACGCTGATAGGGCCGCAGAACCGGCTCATCGGACACCGGTCCCTCCTGCCGAAGGGCGCGAGCCAAAAAGACATCGACGAGCACCGCGCGCGCATCGACGCGTACTGGACGCCCGAGCGCCGCGCCAACGCGATCCCCATCGACTCGACGAAGCTTCGTCAGGACCGGAAACCTCGGGAGGCCAAACCGGGCGCGCTCCCGCCGGCCCCCGCGACGAGCATGCCCAGCACGACGCTCGTGGCGGACCTCACCGTGCCGCCATACTCGTCGGCGGGGAGGCTCTTCTTCTCCATCGACGGAAAGGACTACACGTGCTCCGCGTCGTGCGTCGGGGGTAATCTCGTCATCACGGCCGGGCACTGCGTCTACATGAAGACGTGGTTCACCAATCTCAATTTCTTCCCGCAATACGACAATGGGGCGACCGTCGGGAACTTCCCGATATCCGAGATATACGTCTCGGCCGAGTGGCAAAATACCAATAACTGGGACTTCGACTATGCGTTCATGGTCACCGCATCCCCGATGACGAACATCCCCGCGCTCCCCATCAATTTCTCCGTTCCCAACGACGCCAACGGGCAGCTCATGGCGCTCGGCTACCCGGCCGTACCGAAGAGCGGATATCCGTTCAACGGCAACCAGATGTGGCAGGCGGTCGGCGAGTACGGAGTCTACGGTGGCCTTCGCAGGAGGGGTGAGCTTCGGATGTCGGGCAATGAGATGACGGCAGGGTGCAGCGGCGGTCCGTGGGTCGTCGGTTCCTCCGGCAGCTACCAGATCATCAGCGTGGAAAGCGGCTCGGTGGGTTTCGGTTTGTTAGGCGAGTTCGGCGCCAGGCTCCTCGTGGGAGCCGAAGCGCTGTATCAGGTCGCGTCGGGCGCGTCGCCCCAATGGCAGGCCACGCTCCCGAACGGCGGCGGCGCGACGTGGCCGGCGTTCGTGCAAGGGAACCTCTTCGTGGGCTCGCTCGGGCGGGTGTCGTGGCTCGATCCGGTGACCGGCGCGACGTCTGCCGTCAACACGTTGGGTGGGCTCGGGGCCTACGAGGTGCGCGTCGCGTCCGACGGCTACCGCGCCTTCGCGGGAATCAACGGCTACGTGGTCGGCATCGAGCTCAGCGCGTTCACGGACGTCGCGTGGAAGGTGTCGCTGAGCGGCAGCGAGGTCGTGAACGTCCAGCTCGGGTTCGAAGGGCTCTTCGCCGGATCGGACGGATACGTCTACCAGATCAATCCTCCGGACGGCGCTGTCGTCGAAAAGAACGGCCTCTCGGGCTGGGGGCACGAAGAGGTCCGCATGGTCGTCGACGGAGAGTCGGTCTACGTGGGCTCGAACAACCGCGTCGGCCGGATCGCTCGGAGGACGTTTGGCAGCCTCGCGTGGACGACGACGCTCGGCGGGTCGAGCGGCGACGTCGTGAGCGTGCTCCTCGCGGGCGGCAAGCTCTTCGCGGGTGCCGACAACCACGTCTACGCGCTCGAGATGGCGACGGGCGCGATGTCGACGGTAGGAACCCTCGACGGGACGACCGGCCAAAGCACGGAGGTTCGCCTCGCGACCGACGGCGCGAACATCTTCGCGGCCTGCAACGGCAACGTCGCGGCGTGGCCCATCGCTGGGGGCAATGCGCTGTGGACCCAGACCGTGGGATCGACGAATGCGTCCACGTCGATCCTCTGGCTCACCGGGGTGCTCTTGGTCGGCTCGGCGGGTACGGTCACCGTGCTCAACGCGCTCACCGGCGCCGTGACCGAGTCGCGGACGCTCGCCCTGCCCGCAGAGACGGAGATCGCGACCGACCGCGGCCTCGTTGTCTTTGCAGGCATCAACGGCGCGGCGTACGGCGTTACGGCGGCCGTGCACTCGTAAGTCGGGGGCCGCCGATGACGACGGACGTCCACGCCCGAAGCGTCCAGTCCGCGACGTGAGCGCGCCAGGCGTCCATAGGTTTTCGTCTCCGCGTGCCTTGCGGCGACGGGTGGCCATTCTCCCTTCCCGACTGTCCGCGGATAGCTCGCCAGATTTCGCCATGACGATTGAAATCGCGTAAGACAACGTGACCATGTCGGCTCGCGAACCAATTTGAGAGTCATGCGCTTCGACCGAATTCTCGCTTTTGCAATCGCACTTCTCTTGATGTTTTCAGCGTGCGCCAAAAAATCGTCCAATCGCGCCAGCCCGCTGCAGTCCGACAGCGCGACGCCGGCCCCCTCCGAAAACAGCGCCCAAACGGAAGTTGAAGGACAGTCGGCGAGCGCGGATCCTTATGTCGTTCCTGGACTCGAGAGTTTGGCACATAAGCCACTGATGGCGCTTCACGATATCAATCCATGGCTCATGGTCATTGGCTCCGATGTGCCGCTCGTCACCGTCTACGAGGATGGTCTCGTGATCGGCTTCTCGCCGCGCGAGCATGCCGCAGCGGAACGATGGGTCGCGCATCTCTCACCCCAGGAGCTCGCCGAGCTTCGCACCCGGATCGACGCGACGCACGTCGATCGCGTCCCATCGCGCGTCGAACTCTGCGAAGGGTGCCACGACGTGGGAACCGTGAGGTTGCTCCTGCGGTCCGGCGATCGATGGCGGTCGGTGAGCGTGCGCGGTATGGGCGAGGATGGCACGTCCATGCGAGCCATATTCGAGGAGCAGATGGGCATCCAAACTCACGCTCCGCGCGCACCGGATTCCTTCTTCGCGGCGTATCGCATCCTGA
>Ga0193753_10003678_pt1 | contig 11242 bp, 11 predicted proteins | sample H1c2metaG_FD_144925 | JGI IMG/M metagenome (GOLD analysis project Ga0193753, IMG submission 144925) | Soil microbial communities from a riparian zone of the East river system, Colorado, United States - H1c2 | ecosystem: Environmental > Terrestrial > Soil > Riparian zone | place: USA: East... | reverse complement strand
TTTTCCAAATGTTAAACCTGGCGGCCTTCTGATTCTTGACAATTCGGATCGTGACTATTATGTTTTGTCACTCAACAAAGAACTTAGTCAATTTACGAAGGTATTTGAAAGATTTGGTCCAGGACCGTATGCAGAGATATTTTGGGGAATTACATTCTATAAAAAGAATGAATGAGTTGAATTAACTGTTATTGCAACGCAAATTATCAACGACAAAATGTATTTCCGACTAATGCCTCGCGCAAGAATAAAATCTCTTAGACGGACTGTTGGCAGATTGTCAAATGCAATTTCATTTGTCGCGCTCCGCCTGAGAGACGGAAAAATGAGGTTCAATGTCGGTTCCGGCGGCATTAACCCTGACAACACTTGGTTTGCTACAGACATAGATACGTTGAATTTGACTAAGGAAAAGCATTGGAAGGAATTGCTATTGTTTTTGAAGCTGGACAATATCATGGCTGAACATGTTTGGGAACATTTGAATGATACCGATACAAAATTAGCCAATACTAATTGTTTCAAGTACCTCAAAAAGAATGGCGTGTTGAGATTAGCTGTGCCAGATGGTTTTCATCCAGACAAAGACTATATAGACTATGTTAGGCCTGGGGGAACTGGCATGGGCTCTGACGATCATAAGATCTTATACACCTATAAAACAATGAAGGATAAACTGGAAGCTGTTGGTTTCAAAGTTGTGTTGCTGGAATACTGGGACGAGTCTGGTAATTTTCATTTTGTGGATTGGAACGATGGTAACGGAAGAATTTCCAGGTCTAGGCGTTACGATGAGAGAAATTCTTCGGGAAAGCTTAATTATACATCTTTGATTGTGGATGCAATTAAATTAAAGTCATGACCCTCGCTCCTATTATTATTTTTGTCTACAAAAGACCAATTGAAACGCTGGAGACTTTGCAAGCATTGGCAGAGAATCATTTGATAGAGGAATCAGAGCTATATATTTTTGCTGATGCTCCTAAGCTGGACGCCTCTACGGATGATCTTGAAAAGATCCAAAAAGTTCAGGAAATAATAAGTAGACGTAGTTGGTGCAAGCGAACTGAGATCGTAAGAAGGGATACCAATTTTGGCTTGGCCCAGAATATTATCGCAGGTGTAAGTAGTATTGTGAAAAAGCATGGTAAGGTCATTGTCCTTGAGGACGATATTGTGCCAAATAAATTTTTCCTGCAATATATGAATCAGGCTTTGGAAGTTTTCGCAAACGACGAAAAAGTGCCCGAAACCTTTTTTATTCCCATTCCCGATTGCTGGGGCTGGGCCACTTGGAATGACAGGTGGGAATTGTTTGAAGAGGATGGCAACTTACTTCTAACACAGCTTAGAGAGCGAAATTTGATTAGCAAATTTAATTTATTGGGTCGCTATGATTTTGAACAAATGCTGGTAAATCAAATTGCAGGAAAAAATAATTCGTGGGCGATTCGGTGGCAGGCGTTGGCTTACGTTAATAATTGGCTTGCATTGTATCCAAAGTTTTCGGTAGTTAAGAATATTGGGATGGATGCGGATGCTACGCATGGTGGACAAAATGCTATTCACCTTGGTTCGGTGGAAGCGAATGGCCCAATTCATGTCCAGAAACTTAGGGTGGAGGAAAGTAAACTTGCGATGGATCTAATGCTGGACTCTTACTCTAGGATTTTTTCGGTCAAGAAAAGATCAATGTTTAAATTTATAAAAGGAAGATTCGGTTTGTAGTATGTTCAAGAAATCTCTTAGGAAATTCATCCCGCCAATTGTTTTGGAAGCGCGAGCGGCATTCCTTTCCAAGAAGCCTAAGAAGCTTGATATTGGACGAAATGCTGTGACTTGGAATGGAAATTATGAATCCTGGGAATCTGCGCGATCAATGACGTCTGGATATGATGCCGAGATTATTTTTAAGAGGACTGCGGAATCTATTTTAAAGGTTAAGAGCGGAGAAGCAGCTTATGAGAGAGATTCAGTAATTTTTGACAAACCACAGTTTTCTTGGCCTTTGGTGGCAATATTGTTGAAAATTGCCATGGAAAATGGCAATAAATTGAGCGTTTTGGATTTTGGCGGTTCCTTGGGTAGTTCTTATTTTCAGAATCGAAACTTTTTTGACGCCCTCCCGAACTTTCTATGGAGTGTGGTTGAGCAGGAGCATTACATTGATTATGGAAACGAGAATATCGCAGATAGCCACTTGAAATTTTATTTCAACATTGATGAATGTATTGCCGAAAGAAATCCATCAGTATTATTGCTTTCTGGTGTGATTCAGTGTATTGATAGTCCGTACTCTTGGATTAAGAAATTTACCGACAAATCGTTTGATTACATTATTTTTGATAGAACAGCTTTTATAGAAGATGGTGTTGATAGACTAACGATTCAGACTGTTCCAGAGTCAATTTACCCTGCTTCTTATCCAGCCTGGTTTTTTGATGAGGACAATATATTATCGGCGATGACTGAAAACTTTGAATTCATTATGGACTTTGATAATGGGATCACGCCTGAAATTACGCTGGATGGAAAAAGGGCGTATTGGAAGGGACTTTATTTCAAGCGAAAGAATGGATGAAGAATGTCCAATACGTTGACGTAGGCTGCGGCAACCACTTCCACCCCACATCTACTTGGCCAACTATCTATGCTGGTTTTTTAGTTAAAAAAAGTTCTTGAACAAATCTCAACTAACGACAGGATATTGTATGATTTACGATGTAACGATACCGTCGCTTGTACTTAATGGTAGTACAGTGTTCTGGAGGGTTTTTTTTAGCGCAGGTTTTAGCAGATCATGAATAATTTTTAAAACAACGGCGGAACGTCAAATAACCTTGAAGTATAAAATATACGATGAGTAAAATCCAATACGTTAACCTAGGCTGTGGCAATCGCTTCCACCCAGATTGGATAAACATTGATTTTATATCAAGTTCGCCCGACGTAATAGCCCATAATCTTTTACTAGGTATACCGCTGGAGAATGATTCTGTCAATGTAGTCTATCACTCCCATGTCCTCGAACATTTTCCCAGAGAAAAAGCGTCTGGATTTCTTAAGGAATGTAATCGCGTTTTAAAGCCGGGTGGCATCATAAGAATAGCAATCCCAGACCTGGGCCAAATCATTGCGCACTATGTGCGTTTAACCTCAATGCTACAAACTGCGCCCACTGATAGCCAACTATGGGCTGATTATGATTGGATCATGCTCGAGCTTTATGATCAGACGGTGCGCAATAGGAGCGGAGGCAGCATGGGGAATTATCTTACATCTGGAAAGGTCACTAATAGAGACTTTATACTTGCGCGTTGTGGCGATGAAGTAAAGAACATACTGGATAACCAGAGCAAATACGTAGCCTTCCAGGAGTCATCAGGGCCTCCACGGCCGTTTAACCTATGGAAAGAACTTTACAGACTTGTCCGTTATGGCAACCGACGGGATAGGTTCAGGCGTATGATTTTGGGTGCTGAATATGATCTATTAAACATTGGAAGATTCAGAATGGGGGGTGAGATACATCAATGGATGTACGATCGGTTTTCCTTAAAAAGAATCCTTGAAGCAAGTGGCTTTATAGATTTTGAAGTAAAGACGGCGTTTGACAGCAACATACCGCGTTGGTCGTCATTTAACCTGGATGGAAAAGACGGGAAGGTCAGGAAGCCCGACTCACTGTTTGTCGAAGCAAAAAAACCTCTAGCGTAGTGCTTTACTTTGCCACGCTTTTTGATTCGAACTACCTCAATAAAGGCTTAGCGCTCTACGATTCCCTGCGACAACATGCCACGGATTTCAGACTCTATGTCCTTTGTCTGGACGCTGCAACCGCCGATTTTTTTGGAGGCGGGGCCTACAGCAACATCGTCACCATAAGGCTCGCTGACCTGGAATCCGCTGATGCTGATCTCATCAAGGCAAAGCACAACAGGGGTATTGTAGAGTACTATTTTACACTAAGTCCTGTATTACCCTTACACATTTTAAAAACATTCCCGGATGTCGATATTATTACCACATTGGATGCAGACATTTTATTCTATAGCAGCCCTCAACCAATCTACGATGAATTCCACGGGAAGTCGATATTAATAACGCCACATCGGTTTCCTCCTAAACTCAAGGACCGGGAGGTGTATGGATTATACAACGTTAGCTTTCAAATGTTCAGGCGGGACGAGCAGGGCATTAAATGTCTTGGGGAATGGAGAGAGCAGTGCCTTGAATGGTGCTATGACCGGATGGAGGACAATCGATTTGCGGACCAGAAGTACCTCGATGCATGGCCCGATAAGTTTAACGGGTTGGGAATATTGAATCATGAAGGAGCCGGATTGGCACCGTGGAATATTGGTCAGTATCACATAACAAGAAGAGGAAATATTGTTTATTCGAATAATAGTCCCCTGATATTTTATCATTTCCATGATCTAAAGGCGATAAAACCAAGGTGGTTCAGGCATGGGCTAGACGTTTATGGAAATAGGATGACCGGACCTTTAAAGAATTTAGTCTATCACCCTTACATAAACGCGTTAATCAGGTGGAGCAAAAGGTTGAAGCAGCAGCATGTCAACACTTACCTTAGATCAAAGATATCGTTACCCATGAGCAGGATTGAGATATTGGAGAATTATTCAACGCTACTAAACATCTTTTCTTTTCGCACAATCGAGGTTAATTTCAAGAGGTATTTCAGATATTATAAGAAGTATATTAAAGGTTAACATGTTGATCAAATGGCTTATCAGGTTAGTTTAAAATCGTTTACGGACAAGCGCGGGAATCTTACTGTTATTGAAAGAGTTCTTCCATTCGATATTAAGCGTGTCTTTTATATCTATGGCGTTGATGATTCTGTTCGGGGAGGACACCGCCATCACAAGACTATTCAGGCCGCCATTTGCATCCAGGGGAAATGCACAATACTTTCTGATGACAATGTGACGACCCAGGATTTCGTTCTCGATTCCCCGGACAAATGCGTGATCCTTGAACCCAAGGACTGGCATCAGATGTATGAATTTTCCGCTGATGCTATCCTAATGGTACTGGCATCGGAATTTTACGACCAAAAGGATTATATCTTCGAAAAATATGTAAGATGATCAACTACGAAGACCTTGGAAGGTTAAATGAACCCTTTTTTGCCGAGTACAAGACAGCCTTGGAGGAAACCTTGCGTTCCGGTTGGTTCATCCTTGGAGAAAAAGTAAGAACTTTCGAAAATGAATTTGCAAACTATTGCGGATCCAGGTATTGCACGGGTCTGGCATCGGGTCTGGATGCATTGCTGTTGGCGTTAAAAGCTTTGGACATACCGGAGGGGTCAGAGGTTATTGTTCCGTCCAATACGTACATAGCCACTATTCTTGCCATTGTCAATGCAGGCTGTACCCCAGTGCTCGTCGAGCCGGACCTCGTTACGTATAACATTGACCCTGATAAACTCGAGGAGAAGATTTCCGATAAGACGAGAGCAGTTATCGTTGTTCACCTTTATGGAAAGATTTGCGCAATGGATAAGATCACGGAGGTCTGCAAGCGGAATAGTTTAAGTCTCATTGAAGATTGCGCGCAGGCGCACGGAGCAGCGTTTAAGGGAGTAAAGGCCGGAACCTTCGGAGACGCTGGTGCTTTCAGCTTCTATCCCACAAAAAACCTCGGCGCACTAGGTGACGCTGGGGCCTTAACCACCAATGATGAAGGGCTTGATGCAAGTGTTAGGTCGTTGCGAAATTATGGTTCAACTGTTAAATATTTTAACGACCGTGTCGGATATAATTCGAGGCTGGACGAAATACAGGCTGCATTCTTATCTGTTAAGCTGAAAAAGCTTGATCTCATTACTGCTCATAAAAGAGAACTTGCAGGACTTTATTCAAAATATTTGAAAAACGATTTTATTAAGCCAGATGACCATCCAGATTACTTCGATGTCTTTCATATATATAACGTTAGGCATCCACGCCGCGACGAGTTGAAAAAATATCTTGAGGGTAGAAGTATCAAAACAGAGATTCACTATCCGGTGCCTCCACATTTGCAGCCAGCTTACAAACAAATATTTAAAGCTGGATCGTACCCTATTTCAGAGCTTATCCACAGCACGACTTTAAGTCTGCCTGTGTCATTCTATCATAAGGAGAGCGATATCGAACAGGTTATTGAGGTTATGAATAAATTTTAGGTATAATGAGTTTCAACTTTATCTTTGTCACATTAGACTTATGCTGAAGAAATTCATTCGAAAATTTTTTTCTGTATGGGGTTATGAGCTGAAGCGAAAGGCAAAACCACCAGACTATCTACGCAATCAAAAGATGATGGCTGGGTTGCAGCGGTGCCGCCGAGCGGGTTTGGACTTCAACACAATAGTGGATGTGGGTGCCGCCGCTGGTACCTGGTCAATGGCAGCCAGCGAGGTCTGGACAACTAGCGCTTTTTTGCTTTTTGAACCTCTTATAGAGAGGAAACAGGAGCTTGAAATCCTATGCGGTCGTCGTAATGGTTTTCAATTTGTCAACGCGGCCGCAGGTAAAATGAGCGCTGAGGTAAACTTTATTGTTACAGATGACCTTGATGGCAGTGGTGTTGCCTCGGCCGAGTCGCGCGGGGCGAATACGCGCATTGTTCAGGTCACTCGTCTGGATACGGAAGTCCAGACGCGAAATTTACAAGGTCCTTACCTGGTGAAACTTGATACGCATGGATTTGAATTGCCCATACTAGAGGGCTGTAGCGCTATTCTGGATCAAACTGAATTGTTTATCATCGAATGTTATGGCTTTCAAATAGCTGACAATTCACTGCTCTTCTGGGAAATGTGCGAGCACATGGAGGGACTAGGATACCGATTATTTGATATCGTTGATGTAATGAACAGACCTGTTGATGGGGCATTTTGGCAGTGCGATGCATTCTTCTTAAAGAAAAGTAATCCAATCTTTCGCGAAGGCGGCTACAAGTAATGGAATACCCAAAAATTTCTATCGTAACGCCTTCGTACAACGATGCGCGCTTTTTAGGGGCAACCATCAGGTCAGTTCTTGACCAGGGCTATCCCAACCTGGAGTACATTGTAATAGATGGAGGAAGTACTGATGGATCAGTTGAAATTATCAAGGAATTTACAGACAGATTGAGCTATTGGATAAGTGAGAAGGATAAAGGTATGTATTATGCAATTCAAAAAGGGTTTGAAAGGACGACGGGTGAGATTATGGGCTGGATCAATTCAGACGATATGCTCCACCCAGGATCGCTTTTTACGATCGGTCAGATCTTCGGGGATTTTAGTCAAATAAACTGGTTACAAGGATTCCCCAACACCGTAGATGTAAATGGAAGGATAGTATATTTGTCGCCGCCTGACGAGGTTGACAAACTTTTCTTTTACGAACGCAAGCATGATAGGTCATATAAGTACATTCAACAAGAATCAACCTATTGGAGACGGCCATTGTGGGAAAAGGCAGGGAGTCATGTCACGACGGCATATAAGCACGCAGGAGATTTTGACCTTTGGATCAGATTTTTCCAGTTTGAACGGTTGTACAATGTCAATGCCTTTATTGGCTCTTTTCGCTTGAGCAGCGGTGGCCAGGCTTCCACTGATCACTATAAGGACTATGTCGCTGAGACTTTCAAAATATTGGAAGCATTTCCACTAACCCGGCAAGAGCTACGGGCGCTAAAATACAGAAGACTATTTGAGAAATTGGAACACTGGTTGTTCGCTATTAAATGGCGCACAAAGAAATTATTCGGAGCAGAGCACACATCGGTTTACAACCGACGCATCATTTTCGAAAATAAGACTCAAAAATTCAGAATGTAGCCTGCCCCCCGAGCACCGGTAACAGTGTCACCACTTATCCCTTAACAAGAGATCGACCTCTCGCTCAATAATAATCTCTATAACAATGTCTGGTTTCTCGGTTTCGATTATTTTTTGATTGAACTCGTGACTCCAAATGAATAAGACCTCTCCAAAACTTTCCACTATAAATTGTTCCAGGTTCGAAGTAAACGAGTCCCGAAACACCACCACCTTCAAAGCATTGATGTCGCTTTTGTATCGTTGTTCATAGAGTGCTGGATTAAGATCGTATCGCAAAGGAATAGGGACGCTCTTTTCTGCCACATATTTTGATCGGCCAGGATGTTTCCTCTTCAGAACGATTTTGGAGTCCCGTCTCTCCATGGAAAGTAGCTTCGTTAGATCCTGCTGGTACACAGTGAGCGTATCGATTGAAAAATCGTTCAGCTGTGCAACAGGCACGTCTGGGAAGTCTCTTTTGACCATGTCCATCAGGGATTGGTAAGCCAGGAAAGCTCCATAGTCGTTCCAGTGGGAATCCGTTTTCATGTAAAGGATTTGCGCTGGATTCAGTCTTTCTTTTAGATTGATAAAATTACTCTTGAGAGCGGTCGACAAAGAATCAAGTTGCATGGCCTTGGTTTTCTTTGGCGATGGCTTGATTTGGAGCTGATCTCCGTAAACCGAAAGTTTGTCAGGCGCTACGGCAAGATAGGATACCACGCCTTTGGTGACCAACCACCTGTTGCGTTCAGTTATCACGGTTTCGAGCTTGTGCAATTCAGCTCGCGAAAAATTAACGATCCCTTTAGTTTCTTTGATCACATTACTATGGCTGTCACCCGGAAAGAGCCAACCGTTACTTCCTTCAACGACTTTGAGTGGAAGCGGATCCACTCCCATAACGGAGCCCTTAATGTAATTATGCAGGTGGAGTAATTCCGACCGAAAACTGAAAGAGCTGCTGAAATATTGATCAAATTTATTAATGTAGCGCGCAGTGGCGATGTAAAGGTCTTTGAGGTTACCCGCTAAGCCCTTATCGTTAGCGTAATGGAATTCAAATCCAGGTGTTATTCCTGTGATTCTGTTTTCTGTTTTAATTGCACCCGTGTTCAAATTTAGAATCATCAGTATTGGAGGTAAGCCAATACACCCCAGGAATACGATAATCGTGATCTTATCCAATATGTTTTGGGAGATGCGCATATCTAGAACCGGAAGTAAATAAATGGGTTGTAGCTATCGGCAGCGATGAATGAAATTGAAATGATGAAAAGAATAATTCCCAACACAAGACGGGCAAAACCAGTGGCCGCGTGAGGTGCTATGCGTGCATCGGTATAGTGACTAAGTTTAACATATAAGGGGGTTGAAAGGAGCGTGGCAACTGCGGCCGCCAGTAAGAACTGCTTATTGAAAAAGAAGTGACTCAGGTAGCTAATTCTTCCCACCTCGCCAGTGCTGAGTGAAAACATCTTTGATAAAAATTGAAAACCCTGGCTTAGGTCGTCCGCCCGGAAGAAGACCCATCCCACCAGCACAATGACCAGGGCATATGCATGTTGTAATGGCAACCATAGTCTGCTCAGTAACCTATCAAAGCCCATTCGTTCAATCACAATAAAGAATCCATGGAACAAGCCCCAGAAGATAAAATTCCAACTTGCCCCATGCCAAAGGCCTGTCACAAAAAAAACAATGAAAAGATTCATGTAGATACGGGGCGTGCTCACCTGGTTTCCTCCCAATGGTATGTACACGTAATCACGGAACCATGTTGAGAGCGAAATGTGCCATCGCCGCCAGAATTCGCGAATGCTTTTCGAGATATATGGATAATTGAAATTCTCCAGCAAATCGAAGCCGAGCATTTTCCCCAATCCTATGGCCATGTCGGAGTAACCGGAAAAATCAAAAAATATTTGGAAACTATACATTACAATTCCGCCCCACGCCCAAGCTGTCGAAAGCTCCCCGACTGGAGTACTGAAAACGGCATCTGCCAATTCGGCGCAAGTGTTAGCGATCAGCATTTTTTTTGCAAGTCCAATCACAAATCGTTCTATTCCAAGCGCAAAGTTTTGGACACTGATATTCTTGTTATTCAATTGATTCTGAATATCAATATAACGCACAATCGGTCCGGCGATCAGCTGAGGAAAGAGAGTGACATAGGCGAAGAAATCTATAAAGTTTCGCGTGGCTTTTACGTGGCCCCGGTATACGTCGATCGTGTAACTAAGGGTCTGGAAGGTATAGAAGCTTATTCCAATAGGCAAGGCGATATGCGGCACGTTGTGAAACAGCTTGTTGTCCAATCCTAAGTAGGTGATCAAGGAATAAAAGTTTTCAAAGGCAAAGTTGAAGTATTTAAAGAAGCCCAGAAAAGACAGGTTCATGAGTATAGAAATGGTCATTCCAAGTTTTCTTTTTCCCTTATCGATAAGGAGGGCAGCCAGAAAATCGACAACCGTTGCCGTTATCATTACCATGACCAGGACTTTCTCTCCCCAGGTATAGAAAACAAGACTGCTGACGATCAATAAAACATTCTTAAGCTTAGTAGGCGACAAGTAATACAGGCCTAGAACAACTGGCAGAAACAAGAATAGGAAGATCGAGCTGCTGAATAACATGAAGTAACGATTTGACCAGTTTTTGCCGCTCAAAATAGCGATTATTTGCGGGCTCCCGTGGGAAAACCGGAGTTATTAGGGTAAAATATGGTTAACTCTTTTAAACGGAAAATAATGTCTTATTTTTGAAGTCGCTTTAGGATATAGCCTGGGTCTAACCGTTCATGGTGCCTGTAAGTGAGGATATATAATTTGGTCCACTACCGGAGTATGCAGCCTGTTTTCGTTTCTATTATTATCCCAACCTTCAACTCGGAACGTACATTACAAAACGCCTTGCAAAGCATACTGCGGCAAAAGTACGTTGACTTTGAAGTATTGGTCATGGATGGTGGTTCGCAGGATAAAACGCTTGAAGTTGCGATGAGTCTTCGGGATGACCGCCTCAAGATCTGGAATGAAAAAGACGAGGGGATTTATGATGCCATGAATAAGGGCATTGACAAAGCAAGCGGTGAGTGGCTCTACTTTATGGGGAGTGATGATATGCTGCTGAACGAAGATGTGCTATCTAAGGTCTTTGATGACCCGACCAACCGTAACCAAGATATACTGTATGGCCAGGTGTTGCTCGAAAGTACCAACACTCTTTATTTGGGCGAATTCAACGCAGAGAAACTGATCTTCCAAAATATTTCGCACCAGGCGATCTTTTTCAGACGATCCCTTTTGATGGCACACGGCAAGTTCAACCTGAAATACAAAACATGCGCGGACCATATTTATAACATACGATGGTACTTTGATAAATCTGTGAAGAAGAAGTATATCG
>Ga0193753_10003677_pt1 | contig 11249 bp, 10 predicted proteins | sample H1c2metaG_FD_144925 | JGI IMG/M metagenome (GOLD analysis project Ga0193753, IMG submission 144925) | Soil microbial communities from a riparian zone of the East river system, Colorado, United States - H1c2 | ecosystem: Environmental > Terrestrial > Soil > Riparian zone | place: USA: East... | reverse complement strand
CGAAGCGCTGCGCCGCGCCGGCGCCCTCGATACGACGTTTCTTGGGTGACGGCGCGCTATTCGAACGCGGCGATCCCCGTGATGTCTTGGCCCAAAATCAACGTGTGCACGTCGTGCGTCCCCTCGTACGTCGAAACCGTCTCCAAATTGCAAAGATGGCGCATGATCGGATATTCGAGCGTAATCCCATTACCACCGAGAATGTCGCGACACACGCGCGCGATCTCCAGCGCCGCGCGTACGTTGTGGCGCTTGATCATGCTGACGTGCTGCGGCCGTAATTTCTTTTCTGCTTTGAGCCGGGACGCCTCGAGAGCCTGAAGTTGCGAATTGGTGATCTGCGTCAGCATCTCCGCGAACTTCTGCTGCACGAGCTGGTGTGAAGCGATCGGCTTGCCGGCAAACTGCACGCGGTGTTTCGCATAGTCGAGCGCGCAATCGAAACAGGCGCGCATGGCGCCCAAGACGCCCCATGCAATCCCGAATCGCGCGGAGCTGAGACACGACAGAGGCCCCTTCATGCCGCGCACGCCCGGCAAGATAGCGTCCTTCTTCACGCGCACGTCTTCGAGAATCAGCTCGCTGGTCACGCTGGCGCGAAGGCTCATCTTCTTGTGAATCGGACGCGCCTCGAAGCCGCTGCTGTCCGTCGGTACCAAGAAGCCGCGAACTTCGCCGTTGACGTCTCCGACCTTCGCCCATACGAGCGCGACGCTCGCGAGATTGCCATTGGTGATCCATCGCTTGGTGCCATTGAGAACGTATTCGTCACCGTCTTCGACGGCCACCGTGCGCATTCCCGATGGGTTCGAACCGAAATCGGGTTCGGTCAGACCGAAGCAGCCGATGATTTCGCCCTTGGCCATCTTTGGCAAGTAGCGCGCCTTTTGCTCCTCCGAGCCAAAGGCATGAATGGGATACATCACCAGGCTCCCTTGCACGCTCGCGAAACTCCGGATCCCGGAGTCTCCGCGCTCGAGCTCCTGCATCACCAGGCCGTAGCCGATGTCGCTCAGCCCCGCGCAACCGTATCCCTGTAGATTGCAACCAAGTAACCCCAGCTCGGCGATCTCCTTGATGAGCTCCGTTGGAAACGTTCCGCGCTCGAAGTGCTCCCCAATGATCGGCAGCACGCGCGCATCGACGAAGGCGCGGACGGTGTCGCGAATGGTGCGTTCTTCCGGGTTCAGGTGCCGGGAAAGATCGAAGAAGTCGGGCATGGTGAGCGCGATTTGTACCACGGAGCGCCACGTTTTTTGCGTGACTTGACCTCGCGTTGGTAATTAACTAAAAAGTAAATAAAGGAGGCGTCCCCGATGTCCGACCAGCCGACCCCGACCGATTCGCACGCTCCCACGGCCTACGCGCGCGTCGCGCAACAGAGTGCAAAACCTGCGAAGGAAGGTCCGCACGGTGTCGAGCGCATCGATGTCGCCTTCCCCATGTCGTACACGTGGGACTACGCGACCTCGCGCCTCGACCTTCGCATCCTTTACGAGAAGTCGAAGGACCTGATGTGGAATGGGAACAACGATCTACCTTGGGATACGAACGTCGATCCGGAAGGGCCGTACATCCCCGATACGATGAGCCCACTTTACGGCACGCCCATCTGGGAAAAGCTCGACAGGAATCATGAAATTCCGAAGCTCCGCCGGCACGTGGGGAGTTATCTCATTTCCAACTTCCTGCACGGCGAACAAGGTGCACTTCTGGCAACGTCGCAAATCGTCAACTGCGCGCCCACGTCCGAGGCCAAGTTTTATGCGTCCGCGCAGGTGTTCGACGAGGCGCGCCACGTCGAGGTGTACGACCGCTATCTGCGCGAAAAATACGATCTCGTTTACCCCATTAGTCCGTATCTGAAGAAGCTTCTCGATACCCTCCTTCGTGACTCGCGCTGGGACTTCAAGTACCTGGGAATGCAGATCATGGTGGAAGGCGTCGCGCTCGGCGCGTTCGGTTTCATCCACCAAATGACGACAGAGCCGCTGATTCGTCAGATCACGCAAATGATCATGCAGGACGAATCGCGTCATGTGGCCTTTGGCGTTCTTGCGCTCAAGGACGTCTACCGGGACATGCCGGCGAACGAGCTTCGCGATCGCGAGGATTTCATCATCGAAGCATCAAAACTTTTGCGCGATCGGTTCCTCGGGCAAGAGGTCTGGGAACGCCTCGGTCTGCCGCAAAAGGAGTGCGAAGAGGCGTCGGAGCGCAGCGAGGCGATGCAGTTTTTTCGGAAGCTTCTCTTCACGAAGATCGTGCCCAACGTCAAGAGGCTCGGACTTCTCACCCCATACGTCCGGCGCGGTTTCGAAGAGCTCGGGGTGATCGAATACGAGAATTGGGAGCCCAGTGCGTAACACGCGAAGTGGCGGCGCGCTGCGCGCGGCCGAGTCGACTCCGCCCCGGCGGGAGCGCAACGCCGCGGAGACGCGGCAGCGCATCTTGCACGCCGCAGAGTTGGAGTTTGCAAAAAAAGGATACGACGGCGCGCGCCTCGGTCAGATTGCGCGCTCCGCGGACGTGCAGCAGGCGCTCATCCACCATTACTTCGACGACAAACAAAGGCTTTATCAGGAGGTCATCGAGCGCGCCTTGGAGGCCATGAGCATCGAGGGATGGGACGTCGTGCACCGCGTCGCGCAGCCCCTCGATGGGACACGCATTCCCGAAATCGTCGAAGCCTTCGTCGACCTGTTGATGCGCCAAGCGATCGAACACGGGTCGGTGTACGCGATCATACGTCATGCGTCCGAGCTCGAGGACGAGGGGCGTCTGGCGGGTGCGGACGCGTTGATTGGCCGCGTGATGCGCGAAAGGACGAAGCCGGTATTCGATGCCGTCGTCGCCCTCATCGAGACATTGATCGAAAAGGATTACGTTCGAGAGGACGTCCGCCCGCGGCATCTTTGCATCTCGGCGCTGTCGCTCGTCTTGGTCACGGTGCAAGACGAACAGATGGTGCGCGCTCTCTGGCCCGTCGACGTGCGTGCGCCGGAGTTCGTCCGCGAACGAAAGGCCGAGATCGTGGCGACCTTGCTTTCACGCATGCTCGAGCCGCGTTAGGCCGGCCAGGCGCTCTGCGTGAGTTCGGCCAGCGATGCGGCGCCCTCTCGCGCCGTCGCCTCGGCGAGTCCGCGCGCGATGGATCGAACGATGCCAGGGCCCCGGTAGATGAATCCCGTATAGAGCTGCACCAGATTGGCGCCGGCGCGCAGCATGGCGAGCGCGTCGTCGGTCGATTCGATCCCGCCGACGCCGATGACGGCCCGCTGCGGTCCCAGTCGCGCGCGCACGCGGCGGACCATCTGGCGCGCGCGTTCGCGAAGCGGAGGGCCACTGAGGCCGCCCGCGCCAATGGCCTCGACGGCGGCATCTTCGGTGGCGAGGCCCGTGCGCGCGATGGTGGTGTTGGTGGCGACCACGCCGTCGAGCTCGCACTCGCACGCGACGTCGAGAAGCGCTTCCAGTCCGGCTTCGTCCAGATCGGGCGCGATTTTTACCAGCAGAGGAACGCGCGTACCGTTCGCATTTTCCGCCGTGAGGGCGCCCAACAGGGCGCGCGCGAGGTCTTGGCCCTGCATCGCGCGAAGCCCCGCAGTATTCGGCGACGAGACGTTGACGACCACGAAATCGGCCCGCGTGCGCGCGGCGCGAAAGCTCGAAAGGTAATCCGCGACGACGCCGTCCAAGGGTTCGAGCGGTACGCTGCGTGATTTTCCAATCGAGATACCGATAGGAACCGGGATGGCGTGGCGCGTGTGCTCGATGCGCGTGGTGACCCGATCGGCACCCTCGTTCGGAAAGCCGAGCCGATTGACGAGCGCGCGATCGCGGGGCAAGCGAAAGAGGTTGGGCGCCGGGTTCGGTGCCTGCGCGCAGGCGGTGATGGTCCCGAGCTCCAAATGGCCAAATCCGAGCGCGGAAAGCGCGCGAGCCCGGCGCGCGTTTTTGTCGAAGCCGCCGGCGAGGCCGATGGGGTTCGGAAAATCGAGACCCATCACGCGGGTCCGGAGCTCGACGCGCTCCGTCACGAACCATCCGCGGACGATCCGGCGAAGGAGGGCGACGTGCTCGACCGGAGCGAGCGCCGCCATGGCGACGGAATGGGCCCACGAAGGCGGGAGCGTGAACAGAAGCGGACGGGCGAGCGCGTACATTGGCGTTTCTGGGAAGGTTGCCCCTCCAGCGCGTGTGACGCGGTGCTTCATGCGCCGCGCGCCGCTCCACGCAGATAGCACGGGCCGCGTCATTGTCGGAGCTCGCGAGGCTCGCCCGCGGGTAGAATTTCAACTAGTGTCCGCGCGCCGCTTTCGCTCGAACATTTTCGCAGCGGCAAAAGGAGCTTCCCGTGATTGTTGGCGTCCCCAGAGAGATCAAAACGCGCGAGTACCGAGTTGGCATGACCCCGGCCGGTGTTCGCATGCTCACCGTGCATGGCCACAAAGTCCTCATCGAAAAAGGGGCCGGGGAGGGAAGCGGTATCAAAGACTCGGACTACATCGCGCAGGGCGCGACCATCGTGCCGACCGCGGCCGATGCGTGGGGCGCGGAGATGGTGGTGAAGGTCAAGGAGCCGCTCGCCGCCGAATACGGATTCTTTCGTGAAGGACTTGTACTGTACACGTACCTGCACCTGGCTCCCGAACCGGAACTCACGCGGCAGCTCGTGAAGTCGAAGGTGTCCGGCGTCGCGTACGAGACCATCGAGTTGGCGGACGGCTCGCTCCCGCTGCTTCGTCCGATGAGCGAAGTGGCCGGGCGCATGGCGGTGCAAGTCGGCGCGATGTGCCTCGAGAAGGAACACGGCGGCAAGGGTGTCCTTCTCGGCGGCGTTCCCGGCACGCGGCGAGGTCGCGTGGTGATCCTCGGCGGCGGCGTGGTCGGACGCAATGCGGCGACCATCGCGATCGGTATGGGGGCTCAAGTGACGGTGCTCGATGTCCGCGCCGATACGATGGCATACCTCGAGGACGTGTTCGGCGGCGCGATCGAGACGCTGTACTCGAATCCGATGAACATCGAGGAAGCGGTCACCCGCGCGGATCTCGTCGTCGGTGCGGTTCTCGTGACCGGCGCCGTTGCGCCAAAGCTCGTGAGCGAAGCTCTCATCGCGCGGATGACGCCGGGCTCGGTCGTCGTCGACGTAGCCGTCGATCAGGGAGGCTGCATCGAGACGTGCCGTCCGACGACGCACGACAATCCGACCTACGAAGTGAGTGGCGTGGTCCACTACTGCGTCGCGAACATGCCGGGCGCGGTCGCGCAGACCAGCACCTGGGCGCTCACCAACACGACGTCGGCCTACGCGGTGACGATCGCCGACAAGGGGCTTGCCGCCGCCGTGCGCGCGGACGTGGCCCTGGCGCGCGGCATCAACACGTTCAAAGGGCAAGTCACGTGCGAGCCCGTCGCTCAGGCGCACAAGCTCGACTACGTTCCGCTCTCCAAGCTTCTCTAATCGCCAATCCCGTGATCGATCGATCTCTCGTCGAGCGTGTCGACCTTCTTTGCCTCGACGCCGGCAACACGGTCATCTTTCTGGACCACGCCCGCATCGCGCGATTTTTGAGATCGCGCGGTGTCGACGTCGAGACGGGTGCGCTCATCGCGGCCGAGGGCGCGGCCAAGCGAGGGCTCGAGGGCCACGCATCGGGGCAACTCGTCCCGATTCGATGGCCGCACGAGAAGGCGCCGGGCGCGCACGGTTGGGGGCTCGTCATCGGGACCACGATCGCGCTCGGCGGCGCTCCGCCCGAACGCCTCCCGCAGTTGCTCGACGAACTATGGGAGGATCACGTCCGGCATAACCTCTATTCCAGCGTCCCGAAGGGGCTGCCGGCCGTCCTCGACCGGCTTCGAGACGCCGGGGTCAAGGTGGCGGTGATCAGCAATTCCGAAGGAATGCTCGCGCGGCTTTTCGAAGAGCTCGGGATCCTTTCGCACTTCGATCGCGTGGTCGATAGCAGCGTCGTCGGCGTGGAAAAACCCGACCCGCGCATCTTCTCCTTCGCGCTCGAAGCGTTCGGCGTTTCGCCCGATCGCGCGCTCCACCTTGGCGACACCGTGGCAACCGACGTCGTTGGCGCACGCGCCGCGGGCATCCGCACGGCGCTCATCGATCCGTTCTCGCACTACCCCGGCCTTCACACCGATGTCCCGCGCGTCGAGAGCGTCGAGCACGTGGCCGACGCGATCCTTGCCGCCCGCGTTTGACCCCGTCCCGTGATGACCGACTCCGGCGTCGTGCGCGGCCGGAGCTCAGTCCGAGACCCCGAATTGGTAGATCGTGCGGCTTCTCAGCGGCGCCTCCGGCCTGACGATGCTCGATGGAAACGTGGGCTGATTCGGGGAGTCCGGGAATTTTTGCGTCTCGAGGCACAGGCCAGCGGATTGCCGGTACGTCGATCCGCTCGGCCCCACGAGTGCGCCCGTGAGGACGTTTCCGGTGAAGAGCTCCACACCCGGCTCCGTCGTGTACGTGTCGAGGACGATCCCGGTCTTCGGACTGCGCACCCGCGCGGCGTGGATGGGTTGATCGGCTGGCGTGCCCTGCGGCTTGTTCAAGACGTAGCAGTGGTCGTAGCCCCAGCCCCGGACCAGCTGTTCGTGCCCTTGGCGGATCCGCGCTCCAATCGGAGTCGCCACTCGGAAATCGAAAGGCGTTCCGGTGACGTCTTGAATTTCGCCAGTTGGGATCTGGTCGGGGCGGGTCGGCAGGAACGAGTCGGCGAAGATGACGAGCTCGTGATCGAGGATGTCGCCCGATCCCTCTCCGGAGAGATTGAAGTACGCGTGGTTGGTCAGGTTGGCGACCGTGGGCTTGTCGGTCGTCGCGACATAGTCGATGCAGAGCTCCCGCTTGGCCGTAAGTGTGTACGTCACGCGGACCGTGAGGGTACCGGGAAAGCCTTCGTCGCCGTCGGGGCTTATGTGCTCGAAGACCAAGCGCGGGCCTTCGGGGCTTTTGCCGAAGTCGATCTCGCGCCATGTGTGTCGCTCGAAACCCCGTTTGCCGCCGTGCAGGGTATTGCCGTTGTTGTTGATCGGCAGTTGATGGTCGGTGCCTTCGAGCGTGAATCGCCCGCCCGCGATGCGGTTTGCGTAGCGCCCTATGGTCGCCCCGAGGCTCGGCTGCGGGGCGATGTAGTCGGCGAGTGAGCGGAGGCCGAGCACGACGTTTTGCTTGGCCCCGGTGCGATCGGGGACGTGTGCCGCGGTGATGGTTGCCCCGTAGCCGATGATGTCGACCGAAATGTCTTCGCTGGCCAGCACGTAGCGATGGACGTTTTCGCCATCCGGCCCGACCCCGTACGGTTCCCGTGTCATGGGCGATTTCCTTTCGAGAAGAAGCGCGCGCAGATGGCCGACAGCTTGCTCACTAGACCGGGATCGTACGCTTCCGGAGCGGTCATGACGGCGCCTTCGAGTGCCGTGTGACAACCGCGGTCGCATGTGCCGGTCCACGTGCTCAATCGAGGGATGACCTTGCGCAACAGATTTTGCGCGTGGGACACGTTGCGGGTCATCACGGCCGCCACCTCGTGCGCCGTGACGGCGCCGTGTCCGGTGTGCCAACAATCGTAGTCGGTCACCATCGCGATGGTGCAAAAGCACATCTCGGCTTCACGTGCGAGTTTCGCTTCGGGCATCGCCGTCATGCCGATGACGGAGCAGCCCCACGACCGATAGAGCTCCGATTCGGCGCGCGTGGAAAACTGTGGGCCTTCCATGACGAGGTATGTCCCGCCGCGGGTGACTGGAATCGACAGCGCCTGCGCCGCCTCCGTCACCACGCCCCCGACGCGGCCGCAGACGGGTTCCGCCATCGAGACGTGGGTCACGAAACCCGGGCCGAAGAAGGACTTGGCCCGCGCGAAGGTGCGGTCGATGAACTGGTCGGCCACGACCAAGGTGCCCGGTGGAAGCTCCTCGCGGAGGCTGCCGACGGCGGTGAGTGAAAGGATCTGTGTACAGCCGATACGCTTGAGAGCGTCGATGTTGGCGCGGACATTGATATCGGTCGGCGGGATCCGATGGCCTCGACCGTGTCGCGGTAGAAAAACGACGTCTTGCCCCGCCAAGCGACCCGTAAGCAACGCGTCGGAAGGCGCACCGAACGGGGAGGAAATTTTTTCCCACCGCGCATCGGTCACATCCTCCATCTGATAAAGCCCGCTACCGCCGATTACGCCGATCATCCGTCGGTGTTACCGGCCTTTCGTGGATCTGTCGAGCCGCGCGAAGGGGGCGAGTGGGCCCGCGTCTAACGCAGCTCTGCGCTCGATTTGCCGAGCAAGCGGCGCGCGACGATCAGCATTTGGATCTGCTGCGTCCCTTCGAAGATGTCGAGGATCTTCGAGTCGCGAGCCCATTTCTCGAGGAGCTCGCCTTCGGCATAACCCACCGTTCCGCACAGTTCGACGCAGCGAAGCGTGATCTCGTTGGCCACGCGCCCCGCTTTGGCTTTGGCCATGCTCGCCTCGAGCGAATTGGGGATGCCGTTGTCGGCCATCCATGCGGCGCGCATCGTGAGGAGACGGGCGGCTTCGAGCTCAGCCTCGAGGCGGTGCAGTTCGGCGTCGGCGGCCGTGGCCGATCCGAGCGGCCGCTCTTCGCGCGCCAAGGCGCTCGTCCCGCGCGACAGAATTTCCCGTGTGCGATCGAGCGCCGCGCGCGCGACCCCGATGGCCATGGCGGCGACGATGGGGCGCGTGTTGTCGAATGTCTTCATCACGCCGGCAAACGATTTTTTCGTGTCGATTTCCGGGCTACCAAGGATGTTCTCTTTGGGGATGCGGCAATCTTCGAACACGAGCGTGGCCGTGTCCGATGCGCGTATGCCGAGTTTCTTTTCGAGCCGGACGACCTTCATGCCGGGCGCGCCTTTGGGGACGAGAAACGACTTGATCGCCGCGCGCCCCAACGAAGCATCGAGCGTCGCCCAAACGACCACCGCGTCGGCCCGTTCACCGGCCGTCACGAAGATTTTTTCGCCGTTGAGTACCCAGTCCTCGCCGTCGAGGCGTGCGGTGGCTCGGATGGCGGCCGAATCGGAGCCTGCGCTCGGCTCGGTGATCGCCATCGCCACCCAACTCTTGCCGAAGCGCGCTTTTTGCTCGGGTGTGCCGACGGCGCTCACCGCGGCATTGCCCAGCCCCTGACGCGGAATCGTAAGCGCGAGCCCGACGTCACCCCAGCAGAGTTCCATCATGCCGAGCACGCCGGTCAGATTTCCGCCGTTCTTCGTGCTCGCCCCGGACTTTGGCGCGGGGCTCGCGCTGCCGTCGTCCTGACTCAAATGGTTTGCCGACGCCCGCGCGCCTCCTTCGTTCATGCCGTCGAGGAGCGCGGCGAGCATGTCGAGCTCTTTCGGATAGGCGTGTTCGGCCGTGTCGTACTTTCGCGAAATCGGGCGAAACACATTTTCGGCGACCAATCGTGCCTGTTCGATGATGGGGCGGAGTTTTTTCGGATTTTCCAGGTTCATGATGTGTCTCCTCAGACCGACAAAGCGCCTTCCATCACCGCAATCGCACGCAAATCGCGATACCACCGCTCGACCGGGTGTTCTTTGACGAACCCGTGGCCGCCGAGAAGCTGCACGCCGTCGGATCCAATCTTCATCCCCTTGGCGGCGCACTGCGTGCGTGCGAGCGACGCCTCACGCCCGACCTTGGCGCCGGTCTCGGCCAAGCTGGCCGCGCGATGGACGAGCAGCCGCATCCCGTCGATTTCGATCGCCATGTCGGCGATGAGAAACGCGACCGACTGACGGTTGGAAACGGGCTCGCCGAACGCTTGCCGCTCGTTGCAATAGGGGATCACGTAGTCGATCACCGCCTGACACGTGCCCACGGCCATCGCCCCCCACGCAATGCGTGCACGGTCGACCAAGGTGCCGATGTCGAATTCCCCGTCGTCGCCGCCGAGCAGCGCGCTCGATGAAACGTGCACGCTGTCGAGACGAAGGCGACCGAGCCCCGCGGCCCGCAAGCCCATGGCGCGCTCGGGTTCGATGGTGAGGCCGGGTGTATTCTTTTCCACGAGAAAGACCCGAGGTCCCCGGCCGCGGACATCGGCCACGATGGCAAAGAGCGAGGCGCTCTCGGCGAGCGGCACCAGCGATTTTTCGCCGTGGAGTGCCCACCCACCGTCTTTGGTTCGCACGGCGCCGGTGCGCGGCTGCATCGGGTCGAACAGCGGGCGGGGTTCGATGAGCGCGAGCGCGGCAGGCAAGAACGCTTCGCCCGCGAAGCGCGGAAGGTAACGCTCCTGCTGCTCGGCCGTGCCCCAATCGACGATGGCATTGACCACGCCAAGCGGGGCGAGGATCGCCACCGCAAGCCCCATGTCGCCGCGTGCGAGCTGTTCGGCGATGAGGGCGCCAGACACGTGGGAACGCACTTCGGCCATGCCGCCGAACGCTTCTGGAATCACGAGCTGCGCGACGACGAGCCCGTGACTCTGCTCGAAGATCTCTTCGGGCGCCTTCACGGCTTCGTCGGCGGCGTACGCCGCGGGGCGCAACACCTCGTCGGCGAAGCGCCGCATCGTGTCGCGGATCATCGTCTGCTCTTCGTTCGGCGTCGGGTCGAAGAGCGCGGATGGCGGCGTTGCCTTGAGCCGCGACGGCTCCCGGAGCAGGCGCGAGGTGCTCGAAATCGCACTCGCGGCGACTGTGGCGGCGCGCATGCCGGTCTTCGCGCTATGGTAAAGAATCTTCGTCGCGGGCCCGCGCAGGCCCAATTTTTCGGCGAATTCGGCGCCGCCGAAGTGCGTGAGCAGGCGCAAAGGGCCCCGGGCCACTCGCTCGAAGGTCGACGATTTTCTACTGGGTGTCGTTGCTGCCGCCATCGTTCAGCCTTTCTTGTCGTGCAGCGCGCGCAGCGCTGCAAATGTCACTTCCCCGAGAAGATCGAGTGCCGCGTCGGCATCGCGCACGCGTTCGTCGAGCACCGCTTCGAGCAGACCGAGCGTCGATGCCACGATGATTTCGGCATGGCACTGGGCCACCGCCGGCTCGTTTGCGAGACCATAGAGGTGAAAGCTCTCGTTGAGTTCGACCCGCGCGCGATCGAGCAGGCGCCGAAAGCTCCGTCCGAGCGGGGATGTATCGTCCGAGCGGTGCCGGAGGAAGATGCGTGTGAGCTCGGGTTCCGAGAAAAACGCCTTGCCCATGGACCGAAAGACGCGTCGAACCGAGCCTCCAACATCCTTTGGGTCGAGCTTCGCATGCTGAC
>Ga0193753_10003676_pt1 | contig 11250 bp, 11 predicted proteins | sample H1c2metaG_FD_144925 | JGI IMG/M metagenome (GOLD analysis project Ga0193753, IMG submission 144925) | Soil microbial communities from a riparian zone of the East river system, Colorado, United States - H1c2 | ecosystem: Environmental > Terrestrial > Soil > Riparian zone | place: USA: East... | reverse complement strand
GACCCCGGCCTGCTCTACCGCGACCTCACCCACAAATACGGCAACCCCACCTATCAGCGCATCGACGCCGCCGCCACGAAAGACCAGAAAGCCAAGCTGGCAAAGCTTTCGGCGAAACAGGTCACCGCCAAAGAACTGGCCGGCGAACCCATCACAGCCATCCTCACCGAGGCTCCAGGCAACCATGCCTCCATCGGCGGACTCAAAGTCACCACGGAAAACGGCTGGTTCGCCGCCCGCCCCTCCGGCACCGAAGACGTCTACAAGATCTACGCTGAATCCTTTAAAGGAGAGCCCCACCTAAAACAATTGCAAACTGAAGCTCAGCAGCTGATTGATACCGCTCTGACCAGCGTCTAACACAGAAGAGAAACGAAGCCTATAATCACAGGCCGGGAGAAAACGAACGATGCAGATTCAGATCAACAGCGACAAAAATATCGTCCTCCACACCAGGCTCTCCAACTTCGTCGACACCGAAATCAACCGCATCCTCAGCCGATTCAACACGCACCTCACCCGCGTGGAAGCCCATCTCAGCGACGAGAACGCCGCCAAGTCAGGCCCACAAGACAAACGCTGCCTTCTTGAGGCCCGTCCACGAGACCACCAGGCCGTCGCCGTTACAGAAAGCGCAGCCGACATACAGGCCGCAGTCTCCGGCGCCGCGCACAAGATGCAGCGACTGCTCGAGTCCACCTTTGGCCGCATCGAAGCCAAACGCCCCATGCCCTCGACCATTCCGGCAACCGAGTAACGCCCAAGGCGACAACCCGATGAGACGCCACAGCCGTGGCGTCTCATCCCCACTCTACTTTCCGCTCGGCATCTTCAAAAAATCTCTCACGCCCAAAGCCTTCTTAGTAAACCGCGCCTTCAGAATCGCGCCCTTGAAGTAATCCACCTGATTGATCCGCACTCCCACCGAGGCATGCCCGGCACCCTGCGGAATCAGCTTCACCACGGTCTCCCCCTGCAACTCATCGCCAACATAATTCTTCAGCGTCTTGCCGTCATACACCGCCGTCACCCGCGCCCACTCCCCCAGCGGATGCAGCTTCTCGCAGTTCAGCAGAACCGCGCGCTGCCCCCCCGCCGAAGCAAAACTATCCAGGCACCACTGCCCCTTCACAATCCGAATCTCGAACAGCATCCGATCATCGATATCTCCCAGCGACGCCGCATCCTTCACCTGCAAATGAAATACCCTCTGCTCCTTCTTGCCATCCGCATCCGGCTTGAAGATCATCTCCCACGTCCACATATGCGCTCCAGCCAGCGGATGCACCCCGACGAACAGAGCATCGCTCACGCCGTTGAACGCCACCGCCTTGCCTAGTGGCGTCGCAATCACCTGCGGATGCCCCAGCACCCGCGTCGGATGCTTGCCCAGCGCAGTCGTCTGGTCAAACTTCCATACCTCCGCTCGGCCCCTCTGCGCCCTGCCCGTAGCAACCCCCACCAGACCCACCGCCAACAGACCAGCCATCACCAATCGCACACGAATCAAAACGCACCGCCTCTGGATTTCAAATTCACACCACTCTAACCGAACAACTCCGCAACGCCATCAATGCAGCCGCACCCCAACCAGCACCGTCCTCGGCGACCCCAGCGTAAGGATCGGAGTCCTCCCCGCCTGCACCGGCTGGTCCAGCAGGTTCTGCACCGAGCTATACACCCTCCATCTGCGCCCGAACGCATGCTCTCCGTATAGATCCACCTGGCCATACCCAGCCAGCCTGAACTGATTCGAAGAGTCGTCGAACTGCTGCCCGCTCGTCCGCAGAGCCACGTTCAAGACCCCCACCCGCTCCTTCGCCATTCGAATCTGCAGCGAAGCGCTGTTCCTCGGCACCTGCGGGGTCCACTTCCCCACCAGCGTCGGGTCAGCCTGGAACTTCGTCACCGTCGAAACCGCAAATTGGTAGCCACCCGTCACCGTCAAAAACCCGACCGGCCGCAGCTCCCACTCCGCCGTCAAACCTTTGCTCGTCAACTGCCCCAGGTTCTTCCGCATCAGCAGCGAACTCGTCGGTGTGGTGCTCAGCGTCACTGCGGCGATAGGCCGATTCACCTGCGTCCAGAAGTAGCTCGTCCGCACCGAGCCCAGCCTCCGCACATTCATCAGCGCCCCCGCCTCGAACCCCGTCGCCCTCTCCGACTTCAGGCTCGCATTCGCCAGCGTCGTCTGCTGCCCCACCTGCCCCTGCCGATACAGCTCGTTCATCGAAGGCCCGCGAAACGCCCGGAACCCCGAGGCCGTCAGTGACAACCCGCCCGCCACCTTCTTCACAACTCCAAGTCTCGGGTCGAAGACATTCTCATCGATATTGGGAAGCACCGGCGGCGGCCCTCCACCCACCTGCTTCGCATCGAAGCTACCAAAGTGATCGAACCGCGAAGAGAACGCAATCGACCAGCTCAACGGCTGCCACAGCACCTCCCCATACACTCCCTCGCCCCGTTGCCGCGCACTCAGGCTCACGCTCGATACCTGCTCCGTATCCGTGCCCCGGGTATCCAGCACATCGCCGCCCGCCACCATCGTCAGCTTCCCATACGAGCGAGCCCACTGCACCGACCCGCCCACCTGCTGCGAAGGATCGAGATGCAGCGCCGTCAGCCGCTCCGATGCCCGTCCCGGCGCAATCGACGTAAAGCTCTGCCTGTAATTCTGATCCGTCCCATACACCCGCGCCAGCACCCTTCCCGCGCTTCCGGCAGTCCAGTCCCCGCCCGCGGCGTACCTCCAGATGCGCGTCCCATTCGTCTGCAGCGGCGTCCCATTGCTCCGTGCCTCGTTCAGCAGGTTGCCCCGCACGAACATCGACCCATCCGTGCCCAGGCTCCGCCGAAACTCCACCCGCCCGCTCTGCGAATGCACATTCGAAGGCACGTCCACCGGTCCGCGAAACTCCGGCGCCGTCAAAATATATCCATCCGTCCTGAATGCCGTCACCGCTCCCAGCCCACTCCACCGCCGCCCGCCACCAGAGAGCAAGCCATTCACAGTCGAGGTTCCCTCGCTCCCTCCCCCGACGTCGACGGCATAGTTCAACCCCTCCTCCGGCACCACCGGAATCACGTCGATCACCCCTCCAATCGCGCTCGACCCATACAGGTCCGAGGCTCCGCCCCGCATCAGCCCCACCTCGCGCATCGCCAGCTGCGGAATCTCATTCCAGTGAATCCACCCGCCATAGGCGTCGTTCAACGGCACCTGATCGCTCAACACCAGCGTCCGGCTCGCAGCCGTCGAACCCAGCCCTCGCAGCGTCGTCCCCACCGTCGTCGGATTCGCCACCCACGAGCTCGTCCTCCGAAATAATTGGAATCCTGCCACCTGCCGCAGCCGGTCGTCCAGCGTAAATCCCGGAGCTTCGCTCAACTGCTGCCTCGTCATCACCCGCACGCTGCTCGCACTCGCATCCAGCCCCAGCGGAGATCGCGTCGCCGTCACCTCGACCTCAGTCGAGGCCCCAGCCACCCGCATTGCGACCGCCAGCTCAGCCTGATCCCCCACCTCCTGCACCGCCGTCGCAAAGCCCGCCCGCGCGACCTCAATCTTCTCTCCGCTCTCAGCCTCCACCGTCGCGCACCCACTGCTGTCGCTGACCGCCGCCAGCGAAGAGCCAGTCTGCACCCGCACCCGCGCTCCGGCAATGGCAAAGCCTTTCTGGTCATGCACGCAAACCCGCACCCCGCGCCCGGCGGCACGCGCATTCGCACCTCCACACAGCAGCCACACAACGCACACAAACGATACAAACAGGAATTGAATAAGATTTCTCATTGCAATCCATCCTACCGTTCGCCCATAGCCTCGTGCACGCCCCCGCCACCGTGATACCCTTCCGCGAAACGCTCAGGTCGTCCATGCCCATCACTCGCCGCACGTTTTGCACCCAAACCGCCGCCACTCTCCTCCTCTCCCCCCATCTTCTTGCCGCCCAAACGTCCGAGGCGAAATCCTCCTCCCACCCCGACGTCGCCCTCATCGACCACGACCGCATCCTCCACGCCGCCGACAGTTACCTCACCCAAACACCCACCCCCCTCACCACGCTGCCCGCCCCGCACAGCCCCGGCACCCCCAACGACTTCTACTCCGAAGCCGACCACCACTGGCCCGACCCCGCCAACCCCACCGGCCCTTACCTCACCCACACCGGCGCGCCCAACCCCGCCGCCTTCACCGCCCATCGCGAAGCCCTCATCCACTTCAGCCGCTCGGTCTCCGCCCTCACCGCAGCCTCCGTCCTCACCAGCCAGTCTCGCTACGCCCAACAAGCTGTCGCCCACCTCCGTGCATGGTTCATCGACCCCGCAACCAGCATGACCCCCAGCCTCCTCTATGCCCAAACCATCCTTCCCGCCAAAACCGGCCGCTTCGAAGGCGTCGTCGAAGCCGTCCACCTCGCCGAAGTCGCCCAGTCGATCCCCTTCCTCGCCCACTCCGAGGCCCTCTCGCCAGAGGACCGCGCCGCCATCGAAAAGTGGTTCGCCGACTACCTCGACTGGCTCAACAGCTCCCGCCTCGCCGGCCTCGCCCGCGACAACAAGAGCCACCATGGAACCTCCTGGCTCCTCCAGGCCTGCGCCATCGCCCACCTCAACACCAAAGACGACCGCCCACTCACCACCCTCCGCCATCAGTTCAAAGCCTCCACCCTCCGCGCCCAGATCTCCGCCGACGGCACCTTCCCTCGCGAGCTCACCACCCCCAACCCCTATCGCAACTCGCTCTTCAACCTCGACATGCTCGCCGCCATCTGCGTCCTTCTCTCCACCCGCTTCGAAAGCATCTGGGACTACGAGCTTCAGGACGGCCCCGGCATGCGCTCCGCCATCGCCCGCCACTTCCCCTACATCCTCAACCGTGGCGCCTGGCCCTACCGCGCCGACTCGGTCCGCTTCACCGACCTCCCCATTCGCCCGCCCAGCCTCCTCTTCGCCGCCCGCGCCTACAACCGGCCCGAGTACGCCGATCTCTGGCGAACCCTCACCCCCGATCCCACCTCCCCCGAGTTCGAACAGACCTTCCCCATCCGACAACCTCTCCTCTGGGTCACCCGGCCTCACGCCTAGCATCGACACAGAAAAACCGCCGCCACTTCAAAGAGAAGCAGCGGCGGTCCACACTATGCAAAATCGTCTCTGAAAGAAGCAGCTACTTCTTAGCCTGAAACTCCTTCACAATCGCCAGGTACTTCTTCGCGCTCTCGGTCACCAGCTCAGGCTTACCCGCCGCCATCGCCTTCGCATCCACCAGGTCCGATCCCACGCCCAGCGCAAACGCTCCCGCATTCAAAAACTCCGCCGCCGTCGCCAGCGAAACGCCGCCCGTCGGAATCATCTCGATCTGCGGCAGCGGCCCCTTCAGCGCCGTAAGATACTTTGCCCCGCCCATCGCGCTGGCCGGGAACACCTTCACCACGTCCGCCCCGGCCTGCCACGCCGTCACAATCTCCGTAGGCGTCAGCGCCCCCGGCAACACGGCAATCGAGTAGCGATGGCACATCTCAATCGTCTTCACATTCAGCGCGGGGCTCACCACAAACTGCGCGCCCTCCAGAATGCACATCCGCGCCGTTTCCGCATCCAGTACGGTCCCGGCGCCGATCAGAATATCCGGCCGCTGCTCCGCGAGCTTCCGCATCACCTGGATCGCTCCCGGCACCGTCATCGTGATCTCCAGCACCGTCACGCCACCGGCGGCAATCGCCTCCGCCAGCGCCAGCGCCTTCTCCACCGACTCCGCCCGCAACACTGGAACCAGCCCAATCTCCTTCAACGACTTCAAAACCGCAGCCTTACTCATCTCTCATCTCCTGATCTCTTATCAAAAAAATCGTGAACTCAAAAGCTACCGCTGCACCCGCGCCCCGCCGCCCTTCATAATGCGTTGCACCTCGTCAAACGTAGCCATCGTCGTATCCCCGGGAGTGGTCATCGCCAACGCGCCATGCGCACAGCCGCAGTTCACCGCCCAGTCCGCGCCCTTGTCGTTCAGAAAGCCATAGATCAGCCCCGAAGCAAACGAGTCGCCGCCGCCCACGCGGTCGAAGATCTCGAGATCCGGCATCGGCCTCGCCTCGTGGAACTTGCCCTCGTAGTAACACACCGCGCCCCAGTCGTTGACGCTCGCCGTCTTCGCATGGCGCAGCGTCGTCGCCACCACCTTGAAGTTCGGAAACGTCGCCACGGCCTTCTCGATCATCCTGCGGAAGCTGCCCGAATCCAGCTCCGCCAGATCTTCGCCCGCGCCCTCGATCTCAAATCCAAGCGCCGCCGTAAAGTCCTCTTCATTACCGATCATCACATCGACATACGAAGCCAGCTCGCGATTCACCTCGGTCGCCCTCGCCTTCCCGCCAATCGACTTCCACAGCGAGTCGCGATAGTTCAGGTCATAGCTGATGATCACGCCATGCTTCCGCGCCGCCACCATCGCCTCCTTCGCAACGTCGGGCGTCGTCTCGCTCAGCGCACAGAAGATTCCGCCGGTGTGAAGCCACCGCGAGCCCTCCTTGCCGAAGATCTCATCCCAGTCGATCTGTCCCGGCTTCAACTGGCTCACCGCAGTATTGCCGCGGTCCGAGCAGCCCAGGGCCGCACGAACCCCAAACCCGCGCTCGGTAAAGTTCAGCCCATTGCGCGTCGTCCGACCCACGCCGTCATACTTCGACCACACCACATGCGACTGATCGACACCACCCTGCAGCATCAAATCCTCAAGCAGCCGGCCCACAGGATTGTCCGCCAGCGCCGTCACAATCGACGTCTTTAGCCCAAAGCAGCGCCGCAGCCCGCGCGCCACGTTGTACTCACCGCCACCCTCCCACACGTTGAACTGCCGCGCCGTAGCCACCCGCACATCACCCGGATCGAGCCGCAGCATCACCTCACCCAGGCTCACCAGATCCCACTTCGACTCTTCCTTCTTTCGAACCACCAACTCCGTCTTCGACTTACTCATCTATTTCAGCTCCGCGATGGTCACGCCATCCATGTCGTCATACGCCTGGTTCTCTCCGCCCATACCCCAGCAGAACCCGTAGTTCTTCGTCCCCACCCCGGAATGGATCGACCATCCCGGCGACACCACCACTTCCTTGTCCGCTACCACCAGGTGACTCGTCGCATCCGGCGGCCCCATCAAATGCAGCACCCGATGCGCCGGGTCCACATCGAAGTAGAAATAAACCTCGCTCCGTCGCATATGCGTGTGCGGAGGCATCGTATTCCAGTTACTTCCCGAAGCCAGGAAAGTAAATCCCATCACTAACTGGCAGCTTTTAATTCCTTCCTTGTAGATCGCCTTATAGATAGTCCGCTTGTTACAGGTCTCAACGCTTCCCAGCTCCAGCCCCTTCATATCCGCAAACTTCACCATCGCAGTCGGGTACTCCTTATGCGCGGGATAACTCAGCAGGTAAAAGTAAGCCGGACTAGCTGCATCCTTACTTGAAAAAGTAACTACCTTGCTTCCCCGGCCAACATAAAGACAGTCCAGCTTACTCAGCTCGAACTCAGTCCCATCCACCACCACCGAGCCGGCTCCCCCAACGTTCAACACGCCAAGCTCACGCCGCTCCAGAAAGTACTCCGCCCGCAGCTCCGGCTCCGTCTCGAGAGACAGCGCCTCGCCCACCGGCACTGCTGCTCCGATCACCGTGCGGTCAAGGTCCACATACGCAAACTCGATCTCTCCCGGCTCGAACAGTCCCTCCAGAAGAAACGTCTCCCGCAACTCTTCGGTATTCATCAGCCCATACCGAACCGCATCCGCCATCTCATAAAGCCGCATCGCAATCTCCTCTAAACCTGCGTTCCCAGTATAGCCATTAGAAATTTTTGTTTTACGCCGGCATAATCCCAAAACTTCACCAACAAAGATCGCAAACAAAGCTGAAAAGAAGCCTTCCTTGGCAGGACGCAAACGAATGTGGTTAACTTTCGCATGGCCAAAGATCAAACTCGCCGCAACTTCTTGCTGACGGCGCCCCTCGCCGCCGCAGCCGCTTTTCCTCTTGCAGAGAAGTCTCTCTTCGCGTCGAGCATCTCAGCGGGCGGAGCTCAGGCCGCGACTCCCGAACCGTTTAAACTCTTCCCCGCCGATAAGCTTGCGGACGCGATCAAAATGCTCCAGGCGAAGCCGGGCAATGACAATCTTGTCTCCTCCAAAGCCCTGCCCCTCACCATCGTCCTCACCACGGAGGAAAAGAAGAGCGCCAAAGAGTTCGAGTACCACGAAGGCCGCGACCACATCTTTCAGATTCTCGAAGGAGCGACGCTCTATGAGATGGGCGGAACGCCGAAGAATGCGCGCAGCACCAAGCCTGGAGAGTGGCTCGCCCCGGCATCCGAAGGCGCAACCTCGCTGACCCTCCACAAGGGAGACATGCTGGTCATCCCACGCGGCACGCCGCATAAACGCAGCACCGAGTCCAGCGTCACCTTTCTACTCATCTCGACAGAGGGCTCCATCAAGGTCTAAGCCGACTCCGCAAGTTGCTCGATGCCAGCCCTCCGCGTAAAGTTGGCCTTAGCCATGCCAAACACACCCGCGCCAACACCATCGACCAGCATCCTCGACAGCTTCCGCCTCGACAACAAAGTAGCCCTGGTCACCGGCTCTGCCAGCGGCCTGGGCGCAGCCATCGCCACGGCGCTCGCGCAGGCGGGCGCCACCGTGGCCTGCCACGGCAACCGCCGCCCCGCCACCGAGACAGCCGAGAGCATCGGCCCGAAAGCCGCCGCCTTCCGCGCAGATCTCTCCTCCACCACCGGCGCCGAAGACCTCTTCACCCAGGTCAAGGAAAGATTCGGCCGCGTCGACATCCTCATCAACAACGCCGGCACCATCCTCCGCGCCGCAGCCGAAGACGTAACCCTCGAAGACTGGCAGCAGGTCCTCCAGGTCAATCTCACCAGCGTCTTTCAGCTCTCCCAGCTCGTTGCCCGCGACATCATCCCTCGCCATCAGCCCGGCCAGGCCAGCACAGGCAAGATCGTCAACATCGCCTCCCTCCTCAGCTTCCAGGGCGGCATCCGCGTTCCCGCCTACGCCTCCAGCAAGGGCGGAGTCGCCCAGCTCACCAAGGCCCTCGCCAACGAGTGGGCCCCCAAGGGCATCCAGGTCAACGCCATCGCCCCCGGTTACTTCGCCACCACCAACACCGAGGCCCTGCAAGCCGACGAGACTCGCAACCGTCAGATCCTCGAGCGCATCCCCTCCGGTCGCTGGGGCCAGCCTGAAGACATCGCCGGTGCCGCCCTTTATCTCAGCTCGCCTGCCAGCAACTACGTCACCGGAACCATCCTCACTGTTGACGGAGGATGGATGGGTCGCTGACCCTCGCACCCACACTGCATCTAACCGAATGAGGTAATAGACCATGCCGCAAAGCCCCCACGACAGAGCCGCCGAATACCACAATAAAGCTGCGCACGCACACCAGGCAGCCGCAGCCTCGCACGATAAAGAGGACCACCTCACCGCGCACGAGCTTTCAAAGCAAGCCCACGAACACTCCACCCAGGCCTTCGAGCACTCCAAAAAAGCCGCCGCTAACTTCAAATCTTCAAAAGAGTAGTCCTTCCCGGCCGGTGCATCCTTGCTCGGAAATTGCCTAGCAGGAATCGTCACATCGAACACAGTGTCCCACTGCGTCAGCGAACTACAAAACAGCGAGCCCAAAGCCACAGTATGACTCCAACCTCCTCCTTCGCCACCTACCCCAGCCTCTCCAACCAGGTCGTCCTCATCACCGGCGGCGCCCAGGGCATCGGCGCGGCAACGGTCGAGCAGTTCGCCCTCCAGGGCTCTCGCGTAGCCTTCCTCGACATGGCCGACGACTCCGCCCACGCCCTCGTCGAAGACCTCGCACAGCGCTGCCCCCACCCACCCCTCTTCCGCCGCTGCGACCTCACCGACATCGCGGCGCTCCAGTCCGCCATCGCCGACATCTCCACCCAGCTAGGCCCTCCCCGCGTCCTCATCAACAACGCCGCCAACGACGATCGCCACCCCTTCGAAGACGTAACCCCCGACTACTGGGACCAGCGTATGGCAGTCAATGTCCGCCACCAGTTCTTCGCCGCTCAGGCCGTTGCCCCCGGCATGAAGTCCGCAGGCGGAGGCTCCATTATCAACATGAGCTCCATTGCCTGGATGATCCCCACGCCCGACCTCGTCGTCTACAACATGGCCAAGGCCGCCATCGTTGCCCTCACTCGCTCCATCGCCAAACATCTCGGCCCCGCCAACATCCGCGTCAACTGCGTCCTCCCCGGAGCCATCCTCACCGAACGCCAGCAGCGCCTCTACATGTCGTCCGCCTACGAGGACCGCGTCTTCGAAGCCCAATCCCTCAAGCGCCACATCCTGCCCGCAGAGGTCGCCCGCCTCCTCCTCTTTCTCGCCGCGGACGACAGCTCCGCCATCTCCAACCAGAGCTACATCATCGACGGCGGCTGGATCTAGACCCACCCTCCGCGCCCTACAATATCCTCATGCTCCGAGTCCCCTACCAAGACCTCTACGCAGCCCTCAAGAAAGCCATGCAGCACCTCGGCCTCGCCGAAGATCGCGCAGCCCTCTCCGCGCGCCTCTTCGCCGAAACCACCCGCGACGGCGTCTACACCCACGGCCTCAATCGCTTCCCCCGCTTCGCCGCCATGGTCGCCAACGGCAGCATCAACATCCACGCCGAGCCCACCAGAACCGCCAGCTTCGGCGCCATCGAGCGCTGGGACGGCCATCGCGGCATCGGCAATCTCAATGCCTACGCCGCCATGCAACGCGCCATCGCCCTCGGCCAACAGCACGGCATCGGCGCAGTCGCCCTCGCCAACACCAACCACTGGATGCGCGGCGGCACCTACGGCTGGCTCGCCGCCGAAGCCGGCCTCTTCGCCATCTGCTGGAGCAACACCCTCGCCAATCTTCCCGCCTGGGGAGCCACCACCCCCACCGTCGGCAACAACCCTCTCATCCTCGCCATTCCCCGCAACTCCGAGAGCAACCCCGGCGGCCACGTCGTCCTCGACATGGCCATGTCCCAGTTCTCCTACGGAACCCTCGCCTCCTACAGCAAGCGCAACCAGCCCCTTCCCGTAGACGGAGGCTTCGACACCGCAGGCAACCTCACCCGCGACGCCGCCGCCATCGAAGCCTCGCAGCGGGCCCTCCCCATCGGCTACTGGAAGGGCTCCGGCCTCGCCCTCGTCCTCGATATGATC
>Ga0193753_10003675_pt1 | contig 11250 bp, 7 predicted proteins | sample H1c2metaG_FD_144925 | JGI IMG/M metagenome (GOLD analysis project Ga0193753, IMG submission 144925) | Soil microbial communities from a riparian zone of the East river system, Colorado, United States - H1c2 | ecosystem: Environmental > Terrestrial > Soil > Riparian zone | place: USA: East River... | reverse complement strand
CGCCGGATTGACCCCTTCGCGCTGCTCGTCGGCATCGACCTGGCCGCCGGCCGCGACCAGGTAGCTCGACGGGTCGATCCGGCGGCCGTACCGGTCGATCGACTCGCCGGCGTCGTCGATCGCGTTGCCGAACGGGTCGATGGGGCGGCCGAACCGGATCACCACCGCGCCCTCGTGGACCAGCATCTTGCGCACGAACTCGAAGATGCGGCCGACCCGCGAGAACTCGTCGTCCTCGATGATGTAGCGGGACTTGCCGGTCTCGGCCAGGTAGTCCTCGACCAGGGTCTCGGCCTCCAGGACCAGGCGGTAGTTGATCGTGGTCGGCACCACGTAGATGCGCCGGTGGGCGGCGCCGGCCATGACGCCGTTGCGGAACGCGGCCAGCCCGGTGCCGAGCAGGCCGAGCTTCAACCGGCGCTCGATGACGTTCGAGCGGCAGCGGGTCCCGCCCGGGAAGAACAGCGAGTGATAGCCGTGCTCGAGCAGGACCGTCGAGTACTCCTTGAGCACGTCCTTGTAGAGGCCGAACTTGAGCCGGCGGTCCACGCGGTACGCGCCCAGGTTGTGCATGAAGTAGCTGATGAGCGGGTTGGAGAACAGGTTCTTGCCGGCGCCGTACGTGACCGGCGGCAGGCGCGCCAGCTTGAGCGCGAGGCCGATCACGATCGAGTCCATGTTGGACGAGTGGGTCGGCGTCACCACCAGGGTGCCGAGGTCGCACGCCGTCCGCACCGCCTCGAGCTCGCCCTCGACCTGGATCCGCCGGGACATCGAGTCGAGCGCGGCCAGGCCCTGGCGGAAGCTCGACACCGGCGTGAACAGCATGGACAGAGCCGGGGGGAGCACGTCGTTGGCGAAGCGATAGACCCGCGGGTTGAAGTTGCCGACGATGTCGCGGGCGTAGTGCTCGACCAGGCGCTCCAGCTCGGCCCGCTTCTCCACCTCGTTCAGCCGGCCGAGCCGGCCGGCCAGGTCGCGCCAGCGGCTCAGCTGCCGCTTGCCCGATGCGCTGGAGGCGCGCTCGTGGCGCTGCGTCTCGGCATAGGCGACGTCGTTGAGCACGTACTCGAGCGACGCGTCCGGGCTGTTCTCGGCGCCGATCACGTAGCGATCGGTGACGCGACGAGTGACCAGGGACAGGATCGCATCGCGATCGCTGTTGAAGCGGACCAGTCGGTTCTCCGCCTCGGCGACCGGACGAGATTGGCTCATGGCTTCGGCGTTTTATCCGATCGCAACGCGCGCCTCAACTGCCTGCTCCATGTCAAGCCCCTGGAACCTGGGGGGAAACATCGTCGACGGCGAAGCGCGAACACAAAGTTCGAAAAGACGTCTAGGCATCGCTGTGGTAAGGTGTTACAGACTCCCGCCGAGTAGCGGTCTGCCGCGAAGCCGACCCACCGCGGTCGCCCGAGGGAGCGAGATCGGCTACCCGTGCACGTTGCCCGTTCCGCGGCCCCAGGCGTGCCGCCAGCGCAGGAAGCTGTGCAAGCTGTGCAACTCAAGACCGACCGACCGTCGTCGTGACCAGCAAACCACCCGGAAAGCGCCCCGCTGCTGATGGCGGCGCGGAGGCCGAGTCGAAGTCCAGGGGCGCGAATGCGCGCCGCACCAGCGCGAAGGGCGAGAAGTCGCCGACCCGCGCCTCGCCGAAGCCGGCGGATGGTGTGAAGAAGCGCGGCCGATCACAGGTGGCCGCGCCCGCTCCTGCAAAGGCTTCGGCGTCGCCGCACAAGACGGCCGGAAAGAGCGCCACCGCGGCCAAGGCCGCGAGCAAGGCGCCGAGCAAGCCTGTCACCCGGACGGCAGCGCGTGCCGAGGCGAAGCCGGAGACGCGGGCGAGGCCGGAGACGAAGCCGGAGACGCGGGCGAGGCCGGAGACGAAGCCGGAGACAAAGATAGAAAAGACAGAGGCGAAGATCGAAGCCAAGAAGCCGACCGCCCGCGCGACCGCGTCCCCCCCGACGAGCGCCGCGGCGGTGACCAGGCCGCGGGCGCAAAGGTCCGCGGCGAAGGCGCCGGAGTCGGCCAGGGCCGCGGCAGCTCCGGCGGCCACCGCGCGCGCGGTGACGGCTCCCGCGGTGATCGCGCCGCCGGCGGCGCCTGCCGACGACGCGACCCGGCCGGCCGCGGCCGCGCCGGCCACCCCGCCCCGGATCCGTCCCGGCGAGGAGGGCTACTCGACCAGGCTGCGCGAGCTGGTCGATACCGGTCGCCAGCGGATGGGGATCAAGAGCCTGCGGCCCGGGCAGGCCGACGCGCTCCAGCACATCCTGGAAGGTCACGACGTGCTCGCGGTCATGCCGACCGGGAGCGGCAAGTCGCTGCTCTACCAGCTGCCGTCCCTGGTCCTGCCCGGCCTGACCATCGTGGTCTCGCCGCTCATCGCGCTCATCAAGGACCAGATCGACAAGATGAAGGCGCTCGGGGTCGCGGTCGCGCGGATCGACTCGACCCTGACGGTGCGCCAGAAGCGAGAGATGCTGGCGCTGGCCGCGGCGCCGGGCGGCAAGCTCCTCTTGACCACGCCGGAGCGGATGGCGGATCCGGATTTCCGCCAGCTCATGCGCGAGAGCGCGAGCGGGGTCGGCGTCTCCTTGTTCGTGGTCGACGAGGCGCACTGCGTCTCGCAGTGGGGCCACGACTTCCGCCCGTCGTACCTGGTCCTGCGCAAGGCGCTCGAGGATCTCGGGCGCCCGCCGGTGCTGGCCACCACGGCGACCGCGCCGCCGCACGTGCGCGAGGACATCCTCCACCAGATGGGGATGCCGCGCGAGGGCGGCGACGTGAAGGTGGTCACCACCACCTTCGACCGGGCCAACCTCCACTACGAGGTGATCGCGCTCCCCGGCGAGGACGACAAGAACCGCACCCTGGTCACGCTGCTGAAGAAGCTGCCCCGGCCGGGCATCGTCTACGCCGCGACCGTCAAGAAGGTCGAGGAGCTGAGCGAGTCGCTGTCGCGCCACGGCATCCCGGTGGCGAAGTACCACGGTCGGCTCAACAAGAACGAGCGCGACGCCGAGCAGCAGCGATTCATGACGCCGAAGTCGGAGCTGGTCATGATCGCGACCAATGCCTTTGGCCTCGGCGTGGACAAGCGCGACATCCGCTACGTGATGCACTACCACGTGCCCGGCTCGCTCGAGCAGTACGCGCAGGAGGCGGGCCGCGGCGGCCGCGACGACAAGCCGGCCCGCTGCGTGCTCCTGTTCTCGCCGGACGACGTGGCGATCCAGGAGTACTTCCTGAAGGGCACCTACCCGACTCGCCGGCAGGTGCGCGCGGTGTTCAAGGCGCTCGAGGCGTGGGACGACCACGTCGGCGATCCGTCCACCCTGCCCAACCTGGCGCTGGGCGCGCGGGTCGGGGTGCAACGGACCCGGACGGTGCTGTCGCTGCTCAAGGACGAGGGCTTCATCACCGAGGCGGACGGCGGCGTGTTCGCGCTGGTCCAGCCGCCGCCCGACGAGCGGCTCATCAACGACAAGGCCAAGCAGTACGAGGCGCGCCGCATCGCCGACCGCCAGCGGCTCGACGCGCTGCTCGACTACGTGCGCACGCCGGGATGCCGCAGCCAGGTCATCCTGTCGTACCTCGGCGAGATCGATCCGCCGGTGTGCGGGCGGTGCGACAACTGCCTGCGCTCCAAGGAGGCGGCGCTGGCCGCGGCGCGCGAGGCGACGATGCTCGAGGACGGCGTCATCCGGCGGCTCCGCGAGGAGGACCAGGAGGACGAGGACTCGATGTCCAAGGCGCGCCGCCAGGTGCGCACGCGCACGATCCGGATCGACGCGCCGGCCGCGAGCGGGGGACCCGCGACGAGCGGTGTCTTTGCGCGCAAGCCGGCCGGCAGGGCGGTCGCGCCCTCGCCGGCGCCGATCCCGGCCAACGCGGAGCTGGAGCGGCTCATCGCCGAACAGAAGGCGGACGAGGCCGAGGCCGAGAGCGGCCGCCGCCGGCGGGTCGAGGAGGCGCGGCCGGCGCGCGATGAGGACGCGCGCGCCGCGGCCGAGCCGGTCGCGGCCAGCGCCGGTGCGGCGGGCGCGGCCGGTGCGGCCCCCGAGCGGCTCGACGCCCTGTCCGACGAGGAGTGGGAGGAAGAGGGCGAGGGGGACGACGAGGACGACGACGAGGACGACGACGACCTCGAGGACGGGGAAGACGGCGAATACGACGAGGACGACGACGAGGACGACGACGAGGACGACGAGGAAGACGACGCGTGGGTGGAGGCCATCAACAAGACGGCGGCCGCCATCGCCGAGGAAGGCGTCGACCTCTCCGAGTCCGAGATCATGGTCCTGGCCCGCAAGCGGGTGCCGAAGCCGCCCCGCAAGAAGAAGCTCGAGCGCGACGCGACCGAGGTCGGCGAGGGCAAGCGCAAGCGGCGCCGGCGGCGGCGCAAGCGCCGGGTAGCGCTGCCGCCCAAGTCAGCCTTCACCACGCCGGTGCTGGTGAGACCGGTCGGCGCGCCGACCGCGAGCGGCGGCCCGCCGCCGTCGAGCCGCTCCGGCAGCGGCCCGCTGGTCGAGTACGTGCGCGGTCCCATGCGGATCAACATGACGCCGGTCGCCTCGGCCACGCCCAACGACGTGGCGCCCAGCGCGCGCAAGCAGAAGCGGCGGCGGGGACGACTTCCGGACGGGCCGGTGTTGATGAGGCGGTCCGGGATCGGCCACGGGATGGGCGCTGGCAGCGGGATGACCCCGGCGCCGCGGCCCGCGCCGTCGCCGATCGGCCCGGGCGCCTCGCTCGGTGGTGGCGCGGCGAGCGCCGACGACGCGGGCAAGAAGCGGCGGCGAAGGCGAAGGCGGCGCAAGCGCGGCGCCGAGGGCGCCGCCCCGACAGGTCAGGTCGACACCGGTGCACCGGTGAACTTCTTCTCGGTCGAGGGCCAGGCCGGCGGCAACGGCCAGCCCGGCGGCAACGGCCAGCGCCGCAAGCGAAGGCGAAGGCGCCGCCGCGGACGAGGCGGACGCGCCGACACACCCGGCGGCGGCCCGACCGCGCCGAACGGCAGCGGGCCGACCGCATCCGACGGCCCCGCGCCGAACGGAGCCTCGGCCGCGCCCGCGCCCGCGCCCGGTCCGGCTGCGCCCCGCGCCGACGGCACCCACGAGCCCGACTGAGCGAGACGACCTCCGCGGCGCGCGGCGGTGACGCGGCGTGGCTTCCGCGGTCGTGATCAGCGGCCGGCTGGTCGGCTCGGGCGATGGCCTCCGTCGCCCTGCGGGGAAGGGCTAGTCCAGCTTCTCTTCGCGGGCCACTTCTTGCGCGGCCTCGGCTTCGTACTCGAGGCGGAGCTCGGCCACGTCGGCGATGGCCTCGGCCATCCTGAGGAGCGCGGCGCAGCGGCGGGCCTCGTCGAGGTAGATCGCCTCGCCGACGCGGCGGTCGAGGTAGGCGACGTAGCGGCCGGCGGCGGGCAAGCCGCGCATGCCCTCGACCCGCGGGCGCGCGATGATGACGACGGCGCGCAGGTGGAAGAGCGGCACGACCTGGCGGTTGCCCATGCCAAAGGCGCTCTGGTCGACTCGCAGGACGCCGGCCTCGCGGTCCACGGTCAGCTCGCGGCGGAGCGTCATCAACACCGCGCCGAACAGCGCGACCAGCGCCGGCAGCGTCGCCAGCCAGACCGAGACCGGCCAGGCTCGCAGCGCGACCAGGGCGCCGGCAGCCAGCAGCAGGAGCCCGGCCAGCTGCGTGGTGCGGGACAGGGCGAGGACCACTCGCACGGTCGAGCGCTCGCGAATCCGCAGTGAACCGATCCAGTCGAACATGGGCACGTCTCCGTCTAGCATAGACGACCGGCCCGCCGGGAGCACGGGGCGGGATCCGAGCCTTGCCCTCCGCACAGCCCCCATCGGCCCGCAGCACCCCCCGGCGGGGGTCGCAACGCAGGATGTGCGCTGCCAGCTACAGATCGTACAGGTAGAACACCGAGGGCTGGTTCCCGTTGCGGAGCGGCTTCACGATTCGCGGTCGTCCACCGAACGCGTCCGGGAAGTCGCGGTTGGCGACCAGGAAGGCCGCTCGCCAGCCGACGAACTGCCGGCACCAGTGACCCAGATCGCGATACAGCGGGACCGGGTCGCCCTGCCGGAGCCTGGCGCCGTACGGCGGGTTGCCGAGGATGAGCCCGCCCTGCCCCGCTCGCCCGGCGCTCGCCGCGATCTTGTCCACGCGCGCGCGCGACAGATCGCGGAAGTCGCCGTGCAGCGTCTGCACCCAGGCCCCCGCGCCGGCCGCCTGGGCGTTGCCTCGCGCCGCCGCCACCGTCGGTGTGTCGATCTCGTTGGCGATGACCAGCGGCTCGGTGTCGCCGAACAGCGGCTGCTCGCGCGGGGCCAGCCCGGTGAACGCGGGCAGGTCGAGCGCCGCCGGCGCGCGCCCGCCCGACCACAGCGGCTCGGCCCGACCCATGAGCGCGGCCTCGATCGCGATGGTTCCGGATCCGGCCACCGGATCGAGGAGGAGCTCGCGGCGGGCGTCGTGGCGGGCGAGCATGACCAGCACCGCGGCCAGGTTCTCGCGCAGCGGCGCCTCGCCCGACTCGGCGCGGTAGCCACGCTGGTGGAGCGAGCGGCCGCCGAGGTCGACCGAGACGGTCAGCGCCTGGTCGTGCCGGCGCACCGCCAGGAGCACGTCGGGCCGGTCCAGGTCGATGCGCACCTCCAGACCGCGCGACCGCGCCCCCTCGATGATCGCGTTCTTGACCGCGCCGACCAGCTGGAGCGCCGCGGCCGGGAAATCGCCCAGGTTGCGCGGGCGGATGCTGAACGACGCGCCGTCCCACAGCCAGCCGCGCGCGTCGGCGGCGACGTCGGCCACGAGCTCGTCGTGGAGCGGCTCGAGTCGCTCGGCCCAGCTCTCGTAGAGATCCCAGAGCACCCGCGACGCGGTCCGGCAGTAGCTGGCCGCGACCAGGGCGAGGTCGCGGTCGAACGGATAGACCAGCGCGCCGGTGCCGGCCTTGCGCGGCTCGCTCAGGCGAAACCCACCCAGCGCGCGCCGGACCAGGCGGGACAGCTCGCCGGTCATGACCCGGTTGGAGCCGGGCGGGCCGACCAGGCGCAGGCCGTCGATCGCGCTCATCGCGGGCCTCCGTTCAGGGTGAACAGGAAGCCGGAGCGGGCGAAGAAGCGCTTCTGCAAGTACCAGCCGCGCGTGTGATCGCCGGCGCCGCCCTTGGGCCGCGTGTGCAGCGCGTGCCGGGCCAGCTCGGCCACCGCCGCATCCCATTCCTGGTAGTACCAGGACAGGACCGGCGAGTCGCCGGCGTCGGCCACCCGCGCGATCCACAGCACGCGGCCGAGCTTGCGCTCGGGCGGCACGCCGTCCATCGACACCGCCGGGTCCTCCTTCACTCGCCACAGCCCGGCGCGGTCGCGCACCACCGGCACCGTCTTCACCTCGACGTCACCGCGCCAGTCCGGCTCGGCGTGGCCGAGCTCGCGCACGCCGAGCATGCGCGCGACTCGCGCGCCGAGCTCGCCCTTGTCGCGGCAGGCGCGGCCCAGCCTCACCCCGACGAGACGCGTGGCGCGCTCGAGGAGATCCTCGAGCGTGTCCGGCTCGTCCTCGGCGGTCGGCGCGGCCCGGGGTGGCGGCACCGGGCGCGGCAGCCGCGGCGCGGGAGGCGCGGCGCCGCGCTGCGGCCCGAGGTGGACCAGGCGGCCGCCGATCGCGTGGGGGACCGGCTGCCACGGGCGGCCGATCTGGTCCGGGCCGCCCGCCTCGATCTCGGCGCCGCGCCGCCACAGCCGCACCCGCAGCTCACCGACCGTGCCGTCGGCGCCGACGTCGGCCGCGACCGCCATGCGCTCGAGCTCCTCGCGGCGCGCGGCGTTGAGCAGCGCGACCAGATCGAGCTCGTAGGCGCGGCGCACGGCGCGGTCGACGTCGAGCCCGCGCGGCGGCGCGGCGCGGCGGTGGATCGCGGCGAGCCGGGCGGCGCGGGCGAGGCGTGCCAGCGACGAGCGCGGCAGCGCCGACGCGAAGTGGAGCGCGGCGTTCATGCGGGCGCGAGCAAGCCGGTCTGAGAGTAGAATACCAGGCCATGATGACGCGACCGCTCGGGCCAGTCCTCGCCGCGATGCTGGTCGCGGCCAGCGCGGTCTCCTGCAAGGCCGACCGGTCCAAGCCGCGGCTGGAGGCGGCCGACGCCGCCGTGTCGGCCGCCGGCAAGAGCCCGATCGCCGCCGGCGGAGCCGGGGCAGCCAGCTCGCCGGGCGATGCCGGGGCAGCGGCCGCGCCCGGCGAGGGCAAGGCCAGCCCGAGCACGCCCGAGGGCGGATCCGATCCCGCCGAGGACGCCGGAGCCAGGACCAAGCCTCCCGCCGAGCCAGAAAACCAGCCTCCCGCCGAACCGAAAACCCAGCCGCCGGCTCAGCCCGACAAGAAGCCGCGCGACGACGGCGACTCCAGACCGGCCAACCTGAAGGTCCTGCCGAAGACCTGGTCCATGGCCCAGGTGAACGACTTCATGAAGAAGCAGGTCAGCCGCGGGCTGGGCGTGAAGTGCAACCACTGCCACGACAAGGGCGACTTCGCCGCCGACGGCAGCCGGCACAAGGAGCAGGCCCGCGCGATGATCCAGATGACCGGCGAGATGAACCGCCGGTTCTTCAACGGCAAGCACGAGCTTCTCTGCTTCACCTGCCACAAGGGCAGCGCGGAGCCGGCCTCGAAGTAGCAAGTCGACGAGACGAGCGCGGGCCGGCGAGAGAGAGCCGCCGGCCCGCGGCCAATTTATTTCTTCGGCTTGTTCTGACCGGCGTGACAGGTGTTGCAGGTCACCTGGTCCTTGAAGCCGTCCTTCTTGAGCTGCCCGTTGATGGTGGCCACCATCCGCATCATCTGGCGCGCCTTCTCCTTCAGCGGGGTGTCCTTGTCCATCGCCTCCAGGTCGTGACAGGAGTCGCACTGGTGGCCGGTGGCCTTGGCCAGGAGCTTCATGTCCTTCTTGAGCTGCGCGACGTCGGTGTCCTTGGGATAGACCTTGAGGTTCTTGCCAGGCGCGGCGTGGGCCGGTGCCGGCTGGCCAGTCAGGGTCAAGGCCAGCGCCAGGCCGAGCGCGCCGGTCAACGAGAGTGCCAGTAAGATAGAGCGCATCGCCGAATCACTCCTTTGGAATCGGGTCCCCGGAAGTCGAACCGTCGTCTGACGCTGACGGGCGTCGGCGCATTCTACTACCAGTGCGCCAATCGCACCCCGCTGGCCCGGGACGGATCGGCCAGAGGGACTAGCCTGCAGACGGTGACCGGCGCGGGATGAATCCCCACCAGTCGAGATCGAGCACCACCCGCGGGTCGTGCTTGCCGTCGGTCAGGAGGCGGTTCAGCGGCTCGACCGCCGGGTCCGCGTTCTTGACCGCCACCAGGCGCAGGCGGAGCGCGCCCAGGCGCCCGTGGCCGGGGAGCTCGGCCCGGTCGAGGACCTCGCTCCAGGCGTAGATCGTGTCGCCGGCAACGGTCGGGTTGGCGTGGACGGCGCCGTTCCACGCCGCCATCCTCACCACGTTCTCCAGCCCCTCGTGGGCGAGCGCGCGGGCGACGCTGATGACGTGCCCGCCGTAGACCAGGCGGCGGCCGAACCGCGACGCGGCCATGCCGCGGCCGTCGAAGTGAACGCGCGCGCTGTTCTGCACCATCCGGGTCAGCATCGAGTGATCGCTCTCGTCGATGGTCGTGGCGCCCGGGTGCGCGATGCGCTGGCCGATCTCGTAGTCCTCCCACAGCGCCGCGCCGCCGGTGGCCCACATGACGTCGTCGAACCGATCGAGGTTGAGCTCCCACGGCGGGCTCAGCTCCGCGGCGGGCACCTCGCCCGGCAGCTCCGGCACCACGGCGGCAGGCGCCGGGCGAGCCGGATCGCGCTTGTCGATGAGGAGCCAGCGGGTGAAGCGCAGCACCTCCTCGTCGCGCTGGTTGAAGCCGCGCGTGGTGACCCACACGATCCCGGCGGTGCCGTCCGACGTCTCGCGCGCGCCGATCACCTCGCTGGTCGCGTGCAGCGTGTCGCCCGGGTAGACCGCGCCGGCGAAGCGCACGTCGGCATAGCCGAGGTTGGCGGTCGCCCGCGCCGAGACCTGCGCCACCGACTTGCCGAACACCACGTGGAAGACGAGCAGGTCCTGGACCACCTCGCGCGCGAAGCCGAGCGAGCGGGCCAGATCGGTGGACGATCCGAGTGGGCCGCGATCGCCGGTCAGCGCGATGTAGAGGGCGAGGTCGCCGCCGTGCAGCGTGCGCGGGATCGGATGGCGGATCACCTCGCCCGGCTCGAAGTCCTCGAAGAAGCGCCCACCGGCGCGATCGACCGGCGCCGTCACGCTCCGCCCGCCAGCACGAACGGATAGGTGAACGAGATCGGATCGCCCTCGAAGGCGGGGAACCGCGCCTGCGTCACCGCCCGGGCGACGCACGAGCCGGTCTTGCTGCGCGCGTGGGCCCCGGTCGGCACCGCCGAGCTGACCTGGCCGCCCGGCGCGACCACGAACTTGACGCTGACCGTGCCTCGCACGTTCTCGACCGAGCGGCAGCGCTGGACGGCGTCGCCGATGTCGGCCAGCGCCTTGCTCACGTCGCGCCGATCGAGGCCCTTCTTCTGCTCTTCCTTTTTCTTCTTCTCGGCCTCGGCTTCGGGCGACGGGCTCGGTCGCTTGCCGGTCGCCTCGTCGAGCATGTCGTCGAGGGACACGGTGCCGCCGCCCGGCTTGGCCGCCCCGCCCTCGACGCCGCCTTCGACGCCGCCCTCGGTGCCACCCTCGACGCCGCCCACGAGCCCGCCGGCCGGCGGCTTCTCCGCGCTGGACGCACCGCCCGGAGCGCCCTCACCGCCGGGCGAGGCCGTCGGCGGGCCACCGGCTCCGGCCGCGCCGTGGCCGCCGACCTTGCCCTTGGCCTCGCTGCTCGGCTCGCGCAATCGCGAGCGGCGACCGTCCGCGCCGCCCGCCCGGCCCGTGTCTCGCGCGGACTTCGCGGCCCGCTGGTCCGGCTCGGTCGCGCGAGTCGCCTCCGGCTCGGGCGGTGGCGGCGGAGGCGGCGTCGCGAAGCCGCGCCCGTCCGCACCCGTCGCCGCGGCCAGGTCCCCGGGCGCCGCGCCGGCCGCACCGCCCGGCGCGTCCCCGGCCGGCCGCCCCTCGGTGGGCTCCGCTCGGGCGACGACCTCGCCCCGCTCCTCGCCGGCCGGACCGGCGCGGTCGCGCCCGATGCCGAACACGAACACCGCCACCGCCGCGGC
>Ga0193753_10003673_pt1 | contig 11257 bp, 8 predicted proteins | sample H1c2metaG_FD_144925 | JGI IMG/M metagenome (GOLD analysis project Ga0193753, IMG submission 144925) | Soil microbial communities from a riparian zone of the East river system, Colorado, United States - H1c2 | ecosystem: Environmental > Terrestrial > Soil > Riparian zone | place: USA: East River... | reverse complement strand
GACCACTCGCTGAGCTCCGAGGTCAGTACGTTGTAACTGCTATCGATCCTGTCCCTGAATGCATCGGCCATGGCAACGAGACGGACATTCTGCTTAGACAGCAATGCCTGGACGGCAGCGCCGGTGCCGCGTCCACCGCAACCGATGAGCGCGATCTTTATTACGTCATCGGCACCCGAGAAGTAGTTGGTCTTTGTTATCATTGGCGCGAGCAGAAGGCCGCCCGCAATCGTTGATGCGTCCTTCACAAAATTTCGTCTAGACGTAAAGTGATTTGTCGTTTTGCTCATAGCAGTATAAGTTTATCTTCATTTTTTTAACCACAAGGGCCACAAAGACTTTCACAAGGGGCACCAAGAGCTGATATTCTGAACACCAAATACCTTGTGTTCCTGGTGGACCATCTTTGTGGCCCTTGTGGTTAAATCCTATTTCAACACTCCCGCCGCCCATTCCGCGGAGCGGATCAATAATCTCCGGAAGCCGGCAGACTCAAACGATGCCTCGTTATGTCCCAACAGTGTTTGAAAAATATGTCCCTTTCCATAGTCGTATGCAAACGCAAGCGGCTCTTCCTTGCCGGTGGTTTTGGAGAATGCCGTCAGTAATGGCACAATGGGTTCGTCTCCTTTTTGATTATAGTATAACTCGTCCGTGGTCTCGAAGTCTTTCATGCCTTTGGTGACGATATGCTTCTCACCGGTTACCTTAACAGTGAAATTTCCATAGGCTTCATGCGAGCTATTGGATTGATGGTCCCATACACGCCGGCAGATCTTCCGGTATTCCGGCCAATCGGACGCGGCTGCATTGGGCAGCGAATAATGAAAGGCGCCATTGGCGAAATGAACGATCAGCATGCCGCCGCCGTCCTTGAGATAACGGACGGTACGGGCCTTCGCGGAGTCATGCAATTGACCCGGATCGTTCCAATTGCAATAGTTCATCACCAGTACATCATAGTCGCTAAGGTCATATTGATACAGGTCGTGGATGGTGGTGGAGACATCTACCTGGAAGGGCGAATCGTCCTCCAATATTTTTTTGATCAGCGCTGTGGTCTCGCGCCATGTATGCGCGGGGTGATTGTTGCCGGTGAGGATGAGCGCCTTTAGTTTTTTATGAAAGAGAAACTGTGTCACTTCGGGTACGCTATAGAATTTCGCCTTCACACCTCCCCTGGGAATCTCGATGCCTGCGGCCCAGGCGATGCCATTCAGCATGAGTGTTCGGAAATTGTCGTTCGACCAGTTTCTGTAGAAGTGCCCCATGCTGGTACCGAAGCCTCTGCCGCCATCTGCTCTTTCAACGGCCCACGCTACAGTATTGCCGGTGCCGGCGCGGCCATGCAATGAGGGAACATCCGCAAGCGGCTTCAGGCGCTCGTCGTTGTCGCGGAAACGCAGGTTGTAATAGAATTCCTCTTCGATACGGAAGGGCTTTACGCCAGTGGAGATAGGATGTGCCGGTGATGGCAATTGTACATCAGCGGTGACAGTCGTAAGCGCCGAGTACCAGTTTCGCTGGCCATCGTCACCTTGCCAATCGAAGTATCCGCCATTCCATTCTTCTACCTGCTTGCCATAGGCATCGGGAGCAAAGGTGGAGAAGTGATACGTGACCAGTCCGCACCCGCGCTTCATTTGCCGTTCCATCGTCTTCATCCGGGCCGTGGTCATGAACGGTACCTGCGGCATCCGCTCGTCCAATCCATCGCGTCCATCGGAGAGTGTCATGATCAGGTCGGCCTTGTCCAGTACCGTCGTGTCGTCCGGCCAGACATTATATATATCGACTTTTATTCCCGTTAGATTTGAATGTTCGAGCATCGCCTTTATGAGGCGGGCGTTCTTCATATGTTCGTGTTCGCCTGGCCCGTGTGTCTTGGCCGTCGTCAGCAAGACAATACTGCGTGTGTTATTTGCCCGTTGCGAATTACCGGTATGCGCCAGTAATGCGAGACAAAGGGCCAGGAAAACAGTAGAGATCCTTTTCATATTAATGGGTTGTTGATGGCCGGCTGTACAACCGTTCTTTTTTTATACCTGACGAAGAATAGTATTCCGAAGGAGATGATCAGCACGGCTGGTAATATGGATGCATACCATAATGTCTCCGCACCGGCCGAGAGTTTGATGCCGGCCCATTCGGTAGCCTCCTTTGTTCCTGCTATTGCATTCGTGAAGATATCCGTGCCCGCGGCAGGATTTACTTTCGAAGAAATGCGCCATTCATATACCTGACCGAAGTAGGGTAATATCAGCGAGGTGGATAACAGGCCCGTGCCGCCCATGATGGATAGGCCGAGTGGTCCTGTCTTTGGAAGATTCTCCGAGACGAACCCGATCATAGTTGGCCAGAAGAAACAAACGCCAACGGCGAAGACTGCCGCCGCGGCAAATGCGGCGTACCCCTGTGCATAGCCCAGCCACAATAGTCCTGCAAAAGAGAATACCGCGGAGAAGAACAAAAGACCAGGCGTGGAGAGACGCTTTAGAATGAAACCGGCATTGGCCCGGCCGACCACCATGATACCGTTGATGAATACGAGCAATAGAATGGATGGTACGCCCACCGCCGAGAGCAATTCGGCTATCCATTGATTGGTGCCGAGCTCGGTGGCGCCCGTCAGGAACATGCAGAAGACCATGAAGAGGAAAAGCGGACGGAAGCATTCCTTTATCATCGCTCTATTGGAGACGCCCTGCACGATGCGTTCAGATTTCGGGAACTGCTGGTTAAGGAACATGTATCCGTATACGAGCGTCGGCGGGATCATCACGGCCATCTGCCATCTCCAGTTGGCGCCGATGCGTGTGAGAAAGTATCCGGCTACGCCGCCGATGACGATGCCGGCAGGGAACCAGATATGCCAGTCGTTTATTTTCTTCGACTTCTCTTCGGTGTACATGCCTGTTACCATGGAATAGCTCGTCGCCTCGATGAAGCCATTTCCCAGGCCGACGAGCAGGGTGGAAAAGAAGAGCGACCAGAAACCAGTGGCATAGATGGTGAGGATGATACCCAGGATATGGCCAAAGAAGGCGATGCGGTACATCAGTTTCATGCCGATGAAATCGCAGAGTGGACCGCCGAAGAACATGGCGATGGTAAAGCCCCAGAATGCAGCCGCGGCGGTTTCCCCGATCTCCTTCGGACTCAACCCAAACTCGGCACCGAGATCACCCAGCAGGTTGGCCCGGATGGCGAAGCTCAATGCAGTCACCACCAGCGCGAGACTGCTCGCATTGAAGAGTCGTCTTTTATTTATCTCTTTTTTCATTCAAAAAAATTGATATCGTTAGCCTTTCCCACACTTGAACATTGAAAATTGAAAATTGCGTATTTAATATTTGATACACGCATTGCTTTCTTTGATATCACCCCGGAAAATTGTATTCTTTCTTCCACGTCTCGCTCATCTCCGGGTATTGCGCCCTGCATTCGAGATATTCTTCCATCATTCTTCTCATGGTCGGGCTTAGCGTGGCCAGGTATTCCGGCGTGAGAAGCGAACCATTGAGCAGGTAGAAATGCCAGGTCGGCGGATATTTCGCACTGTGATATCCCATGTGCAGCGTTCTTCTCGGTACCAGCATTTTCTCCGTGTAGCCGCGGTGGATAAGGTTATTATTATACAATACCGCCTGGCCCGCCTTCAGCGGCACCGCGATGCCACCCGGCATTTCCACGCCAATGGGTGCATAGTGTTTGGAGCCTTTGAAGACGGCATTCTCCTCGGCGGTGTTCGCGCGGAAATGACTTCCCGGAACTACCCATAGCGAATTTTCATTCACAAGCGGGAGATTGATCTGAACGCTGTTGTGAAAACGTTCGGGGGAAAACATCCAGTCTTCGATTTCATCCTGTGGGATCTGGATGATGTCGCGATGCCAGCCCAGCGAATAGGCCGTTCCCACATTGGCAGCGAGTATCGATGCGTTGTTAACGATCAGGTTCGGCCCTAGCAGTTCTTCCACTGCCTTTAATATTACAGGGTGATGAAAGGCATGATGGATGGACTCCGTTCCCGCCTTTGTAAGAAGATGGAAATAATATTGTCTTGCCTCTGTCCCGAAGTCTTGTATCTCGTCGCCCAGGTGCTGGAAGGAAGAACTGTGTTTCTTCGTATCGGCCGCCTTTACCTTCGGGCTCAATAAAGAATCCATCAGTACGCGGAAGACGTTTACTTCCTGATCCGACAAGACGTCGATGATAACGAATCCGTCTTTTAAGAATTTTTCTTTGATTGAACTTTTCATAATTGTAAAGTTTTAGGTTATACTGTAATAGTTTTTGCCTGCGTTGCCGACTCGATACCAGCCTCGAGCACTTTTAATATTTTCACACCGTCGTTGAAGTTGGGTGCGATCTCCGTATCCTCAACGATGGCACTGATGAAGTCCGCCACGGCATGAACGAATGCATGCTCGTAGCCGATGATATGCCCGGGCGGCCACCAATTCTTTATATAGGGATGTGTTGCCTCCGTTGCAAGGATGGTTCTGAAACCGCGTGTCTCCGCATCATCCGTGCCATCATAAAATTGCAACTCGTTCATCTTCTCCAAATCGAAGGAGAGGCTCCCATTGCTTCCGTAGATCTCGAACGATAGGCGATTCTTACGCCCCGTTGCGAACCGCGTGGCCTCGAACGAGCCGACGGCGCCATTCTGAAACCTGACCATCATCAGCGCAGCATCCTCGACGGTCACGCGTCCCTTCTTGCCCGCTATCGCCTCTGCCTTCAGGTTGCCCGTACTGGCCTCATCCGCCAATGGACGCTCGGTGATGAAATTCGTCATCAGCGCCGTCACCTGTTCGATCGGTCCCACGAGGTGGTGCGCAAGATCCACGCAATGCGAATTCAGGTCCCATTGAGGACCTGCCTGTGCCGTTTCCTTTTTCAGTTGCCAGGTCAGCGGAAACTCAGGATCGACGATCCAATCCTGCTGGTAGGCCGCGCGCCAGTGAAAGATGCGGCCGATCCTTCCGGCTTCGATGAGTTGTTTCGCCAGTGCGATGGCAGGCGTCCTGCGATAGTTGTGATTCAGGTAATGTTTTACTTTATTATCCTCGCAGGCACGCAGCATCTCTTCGGCCTGCCGGCTGGTCATGGCCAGCGGCTTCTCACAAAAGAGATGCTTGCCTTCCTTCGCAGCGGCAATTGCGATCTCGTAGTGCAGGTGTTGCGGCAAAGCGATGTCGATGATATCGATATCATTTCGTGTAATGAGTTTCTTCCAGTCAGTCTCGGTATCCTGCCATCCCCATTTTTTTGCAAATTCTTTCAGCGACGCCTCGTGCCGGCCGCAGGCTGCCTTGAGTACGATGCCGGCGGGCAGATCGAAAAACAGCGAGGCCTTTTTCCAGGCATTGCTGTGCGCTCTGCCCATGAACTTATAGCCGATGATGCCGATATTGAATGCTTTCATTTTCTTCTTTATAGTTCTTCGGTGATAAGTCGCAGTGTCCTGATGCTTTCCTTCACCACTTCTTCTTCGCGGTTGGAATATTCCGGATGCAGGAAGTCAATCTCCACTGCGAGGAAGCCGTGGTAGTCCTGTTGCTTCAATAGCCGGGCAAGCGCCGCATTATCCACCAGCCCTTTTCCGGTAGGAACACAGGAGAAGAAATACCATTCGTTCACTGGCACACCCTTCACGGGCGCGAGGTCTTTAATATGCGTGGCAAGAACATAGGGAGCCAATTTCTTCATAGCCGCGATCGGGTCGTCGAGCACGCGGAGGAAATTGCCCGAATCGAAATTGACGCCCATGTAAGGGGAATCGATATCCGTGATCAGTTGAAGTATCTCGTCGGAATTGTAATCGATATGATTCTCTACTGCCAGTTTTATATCATAGCCCGCGGCGATCTTCGCAGCCTGGGAAAAGAGCTGCGTTAGTTTCTCCAGTTGCGGCTGATGCGGCTGGAAACGAAAAAGCAGGCTGCTCCCGACAACACGCATTACCCTGGCTCCTATCTGGTCTGCATATTCGATATGCCTGAGCATATCCTCGAAGGCCTTCATGTTGCTTCCGCCTTCGAGTCCATCGGGGTGGCCCCAGGCATACACGCGGTCGAGACCAGCATCGTCGAGGCGACCCTTGACGCTTTGCAGGTATCCCGCGTCGAAGGAGGGAATGAAACAGGATTCGAGAGAAAGCCCATCGATGCCCAATGAGTTTGCCTTGTCAAGGAAATCATCGAAGCTTAACCGCCTGGCGGGTTCATCCTGCCCCGGATATACTTCCCCGAAGAGCCTATGGTAACAGTAACTGTCTATTCCTATTTTCATCGGCTGTTTTTATGCGAACGGATTCGGTGAGCCCGGCCTATGATAAATAAATACTGATGCTAACCTGGTTTACTTATAGGTGGCCAGGGCAGCCGTATCGCCCATCGCCTGTAATATCTTCTTAAGACCATCCATATTGAGACGGAGACCCACCTCCGCATCGGGGGCGGTGGCCTCGTTGATAATGCCAATAGGTCCCTTGTATTTGCTATCGCGTACGATGCGCATCATCTCCATCTCGCTGTCGCCCTGTCCTACAGGAACCACGCGGCCGGGAGGACCCTTCTTCAGCCCGGAAATATTAAGGGCGAGAAGATGTGGCAATATCTTCGGAAAGAATTCCTTGAAGCGGTCGATCTGTGCCGCCGCATGATGGAAGTTGTAGACCATGCCGATATTCGGCATTTTCAAATACTCGATGATCGCCAGTTGATTCTCGGGTTCACCGAACCAGCCTTCATGATTGTAGAGACCGACTGTGCAACCGATCTTCGCGGCCTCACGGGCGATATAGGCGAAGGGTTCTGCTGAGTAGGCGACCTTCTGCGCCTGCGACATGTGATTGAGATTGGTATCCTCACCCAGCAGGCACCAGAGCTGCGTCTTCATATGATGTCTTTTGAAAAGATCGAGTATCAGGCGAAGCGCCCTGTCATTCGCGGGATCGCGACCAACACCCAACCAGAAACCCTGCAGTTTGATATGGTATTTCTTCAGCGTGTTCAATTCCTCATCGAAAGTTGGGATATGTTCTGCCCGCCAGTCGTAGGCCAGCTTGGTGATGCCAAGACTGCGCAGCATTTGAGCACGCTCTTCAGGACCCCTGTTCTTGCTATCGAACGGAACGATGCACCAGGCGGCCAGGTTATTGTTTGCATAGATATCGCGGACCTTTTGTTTTTGACCATGAGCAGGACAGGTCACGAAGAAAACAGCAGCCACTAAGGCCCAGGCTAGAGATCGTTTATTCATACTTTCCTTTTAGTTGGTCGTTCTCTGATCCGGTAAGGCATAGGCCACATAGGCGTCGCCCGTTTTCGTGCCGAGCTTACCGCCACCGGTAGCGCCGATCACAACATACTGTTTACCGCCGATGGCGTATGTGCTGGGTGTGGCGAACCCGCCGAATGGAAGCTGCGCTTCCCAAAGCACTTTGCCACTGTCCTTATCGAAGGCCCTTATCTTCTGATCGCGTGTTGCGCCGATGAAGACGAGGCCACCCGCAGTTGCAATGCAGCCACCGAAATTTTCGGTGCCAGTCACAGGAATGCCTTTTGCCGTCAGTTCCGCATACTCACCCAGTGGCACTTTCCATTTTATCTTACCCGTGGTAAGATCCACGGCATTCAACGTGCCCCAGGGCGGCGTAATGGCGGGATAGCCATTCTTGTCGAGGAATTTTATGTATCCCGTGGCGCGGTATTCGGGGCTCTTCGTGGTGTCGTTCTTATAAATATTCTTGAGTGTGATATACCAGGCCAGTTCATTGGCATTAACGATCAAAACATTTTCCTTCTCGTCGTAGGCACCGCCACCCCATTCGGCGCCGCCGTGAATACCATAGTAGAGTGTGCTTTTCTCTGACGGTGGCAGGAACCATCCCGTACCGGATGAATCGAATAATTTTTTCGCCTCGGCATGCGCCTCGGGTGTAAGATTGGTCAGATCATCAGCCGTCAGCACCTGGCGGGAAAAAGGTTCTGGCCAACTGACATAAGGCTGCGTTGCATATGTATACTCGCCGCTGATTGGCGATGCAGGCACCGGTCTCTCTTCTACCTTGGAGAGTATGTCGCCGGTAAGGCGGTTGAATAGAAAGATGTTTCCTGTCTTGGAGAGTTGCATTAGCCCCGGCACATCCTTGCCATCCTGTTTCAGGTTGACGAGCACCGGTGCGCAGGGAAGATCGAGATCCCATACATCATGGTGAATGACCTGGTAATGCCAGACCCGCTTGCCTGTTTCGGCATTGAGCGCCACAACGGAGTTGCCATATAACTGAGCGCCTTTGTTATTAGCGCGATAGAAATCATCTTTAGGCTGACCGGTCGCAAAGAAAACCATACCATTCTTTCCATCGACACATAATCCTCCCCATACATTGACGCCTGCGCCATTCTTCCAGAAATCTTTATTGCCCCAGGTATCGTATCCATATTCACCCGGCTGCGGGATCGTATTGAAGACCCAAACTCTTTTACCTGTCGTAATATCGAAGGCGCTGACATTCGCGGGTGCGGTACCCGACATTCCTCCTACGATCACAAGATTCTTATAGACGACGGGCGCAGCAGGTGCGGAGATATTCATTTCATTCGCGGGTCTCACGAGGCCTTCGTTCAGGCTCACTCTACCACTATCGCCGAAGGCTGCTGCTGCATGACCATTCTTGAGGTCAATGGCATTAAGGTAGCCACCGGAGGTAAACAGTATTCTTTCTTCATCACCGGATCGCCAGTAGGCTATGCCACGATTGGCGCTGCCGAAGATCTCAGCTTTTCGCGCAGGATTGAATCGCCATAATTCTTTTCCATTTGCGGCGTCCACGGCGATCAGCTCTTGTGCAGGCGTGGTAACATACATCTTCCCGTCAACGATGAGCGGGTTGCACTGCACGTTGCCGGCCATATTGCCCGAATGATAGGTCCAGGCCACCTGTAGTTTGGAGACATTGTCTTTGTTGATCTGTTCCAGGCGGGAATATTTGGTCTGCCCCTCGTTGCCGCCGGCAAAGTCCCAGTTGTCTGGATTATGATCCGTGCCCGGTGTGCAACCCGTGCCCGCAAGAAGTACCGGGAAAAGAAGAGAAAGAAATATCCATCCTTTCGATGGAAAGGTAATAACGCGGGTAGCAAGATAGGTGATCATTCCGTGTAGTCTTGTTAAGTATGATGTACCCTTGAACCGGTACGCGTACTAAAATTAACTGTGGGGGACGGTTCAAAATGTCACTCATTTAACCACATATATCAAGCACTGAACATTCCAACAAAAAACAATTAGCCAATTTGATAATGCGTGGTTCAATACAGGAACCACAAAGTCACGAAGGCACTAAGGAATACAATAGCCAATTTGATAATTTGGTAATGTGCCAATTGTGCGTGCCATGCGAAGCCTTTGTATTCCTTAGTGCCTTCGTGACTTTGTGGTTCCCGTATTTAGGTAAACTCTTATTTCTTTAAACCCAGCGCCGATATCAAACTCGTGTCCACGATATTCATGGTTGCAGGTACATGGGCTTTTCGGACAGTAGGTTCCAGTATGGTAAAATATTCGTTGAATGACCAGTACTGCCAGCCCATGCCAACGGATTCGAAAGATTGGCGCAGGTCGTGTACGAATTGTATTCTTTCCTTTGGATACACACCATGCGAGGCCCCGCCCGACTTGGTGCTTTGTATATGATCCACCGCGCCGAACTCGGCAACCATGATATGAAGATTTCCACCATACGCATCGTTCCATTCGCTTACATTCTTCGCACGCAGTTTCAGCCACTGACTGTTGAAGTAAGTCTTGCCGTACTCGATCAGTTGTTCTCTCGCCTTGAGCTTATCCGCATCCTTTACAGTACTGAGCATGTCATTCATCCGCGCTTCAACGATCTCGGGCGATGTCGGCCACGGTATATAGCTAATGTCCTTGTAGAAACCATTGCTGCCTCTCCAGCCACCGAAGAGTGTACTGAAGCCGAAGCGGTATGGTTCATAGGAAGTGAAGCTATAGTACATGTTGTCATCATTGAGTGGGATCATTCCCGTCATCGCGTAGATATTACCGGCCCTGTCTCCCGACAGGATGATCGTATGATCAGGCATCTCACTGCGTACGGCTGCTACCATCTTCCGTGTCACTTCATTCCAGTCGCCATCCTTATTGCCGAATGGTTCCGTCATCAATTGGAATGCGACTTGCTTCGGCGTCCATTTTTGTGCAATGAATTTCGAGAAGTCCCTGTAGAATGTTAGCATTTTCAAGAACCCTGTATCGGTGCCGAGATAATGAGCTTTGAATTTTCCTTCTGGATGAAGGTCCACCACGCAGGGTAGACCGGTAGCCAGCACCATGTTCACGACCTTCTCTACGAAGTCCATGTTCCTGACGCTGCCGTTGTAAATGAATTCATCGGCCGTCAGCAATATCTTGATATGATCGAAGCCTAACTCCTTGCAGAGGGCGACATCGTTCGCATTGACCTGGTGTTCGGGGTTTACCGGGAAGCCCTGGCTTTGTATCCGGTCGAACACAATGCCGCGCTTCAATATCAACGCGGGGCCTGACGGCGGTACCACCTTCGTAACCTCCTCGGGTATCCTGACGGAATTGTAAATCCTCACCTGTGCCATGTTACCGCCGAATGAGCTTTCTCCTTCAACGGATGAACCGATCGAGAGCGGGGCCGCTGCAACACTTACTGTTCCTTTCACCGCACTCGTCTTTATCAATTGCCGGTCCTTATAAAATTTCATTTCACCATTGCCATAGGTGATCATCACGTGATGCCAGTTATTATCATCCACCTGGAAACCGCTATTCAGGTCACCCGAGAGACCCGCGGCTTTGAATATCAAATTGCCCGTGCCCTCTTGCAGGTTGAATGAAAAACTACCCGGCGCACCTTTCTTTCCCTTGGCGAAAATGATTCTCGTCTTTCCGCGTGATGCCGGTGCCTGCACCCAGGCAGCTACCGTAAACCTGTTGCGCAGTTCGATGCCCGCGGAACTTATCGCAATGCCCGAACCCGCTTCGTTGAAGCTGATCACATTGCTGAAAGATGAGCCTCTGCCCGCCACCCATGTCGCCTTCTTCGCCGAACCGTTGTAACGGCCGCCATTCTCATCACGCACGAGCGTACCAGTACCCTCGTCCATGTTCCAGCCGGCGGTCTCCTTTTCATAATAGAGATCTGTTACCTGGTCGGTGTTCAGCGCAGAGCCGAATATTCTCACGCGCG
>Ga0193753_10003672_pt1 | contig 11258 bp, 9 predicted proteins | sample H1c2metaG_FD_144925 | JGI IMG/M metagenome (GOLD analysis project Ga0193753, IMG submission 144925) | Soil microbial communities from a riparian zone of the East river system, Colorado, United States - H1c2 | ecosystem: Environmental > Terrestrial > Soil > Riparian zone | place: USA: East River... | reverse complement strand
AAGATCGGTCTGCTGAATGCGGCCAAGCATCTCCTGATACAGCTTGTCCTCGAAAGGCTTGAGCCGGTCAGTCATCGCCTGCGTGTAGACGTTTTCGCTTTCGAGATACCGGACAACTTCAGAATTGTTCTTTTCGCGCAGCCAAAAATATGGGTCGACAACGGTGCCGCCATGGCGAACCTCGCGGTGCTCGTGGGTGGGTGCCACGGGAAGTGTCGGAGAATCCTGGACCCGCATAGTCATAAGCAACGGCACGGTCCAAGCGACGAGCCAGGCGTGGCGCATGTTCTCCATTCTCGCCGATTCAAAACTTCGTACCTCGCATGGAGCCGCGGAAGGCGAGGCAGCGCTCCAGGCGCCGCCTCTTTCTTAAGAAGGAATTCGCAAGAAACGGTACGATTTCCGTTTAGCGGCGAAAATCGTGCCGGAAATCATTCCGGTGGTCATCATGCCGGAAATCGTTCCGGTGGCCATCGTATCGTCGGTCGTAGGTAAAGGAATGCGGCGCTGCGACCACGGCAGGCCTTCTCCAGAATCCCGGCGCCCAGACGTGGTTTCCGCCGTAGTATCCATCCACCCAGACGTAACCCGGTCCTGGACACGCGGGCCGCACCATCGTCAGTGGCGCGGGCGCGCCGAAACCGATGCCTATTTATATCCGAGGTCCCGCCAAAGCGGAGCCCGCCAGAAGAACCATTGCTAACACTGCCTTTTTCATCTGCTTGCTCCTTACGCCATAGAGAAAGCAGGTTGCATGCCAAACGGCATCACTTGTTTCGATCGAGTTACGATGGACGAGCCTGAACGCACGATGCAGCAGTGGTGGTCGCCTATCGGTGACTGGTGCTTTGCAGCCAAACAAAGAAATACATCGCATCGGACTACGCTAAGCCGTTCACCATCTCGGATATCTGACCAGCCGAACGCCGTTTGCAACACAATCGTTTGCAAGATTCATGGACCGCTAACGTCCTTTTTCATCTGCTCTCTTTGTTGGGCTTGTATCTTTTCAGCAATCTTCTGTTCCGCGAGAGCCTCGTCTCTAAGCCCCAGTTGGCGCAGGGCCGTTCCCAAGACAAAGTGCGCTTTGGCAAACTGAGGGTCGAGGGTGGTAGCGTGATGCAGCGGCTCGACCGCTCGGGCAGGAGCCTTCAACATCACCTCCGCCTTACCCAGATTGAACAGGGCTTCTTTGTCGTTCGCGTTTGCTTTCAGCGCGGCATGAAGAAACGGAATCGCCTCGCTGGGTTTATTTTGATTCAGCATAATTCCGCCGAGCGTACGATTCGAAACAAGATCGTTCGGATAGTTCGTCAGCTCTTTCTGAAACTCAACTTCAGCAAGCTCGGGGCGCCCTTGTCTCAGAAGGATTATTCCGAGGCCGGAATGCACGCCCAGATATTTAGAGTCGGTCTTCTGTGCAGCGAGATATTCGCTCTGCGCCTCTGCTTCTCGCGACAATTTGTCGTAAGTCATGCCGAGCATCATGTGGGCAGCGACAGAATTTGGATCAATAGACACAATTCGAGAAAAGGTTTTCACAACTTTTGAATATTGGTTTGAGTGGTAGTAGGTCTTTCCAAGCAGATCCAACGTTTGAAGATCATTTGGCTGCAAGGCGCTGGCGCGCTCAAAATAAGTGGCAGCTTCCGGATACCGTTCAAGCGCAAAGAGCGTTAAGGCTGTGACCTCTAGCGCCTGGAAATTCGTATTTGTATCGGGGAGTTTCTTGAGTAGTGGAAGTGCCTTGTCATAACGCTGCGCTCGAAAGAAAGCCAGCGCTAAATTGCGCGACGTAATGGCATCTCCTGGTTTGATGTTAAGAGCGAGCTCATATAAGCCGATCGCCTCGGTCTCTTTCTTCTGCCGTGCAAGAGCGATAGCCAGGTTATTTAGAATCTCAACTGATCGCGGCTGACTTTGTAGAGCGCGACGGAAGCACGATTCGGCTTGCGCATAGTTGCCGCTTTGAAGAGCCTGCGAGCCTTCGATGAGGATCGTTTGAATAGCCAATGACGGCTCAGGAGATGCCGCGACAAGAGCACAAAATGAAAGAAGGAGTACAACAATCCAAAGCACTACTAGACGAGCAGGTTGGTCTGGTCGAGCGGCGCCAATTGTAGTTGAGGATGCCAGGTTAGTCAGAAGTACAACTTCACTCCAAGCTGTACGTTGCGGGGGTCATGAACGGCGATAACTTGCCCGAAATTCGCCGCGCCAACAGTGGTCCCGATGCCAGCAGTGCCGAGCCCAGTGTAGCTCGCCGGACTGACGTGATTAAAGGCGTTGAACGCCTCCAGACGAATCTGGAGATTGAATCGCTCCTTGAAGGTTGTGTTCTTCATAAGCGCCAAGTTCCAGATTTGTTGACCGGGTCCAAGCACGTTGCCGACCCCAGAATTTCCGAACTGTCCCACCGCAGGAGCAAACGAAGAAGTGGAGAACCACTGATTCATGTTCTCCGGATAGGTGACAGGAGCGACGGCGTTAGGACGGATACCGACTGTGCTGCCCGGATTGCTGAGACCGAGTCCACCGGGATACGTTCCAGCCGCACACGCAGCAGTGCTGCAAAGGAACGGGTCAGTGCTCTGTGTGATGAATAGCGATTGACCGCTTTCGGCAGTGACAATGCCCGACACTTCCCACCCGCCCAAGGCATACCGCATCAGGCCGGATCTGTTGGTGAGGGTGGGCAGGTTATAGATGAAGTTGGCAATAAATACATGTGGCGTGTTCAACTGTGACGGACCGTAGGAGCTGGCGTAATTGTAGCTGTCTTGCGGTGCATAACCGCGCTCTTCGAAGTTGCCGGTCAACGACTTCGAATAGGTATAGGACACGCCAAGGCTAAAGTTTTTGCTCATCTGACGGTTAAAGGTCACTTGCAGCGAATTGTAGTTGCTGTTGAATACGGGGTTCCGAGACGTGATGACGTCGTACCCAAGAAAGGGAACAATCGCCTGCGAGGGAGCAGTTGGATTGTTGATGCGAGAGGCCAGGGTCGGTTCGTTTATGTCGACGTCGCCAACCAAGTGACGGCCCAGGGTGGCGACATAGGCGATCTCCAATTTGCTGCCTTTCGTAACTTCCCGCTGGATTGAAAAGTTGAATGCCTGATAGGAGGAAATCGGGAAAGAGGGGTTACCAGACGCAATCAGGTGCGCAGGGGTAGTTGGGACGCCGGATGAACCGGAAAGCGGATTGTCAAATAAGTTGGTGTTCTCCGAGGCAGAGTTGAAAATTGTCGCTGTCTGTACTCGCGGAGGATTTGTGAACGCGTTCTGTTCCCAAAGTCCGTTGGCGGCGCGATCAAAGAAGACACCATATCCGGTACGAATCGAAGTCTTGCCATCGCCGAACGGATCCCACGCCAAGCCGAAGCGGGGAGCGAAATTATTCTTCCGGTTCGGATTTACGACGTTGCCGTAAGGAGAACATGCGGCACTGTTGACCAATGCCTGGGCATTTGAGCAAGCTGTTCCAGCTGGGAAGATCAACCCATTGACGTAATTGCCGGCGTTGACAGGCCCTGGAGCAAACGCTCCGGAACCACCGTTGTTAGTGATTGTGGGAACTGCAGCCGGATTGAACGTCGTCGGATCGAAATTGTTCAACGTGTTATTCACGTCGGTGGGATTGGGGAAATAGGTCCATCGCAAGCCAATATTCAGCGTTAGTCTTGAATTGACCTTCCAGTCATCCTGAACATAAGCTTCCAACGTTGTGTAGTGAAGATTGGGAATGGTGTCCTGACTCTGCTGCGTGTAGTTAAACGCCTGGCCAAGCAGAAAGTTAGCAAATTCGGGATCGCCATTTACGTTGTTAAACGTGTAGGTGGCAGGCCCCACGGGACCATTTTCCGTTTTGCGCATGAACATCGCCGTAATGCCGGCGCGAATGGTGTGGTTACCTTCTACCATCGAGAAATTATCAAAAATGTTTTGATCGATATTTCGCTCGAAGTAGGGAGCACTCTCGGACGAAATGCTGGAAATCGCATTGCTGGCGAAGTTAATGACTGGCGCTCTGCCATATGGGTCCTGATATGCACCGATTCCGGTTAACTGAGATAGGAAGGCCGGATCGTTGGCGGTACCAGTTGCACTAGCATTAATTCCTCCAAAGCTGTACGCGTACTCAAGTTCATTCACGATCCGGGGAGTGATCGTCCATGTTAGATTGCCGACAGCGTTCTTTCCGGGAACGGAGAGCTCGGTGTTGGCTACTCCAGGATAATTGTTTGAAGCAAACAGACCGAATGGTTGATTTTGCGGAATGGTGTCCTGCATTAACCGAACGTAAACATGCAGCTTATCGGTGATGTTCTCGTCCCCGCGAACCAGATCCTGACGGAAATTGTTCAATTGTGATGTACCCACTGCCAGTGTGTTGCCACCGCCGGTTCCGGGGTACTTCGAAAACACGTTGTTCAGGTAGGCAGCCGCGTTCTTGCTGTAGCAAGTCGGACTGATGCTCGAAGTGTTGCTTGAAGCGTTGTAGGAGACGCAGCCAGCGGGAGCTACCGGGATCGGACCTGCAAAATTACCGCTCAGCTCGTCCGCCGTTGGCGTATTGACAGTGGTTTCAGCCGGCGTGCTTTCTTTGCGCCACTCTTCAGACCAGAAGAAGAATGTCTTATTCTTCCGCTTGTTGTACAGCTTTGGAATGAAGAGCGGACCGCCGATGGTAAAACCGAAATCGTTGTAGCGTTCGACTGGGCGATCCACGCCCTGCGCATTCAGCAACTCGTTGTTGGCATTGAAGAAGTCGTTGCGAACGAATTCATAGGCGTCGCCGTGGAACTCGCTACTCCCGGACTTGGTCGCTACCAGCACTTGACCGCCGCCACTTCGCCCATAAGAAGCATCGTAGTTGCTACGTTGCAGCGTGAATTCCTGAATGGCGTCGATGGATGGAACGTTCAACAGCGTTGCGTTAGACCCGCTATCGTTGATATCGGCTCCATCGACTGTCCAGTTGTTTGCGTTCGCGCGTGCGCCATTTACCGAAATAGACGTGTTGTTGCTCAGCCCAAAACCGACCTGGTCGGGAAGAGCAGAGGAAACGCCCGGCTGCAGAAGAACCAATTGCTGGAAGTTTCTGTTATTCAGTTCCAGTTCGCGAACCTGTGTACCTGTGATGGTGCCAGCTTGCTCGGCGGTCGAAGTTTCAATTGGGGTTGCGCTCTCTTCGACATTGACAGTTTCGGTCACTTCGCCTGTCTTCAGATGAGCATCCAAGGTGCGACTTTGGGCAACGTTCAGTACAACATTCGAGGCTGAATAGGTCTGAAATCCTGGTTGCTTGATCGTAACGGTGTAATTTCCAGGCGACAGATTTGTCGCGCTGAAATGCCCATTGGAATCAGAAGTGATCGTTCGAACGTCGGAGTTTGTAGCTAGGCTGTGAATGGTAATAACAGCTCCCGCAACGACTGCACCGGACGCGTCTGTGACAGTACCGTTCAGCGTGGCGGAGACTTCTTGCGCTCGGCAAAGACGGGGGGATTGCCATAATGCGACGAACGGGGCGCATGCGCACAACGTAAGAGAAATCCATCGGGAGATGGCTCCTCGTTTGCGAGTATTCAATTTTCAATCCTTAGGTTTGAAACGTACATCAACCTAAACGCAATTCTAGAAATCTGGCGGCGGAGACGTCAATGATGTGAACAGTCTAGGGCGTCAGAATCGACTCGGAGTCAGGCCAAAACTTATTGTGGTTCGCAACGTTCGGCGATTACTCCTGACGAGGAATGCAGGCCACAACCTTGGTAGCAAGGGAAGCGCCCCGCAGCGCCCCGTTCGCCTTGCCGCCGCGCATAGCGGTTCCGGGATGCGCGGGCTTTCCGACTTCCGCCGTGCGGCCGTTGGCTGGCTCTACTAGTCGCCGGCGACTCCTCACGAACTTGATGCGCGAAAAACGTAATCTTTTGTGACAGATCGTTGGATCTGTGCAAACAAAACTTTACGCTTTTGTCAGTATCGCCGCGACGCTGAGCACCGTCTCCGATTTATGAGCAGACTTCTAGATGCAAGCTATCCTACCCACTCCTCTGAGCGGCTTCGCAAGCCACAATGCACAAAGCGGAATCCAATCGAAAGGACGGGCGCAGTCGGCATCTACGACTTTGATTATGCGGGTGCATGCCGTCCAACTGAGGACTTACTGGATGGCTTTGTCGACTGCGTTGCTTCTGCCAATGGAGATGTGGCATTCCTGATCGGCCAGGCCACCGATGTGAGCGATCCAGATACGTTTTCCAACTCGCTAATCCTGCACTGTTTCCGTGCCGCCGTCGCTATGGGACGTGCAATCGACAGTCGGCTCGCTTATGTCCTCAACGAGATTGTCAGCGACTCCCGTGCGGGGAAGAGTGCCGTGACTTTCTTCTGTGCACAGTATGTGAGCGAGACCAAGATCTTCCAATATTGCAATGCCGGCCACAAGTTCCCTTTGTTGGTCCGGAGCAATCCCTTGGAAGTCTTTCGCCTAGACCAAGGCGGCCCCGCATTGGGGGTCGAGCAAACAGCACGGTATCGGGAAGGGTCCTTCCATACGAAACGGGGAGACAGGCTGCTGGTTTGCACTCAGGGAGTAGTCGAGTCTTGGGCTACGCCGGACGACGTTGCGGCCGAAGCCGCATTGATTAGAATCCTCCGAGACTGGGGCAATGAGAGCGCAGTTGACATCGCGAAGTTAATTGTTGACTGTGCTCCGGCCATCGCTGGGAATTCACAGATCGACAGGATTGCGATAGTGTCATCCATTCGCGGGGCCGGAGCGCCGAAAGAGAATCGTTATCGGGTTGGCACGTGAGAGACGATCGAGAATCGCATTTAAAAGTCGTGGTTCTTCGATGGGACGTTTGTTCTGTCGGTCGGTGCGTCGGCGTCGCCTTACGTAAGCCAATGTGAGTGCGGTCGTCGTGATAATAAGCGACATATTCACGTCCAAGCCGCCGAAGATGATTGTTCGTTGAGGGGAATGATGTGATCGAACAATTCGCGACGCGCGCTTCCCACCCAGCGTTCAGCGGTTCCGTTTTGCCAAGGACTGCGAATGGCCGTGCGCACACACATCAAATCACTGGACTGCAAGAAGTCCAATACCTCATTCCCGAACTTGGCGTCATGACCAGGACCAGGTCGGTGCCGGCGCCATGAATTTTGCTGAATCCTAATTATGGACAGAATAGTCCAAAACAGCATAGGATAGGAAAAACGGTCATGACAGAAACTCAGGCGACGCGATTCAAGGGCAAAGTTGCTTTCGTCACAGGTGGATCCAAAGGAATTGGCGCTGGCATCGTACGTCGGCTCGCATCGGAGGATGCGTCGGTTGTGTTCACATATTCACACTCAGAGGCGGCGGCGAACCAACTTGTGCATGAGCTCGAATCTAAAGGAGGCACAGCGCTGGCCCTTAAGGCTGACAATGCTTCCGCAGAAGAGCTTCAAAATGCTGTGACCAAAGCAGCAGACTCCCTGGGCGGACTGGACATTTTCGTCAGCAATGCCGGCATTCTGACTCGAGGCACAATCGATTGCTTCAGCATCGACGACTTCGATCGTATGGTCGCCATCAATATTCGCGGCGCATTCATTGGCATTCAAGCAGCCTCCAAGAAAATGAACACTGGAGGCCGAATCATCGTAATCGGGAGTAACACTGCCGTCCGCACCGCATTCCCCGGTGCAAGCATCTACAGCATGACGAAAGCTGCGCTTACCGGACTCGTTCGTGGCGCTGCCATCGATTTAGCCCCGCGCGCCATAACCGTCAATAACGTTCAGCCGGGCCCCACGGCCACTGATATGAGTTTGCCTCATGCCGAGATGGTAAAGGAGCTCATCCCTTTGAAGCGGATGGGAGATGTAGCGGAAGTCGCCAGCTTCGTGTCCTACCTCGCATCAGAGGAGGCAGGCTTCATCACCGGCGCAAACCTAACGATCGACGGTGGATACGTCGCCTAGCAGCGAATAAGAGGACACGTGGCTCGACCGAGAGAGTTCGATCAAGATAAAGCTCTTCGAGCGGCCATACGGCTCTTTTGTCGTCAGGGCTTTGCCGGAACCTCTACTGAGGAGCTAAAGCGCGTTATGAACATCGGCCGACAGAGCATGTACAACACCTTTGCCGACAAACGGTCGTTGTTTCTAAAAGCATTGGAACTGTACGTCGGCGAGAGTGTTGGCTCCATTATCCGGGAACTGGAGAAGCCCGGCCCGGCGCTTTCTGTTGTACGAAATGCACTACTGAGCTTCGCCGATCGGTGCGACTTGTCCAGTGCGGATGGCTGTATGGGGATAAACGCAATCTGTGAATTTGGCCAGCGAGATTCTGACGTAACTCGAATTATTCGAAAAGCTGCGAGAACACAACGTGCGGCGCTGGTCCGAACACTCTCCAGAGCCCAGAGTCACGGCGAGTCGAGCGCCGACGCCGAGTCGGAGGATATGGTGGATTTTTTTGAGAGCACGCTCGCTGGAATCAGAATGGCAGCCAAAGCCGGCAGGAATCGTCAGGCACTTCGAAAGATCGCACTCTTCGCAGGGCGGGCATATATCTCAGATCACAGCACCTCATAGCCCTCGAATACTGCGCATCTGGAAACAATTCGATTGTTGTGCACAAAAAGTAATCGATGAACATGCTAAAAGAATTTGACTACATCATAGTTGGTGCCGGTTCGGCTGGCTGTGTGTTGGCGGCGCGCCTCAGTCAGGATCCGAATGTCCTGGTTGCCCTGGTGGAGGTGGGAGGGCCCGAAGACGCGGCCGAGATCAAGATGCCCATCGCCTTAACTCCTGGTTCCACGACTAACACCTACCGGCGCGCCGCTGCAGAAGATCCACAGTAGCAATCTACTTTAGTCAACACGAATGGCAAGCCCTTTCGGACGCAAATTATAAGCTGGATCGTGTGAGCAACAGCGACAAGGTACCCGGGATCATGATCGTCAACCCGCCCGTTGATTCAGTCAGGTAGTTCACCGGTAAATGGACTCTGGATCGCCGATGAACGTCCGGCCTGACAAACAGTATGTCGATCCGCTGTCACCACCACCGGCGATGGCGCCGTATCGCGATTCGTCGCGCGAAGCATGGGTGCTGAGCCGGTATGCGGATGTGCTTGCCGCTTTTCGTGAACCACGGCTGCAACTGGGGCGCGGACGAAGCGAAGATCCACCCGAGGTCAGCGACACCGCCCTGCAATCGCGGGTGCGGTTAGAAACTCTGGAAGCGCTTTCTGCGTCGAAACTAGCCCAGTGGCAAGTCCAGGTGGAACGTTCAGCATTGGCCTTGATTGACCAGCTACCAAGCAGCCGACCAGTTGATATTGTCCAGGAATTTGCCCGCCCTTGGTCTCTCGCCACGGCCATAATCGTGACCGGAGCGGATCCAGCCGACAGCGAACGTTTGAGCGGACTGGCGGCGCAGGTATCCTTAGCTACGGCTGATTCTTCCAATTCCGCTTTGCAAGATGATGTAACGGCGGCGAGCATGGAGCTGGAGCGGAGCTTACAGAACAGCACTATTCCTATGGGTGGGCCGGCATTCGTGGCGCTATCGCAGACCTTGCCATGCTTCCTGGCAAATGCGTGGCTCGCATTGCTGCGCAATCCTTCTGAGTTGGCCCGACTGCGTAATCAACCGACTCTGATGCCTAGGGCGATCGAAGAACTGCTCCGCTATGCCGGCATTGCTCAAAAGGTCTCGCGTCACGCCATTGCACCAGTGACTCTAGGAGATATCTCCATAGCGCAAGGTGGGCGCGTGATTCTCCTGTTGGCTTCCGCAAACCGCGATCCGGATCAATTCCCACTGCCGGAGCGCCTGGATTTGACGCGCCGCATCGCAGGCCACGTCGCGTTCGGCGTTGGCCCGCATTCGTGTGTCGGAGCATCGCTAATCCGCACCATGGCGGCTGTGGCGACGCGCGCGTTCGTCGAGAGTTTTGCGGAATGCCAAGGCGATAGGCCTATCGAATGGCGCGGCGGATCGGGATTTCGTTGGGCGGCATCACTGTATGTACTCCTTCGCCGCGATGGGCACACGGGTTAAAGCGCAGTTATGGGTGTAACTTGATCCTCCCGTCCAAGACGGTGGGAAACTTTGTCTGAACGCCGGTAAGAGATGTCAACGACCTGTCTTATTTTCAGTGGCGCGATCGAATGTCTGAATGTGCCCCCTGTATCGCCCAAAGACCGTCTTGTGAGTATGGACAGTTCCTTCCCGGTGTAAGCCCGACGGATCGAAAGGTCTCCGTCCGAAGCGTTCAAAGGCGTAAGGAGGGGCGCAACCAACGACCGAAATAGGATGAGAGGCAATCTACTTCTAACAAGGTCCAGGAGCACAAAACGTCGGCAGCTTCGTCCGACATTCTGGATGAGACGAACGAGGTCATCCCCGGACAGATGGTGGGCCAGAAGTACGGAGACCGCGACGTCTGCTTCCGGCAACGGATCAAGCACAGCGTCAGCTCGAATTATAGGAAATGGACAGTCATCATAGGCAGGAACGCGAAGATCGACCCCGACTACTTCCACCGCCAGCCGACTGCGCATATTAAGAAGGACGCCGCCGTATCCGCAACCAATGTCGAGAACTCGCCTTGTGGGCTCGGGGTCACGTTGCACAGCCTTCACCAGTGCGGCGGTGTTTCCTAGAAGACGATTTACTAACGTCAATTGCTTATGGACCCTGACCATGACATGTTCCGGAAGATCTGGTCGATCCATGACTTCTGAGTTGCGTGAGCGCTGCATGGCTTCCTTTGAACTGGACTATAGGGCTCCATACGTTTCCACATGCTAGCCCTAACTTGGCGTGCCGTTGCGGTATATGAACCAGTTCTGCCGCTCGAGTACTACGCTTGGATGGCTTCGCTGCGTGATAAGCCCTTACAAGAACGAAAAATGCCCGGCTAAGACAAGAAGCTTATGCGACTAGCGATAGGCGTTTGTCGTAGCGGGCCGACGTGGAAATACTACTTGGCAGGGGAAATACTCTTGATTTTGAGCACCTCTGAATCCTTGTCGTAAGAACCCATGACCTGCACATGCTCACCTGCAAATTGCTGTACTTTCTTGCTGTCCTCGATTACGTAGACGTTGTTGCTGGCGGGGTCGAACAGAGCGAAGCTGTCACCATTTTTTACGCACTTCAATGCACAGTCTTTCGCGTTGCTGGCGCCCTCAGCTTTCATCATGTTGTCGTGCGAGTGCATCAGAGCGCACTGCCGGTCCATAA
>Ga0193753_10003671_pt1 | contig 11260 bp, 8 predicted proteins | sample H1c2metaG_FD_144925 | JGI IMG/M metagenome (GOLD analysis project Ga0193753, IMG submission 144925) | Soil microbial communities from a riparian zone of the East river system, Colorado, United States - H1c2 | ecosystem: Environmental > Terrestrial > Soil > Riparian zone | place: USA: East River... | reverse complement strand
GTCAATCCAGCGCTAGCGCCAGACAACACGGCCGGGGCCATCGTCACCGCCGCCGTCGGCCGCACCACACAGACGCGGATCGTTCTCGCGCGGGCAGGCGCGATCTCGGGCAAGGTCGTCGACGGGCACCACGTTCCGCTCGCGGATGTGTGGGTCAGCGCCAAGCCGCAATTGAACATGCGTGACCGCGCTTCACTCCACACGTTTGGGCTGGCCGAGGCGCGGCAGCAGCGCGTGCTGACGGATCGCGAAGGTCGCTTCACCCTCGGCAACCTGGCCCCCGACGCGCAATTCGACGTGCGGGCGCTCACGCCCTACGGCAGTGCGACCGTGCGCCGAGCTGTCCGCACCGGAGCCGAGCTGGTGATCGAGCTGCCCGAGCCCGCCTCGATCTCGGGCGTCGCATTGGACGACGCCGGCCGGCCGGTCGTGCAGCTGACGGCGACAGCGATCAGCCGCGACGCTGACAGCAAACAGACGCGCATCTTCTTCGACCCTGCCGGCCGCTTCTCGCTTCCGAGCGTGGCGCCGGGCTCGGTGGAGCTCTCGCTCGTCTCCGCGGACGGTCGGCGCGCGAGCTCGGCCCTCGAAGTCGCAGCTGGTCAGCGCGTGACTGGGCTGACTGTGACGCTCGCAGCTGCACCCTAGAACAATTACGGAGTACCGAACCGCTACGAATCACGACAACCAAGGAGACCACTATGATGATCAGGAAATCGATGAGCTTTTTGACGGCGGCTGCTGCGCTCGGGGCGATCTGCTTGTGGGCGCCGGAACAAGCCGCTGCGGCGCCCGGGGACCAGCTGAGCTTGACAGCGATCGGACAGTTCTTGTTCCCGGCCAACGAGCAAGTCACGACGCGAGCGGACGCGCGCCGCATCGATCTGCGTGCGATCGTGGGCAGCGATCGCGTGGGGATCGACATCACGCGCATCACGCGCAACACCGACTACAAAGTGGATGCCTCTTTCGTCTGCACCGGCGGTCGCGAGGCTTCTGTCACGTACAGCGGCAGCGATCCGGAGACCAGCCTCGATGACCGATTCCTCAGGTGCGCCACGGGTCGCCGCGGCGAAAGCATTTTCGGAGCGATCGGCATCTTCGAGCCTTGAACCGAAAAGCGTAGTGCCAGAGGCAGCCCCTCACGCGCGGTCTCAGCCGCTCGTGAGGGGCGACACGCCGTTGTGCGCCGAGGATGTCAGCGATAGACGGAGTCGAAAAGTCCGCGCAGCTGATCGCGGTTCCAGACGTAGCCTCTCTGGAACTCGGGAAGCGCCATGTCTGTGCCGGCAAATCTTGAGGAGCTCGAGACACTGCTGCTGTCGTAGCGAAGACACGCGGGCACGCCGTAGGGCTCATCAATGAGCTCGGATAGTGTCGTCCGGCGGACGACTCGGGGGCGACGCAAATGAGCCGGGCTTTCGGCGAAATAGCGGTTGGTTTCAGGCACTTTCGCCCCATGCCTGGAGTTTGCGATGCGGGAACAAACGTTGACACAAAAGATTTTATGAAGAGTTGCTTGAGATCTCCCAGCGTGCGTCCAAGGCCACCCTGTGTCTCGGCTCGGCGCTGATCCGACACCAACTGTCGGACGACATCGACGCTATGCCGAATATCGCATTGCCTCGAGGTACGCGCATACCCGCGACACGTGCGCGCGCACGTTGGCACTCCTTCGACCCGCAGACATTCGAGCTTGGACGTGAATCGCTCAAGCTCGATTCCAAGACCACGATTGGTCTCTATTCTGCCGAACGCAGTATCGTCGACGCGTTTCGCCTGCGCGGCCGCGAGGGACACGAGATGGCGAACGAAGCGCTGCGCCGATGGCTTCGTCGTCCCGGCGCCCAGCCATCGACCCTGCTCGCATTGGCCGCAAAGTTTCGACGCGCTCTCACGCCGCTTCGCGCGTCGCTCGAGGTCCTGCTGTGAGCCGCGCGCCAACCCGCGGTTCGACGGCTGGACAAACGTACCTCGCATTGCAACGTAAAGCGCGAGCCGAGGGGCGTTCCACAGACGAGCTCCTTCAACTCGCCGCGCTCGAAGCATTCGTCGACAGGCTTTCGACTACTGCACGCGCTCGAGATGTGGTGCTCAAAGGTGGCGTACTTCTCGCCGCGTACGCGCTGCCCGACCCGTGATGTCGATCTGTCTGCGAGTCACCTCTCGAACGATCTCGACAGTGTCCGGGCGCTCATCGACGACATCCTCGCGGAGCCCCGGGAGGACGGATGGGTGTACGGTGCGTCTGCTGCCGAAGCAATTCGAGAAGGGGATGTTTACAGCGGAGTTCGAGTGACCGTCCCTTGTGCACTCGCTCGAGCGCGGATTGTTTTCCACGTTGACGTCAACATCGGCGACGTCATCTGGCCTTCGCCCACCACGGTGTCTCTGCCGCGCCTCCTCAGCGACGCGACCATCGAAGTGCCGGGTTACTCGTTGTCCATGATCATTGCCGAAACGCTCGTCACCGCCGTGCAGCGCGGAACCGCAAACACCCGATGGCGCGATTTCGCGGACGTATATATGATGACCGGAAAGCACGCGGTGCGCGCGCTCGAGGTCCGCGAATCGATTCGACTTGTTGCGCTGCATCGACATGCAACGCTCGCGCCCCTATCGACGGTCTGGGTTGGCTTAGCGGCACTCGCGCAGAACAGGTGGGCTGCGTGGATTCGAAAGCAGAACCTTGTGGATCGTTTGCCGGTCGCGTTCGACACCGTGATTTCGGCGAACCAAGACTTTGGCGACCCCCTCATGACGCAATCGGATTCGGATCTGCACTGGGATCCTCAAACGCGACGTTGGCGTTCGTGAGTTACTTTTGGCGAATTGGGAGTACGGTGTTTAGGAGTCTCAAGTGCCGCGATCTTGGTGCTCGTCCGTGACCTAGATGTAGCAAGCGTTGTGCGGGATTGCTGGATAGCCGCGCGTGACCAACTCGGCTGACTTATTGGACAGTGGGCGCCCGGCTTTGAAGCCTCGGTATTGCTCAGCGCTGGCCAAGTGGAGATTCGCCTGCTGCGGATGCCGCCGTCGGTCCAGCGTTGGTTACAAGTCGCGAGGCCTTTGCGCTGATCGCCAAACGCACGCTCGGGAAGCGATGGCGACTTGATGTAGACCTAACACGCCCGTCTCGGGGCGATCGGGGGCTGAGACGGAATCGCTAGAGTACACAGCAGGGACGCAAAGTTGCCCTACAGTCACGTACCTATCGGCTCGTGAGAATCGCGCGGTCGAAACTGCAGCCTTGATGCTGTCGCGACCACGCAAACCCTCGATGACTGCCTTGGGATAGTCGAGCCGGCTGATGGCCTGCTGGAAATCTGCCGGCTCGATGCAGCGATTGATGAAAGTGTGCCGCATCAAGGTCACCCATCCGTACGAACCAGTGAGTATCGGCACGAGCACCGCGACCGCGCAGACGACAACCGCTACGGCACCGAACGTTAATGTTCGCCGTTGCGTAGGCTCACAACTCCAACAAGCATAGAGAACGCCGAGAGCTAGAATGCTGGCATCGGGGCGCGTCGTGGTCGCCGCCACAAGCGGCAGCGCAGCCCAGCCGGGTGAGCGCAACGCGACGAGTGCCCCCATGACGAGCAGCATCGTCGAAAGTGCGTCCGGCGATGCGAGGTCAGCGAGTTCGCGGAGCGGTGGCGAAAGCATGGTGAGCATCACTGCAACGCTCGCCCCGAACACATAGGACCCGAGCGCGACCGCGAGCGCGCACAGCGCAACGGCGATCAACGCGTAACTCACTGCGGAAACCACGAATGGCGCGCGCGCGACCGCGGCACCACCTGAGAGGGCTAGTCTTCCACCCAAAAGGTAGAGTGGCTTGTTCGTATAGAATGGGAGCTGCAACGCAAACACCTGCACGTCATCGCGGATGGCACGCCGGTAGGCTGATCCCGAGCCCAAGTACGATTGCAACGACTGACTGGCGCCAAGCGCACCACGTCCACCGGTGGTTTACTTCGACTTCAATGGCGGCAGCCCGTCGCTCGAATAGCGACCGGCCCCCGCGCAGCATGCTCTCGTGGAATTATAAGGACCGCTGTGCCACGAACCTGAGCGTGGCTCACCGGCACTACCTGCTGCTTGCGCCCGAGCCGCAATCGAAGTGCCTACAAAGCTCGACTTCGTTCAAGCGTCTGGCGTACTGCCGTTCATCTCAGCGATAGGCGAGAACACGTCGCGGTTGGAAATATCGCGCTTGTTGACGGGCGCTAGCCGATCTGAAGGCTCCGGCACCTAGAGCTGCGGCGAGGCGTCCAACTTCCAGGCCCCATATGCTCGTCGACCAGATTTTTCGGCTCCAGGCGCTTCTGGCTGAACCGACTGGCCTTCAATTCCCGTTGGGGTTACCCAGCGTGGTGAATGATTTAGAATGTCTGGCTCGCCTCACTAACGCTTTCGTAGGGCGTTAGTGAGACGAGCGAATCGACCAGCTTGCCCATCTCTGTCGATTGTTAGATTCCTCCCGCATACTTTCTCGTGGTTTCGTCGTGCGAGCGACTACTGCTACGCCCGATAGGTGGGCGTTGCCGGCTGCTACGTTCCGTTCGCCAGGTTCTTGATGCAGGTATTCACCCCGCGAACACGCAAACGGGCCAAATCTCAGTCGACCGCATCCGATGATTTGCGTGCGGTTGCATTGGACACAATCAGCTGCTGGAATGTCACGGCGTTCAGCTCGCTGACGTCGCCGAACTTCGAAGCGAAGTGAACTCGTGTCGTGCCAGCTAGCGCCATTGCTCGGTTGCCGTTCGCAATGTCGCTCGAGACTCGCGAAGATGTGAGCTCACGAGTGAACGTGGCCAGGGAAGCTCATCGGGGTGGTCGAGCGCGAGAACTTCGTTGGCGTGTTCTGCGGCCGGGTTTCCACTCGTTGCCTCGGGGGGTACATGCCAAATGGGCCATTGTGCGCCTACGCGCCCCGCGCGAGAATGCCGGGCGGCGCGGTATGGTTGGGGCGCCCGGATGGAGGAGGTCATGCTTCCGAATCTCTACGCTTCCGGCTACCAGACCGACAAGAACAGCCCGCGAAACCACGTTTCATCCCCGCAACACAAGGCGCTTTCGTCGGCGCGCATCGCCATCATCGATGACGACGACGAGATCCGCGACGCTCTCGAGCAACTGTTGCGTAGCGTAGGCTATGAAATCATAGGCTACGACCGGGCGGATCGTGCGCTGATCGAGCTCGAAACGGGTGAAGCGCCCGATCTCATCGTGCTGGATCTACTACTGCCGGGCATGAACGGCTGGCACTTTCGCATCGAGCAGAAGAAGTGCCCGAAATTGCGCGACGTACCGGTCATCGCGCTTTCGGCAGACGCTTCACCCTACGCGAAAGCTGTAGATGCCGATGCGTACGTGTCGAAACCCGTCGACGTCGGGGAGCTGGAGGCGGTGATCGGGCGAGTGCTGCTCGCAAACGAACGCCGCCGCTTGCTGGCCAAGTCGATGGAGCTCGAACGCATTCGCGCACTCGGTACGCTTGTGTCGAGCGTGGCGCACGAGATCAATAACCCGTTGACCTACGTGATCGGGTGCATCGAGCTCGCCTCCTGCGAAGCCAAAGACCTCGAGAATGGGCGTGGAGTAGGAGTCGGGGTAGGTTCCGCGTTGTCCGGGTATCTGGCCGACGCAGCCGATGGCGCCGCACGCATTGCTTCCGTTGTACAACTGCTGTCGACGTTCTCTCGTGCCGATGCGAACGATGGGAAGGATATCGACGTGTTGCGCGCAGTTCAGGCGGCGTCTCGGCTCGCGCAACACCAGATTAGTCGCAACGCACGCTTCGAGGAGAAGTTAGCGCCCGTCCCGCGTGTGATCGGCAACGAAGGGCGACTCGCGCAGGTGGTGCTGAACTTGCTCGTCAACGCAGCGCAGGCTGTTTCCTCGAGCGGGGAGGGGAACCAACAGCTGGTTCGAGTCGCGACGCGTCTGACACAGGGGTCGGTCGTGATTGAGGTCAGCGACACCGGTCCCGGCATCGAGCCCAAGCTGCTGGAACAGATCTTCGAACCATTCTTTACGACCAAGCCGGCGGGCATGGGGACCGGGCTCGGCCTGAGTATTTCGCGAGACATCATTTCTGGGATGGGAGGCACACTGACAGTCCACAGCGTGCTCGGCCGGGGCGCCACGTTCCTCGTGACGCTGCCTATCGCTGGAGGATTTGCACAGACACCCGATCAAGAAGGCACCGCAACCGAGAGCTCGAGTGGCGTGGTGCGCCGCATTCTGGTGATCGACGACGAGCCGATGATCGGCCGGTTGGTGCAATCGGTACTGTCGCTGGACGCAGTAGAAGTGTCACCACTGCCGCGCGAGGCGTTGAAGTTGGTGGCGGACCGCACCTACGACGTCATCTTGTGCGATTTCAGTATGCCCGACATGAGCGGTCTCGAGTTCTATCGCAAGCTCATCGAGCTACGGCCCGAACTTCAAACTGTATTCATCTTGATGACGGGCTTTCACAACAACGCTGAAATATCAGCGTTCGCGCGTACGCAGCAGTTGCGGCTGCTATACAAACCGTTCTCGATACGAGAGCTGCATCAGTGTCTAAGCTTCGGCGACGTAGGTCACGCGGAAATCTGCTAACTCACTCGACGTCGGCATCAAGGAGATTGCCATGAAGACTCTTACACGTGTCTTCTCGGTAGCGCAGTGAGCTCCGATGAATCTGAGCCTGTTCGGCGGATGCAAATTGCAGGACAACCGCGGGACCTCACTGCCGATGACACGTCTGATGGTGAGCGCCCCACGCTTCTCTTGGTCGAATGTAACGCCGACATGAGGCGTTTGATGGTGAGCGCTCTATCAGATCGCTATTGTGTGATCGAAGCGGAGGATGGTGAGCGCGCGCTCAACCAGTTGCGTCAACTAGTTCCTGACGTGATCGTGAGCGAATTCGAGCTGCCCAAGGTCAGCGGTGAGCAGCTCGTGCACGCTGTGCGCCGCATGCAAGCCCTCGATCGTGTGCCGGTTTTGATTTTGACGGCCAGCGCTGACGAGGCGCTACGCGCGAGCATTCTACGATCCGGCGCGCAAGACTACCTGATCAAACCGTTTGAACAGGAAGAGTTGCGCGCGCGCGTGCATAACCTGGTCACGTTGCGACACGACCAAGTGCTGCTTCAACTGGAGCTCGAAGGCCGGCAGCAGGACTTGGAGATCCTCATCCGCGAGGTGGTTGCGCAGAAGCACAAACTCGAAGTTGCACTTTCACAAGAGACTGCCGCGCGTGAGATGGCCGAACAAGCGAATCTCGAAGTAGCAGAGTGTCTCAGTCTGCTTTCGCATGGGCTGCGCAACCCCCTCGCTGCAATTCGCTTGCAGCTCGAACTCCTCACGCGCGGTTTGACAGCGTCGCCGAGTCCAGAGCAATCAGATGTCGTCGTCAAAGTCGCACGGTCGGCTTCGCGGCTCATGGAGATGGTCGAGTCACTTTTGCAGTTTGCAGGTATAGAGAGCAACCGCCTCGTCCTCAATGTGACAGAGCTGGATCTCAACACGGTCGCTTCGAAGGTTTTGGAAGAGTTCCGCGAGCGCGCTGCAACAAAGAAACTTACTATTTGCGTTGACAGCACGATCTCCGATGCTCGGATTGAGAGTGATCCGGACCTCGTGAGATTGGTCATCGCGAACCTGTGTGACAACGCGATCAATCACGCGAGCGGGGGCGAGATCGTGGTCTCTATCGACCGTGGCCCCGACGGCGCTGCCCGCTTTTGCGTCATGACTGCCCCTTCCGCTCTCCCCAAGCCTGAGCAAGGCGTGTGTGAGCCGTTGGAGCAACTCGACAACTTGCTCCAGAAGGGCGCACAGGCGGAGTTTGGGCTTTCACTCGCCAAGCGCATTGCTGCTGCGCTCGGAGCGGAAGTGACCCTCGACAGCACAGAGATCCTCGGAAGGCGGTTCAGCGTATCGTTTCCGTCGAACTCGCCACCATGACGTGGTTTTCAGACCCACCTCGTTCGCGAACTCGCGCGCAGTCAGACCGCCGTCCTGCCAACGCTGCACGCGTCCGGCCCTCCTCCCGATCGGCATCGCTATCCGCTACGCACGGAGCCACTGGGACGCGGATTCGTCAATTTTTTGAAACCGAAGCTCCGCCCGACAACCAATCCTCAGTTACCTTCCTCGTGCTGATTGCTCGAAACTGGAGGGGATATGACCGGTGACCGCTTGGTTGTTGCATTCGGCTGTCTTGTACTCGGCGCGAACTGTGCTGCCGATGATGCAAACTTCGACAAGGTCCAAAGCAGCGATCTCGCTGTTGTGGGAGCGACCGCCGCTCACAGCAGCAAGCCCAAGCCCAAGCGCGATGCGATCGAATGGGCGATCTGTCCCGAGGACTTCCTGGACGAATGCGCTTGGGTGCCTCTGCCACTCGACCATGCAGAACCAGATGGTCCTGCGCTGCCAATCTTTGTCTCGCGCCGGCTCGCCTCGAGCGGGCATGGCGACACGCAGCTGTGGCTGCTGCAGGGCGGGCCGGGCGGATCGGCCAATGCGTTCAAGGACCTCGTCGAGCAGCAGCTCGCGCCGCTCTTGCCCGATGTGGACTTCTACCTGTTGGAGCAGCGCGGCGTAGGCGAGTCCGCCGCCCTCGGCTGCACGCTTCAAGAAGACGCGCGTTCCGAGGCGGGCGGCGCGATCAGCGAGGCCGAATGGCCCGCATGTATCGACGCTTTGAAGGCACAGTGGGGCGATCGCCTTTCGCACTTCACGACGACCGATGATTCGGAGGATCTCGCAAGCCTGATCCGCCGCACGCGCGAGCCGAACAAGCAGGTGATCGTCTACGGTCATTCCTACGGCACGCTACGCGCGATGCGCTTGCTCCAGACGCATCCGCACGCGGCGGACGGCGTCGTCCTGGATGCGATCGTCGCACCTGGTGTTCAGTATCTTTCGGATTACGACCTGCAATGGGATCCAGTCGCGCGCGAGCTCGCGGCGTTATGCGACGCCGATCCGCTGTGTGGCGCGAAGCTCGGACCTGCGTCCTGGGACGCCCTGTCGGCGGTGATGGCTCAGCTCAACGACCCGGCGTTCTGTGCTGCATTCAGCGGCCGCTTTCAGCTGCGCCAGCTGACAACATTGCTGTTGGGACATCCTGTATTTCGCGCGCATCTGTTCGCGCTCGCTTACCGCCTCGAGCGTTGTACGCCACAAGACGTCGCAGTCGTCCAGCACTACATCGACGCGCTGCCAGGTGTGCTGCCGCCACCTCCGCTCCCTTTGCGCGTGTCGCCGGTGTTGTCGAACCACGTGTCGCTCTCGGAGTTGTGGGCGGATCCTCCCCCGAGCGCGCAGGAGCTCGAGGCTCGCTGCGCCAGCCAGGTGTTCTGTCCCCGAATCAGCGTCAGCATCGGTCCGCTGTATGATCAATGGCCGCGCTACGCGCATGACGAATACGCCGGGAAATGGCCGACCTCGCGCACTCCGATCCTGGCCATGAATGGCTCGCTGGATTCGGCGACGCCGCTAGCGAAGGCCGAGCTCGCAAGCGTCGAGCTCGACGCACCGCATCAGACGTTCGTTGCAGTGCCGTGGAGCTCGCACGGCGTCGTGTTCTTCTCACCGGTCAAGACTCCGGGTGCTCCGACCTGTGGCATTCAAATGCTGGTCAGCTTCGTAGGCGATCCCAAAGCCACACCTGACACAACCTGCCTCGACGATCTCGCGCCGGTGGACTTCAGCGGTGGTGACTCCGCGCTCGTCCAGCAGCTCTTCGGCACGAACGACCCGTGGGAGAACTAGCCAGTTCTCCGTCGTGCCCGTATACCGTCCGACTTCGCGGCACATTCGACCTCGTCACGGATGTCCTCGCGGCCGAGTGACAACCTAGCAGCGGATGCGAACAATAAAACCCGACGCCAGTCGGCCGCGAGTGTCTGCGGTCGCTCCTCGTTTCTTGCCTTTGCTCGCAGTCAGCGCCGGTCTAGGCGTCGCCAACAACTACTACAATCAGGCGCTGCTCGGTCACCTAAGTCTGGAGTTCAGACTCTCTGCGGCTTCCGTTTCTGCGATCCCAGTGGCCACGCAGCTCGGTAATGTTGTCGGCATTTTGCTGCTGGCTCCGCTCGGCGATCGGCTGGAACGTCGCTCTCTCATCTTGGCGACGAGCGCCGCGCTGACGCTAGCGTTGGTCGGTATGGCCGTTGCGCCGACCATGGGTTGGCTTGTGATAGCGACCGCGAGCATCGGACTGTTTGCGACTGTCACGCTGCAGATCGTCGCGTTTGCAATGCATCTCGCTGCTCCGCGCGAGCGCGGGCACGTGCTGGGTGTCGTCACGAGCGGAATTCTGATCGGCATCCTGTCGGCACGTACTGTCAGTGGTGTCATCGCCGATGTTTGGGGCTGGCGAAGCGTCTTCTGGACCGCAGCCGGATTGATGTTTCTCACCGCGACTGCGCTCGGCGCGACCTTGCCGCGTGCGGCGGCGCTGACGGATTCGAAGTACGCCCAACTGATATATTCGCTGTGGCCGCTCTGGCGAACCCACCGCGTTCTGCGACAGGCGGTGGTGGTTCAAGCACTGCTCTTCGCCGCGTTCTCGGCGTTCTGGTCTGAACTCGCGCTGCTGTTCGCAGCAGAGCCCTATCGACTGGGATCCAGCGCTGTCGGGGCAATGGCATTTGCTGGCATCCTCGGCAGCCTGGCGGCGCCGCTCGCTGGTCGCAGCGCCGATCGGCAGGGGCCTGAGCGCATCGTGCTGAGGGGAGCGTGGCTCGTGATGTTGGCGTTTGCCATGTTTGGGCTGATCCAGGGATCGCTCGTGGCGCTGATCGGAGGCGTGCTGCTCATGGACCTTGGCGTGCAGTCGTCTCAGGTTGCAAACCAAGCTCGGTTCACACGCTCGACCCGAACGCACAGAGCCGTCTCAATACAATCTTCATGGCGATCATGATTCTCGGTGGTGCATTCGGAGCAGGCGCGGGTGGCGTCGCGTATTTCGTGGCGGGCTGGAGTGGGACCTGCATGCTCGGGTCCGCACTCGCGCTGCTTGCGATAATCCTGCACGCACGCCATGCGCGCGCATAACGGCGATAGCCGTTACGCGCGGTTTACCTGCCTACCGACACGCAGACTCACCTCGTATCTTCGCGCGCAATGTCGCGGAGTAACTGCGCCGAGCGAGTGCTCACAACTCAAAGTTGAAAAACGGTCGTGGGCAAAACTACGGCGACTGCCGTCGCTGTGCCTTTGTGCAAATATATCGCCTCGCGAT
>Ga0193753_10003670_pt1 | contig 11262 bp, 13 predicted proteins | sample H1c2metaG_FD_144925 | JGI IMG/M metagenome (GOLD analysis project Ga0193753, IMG submission 144925) | Soil microbial communities from a riparian zone of the East river system, Colorado, United States - H1c2 | ecosystem: Environmental > Terrestrial > Soil > Riparian zone | place: USA: East... | reverse complement strand
TACGTTTATCGATCGAAGAGAAATCAAGATCGGCAATCACCTCGCCTTCACCAGAGCGCAGAGGCTCACCCATCAATTCGCCTTGCGGCGAGACAATCGCGGTAAAACAACCACTGGAGATTGGGCCGATGGGGCAGCCGGTGTCGTGCATGATCTGAGCCTGCTGATCGGCATTCAACCACGCGGTGGCGTTGACGACGAAGCAGGCGGACTCCAGTGCGTGTTGGCGGATGTTGATTTGGGTCTGCTCGGCGAAAATGTCGCCCCCGAACGAGCCGGGGTACATCGACGAGTGAATCTGCTCGCCATCAGCCATCAAAGCATAACGGGCCAGCGGGTTGTAATGCTCCCAGCATGGTTACTGGCCGATGCGCCCCACTGCGCTATGGACAGCTCGCAGTCCGGAACCGTCGCCTTGCCCCCAGATCATGCGTTCATGGTAGGTCGGGGAAATCTTGCGGCGACGCTGAATCAATGTGCCGTCAGCATCGAACAGTAACTGCGTGTTAAAGAGTGTGCCGCCATCACGTTCGTTGACGCCAATGGACACTACCATCCCGGTTTGTCGGGAGGCTTCGCCAATGGCATGGGTGGCGACCGATGGTACCGTCACCGCTTGTTCAATCAGCCTCAGATGTTCCGCGCCCATTTCGAAAGGCCGCTGTACAAAAGAGAAATAGGGATAGTACGGCACTACCGTCTCCGAAAACGTGGCGAACTGTACGCCCAGGCGACCAAGCTCAATGATTTTCTCGACGACCTTCTCGACAGTGCCTTCTCGGCTGTAAAGCACAGGGCTTATTTGTATGGCAGCCGCTTTTATGGTAGTCATAGCAATCTCCTCTATGGTTAAAATGTGAAAGCTTGAAGTTCCTATACGTGTATCCGTGGATGCCGCGCTGATTGGTCAGCCGACTGCCAGTTCTCGCCGGGTAAATCTTGGAGTGACTTCGAAATCCCAGCGAGCTTGCTCGGTCTCATGATCCAGATGATCTGATCGATGCCTTGCTCCGAGCGCAACAACGCCACCATCGCGCGACATGAGCAGCAATCTCTGTCCATTTGTGTCGGCCACTCAAGCGTCACACCGGTCCAGAAGTGTGAGGCGATAGCCGCGACGAACTTCGCGACGCGCTCACGACTGGTCCTCAGACACAGACTGAAAACATCACCAAGCAGCAGCCGTAAGGCACCGCAAATCTCGGCCGCACTGCCGCGGGATAAACAGGTTCGAACGTTAGAGGGATTCGTGGCTGGCTTCTCTGCGCTTTCTTCTGCGGCACTTTTTATCACGACCTCCATAGAGCACTTGCCGTACCCACCACACGCGACCTTAAACCATTGAAACTAGACTCCAGTGCCCCCTATAAACGACGGCTTCGAGGTTTACAACGACGAACCGTCGGTGCGACCGCGAACCGGGTGTAGGTAAGACGTGGATTTGGAACGTTTCCGCGATTCCCTAGCGGTGAGCCAGGCGCGAACGGTGGAGTCTGTCCTCAAAGATGATCGTCGACGGATAGCCGCTTGAAATGACCTGGTGCGGGCCGGAAACCCTCTGTCCTAATGGCGAAATGCGTCGTCCAACGTGTCATTGAGCCACGGCGGAATCCGTGGCTGTCGTGAACCATTACCGCCACACTTGCTGGCGAATGGGCGTTTATTCGAATAGAGAGAGATCCTCGCCGCGATCCTCGTCTTCTTCCCGGGCGAGCGGGACCAGCAACGCAAAGGCAGGATAGGTGTCGCCCGGCTGGCCGATTTGTTGAATGCTGCAATTAGTGCGCGGTGTACTCCTCCAAAATCGTTTGCACGTCCTCTACAACCCGGAGAATTACATGATCAACCGAATCAAGCAGACCCGCTGATGTCAGGCTTAGTGGGCCGGGAATAATCCGGGACCTGCCGACTATCCGTTCCGGCCTCAGGCTAAGGGCCCGGTCAAAGTACGCGTTGGCGTGGCCGCGTCGACAAGAAACGGTCACTTCGTAATGCTGCGGAATAGAAACGCCTGAGTAGGCTCCCCAAAAGGAGGACGAAATAAAAGCTCGGCCTGTGGTGACTTACTCTGCCGATAAATCGCTCGAGCGTGGCTGAAGGTAAGAAATCCCTGTCTGCCATGATACGCGACCCGACGTTGTGCGGTCGAGCACTTTGCGCTCTTCCCTGGTATCACGCGAAAAGTAGTACAACGCAAGCGGGTGAGTGTGTTTGTTTATGAATGCAATTGCCTCCTCGATCGTTTCGTAGGTGACGATCGGCAGCACCGGATCGAAGATCTCCTCCTGGAGCACCGTCATTGCATCTGTAACCTTAAGTAGGAGCGTAGGAGCAATTCTGTGACTCGCCACGTCTGACAGGTCTTCAGAAGCAGGATTGAGCTCGATCACCTCTGCTCCTTTGGCTTCAGCGTCCCCGATCCAGCTCTTGAGACGATTGAAGTGCCGTTCGTTGATGATGGAGGTATAGTCTGGATTGTCTCGGAGTTTCGGATACATGGATGCCACTGCAGATTTGGCCTCTGCCACGAATTGCCGTTCGAGTCCGCGGGGCAAGAGTACGTAGTCCGGCGCGAGGCAGATCTGACCGGCATTGAACGTTTTCGCTGTAAGAATTCTTCGTGCCGCGTCTCCAATGTCTGCCGACTTTCCGATGAGCGCGGGTGACTTGCCTCCAAGTTCCAGGGTCACCGCATCAAAGTTTCGGACGCTGCGCGCAGGACCGCAGAACCAACCTTGGTGCCGCCTGTGAAGATTAGGTGGTCAAACGGCAAGGCTGTAAATGCGGCACCGATCTGAGGGCCGCCCTGCACCGCCAACTCCGTCTCGTCGAAATATTGCGCGACAAGCTTTGCCATTAAGGCCGCGGTCGCAGGCGTCAGTTCGGACGGTTTCAGCATGCAACGGTTGCCGGACGCAAAGACATAGCCAATGGGAGCAAATGCAAGCCTCCAAGGGAAATTCCACGTGCTCACTACTCCGACGACTCCCTTTGGAAGTTACTCGACGCGGGCCTCCGCGTCTGGAAACATCGCCTCGTGAATCTCCGTCTGCATCCATTCGCGTAAGTGGAGCTTCGTGTACTTGTAGTTGTCTATGATGCTCCAAATGTCGGCGAGCAGCGTGGCCTCGGTGCTGCGGTGATCGTAATCTGCATTGACCGCACGAACAATTTCGTCTTGATTGTCTACCAGTAGGGCAATGAGCCGGTTCGTTCGGTCAATGCGTGTTTCGTAAGTGGGTGCTCCTTCTTGCGCAAATGCAGTTCTTTGCCGATTAAGTAAAGACCGCATCCATTCGGGTGTCATATCGGCCGAGTTTGATTCGGCTGCCAGCGCTGCATTCGTCGTTGTCATCTTTTCTCCTTGAACTTTGATTGAACGCCGCCACAATCTTCTGGTTCCCACATATTGATGGCGGTTTTCGATTGTAAATTTCTTAATTTGATAGCGCACTTACCTGGCCTTCAGACTGCCTTTGGTGTGTCCGCAGAGCGCCTCTTACGGCGTCCGAAAACGTTGTTGTAAGCCTGCTTATTGGTCCGCTGAGATCACGAGACGTGCTATCCAGGTCTCCCCGGATCACATGTGAATCCGCGTCAATAATCACGCCAACGTCATTTGTAGATGGCGCCGCAATCGCTCGTTTAGAATTGGCGTGTACCGCGACACCCAACGAGCAATCTTGGAATGATCAACGCTTAGGCCATCCTTTCCAGATCGCGATAGCTGAGCGAGTACGCAGATACCATCGCACACTCAGCACGATCAGCTCATCTTGGAGAAGTCGCCCGCGGAACAGCGGTGGCCGGTACTTTCGCACTCCGCCCACCTCTTCAGCCTTGCTTCGAGGTTTGCGACACTACCCTCATCGCGGTTCGACGGCACAGCAACTCATCCAGGCTGAATGGGAAGCTTTCGCAGCTTGCGAGAAGCAAGGCCCCTCCCACCCCCGTGAGGACGGCAAAATTCAGCGGTGCCTTGACTCCTAACGCAAGCGTCATTGCCACCCCGAACGTCACTAGAAGAAGTCCACTCAACAGCGCGGCGGCGCGTGTGTGCCACCCGATGAGGAGAAGAAGACCGAAGAGAATTTCAGCGCCAGTGGCGATGACCCCGATCGGCGGGATCATTGCCGCCGGCAAATACCCGTTGAGGGTATGCGTGTATTCCAAGAACCGGGAGAAATTGCCCCACTCGACATTTGGTTGCCCAAACGCTCCCCACAAACCGAATCGGTCAGCTACTGCCGACAAGAAACCAACGCCCAGCCCAATTCTCAGCAACAGGGCTGCGTAGCTTGTGAATTTCGAATCTTCTAGTTTAATCGTGCTCATGTCTTTCCTCTTGAAGTGAGGGTTTGCGAACAGAACCGCTAGCAATTGTTGGTTACTTTGCCGGTATGACCAGCGGAGCGCCTTTCTTGTGAATCAGGAACACAAGGAATTTTGCTGTCTTTGTACTGCTTGCGTTCCGGCTAACAACGTGAATGTCGTTGGGATTCTCATAAAAACTCTGGCCTGGCGTCAGGGTGACTCCTTGTCCACCCCTCACCTGCATCACAACGGAGCCCTTGAGCACGTAAACAGACACCTGCGCATTGTGGCGGTGGACAGGGCTCGAAAAGCCCGCTGGAAAGTCTACGGTATACATTAGAACCTCCTTAGCGGGAAGTCCTGCCAGATCTTTCGACATGAGCGGCGTGATAGTCTCGTCCGCCATCAGCGCGCTGGGTATGAGCAGGGTGCTGGTTATGAGAAACGCCAGCACCACCATTCGTTTTGAACCTTGTATAACTTGTCCGCGACGGCTTGTACCGCCGATTACTGCGATTTTCATGACTGTCCTTCCTTTTTTTCGACCGAGGCAGTTCGACGCCGCCGGCCGGCTTTTATGGTGGTCATAGCAATCTCCTCTATGGTTGAAATGCTGAGAGCTGAGAGTTCCTATGCGTGTATCCGTTGATGCCGCGCTATTGGTCAGCCGACTGCCAGTTCCCACCCGAGTAATTCTTGGCGTGACTTCGAAATCGCAGCGAGCTCGCTCGTTCCTGATCCATATGATCTGATCGATGCCTTGCTCCGCAAATCTCGACCGCACCGCCGCGCGATAAACAGGTTCGGTGAAGGGATTCGTGTCTGGCTTCTCTGCGGTTTCTGTAGCACTCTTCACCACGACCTCTATAGAGCACTTGCCGTACCCACCACACGCGACCTTAACCCATTGAAACCAGGGATCCAGTGCGCCCTATAAACGACGACTTCAAGGTTTACAACGACGAACCGTCAGTGCGACCGCGAATCGGGTGTAGCTTAAGACGTGGATCTGGAACTTCTCCAGTCGATTTCCCTAGCCGTGAGCCAGGCGCGCACAGTGGAGTCGGTTCTCAAGATGATCGTCGACGGACTTGTCGGGAAGGCCCACTTTGCCCTGGCACGCATTTGGTTGGTGGGGTCCGGCGATATTTGCGCAATCTGTCCCATGGGCGGGGAATGTCCCTCGCGGGTTGCCTGTCTGCACCTCGCCGCCAGCGCAGGCCGCTCTCAAGTGGATCGAGCGGAATGGACCGGGATCGAGGGCGCTTTCCGTCGTATTCCTCTCGGTGTGCGAAAAATAGGCCAGATCGGTTCCACCGGCAATTCGTTTCTGATCGAAGACGCTGTTTTGAAGCCAGAATTGACAGCGCATCCAGAATGGATACGCCGGGAGGGCATCCATGGCTTCGCCGGCCATCCTCTGACCTACCGCGACGAAGTCCTTGGCGTTCTTGGGGCATTCGGGCGCAGGCCGTTTCTCGACGAGCATTTCAGATGGCTGCGCCTGTTCGCCGACCAAGCCGCGGTATCCATTGCGAATGCCCGAGCCTTCGAGGAGATCCATGCGCTGCACGAGCAGGTGAAACAGGAAAACGAGTATCTCAGGGCCGAGGTGAACGAGAATTTCGGCGGCTTGCTGGGCCAAAGTCCCGCTCTGAAGACAATTCTTTCGCAGATCGAACTGGTCGCCCCAACTGAGGCAAGCGTGCTGATCCTCGGTGAATCGGGTACTGGAAAAGAGCTGATCGCACGCGCTCTCCACGATCGCAGCAGCCGCTCCCGCCGAGCCTTAGTCAAGGTCAACTGCGCATCCATCCCGCACGACCTCTTTGAAAGCGAGTTCTTCGGACACGCGAAAGGCTCGTTTACCGGCGCATTGCGCGATCGCGTGGGCCGGTTTCAACTTGCCGATGGAGGCACGCTGTTTCTGGACGAGGTCGCCGAAATTCCGCTGGACTTACAATCCAAACTGCTCCGCGTCCTGCAGGAAGGAGAATTCGAGCGAGTCGGCGAAGACCGTACACGCCAGGTCAGCGTTCGGGTAATCGCTGCGACCAACCGCAACCTATTGCGAGAAGTGGAAGCGGGCCGGTTTCGTCAGGATCTCTACTTTCGCCTGAGTGTATTCCCGCTTACTGTGCCGCCGCTCCGGGATCGCCTGGAAGACATTCCGATCATAGCCGCCAATTTTTTCGCGCAAGCTGCAAAACGCATGCACTGTCCCATCCCGGTCCTGACGCGAACCAACGTGGAGGACCTCACGCACTATACCTGGCCGGGCAATATCCGCGAGTTACAGAATGTCATCGAGAGGGCCGTAATCCTGGCAGGAGGTGGCACCCTTCGGTTCAATCTGCAGGAGGCAAACAATCCAGTGTCTGCCGGGCTTAAGCCCGCCACTTCTGTTTCAACACGCACGCAGCTGCTTGAAATTGAACGAACGAGCATCATGGAAGCGCTCGAGCGGAGTAGCGGCAAGATTTACGGTCCGGGCGGGGCCGCCGAGATCCTGGGCGTGCCCCCGACGACGCTAACCTCGAAAATCGCCGCGCTGCACATCAAACGTCGGTAAGACACCCTGCGCCGCATGCATCGGATCTAAGCCGTTCTGCGATACAGTTATCGAGATGCCGGTTTCATCGAGAACCTGTGGTACCCAAAAAAATCTGGCCACTTCGGTCATCTTAACGGCACGTTAACGCATCATCTGTAACGCCCGGGATGCGTCAAGAGCTTTTGCACAGCACAATAGGCCATCTGGCAGATCTGCGCTATGGATTCGATTCTCGCGGAAGATAGTCGACCTGCAGAAGCAACTCCGGATTGACCAGCCCGCTGACGTATGCCAGAACCAGTGCCATTGACGACCCCTTATCCGTGTTGCATCTTCTCAAGTCAGCAGTTCTGAACTCCTTACGAGTTTTTTGCCATACGACGCCGGCCATACGGACAGAACTCGCCTTGCGGTCGATAGACCCGCCCTTGTCGCGAAGGGTTTACCTATCCGGATTACAGACGAAAAGCCGACTTTTCAGGAGTAATCTGCTGCATTCTTCACGTTTGGATTTCGGATTAGCGCGAAAATAAGGTATGTTCGTTCTTCTCGATTGCAAATGCAATCTCAGAATTGTAACGGTCTGTACCGTCGACGATCGCTCTGGATCAGAGTGCGTTCATGGCTGATGAAAAGGTCGCAGACGACGATTGCGTTTTTCCGTCACCTGCGTTCCCGGCCGAGGAACTCGGGAAGTATAGCGTCGAAAGAGATCCGCACCTGGAAAGAGAAATCGCGCATTACGTCGAACTAGAAGCGGAGGACGAGACTGTCAAGCATGTCGAGAAGGTGAAGAATGAAGTTGTTGTCGGCGATCTGTACGAGATATGGGACGTAACAACCAATAAGGACAGATGGTGGGTAATCACTAACCCAACAAATCTTTACTCACAACGATATTTCCCAAGCCTGGACTATACGCTTTCCTTCCACATCGGACTTATGATGCGCCTGCGCAGCCGACCGGCAGGACCCGAAAGCGACGATCCGTCCCCTTTCGACGATGTTTTTCGGCGTCAAGAGCAGGCTAAGAACCGTTTCGATATCGCGGTCGAAGCTGAGGACTATCAGGCCGTCGGAATGCAGCTTCGTGAGTGCTTAATTTCTCTCGTTGCAGCCGTCCGTCGCCGCGTAGACTTCGATTCACTTACTGAAAGACCCCAGGATGCAAATTTCGTAGCATGGAGCACACTGCTGATGGACGAACTGTGCGCGGGCGGTAGCAATAAGGAGCTTCGCCAGTATCTAAAGGGTACGTCCAAGGACACCTGGCAACTGGTGAATTGGCTTACCCATGATCGCGATGCAAATAAGACAGCATGCTCACTCAATCGCAATTCATGGTTGTGACACCGTCGTAGGGCACTTCGCGCAGATCCTTCAGCTCAAAGAATCTAAAGAGATCGAATTGTGCCCAGTATGCAATTCTCGGAGGGTCCGCAGCCATTTTGACCCTGCACTCGGGGCAGATGGCGAGTATTACAATACGTGCGCCGTATGCGAGTGGAGTAGCCACCCTGGCGAGCAGGGAATGAGCGCCCAGTTAGAGATGGACCTTTGAAACCGGCGGAAGGCAGGCGTGTCTGTCGAGCGCTTAAATCTGTTCCTTAGCGGGTTGAAAGCTGAGCTCGCTCGGTATCGTGGTCGAAAGCTCACAATCGGGAGTTAGTTCCGGTGTTCGACGACCAGGACTTCTTCGTACGCAGTTGAGCGATCTTATGCTCTAGGGTCCATACTGACATTTCCCGCTGCTCGGTCTCCAACTCGCTCAGGCGTGTCCAGTAGTCTCTTCGATGGGCTCGATTTGGGGATTCAATTAAGTCTTCGAGGATTGCGGCCAAATGCTCTAATGAATGCCGTCTGCGATAGAAATCCACGACGGTGTAAGCGGCCATCTCGCCTGTTAGATCATTGTTAACTGCGGTGTTCTCGCTGTTCAGAGCGACACACCACTGGCCGTGAGCCAGCTTATTCCTAATCAGGCTGGGATCGTATATGAATTCCTCAATCATCGTCGTGAGCTTCTGCAAAACATTTGGCCGGTGGTTGTGCTTGGCGCCCCCAACGCGCGAGACGGCGAGTTCGGCGCACTTCATCCACCCGAACTTGACTCCATTTGCCTTGGCGATTTTTTTGATCTGCTCGATTTCATCGAGCGTCAATCCGTGTGGCGTATGTATGAGTTTTGAGAACTCCGCCTCAGCAAGTGCACAGTGGATCACCGCGAGGATTTTGGTATTTACCTCAACGGCTTTATTGTCCTTGTGTACAAGTAAATCGTTTATCTGACGGTTGACATGTTTCCAAGCATGATGTAACTCCCAGACATTCTTTGTCTGTGCCTGAAAAACAGACATCCGTTGTTGTTCGTCCATGTCAAAGGAGCTGCAAGTGGTGAGCAAAAAGCACTCGCATGAATGCTTTTTGCTCACCCGGAATCGAACCGGGATCTCCCCTTGCGGAGCGTCTTGCCAAATTAGACGAGGAGCCCGCATTCATTAAAGCACAGCTCTGTCCGAAATCGAGCGAGACACGCTAGAAACGTGTCCAAGGGTTGAGTCCACAACGCAAGCCCTTCTTGCTGTGAGTTTCGGTCTAATGCGCAAGGCTTGCCCGTGCTACAGTAAGCCTCTTAATCAGGCGAATTCGGGTGGCTTTTGCCGGATTACTCCCGAAAAACGCCACAGTGTCCTTCAATCGATTGTCCGAATACTGGACGGGTCCGCGGATTGCATCCGCCGATGGGTCAAGTCCGTTCTCTACAATCGACATACTATCAGCATGGAAACTGCATCGTCTAGAAGCAGATCCGCCGTTCTTCTGGGGAGGTAGGGACGCGCGGTTCCATGATTCCCAGACGCACACAGAGTGCCCAAAACCTGGCGATACCATCGAGTCCGGCTTCAATGTGTTTCCGGTCGTTGCGGAAGCTTACCGATGGCTCGATTAGTGGTTTTCTCTGCGACTATTGACGGTGTCGTTCTCAAAAATGTCTCGTCTTGAGCGGAGTCGTACGTGAAAGCTTGCGGCTTTGTTTCCGATTTAGCGAGGGAACGAGAAAAGCGGCTGTGCCTACAAGGCAGAGGCGCCAGGTGGAGGGTTCAGGAACGACGAGTTGGTAGGGTCAAGAACCGAAATCGCGGATGACCTCTCAAAAATAATATTTAAGCGCCAACTGAAGCAGCCGGTTGTCACTCTTGGTGCTGGTGACCTGCCCAAAGGAACCTTCGCCCAAGTTGCTATTCGGGTTCGAGAACTGCGGCGTATTGAGCGCATTGAACGCTTCCGCCCGGAACTCCAAACTCTGCGCTTCTGAATAAGGCATCTTGAAATTCTTTCGGAGCGAAAGATTCAGGTTCTTGGTGCCGGGCCCAACGAGCGGATTGCGAGGGGAATTTCCATACTGATAAATACTTCCCGTAAACGCGCTCGTGTTGAACCAGTTGGCGGGATCCTGGCTTGCGACCGAGAGCCGTCGTCCAGGTACGAGATTCGGCCGTTCCCAAAGTCCATCGTTGTTCTGTCCATCGAAGCTCTGCAATACATCGAAGGGACTACCGCTTGCAACCGCGACAATGCCTTCCACAGCCCAGCCACCAATCAGCAAGCCGGCCGCGCCCTTCTGAGTTTTCGCGAACGGAAGCTCCCAGACAAAACTTATGACTAAGTTCTGCCGCTGATCGTATACGCTATTTGCCCGCTCGTTTTGACGGGTGGGAAGTTGGCACAAGCAGCCGCCGTTATTTGTAGTTTCGCCGGTGTCGTCGATCGTATGGGAATAAGCATAGGCCACAGTCGCGCTAATTCCTTTCGCCATTCGACGCTCGTAGCGCACTTGCAAGGCGTTATAACTCAGATTCGCGCCATAATGCTGCATGCGAATACGAGCGACCGTTGGATATGGTCTGCGGGGCTGGATGTCACCCGGGCCAGGAGTGGGTTGGTTGAAGTTCTTGAACGAAGTGTCCAAATGTGTGCCCTTGTTGCCCACATACTCTACTTCCAACAGATTGCTTGATCCAAACTGGCGTGAGACTTGCAGATTCCAGCTCTGCAGGTAGGTATCCGGGTGTCTTCTATCCGGTGGCAAAGTGACCGCATTGAAGATGGGATTGGACGGATAGAGCGCCGCCGGAATCGGATTGTTGATAGTGGCAATCGGGTTGAGCGACGGATTCGTGATGGTGAGGCTTCCGCCACTCGGAGGATTTAGCTGCAAAATGTTTATGTTGTCGAACTGTCCTCCGAAGTAGAACATGCCATAGCCTCCGCGAATGGCAGTGTTCGAGTTCACTCGGTAAGCAAGGCCAATTCTTGGGCTGAAGTTCTTATAATTCTGGTCCCACAGGCTGTGATTAATCTCGCCCGGGGCGGGATAGAACGTCGGGATTCCA
>Ga0193753_10003669_pt1 | contig 11262 bp, 8 predicted proteins | sample H1c2metaG_FD_144925 | JGI IMG/M metagenome (GOLD analysis project Ga0193753, IMG submission 144925) | Soil microbial communities from a riparian zone of the East river system, Colorado, United States - H1c2 | ecosystem: Environmental > Terrestrial > Soil > Riparian zone | place: USA: East River... | reverse complement strand
GCTGAAACTGAAAAAGAACTGGCTATGCTGGTGAATGGAGATGCGGCAGGAGTGCTGGCAGCTGCCTGTAAATCATTTCACGCAAAGTTTATCCATATTTCTACGGACTACGTTTTTGATGGTACCGCCGTAACGCCGTATAAAGAAGAGGACAATACCAACCCTGTTAATTATTACGGCAAAACAAAATTGAGAGGAGAAGAACTGTCCATTCAAAATAACAATGAAAGTATCATCATCCGTACTTCCTGGCTATATGCTGAACATGGTAATAATTTTGTAAAAACCATGGTGAGGCTGATGAAAGAAAGAAGCAGCCTGAATGTAGTAAATGACCAGTTGGGATCTCCTACGTATGCCGGTGATTTGGCAAAACTAATACTGGGGATAATCGCAGAAAATCAATTTGAAGGAAGATGGGTGCCGGGTATTTATCATTACAGCAATGAAGGGGTAATTAGCTGGTATGATTTTGCAGTAGCCATTAAAAATCTTATACAGAGTGATTGTGCTGTTCATCCCATTCCTGCTTCCATGTACCCAAGACCTGCAAAGCGGCCGGCGTATTCCGTAATGAATAAGGAAAAAATAAGATCAGTTTATGGCGTTGCAGTTCCGGCCTGGGAAAACAGCCTTTCTGAATGCATTAGCCATATGCAGCAATAAATATAAATAATTGCGAATAATTCAACATCCCTAATCAGTATGATGCATTTTTTATACTGGTTTTTTCAGCCAGGTGTAAAGGCTCCAGGCTGCAAGGATAATCATAAAAGGTTCAACAGGATAGGTATACCGCTGCATAGCAAAGTATATAATATGAACCATTGTTATTACAAAGAATGGAATAATCATTATTAATACGTTATAGTCTTTCCTGTTTTGCCACCAGGCCGGCAATCCAAATAGTATAAGAAAAAAATTTCCCAGCCCTATTACGATCCTTGTTAATACCATACGCCCGCCGGATGTTGAAGCATAAAAGCCCCATAGTTCCCATAAATTGGCTAACCTGTTTTTAATAAATTCAAAGGGTGCATTTTTGAAAGTATCCATATACAGCTTAACTGCTTTTGCATTGGTGTTATATTCGGGGTGTTTTTCTGAGTAATGCCAGTCAATATGATTGCCGGAAGCTGTTACAGAAGCAAGAATATTGAACCTGCCATGACCTGCAAGTGAAAACTCATCTGTTTTAAGATAGCAATAATATCCAAGAAGTAATATAGGCAAAAGCGCACCTCCCAGTAACCGGAAGTTAATTCTTTTCAGAAACAGGCACTCCACCACCAGCAGCAAAAATAATACAGGTAGTATTTCGGTGCGTACTAAAGTGGCCAGTCCAAGAAATAAACCAGACAGCCAGTTTCTTTTATTATAATAAAAAAAATAACCGCCCAGCAGAAAAAAAGAAGTTGGAACTTCTGTCATCAGCCAGCGCACATAATTAATTTGCGAAGGGAAAAATGCTATAATAAAAGCAGCCAGCAAAGCTACTGTGTCATGTTTGAATATTTTTTTTGCAATATCCCAGGTAAAATAAATGATTAATACAGACATGATTATATTCAGCCATAGCAAAACAGATATGACAGCGGTGCCCGAACAGATTTTTGCAAGGGCTATAATAAAAGGGTAGCCATTAGGAAAGAAATTTGTATAGCCTCCTTTTAAAAGCGTATCTGCCTGCTGAAAATAATCATGTGAATCTGTATGTATATTGGGTAAAGAGATGAAAAATGAAATGCAAATTCTGCTGAGTAAACCAAAAAAAAGTATAACCAGCAATATTTTTTTTGAATAATACTCACTGCCTGAACGTGCCTTTAATACAATTGAAAGCTTCGCGCTGGGGTTGTTAAAAAAACTCATTTAAAATTTTTTTAAAAGAACGGGTTGCAAAAAAAAAATGCTGACGTAAAAATCGGGAATTTAATAATTTTAATAACACCAATTCTCAATTTTTAAAAAGGCAAAGCAATTAAAAACAGGTAATACGGAAAAAGCTGTTAGATGAAAAAGGTTCACCGATCATTTTTTGAACATGTTTTTTAAAAAGCATTTTCATCTCCTTTAACGGTGCGGTATACCGTTAAAAACATGATGCGCATATCCAGCCATATGTTCCAGTTTTCCATATACCAGATATCATGTTCAATACGTTTTCTTAACTGTTCGTTGTCTTTTATTTCTCCCCGGTAGCCGTGCACCTGGGCCCAGCCTGTAACGCCTGGTTTCAGAAATTGACGCACCATATATTGTCCCATTATTTTAGAATAATCCTCGGTATGCCGTAACATATGCGGCCTTGGTCCTACAATGCTCATTTCTCCCTTAAACACATTAATAAATTGCGGAAACTCATCGAGACTGGTTCGGCGCATAAATTTACCTATACGGGTAAGGCGGTCATCGTTGCGCTCTGCCTGTTTTGTATTGGCTTCATTATTAATTTTCATGCTCCTGAATTTAAGGCAATTAAATGTCTTGTTATCACGGCCAGTTCTTTGCTGGGCAAAAAATATGGGGCCTTTCGATTCCAGCCATATAATAATGCCCAGCAGCGGTATCAGCCATGATAATATAAGAATAATTACCATAAAACTCACAATAAGGTCAAAAAATCTTTTCCGGCCCCGGCTGCTTACGTCATCCAGCGGATCACTGCGCATGGACAGTACGGGCAAATCTCTCAGGTAGTTAATATGCACAGGCTGTTTAATAAAGAAACTGAGGTCGGGAATGATACGGAAACGAATACATTCCTGGTCTGCTTGTTTTATCAGGTCATAAATTATTTTTTCCTGTTCGGGTGCGATGGTTGAATAAATTTCATTAATATCCAGCTTTTTTGAAATCATGAGGGCATCGCTGATATTACTCAGGATAGGGTAAGTGGAAAGTTCATGAACATTGCTTTCTTCTTCGCAGAAACCAACAATCTGTGTATTGAGGCTTTCTTCTTCCAGGTAGGTGGCCAGTTTTTTTGCCATATCATTGTACCCAAGTATAATTACTTTCCTGGAAAGGTGCTCACCATGCCGGAAATAATGACGGAGTAAAAGGTATATAAACCTGTTTAATAAAAGAAACGAACCACTTAGCAGGATAACGGAAATAATAAAAATTCGTGATAATTGATTTTGCCGGAAGAAGAAAAGATACATCATGATTACTGCCAGCCACAGAATATATACACGCATGCTTTTTCTGGCAAATATTTCGAAGGACATGATGTGATATTCATTGTAAATAGCAGAAATCCAGCAAAGCACCAGCCAGGAAGTATTGAGAAATAGCCAGAAGCGAAAATAAGAATTAACAAACTCTGGTTGAATCCTGGAAATAAAGACCAGGGTAAGGGTGACAGCCAGGTTCAGTGTCAAAAGATCCAGACCTGCTATTGAAGCCTGCAAAAATCTGATAAAGCGACGGTTCATAAAAAATAATTAGACAAAGTGAATAAAAGTGTCAAAGGTTTTTTAATGTTTCTTCCCATTGTTTCATAATATTCTCTTTGGAAAGAAATTGTTCTGCATAGCGCCGTGCATTTGTCTTGTAAGTATCCAGGTTATTTTCCAGCGCTTTTTCTATTCCCTGTTTTAATGCAGTTGCATTCTCAGGTTCAATTAATATGCCTGCCTGGTATTTATCTATAACATTGTATAAAGAAGAACCAGGTATAGCTGTAACAATAGGGAATCCTCCTGCCGCTAAAATACTAACCAATTTGCTGGGCATTACCAGGTCTGTGGCAGATTTTTTCTGCAGAACAAGATGTATATCGGCAGTAGCCAGCAGGGCAGACAGCATTTCATAAGGCTGTAGCGGAAAGAATTTGACATTTGTGAGTTTAGCTTCCCTGGCGGTAGTTTCTAATTTTTCTTTACCTCCCCCGCTCCCTGTAATGATAAAATAAATATCGGGCTGCCCGATAAAATGTTTTGCTACTTCAAGAATAATTTCCAGGCCCTGCTTCTCTCCTAAATTACCAGAATATAATATAACCTTATCGGTATCCTTCAGGCCAAATTCTTTACGCAAAGACTGATGCCTGGCAAGCGGTTTAATAGCATGCTCATCTACCCAGTTAGGAAATATGATTATTTTAGAAGAAGGAATCCCCTTGGATTCAATCTTTATTTGCATACCGGGGCTGATGGTAGAAATAGCAGTACTTTTCCTTAAAATAAATTTTTCCGCACCAAACATGATATTTAAAAAACGCCTGTTTTTGATCATACCCAGATCTTTGGCGGCATCCACCTGCAGGTCCTGTATATGTATAACAAGTTTTGCTCCCTTTATTTTGGTATATAAAAGCGGAAAAAGCCCCATGTGAAAAGGAGGGGAGACACATAACACTATATCATATTTTCTTTGAAATATAGTTTTAAACCATACCGGAATCATAGCTGCTATAAATGAAAATTCATGTGCAATCCGTTTGAACGAAGTAAGTTTTTCAGGAATATACAATGGACAACGAAATATTTTCGCCCCTCCGATTATTTCCGTATGCCACCACCTGTTACTGTATCCTTCCTGCGCTTTCCACATCGGGTAATAGGGGATGGCTGTTATTACATCAACTGTATGTCCGTTTTGGGCCAGCCATGCACCCATTTCACCGGTATATTTTCCAATACCAGTTAGTTCCGGTGCATAGTTGATACCATATATCAGGATTCTCATAATAGTTAGGCTTAGTGGCCTGATAAAAATGCTTATTTAAAAAAACTGATCTTAGAAATCAGTAATCATATGGGTTCTTTCCACCTGGATTTTTTAAATACGGCAGGATTACCGCCGTAGATTCCATTGGGAACTAACGAACCGGTTACGGTTGAGCAGGCGGTTACAACGCAATCAGTTCCAACTATAGCATTTGGAGACACAAAAGACGCTGCACCAATCCAACACCCATCTTCCAGTGTTACCGGCCCGTTCCTGTAGGGCATGGAAGGCACCCTGAAATCATGATTTCCCCCGCATACAAAAACCCGCTGGCTTATGCATACATTATTACCGATGGTTAATTTCTCAAAATTCAGCAGAAATGCCTCCTCCCCAATCCAGACATCATTACCAATTTCCAGTTTCCATGGCATATGAATATTAACGCGGGGTTTTATTACCAATCCCTTGCCAATCCTGGCTCCAAACAAGCGCAATAAAGCAGCCTTAAAACCCGAGGGGAAGGGAAAAGCGGTCAGGAAAAAGCACATTTTAACCATGTACCAGCCAATTATTTTAATCTTGCCAGCCCCTCGGTTATAGTTCCGGGTGGCATCAAAATCAGCGAGGCGTACACGTGAAAAAGAATTTTCCGGACTCATTTTCTTCTTTTAATAAATTTTATGATTGTAATACCTATAAACGCCCCTGCGGTGTTCAATAGTATGTCATTTATGCCGGCTACGCCGATGTGTAATACATACTGTGTACATTCAATGAAAAGATTTGCTATACACCCGGGAAACAGCAATTTTTTATAATTATAGGCATTTAGCAAAAAAGCCATACAAAACGGAAAAGGGATGAAAATTGCTATATTTCCTATTGGTTCAGCGTAAAAGTAATAGACATTCAAAAAATTAAGCGCCAGATGCTGGCTTAAAAGAACAATGCTTTTTTTAAAAGGAACAAGATTTAACCGTTCACATTCAGGTATACCTACCCCCCCTTCTTCTGGCTAAAAAAACCCAATAAAACAATATTGAAAAATAGCCAGAAGCTATCAAAATCCGTGACCTGTTTGGGATATGAAAAGTCAATGTTTTGGCTTAATTAATTTTTCTTTGTTTACAATCTGTTCGCAGATGTCAATATATGCTGTTGCGCGCCCGGCTGCAGAAGGAAAAGCTGCCAGTTTCTTTATGCCGTTTAACACCATTTCATCATAAAGGTTTTTGTCATTTATTAAGCGGATAATTTTACCAGCAATATCTGCCGGATTTAAAGGGTCAAAATAGATAGCGGCATCGCCACATATACTTCTCGCAAAACTGAGATTAGAAGTAAGAATGGGTCTTTTCATTACCATTGCCTCCGGGTAAGAAGCGGAAAAACATTCCAGCATAGTTGGCAGCAGTAAAGCATCGGCCCGGGCATATATGTACGGGCAATCTGATGCAGCAACTACACCCAGGTTTTTTATATTATTATCTTCTTTAAAGGTTGTATCAAATTCCTGCTGTTTCAGGGTTAGATAAAAATATACGTTGTTGTATCCTTCGGTTTTCAGTTCCCTGGAAACAGCTGCAATTATTTTCAGGTTTTTATGCGGGAAATTGGAGGATATTGTTACGAGATTAAATTCACCTGGTTTTTTTTCCGGGAAATTAATTTTTACTGTCGTTGGGTTGGAAGGATTATTAAAATGATGGTTATATGTATTGTTTACTATAAATATGTTTTCTTCATGTATGCCAAAATATTTGGAAAGGCGGCGCTTTACATCATCTTCTTCCACTACATGGTAGGTGGCATTTTTCTTTATAAAGTATTTTTTAACCGAATTTTCAAGCCAGGTTTTACATTGTTGTATCAGTGAAAGATTTTTTATAAATATGGAATCGGGGTTAATGGCCCATACATAAGCGAAGCCTGCAAGGTGCGGTGCCCGGGGCGTCCAATATGTTGGTGCAAAAACAGAAAACACGCAATCAGCCTGGAAGTTTTTTTCCAAATCGCAGAGTTTCTTTATTTGGTTAAAAAAACCACGGCTTCCCGGGGTACCGGTAGATAAAGAAGATATGCGGCAGTTGGGAGGAAATGATGTTATATTGATTTGCTGTTCTACTTCTGCAGATACCACAATAAGATAAGTATGGCGGGTTATTTTCTTTACTTCTTCAAGAAAAGAAAGTGTAACCTGTAGTGCCCCGCTTTTACGGATATTAGAAGCATTTATCAGTATGTTCATCTCAAATATGCCTTTAATTAGCAATTATCCGGTGCAATTATTAAAAAATTAAATAGCAGTAGCTGCTATTGCATTGATAGCACCCTCCGCAAACCTTTCAGGCCCCCAGTTTTTAATATGCCGGTATCCTTCATTACCCAGGCGGTCTGCCAGCATGGGATCTTTCACAAATTTTTCCAGTATTTCTTCAAGTTGTTCAACAGATTCAGGATTAAACTGAAACCCGTTTATTCCGTTTATGACAAGGTCGGCGGCACAACCAACATTTTTTGATACTATCACGGTTGTGCTGCTGGCCATTGCTTCATTTACAACAAGTCCCCATTCTTCATACAGGCTGGGCAAAATAAAAGCTTCAGAACGTGAAAAGATGAAAGGTGTTTTATCTATCTGCTGAAACGGATAAAAAACTACCTCAGCATTTTTCTGAGATAAGTTGGGAGACAGCATGCCCTCACGCAGGGGCACCTGTAATTCAGTTACAAGATCTTTTAACGCTTTTTCCTCCTCGCCCTCACCTACCAGTACCAGTGCAATGTCAAGCAGGGGGTAGCGTTTCAGCAACCGGCTGTATGCTTTAATTAAAAGGGGGATATTTTTTTTGGATACAAATCTTCCAAGATTGAGAAAGTAACGCGGAGGTAAATTAGGCACAGGCTGTTTGCCGGGTGTTTCATTCTTCCATTGCGCTGATTGCTGTTCATAATATTTTACATCTACTGCATCATAACCTAAAAAAACTTTTGACGGGAGCTGCCCATACGCGCATGCATATTGCTTTTGTGGTGTTCCGCCCACAAGCGCACTGTTAAACAACCTTACCAAAAAGTGTTTAGCCAGCCTGCCAAAAAAAGAGGCCCTTTCAGTGGCTTCCCATGATTCATTCATCAATATTATTTTGCTTCCGGCCATTTTAGCACTGAAAATGCAAAGCATATTTGGTAAGGGAGAATAACTGGGCAGAAAAACCGCTTTTATTTTTTGTTTTCTTATTGACCTGCCCAGTGCAAATGCAACCCTGAAGGCCTCAACAACACCGGAAGCATTTTCGTTACCCAATGTAATAACTTTTGCATTTTCGGGAGTCATCGTTTTCCAGGCATAATTCCGGCTGGATTCGTAAAAACGATATGCAAACAGGCTGCTTTCTTTTGTTTTTAATGCATCAGCCAATGCCTCTATTCTTGCAACATGGTAAGGACCAAAGTCTTTAAATAAAATGCCAATATTACTCATTGTGTTTTTTGTTGGTAAGTCAATAATTTTTAATATAATGAAAGATCATTTTTTTGTAAAAGGTTTTTCTCCAACAAAATGCAGCAACCAGCTAACTGTGACTGAAATAATAATACCAGCGAACACATACAGGAAATGAGATGGTAAATAACCCTGGTTGGCCTTCATAAGAAATCCTGAAAGAAAACAGACTATTGGCATATGCACAGCATACATGGTATAAGAAAATGGCCCCAATTTTTCACATTTCCTGAGGATATTAAACCAGTTGGTAGTAAGTACAAGATATAAGAAAATTGTTATGAAAACAGTGAGAATAATTTCATATCCTATCCTGCCGAAAATATCAGCAAAAGACCCCGTCATCATAAGCAGCAAAGCCGCTAAACCAGCTATGGGGTTTATTGATTTATACAAGAGCATGTCTGCAAGTAGCATTCCTGCAAACCATATAAGAAACATGTTAAGCACTTTGTTTAATAGTACCGGGAGACCCGCGCCGTAGAGAACATTCAGGTACCATACTACCAGCACTATTCCTATTGTCAGGTATTTATTTTTACGGAACAGCAGCAACAGTGGCATGTATAAAATATAAAACCACCATTCATACATCAGTGACCACAGGGCGCCGTCTGTACCCCATGCCGGGGTATAAATTTTTTGCACAAAAAGCAAGTTACCCAGTAATGTAGTGCCGCTTAAATCTGAATGAACATTTGTATTAATGGAGGGATACGGGGTATGTGAGAAATAAATGGGTAAATTCAGTTTCATCCCGGTCATATCCAGTACAAATGTAAGTGCGATAGCAATCAGGAGCGGGGGGTAGATGCGTTTTATACGCCTGTAAAGATAATCTCCTGCATCAAATTTCCCTTCCCTGTCTACACGTTTTGAAACGCTGTAGTGTATTACAAACCCGGATAAAACAAAGAAAAATAATACCGCCTGGTTTCCAAATTTAAACGCTGAAAAAAAATACATAAATACTTTACTAAAAAAAGAGTATTCTGAAGGATGAAGTGAATATCCTTTTTCATATCCTTCCCAGAGCAGCCACCTGCAGTGGTGTATAACCACATAGATAGCAGCGAGGCCTCTTAAAGCATCCAGTGTTTTTAAATTTTCTTTTATAATAGGTCTGCTCATATATATAATTAGAGATTTGCCAGTTCACGGGCAAATCTGCCTGTATTATATTCCTGAACAGTAGCCAGGCAATTGTCAGATAAAAATTTTAATTCTTCAGGAGCATTAATAAAATGTACCAGGCTATCGGCAAGTTTACTGGCAGTGTTATCCTGCAGCACGATACCATTTTTTTTATTTGTAACCACTTCTCCGCAAAACAGGGTGGCTATTACAGGTACCTGCCATGCCATGGCTTCCAGCTGCGTAAGACCAAAGCCATCGGAAAAAGTAGGAAATAAAAAAACATCTGCGTTCCTGTAAAATTCATCTGTTTCTGATCTTGTGGCCAGCCCTTTATATTTTGTATTCGGGGAATTGAGCAGTTCCTGGGCAATTTCAGATGAGCCCACCAGTATAAATTCAACGGGGTAATCCTGTAGCAGGGCGGCAGCTTCCAATACCAGGTGTATTCCTTTACGCAGTGTAAGTGTACCTAAAAAAAGACATTGCAGTGGCCTTTCTTTTGTAAAAACTTCCGGGAAAGCTTTCCTGAATTTTAAATGCTCATCATTAAGTTGAAAAGGTAATGGCACTACTTTTATTTTTTCTCCATTTATTCCTTCTTCAATTAATCCTTTTTTGCTCCATTCCGAATTAACCATAATAACCTGGGATAAGCTGCATTCTTTTTTCCAGTTTTCCCATAATATTTCCGGAGCCTTCTGCCAGGCACTGGGGTATAAAGCTGCGTTTTGTTCTGTTATGGCAGCAACAATTTTTTCTTCTTTTATGGCTGGGTCTATCTGGAACAATATTTTTTTTTGGCCTCTTTTTTCTGCTGCTTTAAATATTTCAAGTGATGTGTAACTGATACCTAAAACTGTTTTTGGCGGTAACTGCAAAAAAACGGGTAAAGCTTTTTGTTGAAACTTATCATTTCTTGCAATAATAAGGCTCCAGTCATTTTTATATTTCAGGCGCAGGCGTATTTCGGCAACAAGAAATGGTATACTGAAATGTTTTATTTTTTTATTTCCTATTTCTTCTGTGAATCTGTTGGCAAAAGATTTTACCAGCCTGAGTGGAAAGCGGGAAAGCAGTTTTCTCATCCATTTTTCTTTTATCCAGGTATCGGTAACCAGCATCTCCAGTTTATCCTGTGAAGCAAGTGCTTTGGGCAACAGGTAATGCGCACGTGCGCCAATATGGATACAGATAATTTTATCAGGCATCTTGCAATTGCTTTTTTACAAATTTTTTATACTGGTAGGTGAATATTATCATCGGCCAGAAGCTCATTATAACAATAGCAAAATCTCCGGCCATATCTCCGCTGCGGAATATGGGTATCATGCAGACAAGGATAATACCAATTAAAAAAGCACTCAGGTCAGAAGAAAAATAACTAAAAGAACGGTACAAGTATGCCAGCAGCCAGGACCATAAAATACTGAAAAAAATTACGCCGGGCACCCCCCCCTCTGCGTAAAATACGCCCCAGATGGTAGGTGAGAAACCCGCCGAATCCTCATTTACCCAACCATGCCTTGCTTCAACATTTCTTACCCAGCTGGCAAGCGGCTTCCCTGGCCAGAGCGACCTGGGTATTGGCCTTAAAAGAATATTCAGGTGTTCCTGCCCGTATTCATAAGGTAATTCTTCAGGATATACCTGGTAAATCATCATAAATCCATCAATGAAATTAATATCATCTGAAATTTTCAGGCGCTCCAAACTTTCTTTATAGAGTGACCCGATGCTTATTTCTGATAATTTTTTATACCGTAATACACCTGCTGCAGAAAAAACAACCATAATAACAAATATGCCTGCAAGGGAAAAGACTACCTTTTTCGAAGGCTTTATATCCCTCGTCAGGTAGTATCCGATAGGGATCATCCAGCCTAAAAACTGGAAACGCATTGCTGTATCATATGTTATATAAGCAAGAAAAAGGAAAATAA
>Ga0193753_10003668_pt1 | contig 11265 bp, 9 predicted proteins | sample H1c2metaG_FD_144925 | JGI IMG/M metagenome (GOLD analysis project Ga0193753, IMG submission 144925) | Soil microbial communities from a riparian zone of the East river system, Colorado, United States - H1c2 | ecosystem: Environmental > Terrestrial > Soil > Riparian zone | place: USA: East River... | reverse complement strand
CCCTCGCAAACATCGGCGTCGTCATGGGACAGAGCACGCAGCTTTTTTATCCGGCTCCCGCAGCGGCTCACGCTCACGACTACATGCGCGAGACGACGCAGGGGATCTATGCGACGCTGCTTAACGGCCGATTCGCCTTCGATTTTGTACACGAAGACCGCCTCGACCTCGAACGGATCAGCAAATACCGTGCCCTGCTTCTGCCGAACGTTGCCCTGCTTAGCGACCACCAGTGTCAGCAGATCCGCGACTACGTCCGCTCCGGGGGGTCGATCATGGCCAGTTTCGAAACGAGCCTGTACGACGAGAACCTGCAGCGGCGCCAGGAGTTTGCCCTCTCCGATCTGCTCGGCGTGAGCAAGGCTGGAGATGTTATCGGAACGAACGGCAACGCCTACTATGGCCGCATTGAACGCAGTCATCCGATCCTTGACGGCTTCTCAAACACCAACTGGCTGCCGGGCGCGCAAAACCGTGTACCCGTGAAATCGGTGCCAGATCCGGTTCTCACTGTTGTCCCTGGCTTCGTGCAGTATCCTCCGGAATTGGCCTACCCGCCGGCCTCGCACACCGATGAGCCAGCAGTCGTACTACGTGAAGTCGCCTCCAGCCGCCTGGCCTACTTTCCTGGAGACATCGAACGCACCTTCTGGCTTACCGGTCACGGCGATCTTCTGCGCCTCTTGCACAACACCATTCGCTGGATCACTCGAGATGAAGCCCTGGTCCAGGTTGACGGCGATGGATTCCTCGAGCTCTTTGCCTGGGAAACTACGCCGGGCTACGCCATCCACCTGCTCAATTACACGAACCCGAATGCTCACCACGGCTGGCTGAGCACAGTCTACCCGCTGGGCCCACAAACCGTCAGCATGACGTTGCCCAACGGAGTGAAGGTCAAGGCCGTGGACCTGCTCGCTCCAACCAAACAATTCCACACCGGCTGGAAGGCTCGGTGTTGCGCTTCACCGTACCTCGTGTGGATGACTACGAGATCGCAGCGGTGATTGTCGGATAAGCTGTCGGCGACAGCACCCGGCCCCATCTGCGACATTTTCCGAACGATCCACGCCTGGTGTTTGAGGCTATTGCGGCTCGGGTTTATTTTTTTCGCCCAGGATTTTTGACGGGGCTGGCTAATACGTAAGGGCCTCGCAGCTTCGGCGGCGCCCGCGCGGAGTTGAAAGAGAAGCTGGACCAGAGCGCTGCGGCGCAAGCGGACCTCGTTGCCCTGGAGAAATTTGCGCACGACAAGGGATTCGGGCTGATAGCGAGCAAGGCCCGATCGGCCCGCAACCATGACGAGAAGAGATCCCAGTAGGCAGATTCCTCTTTCTTGTATGAGAGTGAAGGGGCCGGGCCCCCCACGATTCAGCCCCGAACCCACTTGCATGTTTTTGCGAGCCATTGGGGAGCAAATTGCGCCGAGCATTACGGTTCTGCCGATTTTTCACCAAAAATCCCTTTCCGCTCCTCCCAACCCCATGGCCTTCATTGACTTGCCCATCTCTCAGACGTAAGATTCGCGCCAGTGATCGGCCAGAACATATCGCATTACCGCATACTGGAGAAACTTGGCGCCGGTGGAATGGGCGTGGTCTATGCGGCCGAGGACACAAGGTTGGGCCGCATCGTGGCCTTGAAGTTCTTGCCCGAACAGGTCCGGACCGACAGTGGCACGCTGGAGCGCTTTCGGCGCGAAGCCCGGTCGGCGTCGGCTCTGAATCATCCCAACATATGCACGATCTACGAGGTGGATGAATATCAAGGGCGGCCTTTCATTGCCATGGAGTTCCTCACTGGCATGTCGCTTGCGTTCCGGATTGCGGGCCGAGCCATTCCCGCCGAAGAAGTGGTGGCGCTGGGCATAGAGTTGGCGGACGCACTGGACGCGGCCCACAGCGAAGGCATCCTACATCGCGACATCAAGCCGGGGAATATTTTTGTCACCAAGCGAGGGCAAGCCAAAATACTCGACTTCGGGCTGGCGAAAGCGATGGCGCCACTCCCGTGCAGCCCCGCGGAAACCGCATTGCCGACCGAGAGTCTGCAAGACTCGCTGACCAGTTCGGGCATGGCCGTGGGCACGATCGCTTACATGTCTCCGGAACAGGCGCGGGGCGAAGAACTGGATGGACGCGCCGACGTCTTCTCGCTGGGGGTGGTGTTGTACGAAATGGCGACGGGCAAGCGGCCCTTCTCCGGAACTACGTCGGCTGTGATCTTCGACGGCATCCTGCACCAGACGCCCACCTCGCCCATTCAATTGAATCCCGCCCTGCCAGACGCGCTTGCGCAGATCATCAGCAGGACGCTCGCCAAGGATTGCGGGAAGCGGTATCAGTCGGCGCGCGAACTCGCGGACGATCTCAAACAGTTGCGGCAGCAACTCAGCTCTGGACAGATAGCCACGGTTCCCATGACCCAGATCATTCGGAAACCGACGATCTTAGTGCCGGCGCTGCTGCTCGCGCTTCTGCTGGTGGGCGGCGTTGTCTGGCTCGTTCGGCACAACCGCAAAGTTCGGTGGGCAAGAGAACAGGCTATTCCTGAAATCTCGCGGCTGATTGAAAATGGACAATACGTATCGGCGTTCTATCTGTCCCAGCAGGCAAAACAATACATCCCGAACGATCCTTTCCTTACCAAGCTGGATCGGGACTACTCAATCGCAACTTCGATCCGAACGAATCCACCGGGCGCTGACGTCCTGATGAAAGGGTACGGGAACCCAGAAGGTGAGTGGCAGAGCCTGGGTCAATCGCCGCTCGAAAATATCCGCCTGCCGTTTGGTTATTTGCGATGGAGGTTTTTGAAGCAAGGCTACGAACCCGGGGAAGGAGCAGCGGGTCCGGGCAGAGGCATTAACTTCACGCTGGATCCGCAGGGTAGCCTGCCGCCCGGGATGGTGCGCATCCCGGGGGGACGATTCCAGTGGGGGAGCACTGAGGCTGTCGAGCTGCCCGATTTTCTGATGGATAAATATGAGGTGACGAATCGCGCGTTCAAGAAATTCGTGGAGAGCGGTGGGTACCAGAAGCCCGAGTACTGGAAAGAAGCTTTCGTAAAAGGCAGCAGCGTCCTAAGTTTTGATGAAGCCATGAAAGGACTCCTGGATCGCACGGGCAGACCGGGTCCAGCCACTTGGGAACTGGGAGACTATCCGGCGGGGCAAGACGATTTTCCGGTGAATGGCGTGAGTTGGTTCGAAGCGGCGGCATACGCGGAATTCGCGGGCATGAGTCTTCCGACCGTATATCACTGGTACAAGGCAGCGGATGTCCGCATTTACTCGGACAGCGTAAGGTTCAGTAATTTTGGAGGCAGCGGTCCGGTGCGCGTGGGCAGCCTGAGAGGCATCAATCCTTACGGAACCTATGACATGGCGGGCAATGTGAAGGAGTGGTGCCGTAACCAGTCCGGCGATCGCCGCTACATCCTGGGGGGCGGGTTCAACGAAGCCACGTACATGTTTGTGGACCAGGATGCCCAGTCTCCGTGGGAACGGTTGCCTACGTATGGATTTCGTCTCATGAAGAATCTGGGCCAGGTGGGCGCCAATGCCGAGGCTCTGCAACGGCCGATCCAGCAACTGACGCGCGACTACAACAAAGAGAAACCGGTCTCGGACCAGATTTTCGAGATCTACAAGCGCTTCTACGCCTACGACCGCTCCAAACTGGAACCGAAGCGGGAAGCGACCGACGAAAGTCCGGAATACTGGACAAGAGAAAAGGTTTCTTTCAATGCGGCCTACGGAAACGAGCGCGTCCCCGCGTACATGTTCGTTCCAAAGAATTTCAAGCCGCCGTACCAGGCGGTCGTCTATTATCCGCACTCGGGTGCGGAGGATGCCAGATCGAGCGAGAACCTCGACATGCGCTTTATCGATTTCATCGTCAGGAGCGGGCGAGCGGTCTTGTTTCCCATCTACAAGGGCACGTATGAACGTCACGTCGAGGTGGACGACTCTGAGGAGTCAAGTGGTTGGCGGGATCTGACAATCCAGCGGTCGAAAGATTTCTTTCGCTCGGTCGATTACTTGGAGAGCCGTACGGACATCGATCACGACAAAATCGGATTCTTTGGCATCAGCTGGGGAGCCAGCACGGCTCCAAGAGTTCTTGCCCTGGAGAAGCGGATAAAGGTCGGGGTGTTGGTAGGAGGAGGGCTTCCCATGGAGCGCCAGGCTCCGGAAGCCGACACCATCAACTTTGCCCCTCGGGTGACGATCCCGATATTGATGATTAATGGCAAATACGACTTTGACACTCCATTCAATACCTGCCTGATACCGTTGTTCCGGTCGCTGGGCACGCCTGCCAAGGACAAGCGGAGCGCGGCGTTTGATGCGGGTCACATTGTGCCGCGCAATGAGATGATTAAAGAGACACTGGATTGGCTGGATCGGTATCTCGCTCCCGTCAGGCAAGGGGCAGTCAGAAACCCGGCGCTGGGTCCCTTGCGAGTCAATACGCTTTCACAGAATCAATACGTTTTGACAGAAGAAGATAGAAGATTTCTTACGGAGCAAATTGCTCGCCTCTCCTCCGAGTCCACGGAGCCAGCGCCGCGGTTGCGCAACCCTGCAGTTGAATGAGAACTCTTGCTGCGGACAGCCGGACTGGCTGAGAGCGCCCGCGGCTCGGCGGGCGCCCCGTACACCGAAGGCCCCGCGATTCGGGTGGTGACAAGGTCGCCCGTGTGACCGCAAGCATGTCACAGGGTGGGTGGTCCGCAAACAGGAGTTATCTGGAAACGGGCTGGAGGAGATCAATGGCGATCTCCTCGAAGCCGACTTCAGGACAACTTCACGCTGTCTGGCCGAAGTTATGCCCTTCGAGATGAGACGGCCTCTCGGCCGGTCTACGCCTCTCTTAGCAGTTCGGTGCGGTATTTGGGGGCGAGCGCTTTTACTTTCTCGATGAATGCAGCCTGATCCTTTTCAGGGAGCTTCGGCGGAGGTGTGGTACGAGTCGCGACCGGAACTCCAACCTCCAAGAAGAATTTCTCCTGCCCGGCAGGAGAGCAAATGCAGAGCATGCGTACGGCCTCACCAGAAGCGTTGTGAAACTGATGAGGAGCGTTGGCAGGAATGTTCAGGGTTTCGCCGGCGCGGACGGTCGAATTCTGGCCACGGAAGGTGGCTTCCATCTGGCCTTCGAGGAGGATAAAGGTCTCCTCGAAGTCATGCCGGTGCGGTGGCGGACCGCCGCCGGGCGGGATGTGCATGTCGATGACGCAGAAGCGTCCGGCAGTCTGCTCGCCGGTCACGGTAATGGTGTAGGTATCGCCGACCAGCCCGATGTGAGGCAGGTTTTCGAGTTGAGCAAGGGTGAGGCTGCGTTTGGGATCGTCCGGTGGAATTGTCGGCTGAGCGGATGGCATTTTGTTCTCCTCAAGATCTTGTTTTGAGTCATTGACGCGATTCATTACTTCCAAAGCGCAGCGGTCTCCGCGGCAAAATCCTCGTAGCGGCGCGGAGCGTGCCCCAAGAGTTTCGTCAACTTCTCGACATCTCCCGTCTCAGCGACGAAACCACGTTCGAGATACCCTTGAAACATCATGCGGATGTCGAATGTCGACCACGACGGAGCTGAATTTCTCATCTGCTCCTCGAACGCATCCATGTCGTGACCCGCGTAACGAATCTCTTTGCCGAGCAATTTGCTCCAGATCGATGCCGCTTTCGGACCACTCAGAGCCTCCGGACCGTTAAGGTTGTAAGTGTTGCCATCGTGTTCGTCCGAAGTCAGAACGATTGCCGTTGCTTCCGCAATGTCTCGGATGTCGACGACGGAGATGCCTGCGTTGCCCAGCGGCGCGGGGTAGATTCTAGTCTTCAGGAGGGGGTCTTTCAATGCGGCATCATTCTGCATGAAGTAGTTTGGGCGAATAATCGTGAAGGGAACTTCAAACTCCCGTATGGCGCTTTCCATCGCGAGCTTTGAGGCAAAGTGCGGAACATCCTTGAAGTGTTCCACGCGGAAAACCGAGTGATAGACGATGTGTTTCAACCTCAGCTTCTTGGCCAGATCGTAGGCGATGAGGCCTTGCGTCAGTTCATCGGGCGAGACGGCGTTCAATAGGTAGAGCTTGTCCACTCCGTGCATTGCCTTCTCTACGGAAACCGGATCCAGCAAATCGCCACTGGCGACCTCGGCGCCCCGCGGCGTCGGAGTGCCGTCCTTCCGTACCAGCAGGCGAATGTCTGCCTTGCGCTTCTGCAGTTCCTTCACGACTTCTGCACCAACTTTGCCGGTGCCCCCAATTACTAGAATCTTCATCGCTCCTCCGTGTCTCTGCGCCCCCAGTTTGTTTCGTTCTGCCGTGCGCAGGTCTATGGATAGATGTTCCTTGCCGAACTCTGCTAGATCGATAGGCGCAAGATAGAATTGCGTCAGTGCAACACTGTTGCTAGGCTCAACGAATACACACTGCGGAGTGGCTTTGCATGAATGACTTGGATCTCAACGATGTACGCACCTTCGTCTCGGTCGCGCAGGCAGGCACGCTGACAGCTGCGGCGAAGGAGATGGCCTGTCCTGTTTCGACCGTGAGCCGGGCGTTGACTCGACTGGAAAAGCACATCGCGGTTCTGCTGGTGCATCGAGGTCCCAGAGGCCTCGTCCTGACCGACGCCGGGAAGGAATACCTGCAATCGTGCCGACGTGCGCTGCAGAGCCTTCAGCACGGACGGGACGTTTTGGAAGGCCACCGCTCCAGCCCAAGCGGGCTGCTCAAGGTAGCTTGTCCCGTGACCATGGCGCGCGACGCTATCGCGCCCTTGCTGAAGGAATTTATGGAACGCTATCCCGAGTTACGCGTTGAAATCGAACCCTATGCAGCAAGTTGGGATCAGGAGCCGCGAGATGACGTGGACGTCTTCTTTAAACTGCGGGCGCCGAAAGACTCATTGCGGCGCGTGCGCCCATATCCAGGGACGGTTCGAGGACTTTTTGCCAGCCAAAACTATCTTAAAGACGCTGGAGATCTATCGACCCCGGATGACCTCCCGCTGCACAACTGCGTCGGCTCCGGACCCTGGAAGTTGAGCCGGGGCAAAAAGGTGGTAACGCCGGATATTCTCTTTCGAGTGGTTACGAGCGATCCGACGGTTGCTCTGAAACTCGCCCTGGGTGGGTTTGGTATCGTCATTCTTCCGTTGTGGATGGCGAAAAGTCCGGAAGTTCGAAAGGCTCTGGTGCAGATTCTGCCGCAGTGGGTCCCGGAGCCGATCACTCTCTGTGCGTTATTCTCGAGCCCCTCACGGCTGACGCCAAAAGTGCAAGTGCTGCTGGACTTTCTCGACGAATACCTGGGAACCGATCGTGACCCTCGACTGAAGAACGATGTTGCTGCAGGATATTTCTCAGATCGATCCCTTACCCCGACATCCGGTCCGTAACCATGGAGACCGGGACCAGGAACCGAACCCAGTTCATGGATGGAACGGCAAACCGGAAGTAATCGCATTGGAGGCACACACCCTCAAGTCCGATAGGACCTCGAAACGGGCTTCGGGACCATAAGTTTCTGGTGGAACGACCATACTGGCCGAGCGGCGTAGGATGCCGCCAGCATGGCGCATCGGGAGACATCGAAACGCTCCAAGGCAAGAACAACGCTTCGACTAGCAGATTTAGAGCAGTCGAAGAATGCCGTTCTCCACTCGCCCGGCGCAGCAAGCCGTGATCCACTCGGAGCCGGTAGACGGGTAGACGCCAGGCGACTTTGCGCGAGTATTCCGCGCTGAGCATGCCTTCGCCCGCACTTGTCCGGGATGACGGATCGAATGAATAAGAGATTGGAAGACGTGAAACAATCAGTTAGGGCAGACGAACTCTCCAGGAACTCGGACAACCTACAGTATTTTCACTCCGCGTTCATTGGGGGTCTCTAATTCTTTCACGGCTTCCTGCGTGGGAAGATCCAGTCCCGAGCAGACGGAGATCATTTAGAGGAAATCTGCGTGTGGTCGGCGAGCTCTCTTGGGGCGTTGCGCCAATTTCACTTGTGGATAGTGCTTGAGCAATTTCAGGGCAGAATCGAGGCGACAACGCATGAACAGGCATTGCACTATCCACATCCTGAGAGCTTTGTGGCACCCACTGGATTCGCGCTGGAAGGCCTAAGATATGCGAAAAGGGTTTACAAGAAAACCGCAAGCGGACGAACCCGCGACGCCAAGCAAAAACTACATAACGCCGAGTGGCCTGCAGCGCCTCAAAGATGAGCACCGGTTTCTGCTCACCAGGGAACGCCCGGCCGTGACGGAGGTGGTGGCGTGGGCTGCGAGCAACGGCGATCGCAGTGAAAACGCCGACTATCAGTACGGCAAGCGGCGGCTGCGCCAAATCGATGGACGGATTCGCTTTCTCACGAAGCGAATCGAGTCCGCGGAAGTGGTTGACCCGGAAACTCCGAGAGCGGCGAAGGCGGCGACGAGGGCATTCTTCGGAGCGACTGTGCGCTATGCCAATGCCGCGGCAACGGAGCGAGTGGTGAGCATCGTGGGCACAGACGAGGTCGATCTCAACCGCAACCACATCAGTTGGGTGTCGCCTCTGGGGCGCGCGTTGATGAAGTCGGCAGCGGGCGATCGCATAGTTCTACAAGTGCCGGGCGGTACAGCATACCTGACCGTGCTGGAAGTGGGTTACGAGCGCATTTCGGTGGAACCGTTCCGTGAACCACCTGGAGCCGAGGCCTCGGCAAAGGGACTCCCTCGCGGAGCCAATCCACTTGACGAAGTTTAGCGAAGCGGCACATGACCATTCCAGGCCCCGCGCAAGGACGAATTGTGAGCTGACTCGGGGGCTATTTGTTCCGCTATTGTTCGAATCCCAGTCAGGAACGCTCGCGTGTAACGGCGCAGTGCTTAGCGACTGCTCCGAGCGGATGGTCGGCTACCCTTCCCTTATAAGATCAGGGAAGAGTTGCCCGTGAAGTGGTGCACTACCTGGCTCGTCACGGCGAAAGCCGAGTGGCGGCAGCGGCGATCATTAGTGCGCTGCCGCCGTTGATGGTGATGACGCCGGCCAATCCGGGCGTTCGAAAATAGCTCGACAGAGAGCCGCTCACCGTCCGGTCGTCTGCTCAGCCCATTGCGGATACCGGGCCCCTTCGACCTTGATGTTCGAGGAGGCACTTTCGATGGCACGGAGGTCTTCAGGTGTAAGGTCGACGTTCGCCGCTCCGAGGTTTTCTTCAAGGCGATGCAGCTTGGTTGTGCCTGGAATCGGAACGATCCACGGCTTCTTGGCAAGCAGCCAAGCAAGCGCGAGCTGAGCAGGTGTCACCTTCCTCTTTTCCGCGAATTTGCTGAGCAGATCAACCAACGCCTGGTTAGCTTTACGGTTCTCCGGGTTAAAGCGTGGGATGGTGTTGCGGAAATCCGTGTTATCGAACTTCGTATCTTCGTTGATCTTGCCTGTCAGAAAACCCTTACCAAGCGGAGCAAATGGAACGAATCCGATCCCGAGTTCTTCAAGCGTCGGCAACACCAATTCTTCCGGCTGCCTCCACCAGAGCGAGTACTCGCTCTGAAGTGCGGTGACCGGCTGAACCGCGTGTGCGCGACGGATCGTCTGCGCTCCTGCTTCAGACAGGCCGAAGTGCTTAACCTTACCTTGCTGGATGAGCTGCTTCACCGCTCCCGCCACTTCTTCGATCGGCACGTTCAAATCGACACGATGTTGGTAGAACAGATCGATCGCATCCACCTTGAGCCGCTTGAGCGACGCCTCTGCGACCTTCTGGATGTGCTCAGGGCGACTATTTAAGCTGTTCCACTTGCCTCCATCGGCAGGATTCGCCTCCCAGCCGAACTTCGTTGCGATCGCCACTTTGTCGCGGAAGGGAGCGAGCGCTTCGCCAACTAGTTCTTCATTCGTGAATGGACCGTACGCTTCTGCGGTATCGAAGAATGTGACGCCACGTTCGACTGCCGCTCGAATCAGCGAGATCCCGTCCTTCTTGTCCATGGCGGGACCTAAGTTAAAACTCATTCCCATGCAGCCGAGTCCGATCGCCGATACTTCCAGGTTGCCGTTTCCAAGTTTGTGTTTCTGCATTGTTTCTCCTTCGGGGTGTTTCTCTCATCTCCAAGGCTAAGGTCAAGCGTTGTGGAACCGGTATCCTGATCCTTCCGATTCGTTGCCTATTCCTGTCGCTCCCTACGATTTCGTGCAGATCTAGTCCCGATTCAGCGCTATTCTTAATCCACGAAGGAGCAGGTCGTGATACACGCGGGAAATCAGAAGATTACAAACAAAGAGCAGTCTCCACGCGTAGGTGAGTTGAGGGGAGAACTCCGGCGCAAGATGGCCGCTCACACTCCGAACGCAGGAGCCCATGCAACCGCGATACCAGGCCTCACCCTGTACCACCGAACTGCACCGAGTCCTTGCTATCCCGCGATGTTTGAGCCCAGCCTCAACGTCTTCGTTCAAGGGCGGAAGCGCATAACCTTTGCCGGAATGACTTACCTATGCGACGAATCGACATTCCTCCTGAGCTCCATTGACGTGCCAGTCGTCAGCCAAATCGTCGCAGCAAGCGAGGACGTGCCCTTGCTGTCGTTGCTGCTAAAACTCGATATGGCAGTAGTCCGGGAAATTCTCAGCCATGAGGAGTTCCATGCACCTGATGGTTCATCCCCAGCTCGGGGCATCGCGATTGGGAAAACGACCGTCGATCTGCTGCAGCCCTTTTGTCGGCTTTTGGACCTTCTTGACGCTTCCGAGGACATACGGTTCCTTAGCAATCTGATCCAGCGTGAGATCGTGTATCGCTTGCTTCGAGGACCTCAAGGAGAGCGGTTGCGCGCGATCGCCACGCTGGGCGATCAGAGTCACAGAACAGCGAAAGCGATTGCTTGGCTCAGGGCCAATTACACGAAACCTTTGCGTGTAGAGAAACTTGCGGAAATTGCACGCATGGGAATGTCAACCCTTCATCATCACTTCCGCTCGTTGACGGCGATGAGCCCACTTCAATACCAGAAACAGCTTCGATTAGTTGCCGCGCGAGAACGAATGCTCGTTGAAGGGCTCGATGCCGCAAGTGCGGCGTTCGAAGTCGGCTATGAGAGTGCGAGTCAGTTCAACCGCGAGTACAAGCGCTTCTTTGGTCAACCGCCGATGCGGGACATCAAAGTGCGTCGGCTCGCGGGCTCCGCAATGGTCAGCGACTAACAACCGTGCAGATGATTCTCTCCGGATGGTCGGCAAACCTTACCTTACAAGATTAGGAAAGAGTTGC
>Ga0193753_10003667_pt1 | contig 11266 bp, 11 predicted proteins | sample H1c2metaG_FD_144925 | JGI IMG/M metagenome (GOLD analysis project Ga0193753, IMG submission 144925) | Soil microbial communities from a riparian zone of the East river system, Colorado, United States - H1c2 | ecosystem: Environmental > Terrestrial > Soil > Riparian zone | place: USA: East... | reverse complement strand
CAATTTGATATCCCGAAACATTTTACCCCGGAAGATCTTACTGAACGGATCATCAACCTCTGCCGAAAGAACGGCCATGAAGGATCGGCACGCGTGAGGATCACTGTATCGAGGGGTGATGGCGGATTATATGACGCCGTAAATCACCAGCCGCATTACATGATCGAAACATGGGAATTGCCGCAAAACAATGATGAATGGAACAGCAATGGTTTGGTAATTGGTATTTATGATGGGGTTAAAAAAAGCAACGATATACTGGCCAACCTCAAGCACAATAATTTTCTGCCTTATGTGATGGCGGCACTGCATGCAAAAAAACAGCAATGGAATGATGCACTGATATTGAATTGTGAAGGAAGGATCTGCGACAGCAGTATCGCCAATATCTTTATGATCAAAGATGAAAAAATATATACACCTGCTTTGCCGGAGGCCTGCGTTGCGGGTGTGATGAGAAGGGCATTGATGCAGGCGTTGGTTGCCGCAGGATTTCACGTGAGTGAAAAACAAATTACTGTTGAAGAGTTATCACTTGCCGACGAGGTATTCTTAACTAACGCTATCTATAACCTGCGCTGGGTGCAACGTGTCGGGGACGTAGTTTATACAAATTCCCTCACGCGGAAGATTTATAATGATGTCGTTTTAAAAGAAAGTTGGTAGGTGGCAGTTGGTAGGTGGTAGGTGGTAGATGGTAGATGGAGCGTTCTATTTTGAGCTGTGTACCTGGTTGTAAACTTCTAACAATTTTTTTACTGCTGCTTTTCCTTCTTCACCAAGATCGAGTGAATAATCATTTACATAGAGTTCAATATGCTTGCGCATCACATCCTCACTCATTTCCTGCGAATGGCTGCGGATATAATCATTCAATTCCGGGTATTTTGAAAAAGCATACTCAATACTTTTTTTGATCAGGCCATCCACTTTTTCTTTTATTTCAACTCCCGGTTCTTTTTTAATGACGATGCCACCAAGCGGGATCGGATTCCCGGTTTGCTTTTCCCAATAGTCACCGAGGTCGGTTATTTTATGCAAACCTTTTTCCTGGTAAGTAAAACGATTCTCGTGGATGATCACGCCAAGCCCTTTGCCCGACAAAACAAAATCCTCGACCTGGTCATACCTTAAAAATATTTTTTTTGTTGCAGATGGATAGGCCAATGAAAAAAGCATGTGCGCTGTTGTATGTTCTCCGGGTATCGCTATCGTAGAGTTAATAGGCAACTGGCAATCGGCAATCGGCAAATGACCACCGACAACAGGTAACTGCCCATTGTCTATTGCCCATTGCCTATTGCTTATTAACAGAGGTCCAACACCTCTCCCCAAAGCACTTCCACTATTGAGTAAAACATATTGCTCAAGAACCAAAGGCAAAACACCATAACTAAGTTTGGTGATATCTAATCTGCCCTCTATCGCCCAACGGTTCAGCGTTTCCACGTCTTCGAGCACCGGATCAAATTTCAATTCTCCTGTATCTATTTTATTATTTACAAGAGCGTCGAAGATGAAAGTGTCGTTGGGACAAGGGGAGAAGCCGATGGAAAGGTTCAAGGGTTTAAAGGTTTAAAGGTTTAAAGGGTTTAAGGGTTTAAGGGTTTAAGGGTTATGTGAGCGAGTATCTTTTCTAGTTCTACATTGAGATTTTTGATCGCGTCTTCCAATTTCCATTTTGCTTTATTGCGTTCGCCGACACAATTGGAGATCGTTCTTATTTGTAAAAAGGGGATCTGCTCCTGCAGGCAAACATAATGCAATGCGGCGCCTTCCATCGATTCGATATGCGGATGAAATGCAGCTTCGAGCTGGCGCGTGAGCAACCGGTCATCACTCACTTTATTAACGGTTACTGCTTTTACTTTTTTAAGTGGAAGACCGTTCAGCCATTCATTTTTATTGATCAGCCATCCATCGGTGAACGGGAATTCGTTTTTATCTGCAAGCCCCGCATCAAACAAAGTGCAAAATTCTTCTTCCTTTTCTGTGCCAAGATCGCCGAAGGCGTCCTGTTGCACCAATACCGTTTCTCCCATCGCCGGATCCTTTGCGAAACTTCCGCCGATCCCTGCCTGTATCACCAGGTCGTAGTCTATCTGCTGCAACCTTTTTTGCAAGTGATACATGGTTGACGGAATGCCCACCCCTGTAACCAACACATCAATATTATTACCCTCCACCCGTTGCCGGATCTCCATTTCTGTAGCTGCTATCAGTAAAATCTGCATGCTGCAAATTTCGTGTTTAAGCAGCATATTTCGGGATTTAGGGGCTACCTTTGCCGAAATTTTCAACAGATCGTGGTTTACATCACCCGTATAGAGCATTTTAACGCCGCGCACAAGTTGTACAACCCGGATTGGACCCCGGAAAAGAATGACGAAGTATATGGCAAATGCGCCAACCAAAACTGGCATGGGCACAACTTTGAGTTGTATGTAACCCTGAAGGGAGTGCCCGACCCGGCAACAGGATTTGTTTTCGATGTAAAAAAACTCAGCATCATTGTTAAGGAACATGTCATCGAAAAACTGGATCATAAAAACCTGAATATCGATGTTGATTTTATGAAGGGAAAGATATGCTCCATCGAAAACCTGGTGATGGGCATCTGGGATCAACTCTCTCCCCATCTTCCCGCAGGTGTAGCTTTGCATAGCCTAAAGCTGTATGAGACGCCGAGGATATTTGTGGAGTACTTTGGAGGGAATTGATAATGGATAATTTTATAATGGATAATTGATAATGCCTTCGATCAGAAGAAGCGTTTGTTTTTCGAAATCTCTAACAAGTTGAGAAAATTATCATTAACAAATAATCAATTATCAATTATTTAATTATTAATTTCAATCAGAACAATTCCCTTCCAAAGCTGTTTATTCTACCATGAACAAAGTATCAGTTTACCGGAAAGAACATTTCAACGCGGCGCATCGCCTTTACAATCCTAAATGGGATGATGCCACCAACGATAAGGTATTTGGTAAATGCAATAACCCACATTACCATGGCCATAATTATGAGCTGGTGGTGAAACTTACGGGTGTTCCTGATCCGGATACGGGCTATGTCTACGATCTCAAAAAACTGAGCGACCTTTTGCAGGCGAATGTGATCGAACGATTCGATCATAGGAATTTAAATGAAGATGTTGCTGAGTTCAAAACGCTTAATCCCACTGCTGAAAATATCGCGGTCGTGATCTATAATATTTTAAGGCCGAAGATCGAAGCGGAATTTGATTTGAAAATCCGGCTGTACGAAACGGAGAGGAATTTTGTTGATTATCCGGCGTGAAACGGAATGCGTTTAAGGGTTTAAGGGTTTAAGGGTTTAATGGTTTAATGGTTGTGCGAATTCGAGCGAACCTTTAAACCCTTAAACGATTTAAACCTTTAAACGATTTAAACCTTTAAACGATTTAAACCCTTAAACGATTTAAACCTTTAAACGATTTAAACCTTTAAACCCTTAAACCCTTAAACCTTTAAACGATTCAAACCATGGCATACAAAAAAACAGATCATTTTGAAGAAGAGATAACCGCGAAGCTCATGGAAAATTACAAGAGCACGTTGGGTTTGCTGGGAGAAGATCCGGAAAGAGAAGGGTTATTGAAAACGCCTGAACGCCTGGCCAAAGCCATGCAATTCCTTACCCAGGGTTATCAGTTGGATGCCAATGCAGTGTTGAATTCTGCTAAGTTTCATGAAGACGTGAGCGAGATGATCATTGTTAAGGATATCGAATTATACAGCATGTGCGAGCACCATATGCTCCCTTTTTATGGAAAGGCACACGTGGCATACATACCCAATGGTTATATCACTGGCTTGAGTAAGATCGCGAGGGTAGTGGATATTTACAGTCGCCGCCTGCAGGTGCAAGAGCGGTTGACCACACAGATCCTTGCTTCTATTAAAGAAACGTTGAATCCATTGGGCGTTGCTGTTGTTATTGAGGCATCGCACTTATGCATGATGATGCGTGGCGTACAAAAACAAAATTCTGTTACCACCACTTCCGCCTTCTGGGGAGAGTTTGAAAAAAATGAGACCCGCAGCGAATTTGTAAAGCTGATCAGTGCGAGGCTGCATTGATCACAACCTATAAGGTCCGGAAGGCGTCCCTAAATTCAAAAGGATATTAACACAGAACCTCCTATGTTTGTAAAGTTAGAGCAAAAGGGTTCTTTGAAATTTTTAATATATACCAATAGATTTGATTATTAAAAGTGAAAAAGGAGTGAGAGTGAACTTGGAATCAAGCAGCTCTTAAGCATGCTGTCTATAAGAAATTACCTCACTCTTTTTTATCTCTTCGAGTTTGAACAGAACGTAAGGAATGCTGCAAAGCGGTATATCCAGAATATCCACCAGGAGACAAAACGAAGGGAGATTTTTCACTTTTTCATTTTTAAAACTAATTGGTATGAAAAAGTTTGTAAAACAGGTTGTGGGCATTGATGTAGCCCAAAAGGAACTAGTTGTATGTCTTGGAAAAATGGATGATGACCTAAGGCCAGAGTTGTGTGGCTCTAGGAGTTTTCCCAACACGGCCAAGGGCTTTAAGATCTTTGTTGAATGGGTGAAGAAGTTTACTGATGTTGCGTTGCCTGTAAGATTTGTAATGGAAGCAACTGGAGTTTATCATGAAGCACTTGCTTATTTTTTAGATGACCAACAACTGGAAGTAACGGTTGTATTACCTAATAAAATAAGTAACTATGCCCGGACACTGGACATTAAAACCGTGACCGATAAAACCGCATCTGAAGCGATTACCAGGTTTGGTCTTGAAAGAAATCTTGAGCAATGGCACAGGCCTAAAAAAGTATTTAAAACCCTACGCCAGCTTACACGGGAGCGGGACCAGGTAGTACAGCTCAGAAGTATCATCAAGAATCAAATACATGCCGAGCGGTCGGAAGCAGAACCCAATACGGGTAGTTTAGATAGAATGAAAAAGCAAATATTGTTTTTTGATAAACAAGAAAAGGAGATCATCAAAGAACTGTCTGATTTGGTAAAAGCAGATGCCAACATCAAAGGTTCAGTGGACCTGATCTGTAGTATATCGGGCATAGGAATGTTGACAACAGTAACTGTTTTAGCGGAAACGAATGGTTTTGAGCTGATTCGCAATAAAGGACAACTTACTAGCTATGCTGGGTATGATGTAAAAGAAAAGCAATCGGGAACCTCGGTAAAAGGGAAACCCCGGATATCGAAGAGGGGAAACAAATATTTACGAAAGGCGATGCATTTACCGGCGTTGGCTGCCATAAGGCATGATGAGAGATTTAAAGCTGTATTTGCAAGGCTCGTAAGTAAACACGGAATAAAGATGAAAGCTGCAGTAGCTGTGCAAAGAAAATTATTGGAAATGATCTATATAATTTTTAAAACTCAGAAACCTTATGACAAAAATTATTTGCAGAGGAATGAAGCAGAAATAACGAATGGGATGCTTATATAAAAAATTAGAGCGGCTAATAAAAACCGCCCTAAAGGGGCTGACTTAAAGTCGCCCTGGAAATATAAAAGTATAAAAAAATCAATAAAATCTAAAGGATATTAACACAGAACCTTATAGGTTGCAACCCTACTGCACTACTACCAAGTTCTTGGTATGGATTTTACCCAAACATGTTGTAATTTTCTGAAACAAAATTTTACCCTTTAAAATTGAGTTTTATGAAAAATATCAAACTGCTGTGGATCGCCTGTTTGACCCTCTGCTGTGGCTTCTCCAACCTGGTTAGCATTGCGCAGGATTTTGATGAACTGAACGACCAGGCGGATAAGGAATATAAAGCCGAAAACTACCAAAAAGCCATCGACCTGGTTACAAAGGCCATCAACCTGAAAGTGAACTCCCGGTCTTATTTTATCAGGGCCGATAGCCGTTACTCCCTCAAGGATTATGAAGCGGCTTTGACCGATTATAGTACCGCGATATACAGCTACTCAAATTATTATACCACCGATAAATATAAAGGAAGATTATATTACTGGAGGGCCCGCACCAGGCAAAAGCTGGAGAAATATGATGATGCCATCACCGATTTCAACTCCTGCTTCACTTACAATTACGAGGAGCCGGGATATGCATACTGGAACCGTGGAAATTGTTACTATGAAACAGCGAAATACAAAGAAGCCGATGATGATTATGCCAAGGCCATTGACAGGTTATCTGATTCCAAGGACCTGGCGAAATTGTATAAATACCGCGGCGATTGCAAATCAAGACTGAAGGATTATACGGAGGCCGATAAAATGTACACGCGTTCGATCAGTTATAACTCCGATTTTTATAGTGCTTATTGGTCGAGGGCATATTACCGCAACCTGAACGGCAAGAGTGAAGACGCCATTGCCGATTATCGAAAAGCGACTTCAATCATTGAAGCTTCCGGGGCAAACAAAAGTACTGATGACCTTGCCGCCATTTATCGCAACCTGGCCTTATTATATTATGATCTTGAAAAAAATGATGAAGCCCTGGAAGCTATTAATAATGCATTGCTGGCCGATCCCAATTATGTAAAGGGTTTTCAAACCCGTGCAGATATTTACCAACAAATGAAAAATTATGAGAAGGCAAAATCAGACTATACCAATGCAATAAGCCTGGTGACCGATGACCAGGTGATCAGCGATCTTTATTTTGACCGCTCTTATAAACTGGATTGGAAGACCCTGGATTATAAAGCTGCGCTGGACGACCTCAACAAAAGCATTAACCTGGATGCCAAAGATGGTATGAAGTTTTGGCACCGTGCCATTACTTATGATCACAAGAAAGATTATCCTCATGCGGTAGCAGATATCAACAGAGCGATACAGTTGTATGGGGATGATGCCACTTCGGGCCTGTACACATTAAGAGCCTCTTTGAAAGAAAAAACCGGCGATATCAAAGGAGCGGTAAGCGATTACCAGGCCGCATTGAAACTGGATAAAAACAGCGCTTCTATTTATTATAATCTCGGCCGCCTGTTCAAAACCAAGCTAATGAACAATGACCTTGCTCAAACCAACCTTGCAAAAGCTATCGATCTTACCAAGGATGACGCTACATCGGCCACAGGCGCTTATGCAAAAGTAGTGAATGGCCAGGGCAAGGAAGCGATCACGATGGTTTTAGAGAACGTTGATAAATATGAGAACGACAAATACGAATATAAATGGCAACTGCACAATGCTGCATGTGTTTATGCATTGTCGGGCAATAAGATCAAAGCATTGGAATACCTCGACAAATCACTTGCAGCTGGTTTCGATGATTACAATCATTTGGTCAACGACCGGGATCTTATTTCATTAACTGTTTTACCGCAATACAAGATGATACTGGTGAAGTATAAGGTGCCTGCGCCGAAATGGTAGTTTTTTTTAGTTGATAATTGATAATGGGATAATGGATAATTATCAATTATCAACTATTCCTTTATTTTCCCCCGATGCTATACATTTGGATAAACAAATGAACCATCATGAAAAAAGCCTACATCTTTCCCGGCCAGGGCTCGCAGTTCACCGGCATGGGAAAAACTTTATACGACAGCAATACGCTTGCAAAAGATATGTTTGAGGAAGCCAATGCCATCGCAGGTTTCCGTATATCCGATATCATGTTCAATGGCAGCGAAGCCGACCTGAAGCAAACCAATGTAACGCAACCCGCGGTTTTTTTACATTCTGTCATTGCTTTCAAAACCTTGCGGGAAACCAGGCCCGATATGGTTGCGGGTCATTCTCTTGGGGAGTTTTCTGCGCTGGTTGCCAATAATGTTTTGCAGTTTCCCGATGCGCTCAAATTGGTTTCAATAAGGGCGGGCGCCATGCAAAAGGCCTGTGAGATGAATCCATCAACAATGGCGGCGGTGCTCGGATTGCCGGATGAAACAGTGGAAGAAATTTGTAAAACGGTTTATGCCGAAACGCACGAAGTGGTGGTTGCTGCAAATTATAATTGTCCCGGCCAACTCGTTATCAGCGGTTCCATTAAAGGTATCGACATCGCCTGCGAAAGAATGAAAGCAGCAGGAGCGAAGCGGGCATTGGTATTACCCGTTGGCGGTGCCTTCCATTCACCGCTCATGTTGCCGGCTAAGGAAGAACTCGCCGCCGCGATCGAAGCAACAACATTTCACCAACCTTCCTGTGCTGTTTATCAAAACGTGGTGGCCAAAGCCGTCATCAATCCTGCGGAGATAAAAAAGAATTTGATCGAGCAATTGACGGGTGCAGTAAGATGGACTCAGAGCGTGGCGGCCATGATCGCAGATGGTGCGACGCATTTTACAGAAGCTGGTCCGGGTAAGGTGCTGCAGGGATTGGTGTTGAAGATCAATAAGGAGATGGTGGTGGAGGGGGTGGGTTGAGGATGGTTTTTGGAATGGGTAATTAGGGTGTCACTTATCAACAGACTTCAATAGAGGAGAAAAACACCGGTCTACACTGAGGAAAATCCCTTTCCCATTTAAGGTATTTCTATTTTTTTTGTGGGGTATTGAAAATGCAGGACAGCTATGAGTACCCTAACGCTAAAGCCATTTATTCACCGTGGAGCGGAGCAGATCGGAATATATTTTTCAGCTACTACCATTTTAAACGAATGCGCCAGGAGGATCAAGGGGATAAAGTGGAGTAAAACATATTGCTGTTGGTATGTATCGCTGAACGATGAAAACTGCAGAGCCGTTTTAAATTCATTCAGCGGGACAGGAGATGTAGACCTGAGTTTGCTTAAGGTATTTCTTGAAAAAAAGAAACAAGTTGAAGCGACTGTTGTAACTCAGCCTGTTACTTCAGCGCAACGAGCTATAAAGTCAATCGCTGCAACTTCGGCCTTTAAACTAAGCGATTTTAATATTAATGCACTGGCCAGGTTTGTGACGCATTTGAAATTGAAAGCTTATAGTTAGTCAACTATCAAGACCTATCGGAATGAATTTATGCAACTGCTTCAAAAACTGGACTCAATTGAAGTTGACAGACAAAGTGCGGATGATCTGAAGCGGTATATGCAATATGCGATGGAGAAAGAAGGTATCTCGGAAAATACGGCCCACAGCAGGTTAAATGCCCTCAAATTTTATTTTGAACAAGTATTGCGAAGGGACAAGTTTTTTTGGGAAATACCGCGACCGAAGAAACGGTTTTTGTTGCCTACGGTGTTTAGCCAGGATGAGGTAGCGGCGATCATAAACAATGTTCAAAACAGGAAGCATAAGACGATGCTAATGCTTGCATATAGTGCGGGTTTAAGAGTAAGTGAGGTAGTTTCTTTAAAAACTTATGATATTGATAGCAAACGGATGACGATATTCATCAGCCAGGCAAAGGGGAAAAAAGACAGGATAGTAGCGTTGAGCCCGGTATTGTTGGTGATGTTAAGAGAGTATGCGTTGGAATACAAGCCGGATAGTAAAGGGTTTTTATTTGAGGGGAGTGTTAAGGGATTGGCCTACAGTACCCGGAGTTTGCAGGAGGTAATACAGTGTGCGAAGAAGAAAGCGGGAATAATGAAGCCAGGCAGTATTCATTCTTTAAGGCATAGTTTTGCCACGCACCTGATTGAAAGGGGAACCGATGTAACGATGATCCAAAAATTGCTGGGGCATAATGATATTAAGACGACGCTTCGTTACCTGCACAGCAGTAATAAAGACCTATTAAGGATAATAAGTCCGCTTGACGATTTGAATTTGATCTAGTTGTATTTGCGCTACTGATAAGCAGTCGCGATATTTTTAATAAACTGTTGTGATTTAGAAGGTTGAGGGAATTGTTTTTTAATATAAAGGAGCGTACTTTAGCGTTAATACAATCGTTGGCTGTAATGCACCGTAACATGCTAAACTTCTTCAAAAAAATATTCAGTAAAAAATCGCAGGACAAAGATGTTTTGCTCAAGTTTGAACTTGACGACGGCAAAATATACGAGGAGAAAATTAAGTTAGACGAATTTGAAGAGCGAGTTTCTTATCTACAGAAACATTTTCATCAGCCCAAGGCACTGGCAGACATATCTTTTATTTACTGCTTAGTAGGTAACATTGTTGAAGAAAGATTTGACAAAAATTTGAATAAAGTAGTAGTGGGGACAAAACATTTTTCGCCCCGGACAAAAGTTTACTGTTATCCCCCAATGTGGGGAGACGGTTATGAAAATATAAAAGTTATCGGTAGACACCGAAACTCCTCAAAACTAATAACAATAGTTATTCCTTCCGAACGAGTTACAAGCTGGAGACTTAAAACAATTTACAACCCCTTTGTAATTAAAGAAATGACAAAAAACTTAGGTTGGACAGAGAAAGAAAGCGACAGAGAACGAATAAATGAAATGTTGCAATGGCTTACTAAAAGATAACCTCGCTCACAAAAAGCACTACAGCCAACATCAGGTTTGCTGCAAGGCTGGCTGGACATTGGAGCAATGGTCATTTTATCGCTGTTGTGCTTCATGTGGGCTGGACGTACATTGTTGGGCTTTTGTTTGTTAACCTCTACTTTTATATCTTTAATCAGCAGCGGTTCCGGGCTTGACGAACAATGAATTCCAGCCCTGCAGCAAGCCCTGCCCGTTGCCTGCAAGCGTAACGAGCACCTCAAATCGCGTATAGACTGACAATGAAAATTTCAAAATTCAATTTCAAAATATTCTTAATCACAACAATCATTTGTGGGATCTTAACTTTTATAACTTTCATTGCAGTATTGGGCATTGACGAAGGCACAATTGAAAAAACATTTTTTACTTTAACCCTTGAAAAATTATTTTATATTTTTCGTTTTCCAACACACACATTTTTCTTTGACAAAATGAAAGGAGACACATTTGTTTGGGGACTTTTTTTTAATTGCCTATTTTATGGACTTATCGTTGAAAGAATTTTCTCGACTTACAAGAGCAAAAAGACTGAACCATGAAATTATTTTTGCCCCATTAAATGCATTTCGTTTTGTATTTTGCAATTCCAACGAAAAGGTTGACGAAGTAAAATGGCAATATTAAGGCGACTTGAAATTTTACAACGGCAGAAGATCTATGTTCACTAATTTGACCAAGAAGTATAGATTGACAGGGCTTTCGTACAAACAAACTTGCGGACAAAGAAAAACGCCAGCAGGCAACATGGGTTCCTATGTAAAACGGTGTGAAAGGTTCAATATGTTTATAAACGGTACTACATAATTTTGAACGCTGTGGGTTGGAACGATTGTATTTGTTGTGGCCCGGACAT
>Ga0193753_10003666_pt1 | contig 11266 bp, 10 predicted proteins | sample H1c2metaG_FD_144925 | JGI IMG/M metagenome (GOLD analysis project Ga0193753, IMG submission 144925) | Soil microbial communities from a riparian zone of the East river system, Colorado, United States - H1c2 | ecosystem: Environmental > Terrestrial > Soil > Riparian zone | place: USA: East... | reverse complement strand
GCCATTCATTCCCCTGCCGGAAAACCAACGCCGACGGGTGCGCCGAACAATGGCATCGGCGTCGTTTGCGGCTGAATGTGCAACTCCCCCGCAAAAGGCGCGCGACGCGAACCTGCGCCACCGCGCGTTTTCCAGAACCACACAGCCGACATCGCGGCGTTGCGCGGTGCGAGCAGCGATTCGGGCTGGTTCTCGAGGTCGAGTCCCAGTGCCGCGCCCGCCGACGCATAGTTGGCTCGCCCGGTTATCCGGATGAGTCCGCGGCCGCGAAAACGGTAACCGTCGCACGACTCCGGTGGTCCGTTGCCCCAACGGTCCGCGTACACCAGGTTCGCGAGCTTTTCGGGGTTTCGTTCGTAGGGTTGCGCCAGCGCCGCGGTCGGGAAGCGCCTGGGCCACAGGCGCATCAACACCGTGACCGGATACCTCAGGTCCTCCTCGAGATTGCGGCAATCATTCGACTCTTGCGCAATCTGGGCGAGAAACGCCGCGATGCGCGCCGACGAGTCGATCTCGAAATGCTCCATGGCCTCGTTGAACACCGACAGCCAGACGCGCGCAGCCCGCAGTGTGGGCATGGCAGTGGCAAGTTGCTTGGCTAGCAGTTCCATGCGCCCTCCTATTCGGCGATTTGATCGAGCGCCGTACCGCCGTCGAACGTCATCTCGCGCGTGGCGGGTTGGACCATGAAGAACGTTGCATCGTCACGGAACAGTGCGGTGTTCTCCAAAGGGTCCAGCCACAGTTCGAAATTGCGGTGCCGGATATAGCGATCCGGAAAATTGAACGACCGGAACGACATCGAATCGGCTCCCGAACGATTCGTCCTGTGCAGCCCCCAGACGATGCAGAACGTCGCATCCTCACGGAACTTCTGCTCATCGAGGCGCTTGGCCAGCACGATTCTCCAGAACGCGTGCTTGAAATAGTGGTCGGGTACGTTGGTCGACTCGAAGGAAACGCAATTCCCGTCGGCGAGACCGGGCACGATCCGGAACTTCGCATCCCGTACGTCGAGTTCGGTCTTCGTGCGGCCGATCCGGCCGAGAAACCCGGCATGACGCACGAAGTGGTCCTGGGGACGGTAGGACTGAAGCGAGCGGTACTTCGGCTCCTGCACGAAGCCGACGCCCGGCAGTATCAACAGCGCAAAACAGGCGACCCAGACGGCGGCTCGCCGGATGGAGTATGTGATCGACTTGAAATTGGTCGACATGCGGATGCTCCGATGTTGGTCGCGGCGCTCCGGCCGCGGGCCAAACATCGGGCATCCACACCCCGCAAGACATGGACGGTGCGTCAACAAGACCTGAATCGGTCTGAATCAGAAGAGATTCATGCGCCAGTGATAGACGCCGCGGGGTCAGACCATGAACATGCCCCTCCAATCACAAGGAGACCCCTATGGCGAGTTCATATAAGTACTCGAAGAGCGTCCAGGCGAAATTGAAAAGGCTGGAGAAGCTCGCGCGCGAGACAGCGAAGCTAAGCGTCGAAGTCTTCGAAGAAATCATCCTCGCGCATTCAGTCCCGAAGCCGCCGAAGCCGAAGAAGCGCTCGGCGCTGGAGGTGGAGGTGGACTCGATCCCGGTGCCGCCGAAGCCGAAGCTGGAGGCGCTGGCCGATCTCGCCTATGGGGCTGGGACTATCGAGGACGCTGCCGGGGTTCTCGGGAACTAGACGGCATTGATCTTCAGGAAGCGCGCACGCATTTCCGCGTTGCGCGCTTCCACCTCTTTCATCAATGACTTGAAGTCTTCGCGCTCCCACAGCGCCGAAAGATAGGGGTCGGTTTGCGCCCGCCACGCGTTGCGCCAGCCGCGCGCCACGGCACGCTGCAACGCCCGCATTGCAGCATCAGGCTGGCCACGCAAAGCGAGGGACTGGGCGCGAATCAAGTCGAGCCCGTGGTTGGCCCAGCCGTGTTTCTCCAGGCGCGCGAGAAACGCGTCGAGCACGTCGAGCAGGCGCAAGCCTTCCGCCCGGTCGCCAGTGTCGAGCAATACCGCCGCGCAGATCAACGCGGAGGAGTGCGCCACGCGCACCTGCATGGGATCGTACAGATCGATCTCCTGGTAGCCCGGCGCCGCACGCAGCTTGTCGAGAGCCTGGCGCGCGTTCTTCAGATCTCCCGCGACGTGATAAACCCGCATCGCATCCACGCCCACCGAAGGACTCGACAGCGCCGCGGTACCCGAATCGTCCAGGTAGGCGCGCAGTCCTGCCGGTCCATGTTCGGCGAGTTCCACGTTGGCGCGCATGAGCTGCATTCGTGCTTCGTCGGTCGAGACTATGTGCCGCAGCGCTTCGCGCGCCTGCGCCACCAGTCGCAACGTGAGCAGGGTGTCGGTGCGGTCGAACGCCGGGGCAGCCTGGCCAGGCTCGAGCCTTGCCGCTTCGGTGCTCCAGCGCAGCGCTTCCAGCAGATCGCCGCGTCCCAGCTCTAACCAGCTGGTGACGTAGGCACCCCAGTAGTTGTCGCGGCTGAGCGTTCGTGTACGCGCGCAGGCCCGCGCCGCCTCGTCGTTCTGCCCGAGATCCTGCAGCATCAGGCAGCGATTCATCGGATACACGAAGTACATCGGATCGAGCTCCGCGGCGCGCGTAAACCGTCCCAGCGCATCCCGCGGGCGGCCTAACGACTCATACAGGTTTCCCAGCCGGCCATTGGCCACCGCATCGCCCGGATTGCGCGCGATCGCATCCAGCAGAAGGCGCTCGGCTTCGTCATAGGCTTTGCGCTCGATGGCAAACCAGCCTTTGACGGCTACCAGCTGCGGCATGTCGGCGTTCATTTTCTCGGCGGTCGCCAACAGCTGCGCGACTTCCTCGGAAACATCGGCGATCTTCAACTCGCGACTGCTGATGGTGCTGAGCTTGACCTCGGCGAGCCCGACGTACGACAGTGCAAACCGCGGATCACGTTCGATCGCGAGCCGATAGAGTTCCTCCGCCTGGGCGTCACCATCGGCGGTGCCTTCGTGCCCGTAGGCGCGTGCGCGCACGAAATATCCAAACGCCTCGCGACTGTCGGGACCGCGCGCTTGCCATTGGCGCACCAGTTCCGGCGACAACCACGTGCGCAACACCTGCGCGACGGATTGCGAGAGTGCCTGCTCGATGTCGGCGGTACCTTCAGCCGGGAAATCGAACGTCTGCGAATGGAGGTGATAGCCATCCACGGCGTTGACGAGCTGCACCGAAACGCGCAGATCGTCCTGATCGCGGCGGACGGAACCCTCCACGACATACATGGCTCCGAGCGCCTTGCCGATCTCGCGCACGTCTGCGTTCTTTCCCTGGTAGTTCACCGCCGAGGTGCGGGAGACGACGCGCACATTCGACACCTGCGCCAGGCGATTGCCGATTTCGTCCGGAATCCCCAGACACAGCACGGCATCCTTCTGCTCGCTGCTCATGTCGATGAACGGCAGCACGACGATCGACGGTGTTTCGACGCGTGCCTCCCGCCAGTAGAAAAAGCCGGCCACGATGACGGCGAACATCAGCGCCACGGGCCACAGGAGATATCGACGTTTGAACTTCGGCGGAGGGGGAGGTGGTGATTCCGGCGCCGGCGCCGGTGCCGCTGGCGGCGCGACCACCACCGGCGCGGTCTCGATTTTCGCGATGAAGCGATAACCTCTTCGCGGGATGGTTTCGATGAAGCTCGGATGCTCCGAATCGTCGTTGAGTGCGATGCGGAGTTTACGCACCGCGGTATTGAGGCTGGTGTCGAATTCGACGATGCCCTTCGGCCAGAGCCGCGCGATCAATTGCTCACGCGTCACCAGGTTGCCGGCATTTTCGAGCAGCGCGAGAAGCACTTGCAGCGGCTGGATCTGCAGACGAGTGGTGACCCCGCCCTTCGACAATTCGCCCGATTGCGTGTCCAGCGTCCACGAATCGAATCGGATCTTGTTTGGGGGCTGCGCTTCCATGAGTGCCAGTGTCGCCGGGGCGTCGCTCAAAAGCATCTACACCGAATGGCCCATCGCCGCCACACCGATGGGCCAATAGAAAGGGGACGCACCTGCGTCCCCTTTAGCTAGCTGACCCCGTGTCCTATTTCAGTGCTTCGACGAGGCCGGGCACGTACTGCGCGCCCTCGAGCACCTTCAGCGTGGCGCCCTTGAAGTCGTTGCCGACCGGCTCGTAACGCCCACCGAGGCACTGCGCCAGGAACCCTTCGGCCACGGCGTAGAACGACGTGCGATTCATCGGCCGCGCGAAGCCATGGCCCTCATCCGGATACAGCACGTAGGTCACGGGCAGATTCTTGTCTTTCATGGCCTTCACGATCTGGTCGGCCTCGGCCTGCTTGACGCGCGGGTCATTGGCGCCCTGCCCGATGAGCAATGGCTTCTTGATCGCGTCCACGCGCGACAGCGGCGAGCGGTCATTGAGCAGCTTCTTGCCGTCTTCCGTACGCGGGTCGCCGACGCGTGTCGCGAACTCTTCGTAGAAAGCCTTCCAGTACGGCGGAATGGAGCCTAACAAGGTGTTGAGGTTGCTGGGCCCGACGATGTCGACGCCGCACGCAAAGGTATCCGGCGTGAACGTGACGCCGACCAGCGTGGCGTAGCCGCCATACGAGCCACCGTAGATGGCGACCTTGTCCCTGGTGGTGATCTTCTGCCTGACGGCCCAGTCGACGGCGTCCAGCAGATCGTCGTGCATCTTGCCGGCCCATTCCTTGTTGGACGCGTTGATGAAGCCCTTGCCGAAGCCGGTGGAACCCCGGTAGTTCACCGCGAGCACGGCATAGCCGCGATTGGCCAGCCACTGGTGCTCGTTGTCGAAGCCGTAGGTGTCACGCGCCCAGGGACCGCCGTGAACGTTGAGCACCATCGGCACAGGCGAGTCCGGGATGCCATCGCCATTCGCATCCGAACCGGGCGGCAGCGATAGATAGGAGATGAGCGTGAGACCGTCGCGCGCCTTGAGCTCGAGCGCCTGCATGGGCACCAGCGGCGCCTTGCTCAGCGCCGGGCGCTGATCGAACAGCTTGGTGACCTTGCCGGCCTTGCGGTCGTAGATGTAAGTGGAAGCAGGCGCGAGCGCGTCATCCGTCGTCACCGACCAGAACATGTCGTCCAGCGTACGGTTGCCGATCGCGAATCCGTCGCCCAACTCCTTGGCAAGGAGGTCCACGTCCTTCTTGATCGCCGGATCGAGAGCGGTGATCTCGGGCTTCAGGTAGTTGACGACGTAGGCCTGCGGTTTGAACGTCTTGGGCTCGAGCCACACGTCTTCGAGGTCCGCCTGCTTGCTCTCGGCGATCAACGTGGTCTTGCCGGTGGCTAGATCCACGCGTTCGAGCGCGGCCTTGTCGCGACCGACCGAGGATTGCAGCAGCGCCGTCTTGCCCGAGAATTCGATGCCGATGAGGCCGCTGGTCAGCGAATCCTCCTGGCCGATGCGCAGCATGCTGACCCACTTGTCGCCCACGCGGCGCAGTAGTTCGGTGCCGTCGGCATCGTTCTTCGACGCGATGCGCGGCTTGAGATCGAAGTCGAGGGTATAGGCGCTGAACTCCTGCGTGTTCTGCAGGACCAGCACGCGCTTGCCGGTGTTGAGGTCCACTTCGTACAGGTCGTGCCATTCGGGCACGCGATCGTTGATGCCCACGGCAATGACGCCGGGCTTCTTCCACGACAGGCCCATGATTTCGGCGCGCACAGCTTTGTAAGGAGTGAGGTCCTTCTGGGTCCCTGCCACGACGTCGACGGCATAGAGATGGAAATTCTCGTCACCGCCCTCGTCCTGGATGTACAACACATGCTTGTTGTCGAAAGCCCAGAAGTGCTGGCGGATGCCGCGCTTCTGATCGTTGGTGATGGGCCTGGCGGCGTCGAGCTTGCCGCGCTCGGCCACCCAGATGTTGAGCACGCCATCGCGAGGCGCGATGAATGAAACGTATTTGCCGTCGGGCGAGAGACGTCCCTGGGTCTTTTCGGGATTGCCGAACAACGCGGTACGCGGGATGACCGAAGTGCCGGCCACGGATTCAGCAGCCGTGCGCGGCGCCTGCGCGGCAGAGATGGCGGGAAGAATGAGCGTGGCCGCGAGGGCGGCGAGAATTGTTTTCATTGCTTTGGCTCCAGGGCCGCAGTACGGAGAGGCGCGCATTATATAGATGTGTCGGCATTCGACGCGGCCGATGCGCCGTGCGGACGGGATCACCCGATCGCGCGATCGTCGCGAGAATTCGGGCTCACGCGTGGGCACGGCGCATCGCCCAGGGCGTCGCGAGCCCGCGTCCGAAGCCGTGGCGGAAGTAGTCTATTCGGCGCCTGCGCTCGAAACGCTGGCCCGCGCGCTCGAATTCCTGTACGCCGAGAATCCGCCCGCGGCAGTGGCCGCACTGGATGCAGTTGAGTCAGCGGTCGTGAACCTCGCGGCACACCCGCTTCTGGGAGCGCGCGTCGAGGCCGATCTGCGCGAGCTCGTCATCTCTTTCGGCGAAACCGGCTATATCGCGCTCTATCGATTCGTCGTGCAGCAGGACGAAGTGCGTGTGCTGGCGCTACGGCATCAACGCGAGATTGGCTATCTACCGTAGGCAGGGGCTCAGCCGTTACCTGGACCTGAGCTTTTCGTCCGCGAGGCCCACGAGTATCGCCTCGCCGCTGTCACGATCGACGCGGAACTCACCATATCGGGCGCCCTGGTATCGCTCCGCCGTGCCTTCTTCGAAAAAGTATGCGTTGGTGCCGAGCCAGACCTGTCCATTGCGCACGCGATAGCGAATGCGCAAACGAGCGGTGTCGGGACTGGCGTTGATCGTCGCGATCCCGCGTTCGTCGACGAACAGCGGTGCGCTGCCTTCCGCTTCCACCGAGATGTTGTTGGCAATCTCGAATCGCAGCGCCATGTAATCGCCCTGCATGAGCGAGCGCGGATCCACGGGCGCCAGCGCGAGGAAGATGCGCTCGCCCTGCGTCTTGATGCGTTCCTTGGCGACGATGGACGCGTTGACCGCGCCAAGCACCAGCACGACGGCGACGGCCAGCAGCACGCGCAGTTGCGTGGTGCTCATGCCACTTCTCCCGCGCCGGGCTGGCGATTGCGCAAGGCGACGCCGCCCAGCAGCAGCGCAGCTCCAACAGCCAGCATGATCACGGACTTCCACATCAGCGTGGTGCCATACAGATAGTAGAAGCGCGACAGATGCACCAGCGCGGCAAACACCGCGAACCCCAGCAAGCCGTTGCTGCGCACGCGGAACGCGCCGTACGCGGCGAACAGCGTGAGTCCGATCGACAACAGCGGGAAGATGGCCAGCCAGTCGACGCCTCTCCCCCAGCTCTCGGCGCCCCAGATCACCACGGTGAAGGGCTCGGCCGCGATCGCCCCGATGCACAGGCCTAACAACAAGCCGGTGAGCAGCGGGCGGGCGATGCGCCGCAGGCCGCCCGCCATCCATTGCGGCTCGCGCAGGATGAGCCACGCAGCCAGCGCCAGCAGCGGCAGCCACGTGAGCAGCCAGGCAACCGGCAGGGTCCACGCGCCGGGCGGAACGACATCGCGTGCGTATTGCTCGTCGAAGAAGATGCGTTCGACACTCCCCGGCCGTACCAGGAAGCGGACTGTGTACACCCAGGCGATCGTGGCGAACAGCGCCGCCAGCGTACGCGCGATCTTGTTAGGCATGATGAGCAGCACGAATATCTGCACCACCAGCGCCGTCGCCGAGACGCTGAGCCCGGTGTAGTGGTCCTTGAGCACCGACCCCGCCATCGCGATCTGCCCGGCGATGGAGATCGCGAGCGCCAGCTGGTCGAGGAACGCCCCGTGGCGATCCGCGTGATACATGAACCAGGCCGCCACCAGCAGCACCGCGCCGAGGGCGAAGATCATCGGTCCCGATTCGGGTTTGAACACGAGCCCGACGAAGACCAGCAGGAAGATTCCCGCCAGCCAGCCGGCGACTCCCTGAAGAAGGGACACGAACCACGGCCGATCCGAGGTGTCCACGGGCGGCTCAGGTGCATCCGCCGGGATGACTCCCTGCGCACGCAGGATTGCCGTGAAGCCGGCGGCGGATTCACTCATGCCGCACCCTGCGCGCGCCAGCGGCGGTTGAGCACGGTGAGCACCCGCCCGGCCGCGGTCGAGGTTCCGATGAGCCACAGCGCGAGCATCAGCAACATGCCTTCGTCTTGAAAGCCGTTCGATTGCGCGAGCCAGGTCAGGGTCAGGATGATGAACGTGCCCATGACGACGGCGAGTGGATAGACGTCGTCGTGTCGGCGCAGGGCGTACACCGCGGTGACCACCATGGCGAGCATGAGCGTCAGCGTGGTGACCGGGTCGGCGCGCGGGGCGTCGTGCATGTAGCCCATGTTGGTGATCGCCATCAGGCCCGCCCACGTGCCGAAGCCGAAGGCGCATGACACGAGGAGACGTCGCACCCAGTCCGGGACCGCATCCACGCGCCAGAATTCAAACGTGAACCACAAGGCGAGATTGAGCCAGGCCGCACCCATGACCAGGTGCGCCGGTTGGAAATGCGCACCGCCGAAGACCGTCCACAACAATCCGCCGGCCGGATGCCAGCCACAGAAGAGCAGCAGCGAGGTGTTGAGCACCAGCACCCAGGCGGCCGATGCCACACCCCACTGCGCCGCGATGGCCAGCGGCAGGCCTAACAAAGCCCAGGTGAGGAACAGCTCGTAGATGTCGGCGCCGGTCTGATAGGTCTGTCCGAAGAGCGCCAGCAACGCGCCCGTGGCGATGAAGGCCAGGAAGATCGCGGCCCGGCCGGCGAAATGCGGCGGCGGCTTCACGAAGGCGAGTACCGCACACGCGACCAGCACCAGTTCGATGAGCGCGAAACGGCCGAAGACCGCGATCCTGCTCCAGTTCGCGGCCACGAAGAACACCAGGCCCGCGGCGAGTGAAAGCACGCCCGCGATGCGCAGACAGTGGCCGAGGAATCGAAGCCCTTCGGAACGCGAGGGTCGTGCACCGGCCAGATCCAGCAGAGTTTCGACTTTAGTAGCGTCCAGCGAATGGAACTCCGCCAGGCCATCGAGCTCGCTGCGTTTCAACTTGGGCTGCATCGGTGCGCAAGTATAGCCGCGCCTCACAAGCTTCTCGTGCGTACGCGCAAGGCGGCCGCCCGGTATCGCCTTTCACGACCGCGGGAACCATCTTATGTGGCATGCTTGCGCTCCCGCGGCGCTGGCGCCCGCGGCCTGTCTACACAAGGAATGCGTACGAATGAAATTCGCGTCGCTGCGGCTCGCCGCACACACACTCCTCGCGACCCTCCTCCTTTCAAGCACATCCAACATCGTCATGGCCAAATCCACGCTGCTCTACATCGCTACCCAGAATCCGGACGGCATGGGCATCACCCTCGCGGAGTTCGATTCGGCCACCGGTGCGCTCTCGGCGCCGAAGATGGCGATCGAGACGCGCGACCCCGCGCATTTCACGCTGTCGAAGGACGGCAAGCACCTGTACATGTGCAATACGGGCACGCCCGGCGGCGTCAGCGCTTTCACGGTCGACCGGAAAAGCGGCGCGCTCCACCTGTTGAACTACAAGGAATCCAAGGGACGCGGCCCTAGCTACGTGAGCGTGGATGGCAGCGGCAAGTACGTGCTCGATGCCAACTACGGTGGTGGCTTCGTCGAAGTGTATTCGCTGGCGAAGGACGGATCGCTGGACCAGCAGACCGCATTCGTGCAGCACATCGGCTCGAGCGTGAACGTGCGGCAATCGAAACCATACGCGCACTGGTTCCGCACAGACCCGTCCAACAAGTTTGGCCTGGTCGCCGACCTCGGCATGGACCAGGTGGTCATCTACAAGTTCGACGCCAGCACCGGCAAGCTCACGCCGAACGACCCGCCGTTCACCAAGGTGGCGGGCGGCATGGGGCCGCGGCACCTCGCGTTCCACCCCAATGGCAGGTGGGTGTATGGCATCGCGGAGATCGCCAACGAAGTCATGGCATTCAACTGGGACGGGAGCAAAGGCACGCTCACGCAGTTCCAGTCGGTGAAGACGCTGGCGGACGAGTTCAAGGATCCGAGCACCGCCGCGGAAATTGCCGTGCGCGCGGATGGCAAGTTCCTGTACGCGTCGAACCGCGGCGAGGACAGCATCGTGGTGTATGCCATCGACGCCGCCAGCGGCGAGCTCACGCTCAAGCAGCGCACGCCGTCGCTCGGCAAGGTGCCTCGCTATTTCACGTTTGATCCCACTAACCAGTGGTTCATCGTCAGCAACCAGGAAGGCGGCAACGTGGTCGTGTTCAGCGTGGATGCGAAGACGGGAGAGCTCGCGCCGAAAGGCGAGCCGGTGGCGTTGCCGAAGCCCATGGCCATCGAGTTCCTGAAGTAATGGGGTCAGGCACCGATTTCTAGGAAACGGTGCCAGGCACCATTTACTAGGAAACGGTGCCTGGCACCATTTAGGGCTTCAGCCACCGTACGAACCAGGCAATGCCTGCATCGATGCTCTGCGGGTTCACGCGATGCGGCGTGTTCTCCTGGATGATGAGCTGGAGCCCGTCACCAGCATTCGCCGCGTCGTAGATAGGCTTCGCGGCTGCAACTGACAGGCGCACGCCGGCAACCGGCGTGTTGGCATCAGAATCGCCATTGATCACGAGCAGCGGCCGCGGCGCGATCGCCGCGAGCATCGCGGGCCCGTCAAACGGGCCATCGATACCCGGCACCACGCGCGCGTAGAACTCGCGCACGAAATCGACACTGCGCGCGGGCTTGCCGGCGGCCTTCGCGGCCGCATCGAAGCCATCCTGGATAGTCGCGATGCGCGCGGGCCACTGGCCGTTGTCGAGCGCCCACCTGAAACTCTGCACGCCGATGTACGGCACCGCCGCGGCGACTCGCGGATCCGCGGCAGCGGTGAGATACGTTTCGATGCCGCCCTTGGAAATTCCCGTGAGCCCGATGCGCGCGGCATCCACGTCCTTGCGCGTCACCAGATAGTCGATGAGCCGCATGACGTCCCACGCGGTGTCGTAGTAGAACGGGTGGCCTTCGCCGGACTTGAAGGCGCGCGCGATGGCCTCGTTGTATTCGGCGGCGCCCGTGCCCGCCTTCGTGCGCTCACCGTGGAAGCGGCCGTCGATGGCCACGCCGATGAAACCGGCGCGGGCCACCTTGAGCGCAATGTTCGCGATCTCGCCGCCGTCCTTGTTGCCACCCGTACCGTGCAGCACGATGACCACTGGCCGGCGGCCTTTGAACTTCGCCGGATCCGGCAGCAGTAGATAGCCAGGCAC
>Ga0193753_10003665_pt1 | contig 11269 bp, 7 predicted proteins | sample H1c2metaG_FD_144925 | JGI IMG/M metagenome (GOLD analysis project Ga0193753, IMG submission 144925) | Soil microbial communities from a riparian zone of the East river system, Colorado, United States - H1c2 | ecosystem: Environmental > Terrestrial > Soil > Riparian zone | place: USA: East River... | reverse complement strand
TGCGCAAGTCGCTGGGCGCGCGGCGCGTGGACGTCACCCAGCAGTTCCTCATCGAGGCCGTGCTGCTCACCGGCATCGGCGGGCTGTCGGGCCTGCTGTTCGGCGAGCTCCTCATGCAGGGCCTCGGCGCGCTCGTGCCCTCGCTGCCGGTGTCGACGCCGATGTGGGGCCGCGTGTTCGCCTTCGTCGGCTCGGTCTCCGTCGGCGTGGTCTTCGGCATGTGGCCCGCGCTGAAGGCCGCGCGCCTCGATCCCATCGAGGCGCTGCGCCACGAATAGTGCCCCGCCCCGCGACGGTCGTCGTGGGGCGGGGGGCCGCGCGGGATTCCCGACCTTGCGGTAAGCTCCCGCGACCCGGCGCCCGAACCGCCGGCAGCGGCCCGCCGCCACGGCGGGCTGCACGGCTCCGGCCCCAGTTCCCCGGGAGACACCATGCGCGCACTCCGGTCCTCGCGCCCCTTCACCGTCCTCACCCGCACGCTGCTCGCCGCGACGAGCCTCGCCGTCGCGAGCCCCGCGCTCCTGGCGGGCACCTGGACGAAGCTGATCCACGTCGCGCCGCAGCCCGTGAACCTCATGCTGCTCATGCCGGACGGCACGGTGATGTGCGCGCGCAACAACGGCAGCACGATCAGCAACGGCTGGATGCGCCTCACCCCCGACGGCAACGGCAGCTACCTCAACGGCACCTGGACCACGCTGGCCAGCAGCCACGACACGCGCCTGTACTTCCCTTCGCAGGTGCTGCGCGACGGCCGCGTGTTCATCGCGGGCGGCGAGTACGGCACGGGCGGCGGCAAGGCCGAGGTCTACGACCCGGCCACCAACGTGTGGACCCAGATGAACCCGCCCTCCGCGCTGTGGAGCACGACGGGTGACAACTTCTACGACTGCAACAGCGAGATGACCCCCGACGGCCAGGTGCTGCTCATGCCGGTGTTCCCGCACCAGTCCGGCGTCGCGCTGCGCTTCAATCCCGCGACCAACACGTGGTCCAAGGGCGGCAAGCTCGCCTTCGGCACGTTCCAGGACGAGGCGAGCTGGGTGAAGCTCCGGGACGACAGCATCCTCACGGTGGACCCGTTCGGCACGCACAGCGAGCGCTACATCCCCGCGACCAACTCGTGGATCAACGACTCCACCGTGCCCACGTCGCTCTACGACCCGTTCGGCTCCGAGCTGGGCGGCGCGCTCATCTTCCCCGACGGCCGCGCGTTCTTCCTGGGCGCCATCGGGCACACCGCGATCTACACGCCCACCGGCACCACGGATCCGGGCACGTGGGTCGCCGGCGCCGACATTCCGTCGGGCAAGGGCACGCCGGACGCGCCCGCGGCCTCGCTGGTCACCGGCGCCATCCTCTGCGCCGTGAGCCCGAAGCCCACCTCCGGCAACCACTTCCCGCCGCCCACGACCTTCTACGAGTACGACTGGGTGACCAACACCTTCCTCCCCGAGCCCGCGCCCGTGGGCAGCTCCGACAACGTGTCCTCGTACACCGCCGCGATGCTCGACCTGCCCGACGGCACGGTGCTGTACTCGCACTTCGGCAGCGACCTCTACGTGTACACGCCGGACGGCGCGCCGCTCGAGGCCGGCAAGCCCGCGATCACGGGCATCACGCCCAACCCGGACGGCAGCTACCACCTCGTGGGCACGGGGCTGAACGGCATCTCGGCCGGCGCCACCTACGGCGACGACCTGCAGATGAACAGCAACTACCCGCTCGTGCGGCTGCGCAACGGGTCGGCCGTCTTCTACGCGCGCACCTTCCTCTGGAGCAGCATCGGCGTGCAGACCGGCGCGACGCCTGTGAGCACGGACTTCGCGCTGCCCGCCGGCCTGCCGGCCGGGTCGTACACCCTGGAGGTCGTGGCCAACGGCATCGCCTCGGACGGTGTTCCGTGGATCAGCGAAGGCGTGGGCGCGTGGGCCTCGGCGGGCGCGGGCCTCGCGGGCCTCACGGGCGTGCCCGCGCTGAGCGGCACGGGCACCCAGGAGGCCGGCTCGGCTGCCCAGCTGCTGCTCGCCAACGCGCGGCCCTCGTCGGCGGCGACGCTGTTCCTCTCCTTCGCCACCTTCCCGACCGCGTTCAAGGGCGGCGTCCTCTACACCATCCCGCTGCACTCGGCCCTGGGCCTCGCGACCAGCGCGGCCGGCGGGCTCGCGCTGCCCTTCACCTGGCCGGCCGGCGTGCCGTCGCTCTTCAGCGTCTACTACCAGTACGCCGTGCAGGATGCCGGCGCGCCCTTCGGCGTCGCGCTGAGCAACGGGCTGAGGTCCACGACGTTCTGAGGGGCCGCGACCGCGAGGGGGCTTCGGCGGCCGCGACCTGCCGTGCTAGGTTCGCGGGATGCCCTCTGCGCCAGCGAGCAACGAGTCCACCGAGTCCACGCTCCCGCACCTCTCCGGCTGGTCCTTCACCCTCGCGCTCGCGATCGTGCTGGGCATCTTCTTCGGGCTGCACCCCGTCTGGAAGACCACGGACGCCTCGGCGGTGGACGCCACGATCGTGTGGAGCTACGCGCCGATCCCGCTGCTCGTCGCCGTGCTGCTCGCGCTCGAGCGCAAGCTGCGGTGGTCGTCGTTCCTCATCGAGACGATCAAGCTCACCTTCGTGAAGTTCGCGATCACGTGGCTGGTCGCGAACGTGCTCTGGTCGCTCACCACGCCGCCCGTCGGGCACGAGCGCTCCTTCGAGAGCACGTCGCCCGCGGAGCAGCCCGGGCGCTTCGACGTGCACGAGCCGCCGGTCGCCACGACGATCGATCCGGCACGCACCGGCAGCCTCGCCGGCATCGTGACCGACGCCGCGGGCGCTCCGGTGGCGGGCGCGTTCGTCGCCGTGACCGGCGGCCTGCAGGACATCGTCTTCGCGCCGCCGCCCGACGGCCTCCTGCTCGTGCACGACGGCAGCGGGCTGCAGCCGGACCGCGCGGTCCTGCTCGTGCACGAGAAGCTCGTGGTGCGCAGCGGCACCGACGCGCTGCACACCGTGTGCGCCTTCGACGAGGGCGGCAAGCAGCTCTTCAACCTGCCGATCGTTCCCGGGGCGGAGAGCCAGCGCATGTTCAAGCAGCCGGCGGGTCTCGTCACGCTGCGCTGCACCGTGCACGGCCACAGCGACCGCGAGGCGGTGCTCGACGTCGTCGCCAATCCCTTCGCGGCCTGGACCGGCCCTGACGGCCGCTTCGCCTTCGAGGGCGTGCCCGCCGGCGACCTGGAGATCGCGGCGACGGGGCCCGGCCAGGCGGCCGCGGCCGTCGCGCCGGCCACTCAGCGGCCGGCGCACCCGGCGACCGCGGCCCGGCCGGCCGCCCGCCGGCAGATCGCGCTCGCGCCCGGCGGCGCCGTGGACGATCTGCGCCTCACGCTGCCCTGACGCTCAGCGCATGTGCTCCCGGAAGATGTTGTTCTCCACCTGCTGCTTCTGCTGCGGGAGCAGCGAGGCCTCGACCGCCGCCATGTCCACGCCGGCCGCCGCGAAGGCGCGCTGGTAGGGCGGCTCGGTCTTCCACTGGATGACGTAGCGGGTCTTCACGAAGGGGTTGTTGGCGATCGCCCGCTCGATGAGCTGCCTGGCCTTGGTCTGGTGACCGGCCAGCGCCTCGAGACAGCCCAGCGCACCCATGACCTCGTAGTCCTTCGGGTCCGTCGCGAGCACCTCCATGGAGCCCGCGTAGGCCTTCTCCCACGCGGTGTGGACGGTTCCCGCCTGCAGCGCGAGCCGGGTCAGGTTCAGGCAGTCGGCCTTGCGCAGCAGCGCCGTCTCCTGCTCCGTGATGCCGAGCAGCTGGCGGCCCGCCTCCGGCGGCACGTCGCGGCCGCGGTCGAAGGGCACGTGCACGCTGGACTGCAGCACGGCGAGGATCGCGCCCGCGATGACCTCGTGGCCCATCAGGTTCGGGTGCACGTTGTCGCTGATCAGCTCGCCGCCGGCCAGGCCGAGCGCCGTGGCACGCTCGTTGAAAAGCGTCTCGAGATCGACGAGCGGCGTGCGGGTCGCGGCGGCCACCTCGCGGATCGTCGCCTCCTCCCAGCGGTGCGCGCGGTTGGGGGCGCCATCCTGCTCCACGGCCTGCAGGTAGGCCTCGCGCGCGGCGTCGTCCCGGCCGAGCGCCTCCAGTGCCCGGCCCAGCGCGAAGTGCAGCTTGCCCGGCGTGGCGTCGAGCTCGCGCGCCTGCTCGAGCTGCGGCAGCGCAGCCGCCGCGTCGCCCGCGTCCAGCGCGGCCAGCCCGCCGAGATAGGCCTCGTCCCAGCGCGCGCGCAGCCCCGGATCCGCGCGCGTCGCCTCCGAGAAGAAGGAGTACGTGGGCTGCCACTGGCGGACGTTGCGCGGCATCGTGCACAGCACGATGGGCACGCCCGCCTCGCGCGCATCCTCCACGGCGCCGGCGGTCATCTCGCGGAAGCGCTGCTTGATCAGCGGCTCCTCGGGGCCGAAGGCGGGGAGCTCCGAGCTCTGCAGCGTGTCGACGCTGCTCTCGCGCTGCCGCTCGAGGGCCGGCGCCAGCTGCCCGAGGAATTGCGTCGTGCGCAGCTTCAGCGCGGCGTGACGCAGCGCGGCGAGCACCGGGTGCCGGGTCTCGTAACGCAGCGACAGCATGTTGTACGGCGTGTACTCGTTGTGGCCGACGGCCCAGACGATGAGGTCGGGCTCGTGCGCGAGGCACTCCTGGAGCAGCAGGCGGAGGGAGCTCGACTCCCAGCCGGCGTTGCCGGCGTTCACGACCTCCACCGTGCGGTCCGGCAGCATCGCCGTCGCGCGCACGCGCATCCAGTCCGCGAAGCACCCGGTCTCGTAGGGCCAGCCCTGCACCGTGGACTCGCCGAGCACGAAGACGCGCCAGCCGTTGGCGGGCTTGTCGCGCAGGAAGAGCGGGAGCTGCTCCGGGAACTGCTTGTACTTGCGCCGGAAGGCGCGATCGTAGCCGGCGGGCCCGCCCTCGGCCTGCCAGTCGAGCCAGTAGTGGTCGCGGTCCCCGAGGCCCTCGAAGCGCGGCGCCTCGACGCCGGCGACCGCGAGCCCCGCCTCGAGGAGCGCGAGGAACACCAGCGGTGCGGCCGCCGCCACGGCCAGCTTCTTCCAGTGTGAACGCCTCATGGATGACTTCGCCGGGTGGTGAGCCGGGGACTGCGGCCGTCCCGAAGCATATCCCCGGAATCGGTCGCCCCGCCAAGGCGGCACTTGCTCATGGACTCGGGCGGCGGCGCACGCGATCCTGCCCGTCGCGCTCGACGCCCGTCGGGCCGGCTGCGCGTGCGGCCGGCCGAGCAGCACGCGAACGCAGGTGCAACGGTGTGGAGAGCGTGCGGTGGCCGGTGAGCGCGAGCGGATCGCCGAGTGGGGCGAGGAGCTGACGGCAGCGGAGCTGACCGAGGCCTGGCCGCTGCTCGACCTGGAAGAGCGCGTGCGCGGCTTCCGCGTCCTGCCGCACGCGGAAGCGGGGGACTTCTTCCTCGCGCTCGACCACGCGGAGCAGACGCGCGTGCTCGGCGCGCTGGGCTCGCACGAGCAGCGCGTGTGGCTGCGCATGCTGCCGCCGGACGACCTCGCGGACCTGCTCCAGCAGCTGGAGCCGGAGCGCCGCGCCGAGTTCTTCGCGCTGCTCGACGACGCGGGGCGCAAGGAGGTCGCGGCGCTGCTCGCCTTCGCGGAGGACGCGGCCGGCGGCCTGATGAACACGCGCTTCGCGCGCGTGCGGCCGGACATGACCGTGGACGAGGCCATCCGCTACCTGCGCCGCCAGGCGCGCGACCGGCAGGGCGTGGAGACGATCTACTACGTCTACGTGCTCGACGCGGCGCAGCGCCTGCTGGGCGTCGTCTCGTTCCGCGAGCTGTTCGCCGCCGCGCCCGACCGGCTCGTGCGCGACGTGATGCACACCACCGTCGTCTCGGTGCCGAGCGAGATGGACCAGGAGGCGGTGGCCCGCATCATGCAGGAGGCCGACGTGCTGGCCGTGCCCGTCGTGGACGCGGAGGGCCGCATGGCCGGCCTCATCACGCACGACGACATCCAGGACGTCGTGCAGGCCGAGGCCACGGAGGACATCCAGAAGATCGGCGGCACCGAGGCCCTCGACACGCCGTACATGGAGACGGGCTTCCTGCCCATGCTGCGCAAGCGCGCCGGCTGGCTGGCCGTGCTCTTCGTCGGCGAGACGCTCACCGCGTCGGCGATGGGCTACTTCGAGAACGAGATGAAGAAGGCCATCGTGCTCTCGCTCTTCGTGCCGCTCATCATCAGCAGCGGCGGCAACTCCGGCAGCCAGGCGTGCACGCTGGTCATCCGCGCGATGGCGCTGGGCGAGGTCAGGCTGCGCGACTGGTGGGTGGTCGCGCGGCGCGAGCTGCTGGCCGGCCTCGCGCTGGGGTCCATCCTCGCGGTCATCGGCATGCTGCGCATCCTCGCGTGGCAGGGCATCTTCCACATGTACGGCGAGCACTACGTGCTGGTCGGCCTCACGGTCGCGTTCAGCCTGATCGGCGTCGCGACGTGGGGCACGCTCGCCGGCTCCATGCTCCCGTTCCTGCTGCGCCGCATGCACATGGACCCCGCGAGCGCGAGCGCGCCCTTCGTGGCCACGCTCGTGGACGTCTCGGGCCTCATCATCTACTTCAGCGTGGCCAACGCGGTGCTGGGCGGCACGCTGCTCTGAAGGGCCACCGCGGTGCGCGGGCTGCAGAGTCCGACCGCCGGTCGAATCGGTGCCGGCGCTCCGCTCAGCTCAGCCCGTCACCTGCACACGTCGATCACTTCCGTGTCGCTCGGCGCGGACTGGGCCCCGACCTGCAGGGGCTGCGCGCCGCCGGGCGACCGGACGGCGGCGCCGTCCTGCGCGACGATCGCGGGCCTGATCGCCGGGAACTTCGTCGTGCGCACGAGGTTGCAGCCGGGCAGGTCTCCGTCCGGATCCGTGCGCTGCAGCCAGACGCTCTCGCCCGGGAAGCCCCAGCCCCAGGTGCCGCCGAGCAGCAGGCCGGAGCCGGCGCCCGCGAGGGGAAGCGCTGCCGAGCCGAGATCTCCCAGCTCGCCTTCGTAGGCGCGCTGCCAGAGGACGGTGCCGCGCCGGAGGTCGAGCTTCGCGCTCCACAGGTCGTTCGTCGGGAAACCCGTCTGGCCCACGCGCCCGACGACGAGGAGCTGACCGTCCTCGGTCCGCGCCGCGCCGCCGAGGTCGCCCCAGACGTCGCCGATGACGCGATGCCACAGCAGCGTCCCCGCGGCATCGACCCGCAGGACCCATGGCGCGTGGCCCGAGGGCGTGAGGCTGTTGGTCGAGCCGACGACGGCGAGGCTGCCGTCGGGGAATTCGACGATGTCCTCGGCCTGGTCCGCGTCGGGACCGCCGAAGGTCTTCTGCCACTCGATCGCGCCGGTGGCGTCGATCTTCAGGACCCACGCGTCATCGGAGCCGGCGCCCGTCGAGCTGGTCCAGCCGGCGACGGCGAAGCCGCCGTCGAGCGTGGGCGTCACGGCCTTCGCCGTCTCGGCGGCACCCGCGCCGTACCGGAACTGCCAGAGCGGAGCGCCATCGGGAGCGAGCCGCACGACCCAGGCGGCCTGCGGCGGCTGGTCCGTGGCGCTGATCGATCCCACGGCGATCCACGAGCCGTCGGCGAGCTCGGCGGCGTCGTGGAGGAAGTGCTTGCCCGTGCCGGCGCTCGTGAAGCCCCGCGACCACACCGGTCCGCCGCCCGCATCCACGCGCACGAGCCAGGCGTCGTGCTTCACGAGGATGTCGAGCACGTTGCGGCCCAGGAACAGCGCGCCGCCGTCGGCGGCGATCGCGGCGCCATCGGTGAATCCGCCGGAGGCCGAGCTGCTCGCCTGCTGGAAGCGCACGTCGCCGCTGGCCAGGTCGAGGTTCATGAGCCAGTTGAAGGTGCTGGGGCCGCCGAACGAGGCCGAGTGCCCGGCGACGACCAGCCGCCCGCCGGGCAGCTGCCGCACGTCGTGAAGCCCCTGCTCGGAGACGGGCCCGCCGAAGGTGCGGGACCAGGTGGGCCGGGCCGGCGAGAGCTGGGCAGCGCCCGTCGTGGCGAGGAGGATGCCAGCGAGGGAAGCGGCCGCCAGTGAAGTTCGCAGGGGCATGATGGCAGTCCTCGGGAACGGGTCGCCCAGCTAGTCTCCGCTCCGGCGGCTGCAACGGGGATGGCAGCCGCGCGACGATCCGTCCGGAGGAGGAGAGATCGTGCGCCGCACCGCGCGCGATCCGATGCGCGCGCGGGCCGCGCATCGCCGGCACGTGCGTTCCGTGACGGAGCGAGGACGAGCGGCCCCCGGCCACCGCGGGGCGGCATACAATCGCGTGCACGTCGAGGGGCGGCGGCGGCTCGAGTCCCGGGCCCGAATCCGGCGAACGCCGCGCAGAACCCCTCGGCCGTGCGGCGCACGGCCGCACTCCCTGATGGCCAGGAGATTCCTCCCATGCGCGCTTCGTTCATGACGGTTCTCATCCTCGGCGGCCTCGGCGGTCTCGCCGCCCAGGCCCGCGCCGACGTCCTCGTCGTCGACGGCGCTCCGGGCGCCGGCCATTTCGCCACGATCCAGTCGGCCGTGGACGCCGCCGCCGCCGGCGACACCATCCTCGTGGACGTCACCTGGGACACCTCGTCGCAGGACGTCGTCATCGACGGCAAGGGCGTCAATCTCCTCTCGGACACGCCGCTGCACTCGGGCAACATCCACAAGCTCGTGATCCGCAACGTGCCCGCGGGGCAGCGCGCCTCCGTGGCCGGCTTCTTCGTGGTGAATGCCGCGGGCGTCGCGATGGAGTGCAGCGACAACGCCGGAGCGCTGCGCCTCTACGACATCGGCGCGAAGGGCAAGAAGGGCCAGCCCCAGACCGCGACCAGCATCGCGCGCCCCGGATCGACGGGCGGGATCATCACCGACTGCGCCGACGTCGTGATGCGCAAGGGCGGCCTGGGAGGCGGTGACGGCGGCGACGTGCTCGGCAACGACATCCTGGCCACCAGCGATGGCGGCATCGGCCTCGTCGTGACGAACAGCAAGCTCTCCTGCTTCTTCTCCCCGTGCAGCGGCGGTCCCGGCGGCGACGTCTTTCCGGTGGGCAGCACGGTGCCGGGCGGCGCGGGAGGCACGGGCATCGTGAGCGTGAACAGCACGCTGTTCTTCTTCGGCCAGGTCGGAGTCGGCGGCTCGGGCGGCGGCACCCAGCACGCGGTCGGCGGGTCGGGTGGCACGGGACTCGTGCAGTCCGGCCCCGGCGCGGCCCTGTTCACCTTCAACGCGGCCGCCCTCGGCGGGGCGGGCGGCCACTCCTTCGGCAGCGCCAAGGGTCCGGACGGCGCGGCGCAGCTGCTCCTCGGCGGGACGGCGGCCGAGCTCGCCTCCCCGCCGAGCTTCGCGCGCGATGTGTCGATCACGACGCCCGTGCGCGAAGGCGAGGCGGTCTCGATCACGGCCACCGGCTTCAACGACGACGTCTTCGCGATCCTGAGCCTCGACCCGGGCCACCAGCTCCTGCCGGGATTCCAGGGAGTGCTCACCGTCGGCGCGCCCTTCCTCGGCAACCTGCTCTCGCTCGGTCACATCTCGATCATCTCCAAGACCTTCCCGCTGGGTCCCGCGCCGCAGCTGCCCGCGGGCCTCGGCGCGCTCGAGGTCCACGTGCAGGGCGTGGTGAAGACCGGCGGCGGCCCCTTCACGCTCGCCGCTCCCGATCACGTCGTGCTGCTCGACGCCGCCTACTGAGCGGCCGAGCCGGTACGATCCGGCGCCTTGCCCGCATCGGGCGGGCGGATGGGGCCTGCTGCTCCCGACATCCGCCCGCCCGATGCGTCCCGGCCCGCAGGACACGTTCGACACGCGAGACGAAAGGACCCTCCATGCCCGCGACGAAGAAGCCCACCGCGCCGAAGACCGTGAACCCCGCCACGCCGAAGACCGGCAAGTCGGCGGCGACGAAGACCGGCGCGCGGGCGACGCACGTCGGCAAGCCCGCGCCGCGGATGACGCTCGCCGGCACGATGCGCGAGCTGCAGCAGGCCGGCTCCGGGCAGGCGCGCAGGACCTACGCCCGGCACGGCGCGACCGAGCCGATGTTCGGGGTCAGCTTCGCGACGCTGAAGACGCTCGTGAAGCGGATCGGCGTGGACCAGGAGCTGGCCCTCGCGCTGTGGGACACCGGCAACTTCGACGCGCGGAACCTCGCCGTGAAGATCGCCGATCCCGCGGGCATCAGGTCGGCCGACCTCGACCGCTGGGCGGCCAGCTCGTCGATGCGGATGTGCGGCGGCTACGTCGCCATGCTCGCGGGCGAGAGCCCGCACGCCGCCGCGAAGGCCAGGGCCTGGCTCGCCGCGAAGGACGAGACGCTGCGCTGCGCGGGCTGGGCGCTGCTCGGCCAGCTGGCCTCCCGCGACGAGGCGGCTCCGGACGCGTTCTTCGCCGCGCGGCTCGCGCACATCGAGAAGCACATCGCCGCCGCACCGAACGGCGAGCGCGAGGCGATGAACATGGCGCTCATCCTGATCGGCTGCCGCAACGCGGCGCTCCGCAAGGCCGCCACCGCCGCCGCGAAGCGCATCGGCAAGGTCGAGATCGACCACGGCGACACGGCCTGCAAGACGCCCGATGCCGGCCCGTACCTCGACAGGACCTGGACGCACTCGACCGGCAAGGGCTTTGCCTCGCCGGCCGCGCACGAGCGCTCGCGCGAGCCGCAGCGCATCCGCTGCTGAGCCACGGCCGTTCTCTCGCGTGGCGCGGGTCGGCGCCACTTTGGTCTACTGCGCGCATGCCTCCCGTGACCGCCATCGCGCCGCCGTTCGCGAGCTCCGTGCCGAGGGCCGGGACGCCCGCATGACGCTGGAGACCTTCGTCGCGGACTACGGCCTCATCGCGGTGCTGGTGGGGACCTTCTTCGAGGGCGAGGCGATCGCGGTCATCGGCGGCTTCGCGGCGAAGAGCGGCGTGCTGCGGCTCGAGATGGTCATGGCCTGCGCGTTCTTCGGCAGCCTGTGCGGGGACCAGATCGCCTTCTTCCTCGGGCGGCACTACGGGCGCCGCTGGGTGGAGAACCATCCGACCTGGCAGCCGCGGCTCGCGCGCGCGCTCGAGCTGATCGACCGCTATCGCACGCCGCTCATCCTCTCCTTCCGCTTCTTCTACGGCCTGCGCAACGTGCTCTCGTTCGCGTTCGGGTTCACGAACGTGAAGTTCGTGCGCTTCATGCTCCTCAACGCGGTCGGCGCGGCGGTGTGGGCCGTGGCCGCGGTGGGTGCCGGCTACCTCTTCG
>Ga0193753_10003664_pt1 | contig 11269 bp, 9 predicted proteins | sample H1c2metaG_FD_144925 | JGI IMG/M metagenome (GOLD analysis project Ga0193753, IMG submission 144925) | Soil microbial communities from a riparian zone of the East river system, Colorado, United States - H1c2 | ecosystem: Environmental > Terrestrial > Soil > Riparian zone | place: USA: East River... | reverse complement strand
GATGTCATAGCCTAACTTGACCATGCCGTTGGTGCGCACGTCTTGCGATAGAACCGTGGTGTAGGGGTAGGTGCTGCAGGGCGCGCCGGATGCTGCGGTCGGCGTGGACGTCGTCACCGCCGTGCCAAGGAAGAAGTTTCCCGCCAAATTCGGTTGCAGGGTTGCCGGATCGCAGTTGAAGTTGCCGTTGTTGGTGCCGCCCTGGGCGATGTGATTGGGGTTCAGGAACGCGCGGTTCCGTGAAAACAGCTCGCTGCGGTACGAATGGGCCGCCGTTGCCATGATATAGCCACGCTCCCAAGTGGCCCCGCCGATGGCGCTGAAGCTCAGCGTGTCGTAGTGGTCGCCGAAACCGCGTTGGGCGTCGGCCTCGAACCCACTATAGTCCCTGCGCGTCACGAAGTTGATGACGCCGGCAACGGCATCGGAACCGTAAATCGACGAGGCGCCGTCCGCCAACACCTCGACACGCTCGATGGCATTGGGAGGCAGGATGCCGGGATCTGGCAACGGTTGCTGCTGGCGCCCCAATGAGAAACGGTGCCCATCGATCAGGATCAGGGTGCTATAGCTGGAAACCGCGCCCAGATTGTGAATGGCGGGGGTGGTGTTGCCGCCGCCTTGGGACTTCTGCCCCAGATTGGAAAGGGCCGGTACGGCCTTGAGAATCTGTTGCACCGTCTGGGCAGAAGTCTTTTCGATCTCCACGCGCCCCACAGAGATGAGGTTCGAGCCGACCGGCTGCGTGCCACGGATGCTGGTCCCGGTAACAACCACTTCTTCGACACCTGGAGCGGCCGCCTGGGCTATCGCCGCAGTCGTGGTCAAGGCACTGAGTATCGTCGCAATAACCAGCGAAGACGCGCTGTGCCGAAGCTTCCTTGTCGAATCCATTGAGCTGTCCCCCGAAGTTTTTTCGTCGCCCGAGCAGCGCATTGCATGCTGCTATTTTAATTTACAATCACGAGCGTGCCTTTCTCAGGCGTTGAGAGTTCCGAACGGATTGGCTTACTTTGTCAAACCCGACGCCCACCGATTATCTCACTAGATGAGAAACGCCTCTGATGGTTGCTTTGGTTAGCTGCACTCGCGGCAGGCTTCCTCTTTGAGGCGTTGCCGCTGGAGAATGGCAACGGAAAGAGTAGAGCTATACGCCAAAGCGGTTGGCTCAAAGCCACAACAGAGTGACGTTGTGATGGCAAAGCCGATCGCGCACGTGGCGTGCGCGATCGGCGTGACAAAAGTCAGCTATTAACTCAGTCGAAATGAACAGGATGGACTAAATGACAAAAAGTCAGAACGACGAATAGCTCGTCAATTGCCCACGGTTGCACTGCATCAAACAATGTCATCCCCCTTGAGAAGGTCGAGCGCGACATCAGTAATCATGTCTTCTTGTCCACCGACCATCCGGCGGCGTCCCAGCTCTACAAGGATCGCTCGAGCATCAACTCCATAGTCCTTGCTTGCTTTTTCGGCGTGACGCAGAAAAGAGGAATAGACCCCAGCATAGCCTAGTGAGAGAGTTTCGCGGTCTACCCGGACTGGGCGGTCTTGCAGTGGACGAACCAGGCCTTCCGCAGCATCCATCAACTTGAAAAGATCACAGCCATGCCGCCAACCCTTTCGGCTGGCTGCGGCGATGAACACCTCGATCGGCGCATTACCCGCGCCCGCTCCCATGCCCGCCAACGATGCGTCGATGCGCACTGCTCCGGTCTGCGCCGCGACAATGGAGTTGGCCACGCCAAGCGATAGATTATGATGGGCGTGCACACCGCGTTGTGTCTCGGATCGCAGGACATCGTCATAAGCTTCAAGACGCGCCCTATAGCCGTCCATATCCAAAGCTCCGCCACTATCGGTGACGTATATGCACTGCGCGCCATAGTCTTCCATGAGCTTAGCCTGTTGGGCCAACGGCTTAGGTTCACTCATATGACTCATCATCAAAAATCCGGACACATCCATGCCGATCTTCCGCGCAAATCCAATGTGCTGCTTAGCGATGTCGGCCTCGGTGCAATGCGTGGCGATTCTCACCGAAGTCACGCCAAGGTCGAAGGCCCTTTGTAAATCTTCAATTCTGCCGATCCCGGGCAGCAATAGTGTCGTGAGACGCGCCTTCTTGACCGTTTTTGCGGCAATTTCGATCCAGTCCCAGTCGGTATGAGCCCCAAAGCCGTAATTGAAAGACGAGCCGTTCAGCCCATCGCCATGCGATACTTCGATGGCATCGACCCCCGCTTCGTCCAGAGCACGGGTGATGTGGGCCACTTGATCTATGGAATATTGATGGCGAATGGCATGCATGCCGTCGCGCAAGGTAACGTCCTGAATATAGAGCTTATCTCGTTCCGGATTGAACATCTCTATGCTGCTTGTCGGAGTTTGCGAATGCCGATCTTTTCTGCAGTAGCGAGCGCCGCCGAGGTCATGATATCCAGATTGCCGGCATATGAGGGAAGGTAGTGCGCCGCCCCTTCGACTTCCAGGAACACACTGCTTTTAATGCCCTGGAAACTGCCCACGCCGGGTATGGTCACAGGATTGTTCCCGCCGAAATGCTCAAACTGCACTTTCTGCTTGAGCCGGTAGCCAGGGACATAGGCGCGGACTCTTTCGACCATGTTGTTGATGCTTGCTTCGATTTCCTCTTCAGTGGCGCCCGACGATAATGTGAACACAGTACCGCGCATCATCACTGGCGGTTCAGCCGGGTTGAGGATGATGATAGCCTTGCCCTTCGTCGCACCACCCACAATCTCAATGCCCCTCGATGTGGTCTCTGTGAATTCGTCAATGTTGGCGCGCGTGCCGGGACCTGCAGATTTCGACGCAATGGAGGAAACGATCTCGCCATAGTGCACTTGGGCGACCTGACTTACCGCCGCCACAATGGGTATGGTCGCCTGACCGCCGCATGTCACCATGTTCACATTTGATGCATCCAAATACGCGTCACCATTCACTACCGGAATGACGTAAGGACCTATGGCGGCAGGTGTGAGATCAATCATTACCTTGCCCGCAGTGACGCAAATCTCGCTGTTGGTTTGGTGTGCGGCGGCACTGGTGGCGTCGAACACGATACCGATTTCCCGCCACACCGGCAGCCTAATGAGGCCGGCGATGCCTTCCGCAGTGACAGTCACACCAAGGCGTGCCGCACGCGCAAGCCCATCGGAATCAGGGTCAATGCCCACCAACGCACCCATTTCAAGCACGTTAGATGTGCGCATCACCTTCATCATCAGGTCGGTGCCGATATTGCCCGAACCGATGATTGCGACTTTGATTTTCGGAGCGCATGTGGCTTGCACCATTCTGGCCCCACCCCTCGATGACAGTTTTGACCTTCTGTACCGTTTCGAACCATCTATGAACTGTCAACGTAGCGCGGATTCAAACTCTCACCTAATGAGACATGCTGTGGCGGCTTCAGAATGAAATGACTTTAGAGAGCCAGCGCCAACGTTTTGTCCAACAGCGCAGAGCAGGAAATTGATTTAAGACCCTAAGATCCCGAGGCCCGTCGTCTGACTGCCCCAGCATTTCGTACCGGATTGCGCAGGAAAGGCATTCACTTTGTGCCCAGAGATTAAGCCTGAGGTGTGCCCGCCTCAAAAGAATACGGACGGCATCCCGTTAATAATTATGGCGAGCGTAAAAATGAATGCGGTGGCGCCGCTTTTCCAAAAAAAAAGACCTGAATCGATGCTATTGATATCTAATAGTCAGAGCTTCCATCGTTTCCGTCCCAAAACTCCCGCTACACGCCCCAAAACGCGCCAGGAACAACGAGATGGAATATATCCTTGTAAGGTTCGACCCCTCAGATATTCGCGATGTTTTGGCGAATGCGAGCGCTATTGGTAAAACCGAGAAGACCCTGATGCTCGATACTGGATTCTACGAGATCACCCTATCAGGGAGCGGATTTACGCCTGATAAATGGGTGGGTAGCATTAGTGCCACAAGCGCAACGGACCCGTTCTCGATCGCGTTCTCGAAAACAGCAACACTTGACCAGGACGCGATAGGTCAAACTGAGGCACCCGCCGGGCCGGGTCGCAAGCGGAAGCGCCCGCGGAAGCGCCGTTCGACAGGGGTTTGAGATGAAGTACGGTGGACTTTTCTCGACCCTGATGGTCGCTGTGACTCTGACGTCGAGCTGCACAACGGGCTTCCAAAACTCCGTCCTTCCACGCGGCGCCTCCAATCTCGAACGCCGTTCGGTTGCTCCGCCGGCACCTGATCGCCCCGTCATCCTGATGGCATTTTCCGGGGGCGGAGCCCGTGCCGCGGCGCTGGCAGCGGCGGTTTTGGCGAAGATGGATGGCGTTACTTATACCGCCTCAGATGGGAGGCACCGGCTAACAGACGATATCACGCTTGTTTCTTCGGTGTCGGGCGGAAGCGTAACAGCTGCTTGGCTAGGCCTTTATCGGGGAGAGAATCTTGGCGAGCGGCTTGCAGAGCTCAAGGATCGGTTTCTTACCCAAGACAATATGGGCTCGCTCAAAGGAAATCTTGTCAATCCATTGTTCTGGGTGCGAGAGGCGTTTACGGACTATAGCCGGATCCAAGCTCTCGAAGAATTGTTGGATAAACGATTGTTTGATGGCAAACAGATTTCTGAAATCAATCAACCAGGCAAGCCATTTGTAATTTTCAATGCCTCGGATATGGCGGGCGGCGAGACCTTTGCTTTCACGCCAAGCCGGTTCGATGATATTTGCTCAGACTTCGATTCAATGAGGCTATCGACTGCAGTGGCAGCCTCGGCTGCATTCCCGATCGCCCTAACTCCCGTGACATTCAAAGATTTCCAGAAGGATTGTCCGGGCAATATTCGCGACGCCCGCTGGGCTGAAATAGAACAGGCAGCGCCCCAGGGCCAGTTGAACCTGGCCGAGTACCGCAATGCGCGATACACGAACGATCTGCGTCAACGTGAGCCGACGTTTCGAAGCATCAAGTTTATTCATCTTCTCGATGGTGGCTTGGCTGACAATCTCGGAATCAATTCTATCCGAGACGCCCTAAGCCGTGGCAGCGACGATACTCATCTTCTTCAGGAAATTAATCTGGGGCATGTACGCAAACTCGTGGTCATTATTGTGAACGCCCGGTCTGATCCGCCCAATGAACTGTACGAAAAACAAGATGCTTCCGGACTCTTCGGGCAACTCGCGGCGGTCACTTCGGCACCGATTGACGCCAACAGCCTGAACGCACAGCAAAATATTGATCGCCTGCTATTGGAAATGGCGCGCGCCGCAGTTGAAGCGCCCAACACCGACATCGCGCTCCAAGTCTACAACGTAACAGTCGATTTCGACACAATCGCCGCCGACACCCCAGGTCATCGGGCGCTCCGAGATGTCGTAAAAACCATTCCGACCAGCTGGAATATCGACGCAGATCAGCTTTCAACCATTGACCAAGCCTCTGCCCTGATTTTGGATAATGACGGCTGCTACCGCCAGCTGCTCGCCGATCTCAAAGCAACAGGAGGGCCTCAAAACCCTCTATCAACCGGATGCAAGACGCGCGTGACCAAGCCGCATTAGCTGGCTTAAGTAGGTCCGGGAATCGCTAGTGGACGATAGTGTCGCCTAGACTTCGTGTTAAGGCGTGTACTCACAATCGAGCTCGATTGATACAGTCTTCACCGGGCGCCAGTCGGCAACATCCCGCTGTCGCGCATGGCGCCACTTGCCTTGCCGGATACCAAGAACTTGACGAGCTGCCGGGCCGCGGCTGCGTTGTCTGAACCGGCAACCAGCGCCGTGGAAAAGACAGAGACGAATTGCACCTGTGTTGGCAGCAGGCCGACAAAATCCGTGCCGGGTGCGTGCAGCAACTCGCTCTCCGGCTGAATGGCAATCTCGGCATCGCCGCGCGCGACCGCCGCGACGCCGGCGTTTGAGCTCTTGGCCGCCATCTCGCTTGCGATGCCCAAGCGCGGAAACACCGTCCTTGTCAGATAAATCCCGCTGGTGCTGGCGGGAAATGTGACCGACCTTGCGCTCAATAGGGTCCGGCGGAAAACGTCGAGCGTGCTGATATCTGGTTTCGGAGCTCCGGCGCGAACAGATAGGCCCAGCGGCGTGCTGGCCAGGTCCACGTCCGAATGGGCAACGATCATCCCTTCCGCGATGAGATCGTTCAGGCCTTCGCGCGACATGATCACCATGTCGGCGGGCACTTTGCGGTGAAGCTGGGCGCGGATGGTATCCGGACCCGAACCCTGGGAGCCGCCCCGTGCAACCTCGACGGAAATTCCGCTGACCTTCTCAAATTCCGGCAGAACCTCCGCCAGCGGTGCGGCGAAGCCTCCGGACGTCATCACCTTCAAGTGAGCAGGCGATATTGGCGCTTGGGCCGCTGCGGCCACGGCAAACAAAAGCACAAGACTTATGGCTTGGCTGATCAGACGCATTTCGTTCTTTCTCAATTTAGAGACCCTCCTCCACCACAACCAACTTGTGTCCCGCTTTCGCCCAGGCGTCGATGCCACCCAGCAGGGGCCGAATTTTCGTAAAGCCCGCCTTTTTCAAATGCTTGGCGGCCAAGGCAGCTGTCACTTCATTTGGACAGGCGCAATAGACCACAATTTCTGTGTCGCGGTCGTGCTGCTCAAGCGAGGGGTGCATATCCTCTGGATGGGCCGCGACGGCGCCCGGAATCACCCCGCCCTCACGCGCCTGGCGCGAGCGAACATCAAGAAGAATGGGCTTTTGTTCGTTATCCAGCAGGGTCACCAACTCATCGACGGTGATCCTGTCCATGCGAAGCTGGCGAATGAATAACATGCGTTCCCACCAGCGAAGAAAAAGATAGAGCGCCATAGCGCCGACTACAATCGCCAGGCCGATCACGCCGAGCCTTGCCAATGTGTCCAAAATCTTCGTCACCGCATCGTGAAATAGCCAGCCAAGAAGAACAGGAAGGCTGAGATACAGGCTGGCTCCGACAAGCTCAAAGAGCATGAACACCGCAGGGCGGACGCGGGTGATGCCGGAAAGCGCGATGGCGATGTTTCCCAGGCCAGGGATAAATTTGGCGAAAAGAAGCGTGGCCGGCCCGACCCTGATAAACAGGGTTTCGGTTTGGCGAACGCAGGTATCGGGGGACAGAGAGAGTTTGCAAAGCAGTGCCAGCACCCGCCTGCCATGACGCCGCGCAATCCAATACCAGGAAGTGTCAGCAATGAATGAACCCGACACGGCGGCGGCGATGACAGAAACCACGCTCAGCTGACCGTCGGCCGCAAGTGCGCCTGCGACGGCAAGCAGGGGATAGGCGGGAAGCGGCAACCCGCCTTCGTCAAGCAGGACGTTCAGGAAGACCGCAAGGAGGCCGAACTCTGCAATAAGCCCGACAATATGGTCCATCCTTTTATTCTTCCAGAGCGGTGGACCGCGCGAGCCCGCAATGTGCGGCGTTGCGATCCAGCTGTATAAGTTTCATGGTCCGCTGCTGGTGTCGACCCGGGCCTCCACAGACATGCCGGGCCGGAGTTGTGCGGCCTGGGGTTGACCCGGATCGAGCACAACGCGTACGCCGATGCGTTGTGGAACTTTCACGAAATTTCCGGTCGCATTGTCGGGCTTGAGCACCGAAAATTCCGACCCGGCAGCGGGTGAGAGGCGTTCGACATGGCCCTTGAAACGCGCGCCGCCGAGAGCGTCGACGGTGAACCATGCCGGTTCGCCCGGCGCCATATGCCTTGTCTGGGATTCCTTATAGTTGGCAATGACCCAACGATCGGGCGGCACCAGGGTGAAAAACTGTGTCCCATTGGTGACGTATTGACCCAGGCGCACGCCGATCTCGCCAAGCTGGCCAGATTCCGGCGCCCGGATCACGGTGTGATCGAGATCGATAAGCGCCAACTGTAGTTGCGCGCGCGCAGCCTCTACCTGGGCCTTAAGCCCATCGCGCCCCACGTCCACGGTACGCACGTCCTGGCGGGCGATTTCATTATTGGCGTTAGCCTGACGCAAGAACGCCTCGGCCTGGGCCAAGGTCGCGCGAGTCTGGTCGGCCTCGCGTATCGAAATCGCGCCTTGATGCTCGAGGGCATTGACCCGCGCCATGTCGGCCTGGGCACGAAGCAATTGGGCGCGCGCATTGGCGATACCAGCACCCTGTCCTTGCAAGGCCGCGCTGCGCGAGGCGTGGGCCTGGTCGCTGTTGGCCAGAGCGGCGAGCTGGGCGGCGAGATTGGCCTGCGCCTGGGATACACGGGCGCGGTAGATGTTGTCGTCAATGCGCACCAATACCTGTCCGGCGCGCACCTGGTCGTAATCATGGACCAGAACCGCGGCGACATAGCCGCTGACTGAATGCCTGGAATCGCTGACCTGGGGTGCGATGACGGCGGAGCGGCCGCGTACATAGGCATTGTCGGTGACTTCAACGCCGCCTGCGAACGGCCAGAGATTCCAGGCATTCAGCACCGCCAACATTGCCGCCAGCACAAGCGCAACAATTGCGAGGATTGCGCGCCAGCGCAGCGCCGGCGGATGCCAGTGATGCGATGCTTCGGGATGATCAACCGGCTGATCGGTAGCGGCACTCATGCGGACGCTCCTTGCAGGGCTTTTTGCCGGGCGCAATATGCCGCCCAGGCGATGCGGTAGAACAAATAACCCGCCGTCATGAGGGCCATGATCGCCACCAGCCGGAAGACATCGTTATAGGCCAGGATATTGGCCTCCGCCGTCAGCTTCTGCCCCAACAGAGCCGCACCCTGGATGCCGCGCAGCGTGGGATCGTCAATGACACCGGCCACTGCGCCCGAGCCACTCTGGATGCGTTGCAGGACTTGCGGATCGGCTGCCAGCAGATGATCCGCCAGCGATGCGGCGTGAGCCCGTGCCTGGATCGTCTGATAGCTACCCAGTAGCGCCGACCCAGCCAGACCGCCAACATTCTGGGTGATGCTGAACAGCACCACGAAGCTAACAAAATGGCTGGGACCCTTGGCAAGCATGCGCAAGAACCCGAACACAAGTGCGGGACCGATAAACAGAGTGGTGCCGAAACCGATCAGAGCCTGGCTGAGATAGAGCTCCGGCGGTCGAGTGACGTTGGTGGCGCCGCTGTCGATCAGAGCCCCTGCTGCGATGACCAGCGCCGCGACGGCCACCTGCAGGCGCAGTCGCTCCTGTGACAGGGTCAAACATGCTACGATCATGCCCAGCACCATCGCCAGCGCAACAAAACCGAACAGGATGTGCAACTGGTCGTTGGTGAGTCCTCCGGATGTGAGAAGGCCCACCGAACCATAGGTCTGCTCGGCCAGCGCCAGCCGCACCAGCAGCGCCACCCCGGCGAAGAGCAATATATCCTTACTTGCAAGCCAGTCGATCTGCAGCAGCGGATGACGGCGGTGTGCTTCGATCAGGATGGCAATAGCGAACAGCGGTAACGCAGTGGCCAGCATCACACCCAACCAGGGTGCGTCGCTCCACCAGCATAACCGCCCCAGGCCCAGCACGCCGCACAGCAACAGCATCGCCAAAATGACCAGGCCGATGGTGACAAAGTCCAGGGGCTCAAACGCCTTGCTGCATTCACTGGGCGGTAACGGCTTCCAGGTGATCAGCGCCAGAATAACAACCGCCACCGCCGGCTCGATCAGATGCAGACCGTGCCAGCCATTCATCGCCAGTACGTCCACCGGCACCAGGCGCGCCAATGGCGTGCCCATCTGAGGCAGGCTGATGGCGCATACAAGACCCAGCGGCCTGAGCTTGGGCGGGAAAACCTGCAGCATATAGTAAATGCTCAATGTAATGAGGCCCGCAGCGGTAATGCCACTCGCCGCCCGCACCAGCGCCGCGCTGGCGAAGCCGGGAAATGGAATCTGCAACAGCCCCACAATGGCATAGATCACCAACAGCGCGCTGGTCACCGGAAAAACACCGAATTGGATTCGCGCCTTGATAAGAGACAGATTGGCAGTGGCGTTCATCGCCACATAGATGGCCGGTAGCCAGCTAGCCTCCACCACATAAAGCCCCAGCGGCCCCGACAGGTTGGCGACATTGACGTTGACCAGCGCATTGCCGAAAGTGGAAGCAATGCCGACGCAAATCCCCACCGCGCCATAAGCCAGCCTGCGTCCCAGTGGATGCGCCGGCGCGAAGGGTGATCCGGGCAACAGCGGACGTTCTTCCGGCAAAAATTGATAGCCGGATTCGGCTGTTACACTCATGTCACGGTGTCTTGATGAGCCAACGCAATCCCCCAATAACCGGCAGGAAAAGATGCTCTCCGCCACGCATCATCGTAAAGTCGGGCGGACTCTTCAAGTGGCGGTGAACGGTTTTGGACGGAAAAACATGTTGGCTCACTGGCGCCAACTGCGCCCATCCTGATCGAATATTGGCGTGTAACTTTTCAAGTGCCCTATACGAAAGCGACCGCGAACCTTTTCTCCGTTTACTCGATTTCCTCATGGTTCCGTTGCAGTTCCGGAGAAAGTCTTGACGATTTCGTACATACCCGGATCAAATTTTGCGATCGCGAGCGCCTGCTGAAGATAGGGCAACGGCACGGGGTTCCTGCGCATCGCCTCATAGTCTTCCACGCTGCGCCATTGAGCGTACATCGTGACCTTTGTCCCATTGAGGCCGCGATGCAGGCTGGCCGAAATGAAACCCGGCGCGTGCCGCACGGCAGTCTCGGTCGCACGAGTCAGCAGATCAAGAAGCCGCTCCTGATTCCCAGGCTCTAGCGTTCGTCACATCCGATGCGTAGGCTGGAAATACATCAGGTAGAGAGACGGGCTCGGACAGCAAGAACTACCCAATTACGACCGGGCAGGCGTCGGGTATCAGGTTCTGGTCGGGATCGGTGTGGCTGTACGATGGTGAGCCAAATGAATGCCCATGCAGTGTGGTGTTTTTGACGAAATAGAATGCCAAGGCATTGTCCAGATCGCCGTACTTCACAAGATTACCTTGTTCGGTCACATAGTCCCCGACCTGCAAAGGCTGCTGATTGCCCGTGGACGTCGGCCCCGGCTGGCTTGTCGCAGCTCGACCGATCTGTCCACCCGTCATGGCCCCAATAACCGCTGCTGCGACGACGATGAGGATCGCGACGATCAGCGCAACTAGGCACAAAATCCAGGTCGCGCAACCGATTGCTGCCACCACAGCCGCAGCAATGAGCAGTCCTCCCACCACCCCCACACCTGCGCCAATCGAACCGCCGATGCCCGCATTGCACACCGCTGGATTGTAAT
>Ga0193753_10003663_pt1 | contig 11272 bp, 13 predicted proteins | sample H1c2metaG_FD_144925 | JGI IMG/M metagenome (GOLD analysis project Ga0193753, IMG submission 144925) | Soil microbial communities from a riparian zone of the East river system, Colorado, United States - H1c2 | ecosystem: Environmental > Terrestrial > Soil > Riparian zone | place: USA: East... | reverse complement strand
GAACACGTTCGCGCGGATCACGTCGCGGTCGTAATGCACGTACACCGGGCCGGCGGAATAATCGGTGGCCATGACGTTGAAGTGGTCGTGCCAGAACGTGGTCATCACTTCGCGCAACTGGCGCTTCGAATGCACCGCACGTACCAGCGAGGCGCGCTGCACTTCCCAGGCCGGCCGCATGCGGATTTCCCAAGCCGGGTTGGGGACGACGTGATCTGCCCAGAGCTGGGCGAGGCTCTTGCCGAGGGTGGTGTAGCCGGCGGCCGTCAGGCGCGATTCAACCGCGCTGTCGTCGATCGCGCTCCAGTTGAGCTGTTTGTCCACGTAGGCGGCAAGGCGCGCGGTATCGGTGCCGCCGAGCGCGTTGAACGCGGCGATGTCGGCGGCGGTCGCGCCATAACTCATGTTGCCGAGGGCGCGGATCGCCAGCGAGGGCCGCGCGAGCGTGAGCCGGACCGGTTGCGACATCCCGCTCATCGACGGGGTCGAGGGGTTCGATGCTGTTCCGACGGTTGCGGGGCTGTCGCCATCCGATTCGGCCAACAGCGGCGTCACGGCATTGGAAACGGTGGCACGCGATGGCGGAAGCTGGAAGTGCAGCGGCTTGCCGTTGCCGTAGCGCTGCTCGAGCATTTTCCGGATACGGGGTTTGGCGGTTGCCGTGCTGGTCATGCGATCGGGATCGCGGGCGGCTCGTGCCACGGCCTGCGGTTCCGGTTGCGTTCGTGCCCGATTCAGGAAATCGGCAGGCGCCGGGCACTGGAGTTCGGAATCGAGGATCGGGCGCGATGGCATCGCACCGCTGGATGACGTGCGGCTGGGCATTTTCGGTATCCCCGGTACAGCTCCCCTGTTCCCGGAGTATGCGGCGATTTTCCGGATACGGTGTGATTGGTCTCGCAAATTTCCATGGCAGGACGTGCCGACAGACATCGCCTCGCTTGTTACTGTCTCACCTCTGTCGCTGCGGCGACGTGGATCTGCATGGCCAAGGCCGATATGTTCACCTTCGAACGAATCAGTGAACACCGCGAGGGCGACGACCTGCTCACCGCCGGCCTCGGCCTTGACGGCCTGCGCACGATGGCGCCGCCGGCGTTCGCCGATGCCGCGCATCCCACGGCGGCCGAACTGCGTCGCCGCGCGATCTGGCACAACTGGCGCGGCATCGCCGACCTGGTGCCGGGGGGCGGTTACGGCGAGCTGTTCGGCAGCACGGCGAGCGTGCCGGGGCGCGAGTATTCCGCCTACGCCAAAGTGCCGGGCGCGAAACAGCCGCACCGGGTATTGGTACAGGTGCCGGATGCCTTCGATGCGGAAAAGCGTTGCGTCGTGGTGACCGCATCATGCGGCTCGCGCGGCATCTACGGTTCGATTGCCGTGGCCGGAGCCTGGGGCCTGCCGAAGGGTTGCGCCGTGGCCTATACCGACAAGGGCAACGGCACGGATTATTTCGACCTCGATGCGCAGGGCGGTACACGCGCCGATGGCACGCTCGGCACGCTGGGAAGCGACGACGACCTCGCCTTCGTGCCCGATGCCCCGGTCGGCGCCGGCGGTGTCGCCTTCAAGCACGCGCACTCGCAGGACAATCCGGAAGCCGACTGGGGCCGGCACGTGAAGCAGGCCGCCGAGTTCGCGCTGCACGCATTGAACGAAGCATTTCCAAACGCCACGCCTTTCACCTTCGACAACACTCGTGTCATCGCCGTCGGTATTTCCAATGGTGGCGGCGCGGTGCTGCGTGCCGCGGAACTGGAAGGCGACTGGCTCGATGCTGTGGTCGCCGGCGAGCCGAACGTGTACGTCGAAGGCGAGGGCGCACGCACGCTGTACGACTACACCACCGAGGCCGCGCTGCTGATGCCGTGCGCATTGCTGCACCTGGAGGACCTCGCGCAGCCGCCGCTGCAGGCGCAGGTCGTGCCGCTGTGGACGCGGCGTTGCGCATCGCTCAAGGCCGCCGGTGTCATTGAAGGTGCCGACACCGTCGCACAGGCGAAGTCCGCCTACGACACCCTGCTTGCGCACGGCTGGACCGATGCCTCGTTGCATGCGGGCGCATTGTCGGCCGGCTTCGACCTCTGGCGCGCCATCGCGGTGACCTACGCCTCCGCCTACGGCCGTTATGGGGTCAACGAACATCCCTGCGGTTATGCGTACTCGGCACAGAACCCGGATTCCAGCGCGCGTGCGGCGACTGCCGAAGAGCGCGCGGCCTGGTGGAGCGATGCCGCAGGCATTGCGCCGGGAAATGGCGTGGGCATCGTCGATGGCAAGCTGGCGCCACCGGATTTCACCTTCGCCGGCCTGCAATGCCTGCGCGCCTTGAACGATGGGCAGGGCGCCGATGCCGAACGCGTACGCAAGGGCATCGCCGAAGTGCGTGCCTCGTTGCCGCGCGAAGGGCTGCCGGTGATCGTGGTCCACGGGACCGACGACGGCCTGGTGCCGATCGCGTTCAGCAGTCGTCCCTGGGTCGCCAGGGCGCAGGCGGCCGGTCGCGACGTGCATTACTGGCAGGTGCGCAACGCGCAGCATTTCGACGCCTTCCTCGGCCTGCCGGATTACGCCGCGCGTTACGTGCCGCTGTTGCCGTACGTGTATGCCGCGCTCGACCGGGTCGAGGCGCATCTCGACAGCGGCGCTGCGCTGCCCATGGATGCGGTGATCGCAACGCAGCCGCGCGGTGCCGGCAAGCCGTTGTCCGCGACGCATCTCGCAATCCCGCGCTGAGGCATCTTTGCGTGTGTAGGAGCGGCGGAAGCCGCGACAAGATTACCGGCAGCTTCGCGACTTCCGTCGCTCCTACAATGAAGGCCTCGGCACCGTCACCCGAAATTTGGCAGTCTGTCGCGGTCCCCCGATCCGGAACCGCCCATGCAGCGCCCCCGCCACTTCTCGATGCTCCGCGATTTCCAGCTCGCCGACTGGTTCACCCTGGCCAATGCATTCTGCGGTACCGGCGCGGTCTTCGCCGCCATGCGCTTCCTGCAGGAGGGGATCGTGCGCGACCTGATGGTCGGCATGGCACTGATCCCGTTGGCCTTCATCTTCGACGCGCTCGACGGCCGCATCGCCCGCTGGCGCAAGGTCGCCTCGACGCTCGGTCGCGAACTGGATTCACTGGCCGATGTGATCTCGTTCGGTGTCGCGCCGGCCGCACTCGGCTACGCCTGCGGCCTGCAGGGTGGCTGGGATTGGGTGGTGCTGAGCTATTTCGTCGGCTGCGGCGTCAGCCGCCTGGCGCGTTACAACGTCACCGCCGAAACGCTGGCCGACGGCGGCGACAAGGTGAAGTTCTTCGAGGGCACGCCGATCCCGACCAGCCTGGCCATCGTCATCCTGCTGGCGATCGCCGCGCATGTGGGACGCATTGGCGGCGACCTGTGGTTCGGCGTCTGGCAACTCGGCCCGTGGCGGCTGCATCCACTGGCTCTGGTCTACGCGGTGTCCGGTTCGCTGATGATCAGCAAGACCCTGCGCATTCCCAAGCCATGAAAGCCGCTAACGGTCACGGGCCCGTTGCTATGATCATGGCCTGAACTCGGAGGGTGGCGATGCACAACAGCGGCCAGGGCGGGAACGGCATGCCGGACGATTTCAACGCGCTGGCACGGCAGTACTGGAGTGCTTGGGGCGAGGCCTTGCGCACCGGCGCGCCCGGTGCCACGCAGGCAGGCAACCAGCCTTGGCAGGAGGCGCTGGACTGGTGGGGCCGCTTCGCGCAGGGCGGTCGCCAGGAAGGCAACGAGACCGTGGAGCGGTTCAACACCCAGACGCGGCAATGGTTCGGGCAGATGCAGCAGGTCGCGGCGCAATTCGCCGGCCAGAAGGCGGGTGCCGCCGAGATCGCGGGCGCCTGGAAGCGCGCGCTTGAATCCGCCGGCGGCAATCCCTTCCTCGACATGCTGCATGGCATGCGCGGACCGGGACTGCAGGGCTTCGAGCAGTGGTTCGAGCAGGCCAGGCCCTACCTCGACGGCCTGCGCAACGAAAGCCAGTCGTGGCTGCGCATGCCGGCATTCGGCGTTGCACGCGAGCAGCAGGAACGCTGGCAGCGGCTGGCGCTGGCGCAGGCGGAATACCAGCAATGCACGCAGGCCTACAACGACCTGATGCAGAAGGCGACGCGCGACGCCTACGCCATCTTCGAGGACAAGCTCGCCGAGCGCGAGGAACCCGGCCGCCAGATCCAGTCGGCGCGCGCCTTGTTCGATCTCTGGGTCGATGCCGCCGAGGATGCCTACGCGAAGATCGCGCTGTCGCTGGAATTCCGCGAGGTCTACGGCAAGCTGGTGAACGCGCAGATGCGCCTGCGTGGCGGTGTCCAGCGCGAAGTGGAGCAGGCGAGTGCGATGTTCGGCATGCCGACGCGCACCGAACTCGATGGCGCCCATCGCAAGATCGCGGAACTGGAACGGCAGCTGCGACGACTGCGCGACAGCATTGGCGGAAATGCATCGGCATCGACTGCTGCGCCGAAGCATCCTGCGCAAAGGGCTCCGGCACCAGCGCGGAAGGCTCCTGTAGCAAAGCAAGCCGGTGCAACGGGGAAACCTGCCGCCGCGAAGAAACCGACCGCGGCGGTGAAAGTTGCGTCGAAAAAAACCGCGCGGCCGGCCAGGCCAAAGCGCGCGATGCGGACCGGTGTCGCCAGCAAGCGCAGCCAGGCGCCGGCGTTGCCGGAGATTCCGATGCCGGTGAAGCCGGTCGCCGCGAAGATCGCCAAGAGGGAGCGCTGAGATGAACGGACCGCTCGATATCACCCCGGACCGGCTCGCGGCCGAAGCGGCGAATTTCCAGCAGAAGCTCGCTGCCGGGCTCGATACGCTGCGCGAAGTCGACGATGTCGACTACGGCGCCACCGCCAAGCAGGAAGTCTGGCGCGACGGCAAGGTGGTGCTGTATCGCTACGTCGGCGAGGGCAAGCCGACTGCCAGGGTGCCGCTGCTGATCAGTTACGCGCTGGTCAACCGTCCCTACATGGTCGACCTGCAGGCCGACAAGTCGATCGTGCGCAACCTGCTGGCGCGGGGCGAGGACGTCTACATCATCGACTGGGGCTATGCCGACCGTTCGGATCGTTTCCTCACGCTCGAGGATTACATCGAACGTTTCCTCGGTGGCGCCATCGATCACCTGCGTGCGGCGCACGGGCTGGATGCGATCAACCTGCTCGGTATCTGCCAGGGCGGCGCGTTCTCGCTGTGCTATGCCTCGCTGCATCCGGACAAGATCCGCAACCTGGTGACAATGGTCACGCCGGTCGATTTCCACACCGACGACAACATGCTGTCGAACTGGACCCGTGGCATGGACGTGGACCTGTTCGTCGACACACTCGGCAACGTGCCCGCGGACCTGATGAACCTGTGCTACCTCACGCTGAAGCCGTGGCGGCTGTTCGCGCAGAAGTACGTCGGCCTGGTCGACATCCTCGACGACAAGCGCGCGGTCGAGGACTTCCTGCGCATGGAGAAGTGGATCTTCGATTCGCCCGACCAAGCGGGCGAGGCGTTCCGCCAGTTCGTCAAGCAGTTCTACCAGGGCAACGGCTTCGTCAACGGCGGCATCGTCATCGGCGAGCGCGAGGTGCACCTCGGTCTTGTCGAGATGCCGGTGCTGAACATCTACGCGGAACAGGATCATCTCGTGCCGCCGGCGTCGTCGAAGCGGCTCAAGGAGCTGGTCGGCAGCAAGGATTATTCCGAGTTGTCGTTCCGGGGTGGCCACATCGGCATCTACGTCTCCAGCCGCGCGCAGAAGGAAGTGCCCGGAACGATCCATGACTGGCTGGCAAGGCGCTCGGACTGAGCCATGCGCCGGATGCTGACCGCGATTGTCCTTGCCTGTTGTGGCGGCTTCGCATTTTCCGCCATCGCTGCCGATGCGGCACGGGAAATCGATGGGCTGATCGGTGCGCTGGGGCGGTCCGGTTGCGAGTTCGAGCGCAACGGCAACTGGTTCGACGCGGGCAAAGCGCAGGCACACCTGCAACGCAAGTACGAATGGCTGCGCAAGCGCGATCTCGCTGATACCGCTGAACAGTTCATCGATCGCGCTGCCAGCCGCAGCAGCGTCAGTGGCAAGCCTTATCGGGTGCGCTGCGCGGGCAAGCCGGTGGTCGATTCAGCCACCTGGTTCCGCGGCATCCTGCGGCGCCTGCGTACCGACGATGCATCACGCGGAACGCGCTAGACTCGGGCATCGTCCAGCCACACGCACTTTCCAATGAGCCAGCCATCCCGTTTCACCCGCTCCATCAACGATCGCGTCCTCGCCGGGGTCATGGGCGGCGTTGCGCATCGATATGGCTGGAATTCGACGCTGTTGCGTGCCATCTATGTCGTCGTATCGGTCGCGTCCGCAGCGTTCCCCGGCATCCTCGTCTACCTCATCCTGTGGCTGCTGATGCCCGAAGGCAACGATTGAGCGCAGCACCGGGCGATACAGGCATGCCGAGAGTGGCCTTGCGCATCCTGCAAGCCTTCGGCGCGGTGTGGACCTTGCCCAACACGATGGCGGGCCTGCTGATTGGCGGCCTCGGCATTCCCTTCGGTGCGCACGTCCATGTGCGAGCGCGCGATCTTGCCGTGGTGTTCCATCGCTGGCCCTGGGGTCCGGGCGGAGCGTTGACGCTTGGCAACGTCATCCTGCATACGGGCGAGACACTCGATTCGCCATGCGTGACCTATGCGCATCGGGCTGGACATGGCGATGAAGCGCAGATCGTGCTTGCCGACCATGAACGCGCGCACGTCTATCAATACATGGTGCTCGGACCTTTGTTCCTGCCGTTGTATCTCGCCTGCGGTGGCATCAGCGTGCGCAACCGTTTCGAACGCGCCGCGGATCGCTATGCGCACAGGGGGCATGGCTGGTGGCCATGGTGATCCTGCTTGCCGACGAACGGTTCGCGGTTTTTACGCACGGCTAACGGTCGGTGCGATAACCTGCATGCGTCGAAGAAAAAGCGGAAGGCGAAAGCCGGAAGCAATCGCTTCGACGACAGAAGGCTCAGCCGATCGGAGAAATCCGGCAGACTGGGCCTTCTACTTGTGCGCGACATTTTTTCGACCTGCGTCGAATCAGACACATAGTCCGGCTGATGCAAGTGTTTCGCCAGCAACGCCTAGCAAACGACTGAGTCGACAGGGCGATACTGATCCGGATGTGAAACCGTGCCGGATGTGAATGCGCTACGCTCCGCAAACAACGGAGGACAGGGCATGAATCCACGTGATTTCCGGGATGAAGTGAGGCCCTGGTCGTTCTTTCTACCGGTTGCCGCAGCCGTGGCTGCAGGTGTCCTCGTTGCCAATGCGATCGGGTTCGCGACCAGCGCGATTGTCGTGAAGCATTCGGCTGCCGAACAGGTGAGCGCGACTTCCGCCTTGGAGCCCGTAACGGCAGGACCGGCACAAGTGTCTTCGGCAGGGACGGGTACTGGCGCAGCTACGGCGAGCACAGCGGCAGCGGGTCCCGGACTCAAGGCCAAAACTGTCGTTGCGCCCTTGCCGGTTCTCGATCCGGTACGACTGCCGGGTCCGAGCAGCGCCCGTCGTGATGGTGAATTGCGCGCCTGCATCAACGGCAGCATCGCATTGCGCGTGGCCCATGGCTGGCAGCAGGAAGTACTGAACGATGCGCCTGCGCACTGCCAGGCGAATTCGCCCTGATCCTGACGAAGGTCCGTGGCACTGATCAGGCGGGAGTGTGCCCGCCGTAATTCCCGCCATGCATCGGCAATACCGCGATGCTGTCACCGAGCAGCACGGCATCGGGGCCGAAGCGACGCTCGGCGAACACGATGGCCTCGTCGTCGATCAACACCACGCTGCTGCAGCGCGTGCCATAGCGCTCGCCGCGCACGAAAGGCGACGACAGCATGCGCTCCAGTTCCAGTCCGATGCCTGTATCGGGCAGGGCTGGGTCCGGCGCGACCGTCGTGTCGGCGAGTGCATCGAACAACGGCGCCAGCATGGCGAGGTCGATGCTCGATGCCACATCCGAAGCTGGCGATTGCAGCCAATACGAGAGTGCCCCTGTCGCATGGCCACTTTTTGGCCAAGGTGCATCGAAGGCGCCATTCGACATCGCATGCAGGCCGGGCGCGACGGGCTGGGTCACGAAGCCTGGGTGATTGCTGGCGAATGCGAGCGTGTCGCCATCCCATGCCAGCAGGTTGAAGCGGCCGAACGCCTGCGCGACCGGCGACAACGCCTGCAGCGATGTCGCCGCATCGCCCGCGCCGCGCACGAAGTCGCGGACCAGCGCACCGCGCGAACGCGGCGCGGTTTCGGTGGCGAGTCCGGCGCGCACATTGGTCACGGCAGCCAATCGCCCGCGCGTGGACACTTGCAACCAGCTGCCACCCTGTAGAAGATCGCGCCCCCCGTAAACCTCGGGTGCATCCGGATCGACGCCGGCAGCGGCGGTCGGCCGCGCATGGAATTCATCGCGGTTGGCGATCAGCGCGAGCCGATAGCGCGGATGGGCGCGCCAGGCGAGGGCAATCAGGCACATGGCGCGATGCTAGCGCATGTGGGCAGAGCGGATCCGCGAACAGACCATCACTGGATGGCGCGCTGGTTCACGCGCATGGACAATGCGGCGGCGGATTCCTTGCGCTCGCTATACCGGTCGACCAGGTAGGGAGCCACGTCACGAGTGAGCAGGGTGAATTTCATCAACTCCTCCATCACATCGACGACCCGGTCGTAATAAGCCGACGGCTTCATCCGGCCAGCTTCGTCGAATTCGAGAAAGGCCTTCGGTACCGACGACTGGTTCGGGATCGTCAGCATCCGCATCCAGCGACCGAGCACGCGCAACTGGTTCAGCGCATTGAACGATTGCGAGCCACCGGAGACCTGCATCACCGCGAGCGTCTTGCTCTGGGTCGGACGCACCGCGCCCTGGCTCAGGGGAATCCAGTCGATCTGCGCCTTCATGATTCCGGTCATCGCGCCATGCCGCTCCGGCGAGCACCACACCATCGCTTCGGACCAGCGTGCGAGTTCGCGCAGTTCCTGCACTTTCGGATGCGTGTCCGGCGCATCGTCGGGCAATGGCAGGCCGCTGGGATCGTAAAGACGCGTCTCCGCGCCCATCGCGTCGAGCAGGCGCATGGCCTCCAGTGCCAGCAGCTTGCTGTACGAGCGCGTGCGCAACGAGCCGTACAGCAGCAGCACGCGAGGCGGATGCATGGCACGACCCAGCCCGTCGAAACGATCGAGCGCGGGACGTTCGAACAGCGACGCATCCAGGCTCGGCAGGTTCGCGACAAGCTCAGACAACGCGCTTCCCCTGTGCATCGACGACCACTTCGCCATCCTCCTTTGCGAACGGCCCTTGTTGTGGTGATGGCAGCAAATCGAGTACGGCTTCCGACGGTCGGCACATCCGCGTTCCGAGCGGCGACACGACGATGGGCCGGTTGATCAGGATGGGGTGCGCCAGCATCGCGTCGATCAGCTCATCGTCGCGCAGCGACGGATCGTCGAGGTGCAACTCGGCATACGGCGTGCCTTTCTCGCGCAGCACTTCACGCACCGATACACCCATCGCCGCGATCAGGCTGGCCAGGGTTTCACGATCCGGCGGATCCTTGAGGTATTCGATGACCTGCGGTTCGATGCCGGCGTTGCGGATCAGGGCGAGCGTGTTGCGCGAAGTACCGCAGGCGGGGTTGTGATAGATGGTGATGTCGGAGGCGCTCATGTCGCGGTCCTCGTGGAAGGGAAGGGGAGCGGACCCAGCAGGCGGTGCAGCGCCAGTCCGAGCGCAGCGCCGACCAGTTCCGCGACCACGAAGCCGGGAACATCCGCCGGCGCGATGCCGGCGAAGCTGTCACTGAACATGCGTCCGAATGCGGCAGCCGGGTTGGCGAACGAAGTCGACGCCGTGAACCAGTACGCCGCGCCGATCCAGGCCGCGACCATCGCCGCCACGCGTTGGCGCGGGGCGCGCAGGATCACCAGCAGCAGGCCGGCCGTCGCCACCGCTTCGGCGAGCCACGGGCCGTAGCCGCCGCGCGGTTTCATCGACCACTGCAGGATCGGCAACTCGAACATCGCGTGCGAGAGCCATGCACCGCCGGCGGCGCCGGCGAGCTGCGCGATCACGTAAGCGGCCAGCAGGGCAACCGGTAATTCGCCGCGCACTGCGAATGCCAGGCTCACCGCAGGGTTCATGTGCGCGCCGCTGACCGGTCCGAACACCTCGATCAGGACGTACAACGCGCCGACGGTGGCCAGCGTGTTTGCGAGCAGGGCGATGGCCATGTTCCCGCCGGCCAACCGCTCGGCCATGATGCCCGAGCCGATGACCGCGACCAGCAGCAACAAGGTTGCGAGGAATTCCGCCAACACGCGATGCGAGGTATTCATTAGCCTCCGACCTGGCCGATCTCGCGCAGCCTGCCCTGGGCGGCGAGGCGATCCAGCTTGTCCAGCGGCAGTGCAATGAGCAGTTCGACGCGCCGGCGTAGTGTCGCGAACGCTGCGACGAAGGCACGCCTGCGTTTGTCGTCGTCGCCCTCGACCGAAACCGGGTCGGGAACGCCCCAATGCGCAAGCGCAGGATGACCCGGCCACACCGGGCAGGATTCACCGGCAGCGTTGTCGCAGACAGTGATTACCATGTCCATTTCCGGCGCATGCGCCACCGCGAACTCGTCCCAGTTCTTGCTGCGCATGCGCTCCGCGGGATATCCCAGTGACTGCGCCAGTTCTGCCGCCGCAGGCTGGACCACACCGCTCGGGTGACTGCCGGCGCTGAACGCACGGAAACGCCCCTCGCCGAGCATATTGAGCAGGGCCTCCGCCATGATGCTGCGAGCGGAATTGCCGGTGCACAGGAACAGCACGTTGTAGACACGTTGGTTCATCGCAGGTCTCTTTTTGAGTTGGGGTGAGGCAGGACGCTCGATGCGGGCTGCTCGTCGTCTTTCGATGACACTGCCGTCGCGACGCACGCAGCGCCGCCGCAGCAGTTCTCGGTGAGGAAGGCGATCAGCGCGTTCATCCGTTCAAAGTCCGCGCGGACGCGGATGCTGCGCCCTTCGCGCACGTCGGAGACCAGCCCGGCCGCGCGGAGGAGGTTGAGGTGGGCGGTGAGCGTTGCCGGAGGAATATCGAGCTTTTCACGGAGAGCGCCGACCGCAAGGCCGGCGGGGCCTGCTTGCACCAGCGCGCGGAATGCGGCAAGGCGATGCTGGTGCGATAGGGCGCTCAATGATGCGAGGGCGATCTTCGATTCCATATTT
>Ga0193753_10003662_pt1 | contig 11274 bp, 11 predicted proteins | sample H1c2metaG_FD_144925 | JGI IMG/M metagenome (GOLD analysis project Ga0193753, IMG submission 144925) | Soil microbial communities from a riparian zone of the East river system, Colorado, United States - H1c2 | ecosystem: Environmental > Terrestrial > Soil > Riparian zone | place: USA: East... | reverse complement strand
GTCGTAGAATTCGGATCATTCCTTGGCATGGGCGGTAAGTTATTTGCTGTTCCCTACAAGCATTTGGTTCTGAACAAGGAAAAAGAATGTTTCACGCTGAATCGCGATAAAGAGCATTTTAAAAACATGCCGGGATTTGACAGAAACCATTGGCCCGACACGAACGATCATACCTATTATCAGGATGTAGACGTGTATTGGGGTGCCACGGTTGACAGCGGAAGAGTCTTTTGAGAATTGTCGATTTAGTGATGCATTGCCCGCCGTAGCATTTTCGCGGAGGAGGGTAGTAATTTAGTGATTGGGAAGCACCGTTTAGAATTGACGATTTAGTGAGTTAGTGATTTAGTGATTGGAAAGCAGCGAAAGGAGGGCGAATCTGTTCACTGAACAAGCCGTCGTTACATTGTTGAACCTTATGTAATGACGGCCTTTTTTTCGCGGCGCATGATGGTCTGGCCGTTCTTTTGTTAAGACAAGGAGGATGGAGCACAAATATTTTTTTATTTTCATGCATGAAAATTACTGAAGGAAAGATATTAGTCTCCAAATCGATCGGTAGCGTCTCGTCGATATTAACCGAGGGATCAGATACTAAATTTTTGGCAACGTTGGCACACGGGGCCGGCGCTGGCATGAAGCATTCGTTTATGGAGGCGATAGCCAATGCGCTGGCCTTACATAGCGTCAGTACCTTAAGGTTTAACTTTCCATTTTCCGAGGCGGGAAAGAACAGACCTGATCCGGCGCCAATAGCTGAGCATACCATAGGTGCTGCATTGTCTTATGCTGCTGAGATTAATCCAGGTGTTCCGTTGCTGGCTTCCGGCAAGTCGTTCGGAGGGAGAATGTCATCTCACTACTTATCCAAAAATACAATCGATGGAGTGAAGGGGATCATCTTTTATGGGTTTCCGTTGCATGCTCCCGGGCAACCGGGGGTAAACCGCGCTGACCACCTGGCAAGCATTAATGTACCCATGCTATTCCTCCAGGGCACAAAAGATACGTTGGCCAGGCTGCCACTAATCCAGGAAGTTTGTGCGAAACTTCCAACCGCTACTTTGGCAACGTTTGAAGGTGCCGATCATTCTTTTAAAGCGGGAAAGCGTGATGTTATTTCGGAACTCGTTGTCGCTGCAATCGATTGGTTAGAAAATACAATCAAAACCAACCATTCGCCGGGGAGGCGGTAAGCAGGCATTAAGCACGCGCTAGCTAAACTCCATGTGTTCAGGCTTCACATTGTGGCGGGTTTCCACAAATTCTTCAATGCTTGTGAAGAATCGAAGCCTGTACTTAAAAACGGTCTTACTGCCTATTGCCTTTTTGAATGCCCTAAGCTCATCCGACTCATCAATCCAGTATAGTGCGACACCTCTTTCGTTTGCAAAACCTGGCATAAACCGAAAGCCCGATGAATCGAGGTTATCCTGAACCTCGGGCTTGAAACCTGACTTACCCCTGATGTAAACTGTTACCCAACCCATACATTTCCTTTCTCAAAAATTACTTTCCTTTATATTATTCTGTGATCGGTTAAGAAAACCACAGCTTTTTCTGAAGATCGCAGGATTAAAAAATATACTTACAAACTTTAGAAGCGCTGGGTGTTTAAAAAATCCGCTCATATACAATACGCAAAAGCACCGCAATTAGTTGCGCTGCAACCGCAAAGATAATACCCCTTAATTGACTCTCAAAATGGCCTAAAATTCCCCATGTAAGGTCGAAGGTGGCAAACTCGAATTATTATGTTATCTTTGCGATTATTTTTAATTACATATTTATTTATTATCACCAATGAAAGAAGGAACAGTAAAATTCTTTAATGAATCTAAAGGATTCGGATTCATCAAAGAAACATCAACAGGACAAGAGTATTTTGTACACATCTCAGGACTACTTGTCGATCAGATCCACGAAAATGATGCAGTCACTTTTGAACTCAAAGAAGGCAAAAAAGGATTGAATGCGGTTAACGTTCGTTTAGCCAATTAATAGGTCACATCATTATTGCATAAGAGCCAGGACTTGTTCCTGGCTTTTTTGTTTATTGACCTTTCTGAATTGCGCAAGAGCAGCAGTGATCTCATTATTGTGTTGGGCGAAAAATGGTCTGTGAAACTCCAGACAATGCTCAAGGCTATCCCGCCATCCCGGCTTCAAACTTGTAATTCCCACCAGGCCGCGTTCGGATATGATTCACCAACAATGACGCGCTCGCCGATCATTGGAGTAACAATCTCTACCCCGGCCTTAGCAGCGTAGTCAACGACGCGCTCAATGGGCTCGTACCATGGATGTAGGGAAAGGGTGAATTTTCCCCAATGAACCGGTAACAGTGCTTTGGCCTTCAATAGCACGCTTGCCTTGACAGTTTCTTCTGGCATCATATGGATTGAGGGCCACATGGTGTTGTACTGGCCACATTCCAGTAGCGCGAGGTCAAATGGTCCACATTTGTTGCCAATGTCTCTGAACATGTTTTCATCATATCCTGAATCTCCCCCCAGGTATAGCGAATGTTGTGTCGTCTTCAATACAAAAGCAGACCACAGGGTTTTGTTCCGGGTAAGCGTCCGTCCTGAAAAATGTCTTGCCGGGACGGATGTTAATTGTATTCCGGGAATCACTGTTTCACTGTCCCACCAATCAAATTCGGATATAATATTTTCTGAAAAACCCCAAAAACGAAGATGCGTGCCTACCCCAAGCGTTGTACATACCTTCTTTACCTTGGTTTTCAGGGATTTCATTGTGGTATAATCCAGATGATCATAGTGATCGTGCGTTATGATCAGGAGATCGATGTCTGGCATGTTATCTACCGTGTACGGATTTGTAACTTCATAACTTTTTATCCCGATGAATTGGAAAGGGGAGGCGCGCCTGCTAAATACGGGATCGATAAGAATATTCTTACCATTTATATGAAGCAGGTAAGATGAATGACCAAACCATACGAGTACAGGAAGATCACCGGACAGTTTGCGCAGATCGGTCCTAATAGCCGGTAGCAACGTAGTGGGCTTTCGATCAATGCCCTTTCCTAAAAACTCAAGCATCATATCCGAATACGACGTATTATCCGCCATCATTTTTGTTTCCGAAATGTTTTGAAACGCACCATTGCGGTAGTTGGGAGAATTTTGAATGCGTATTAGGCTTTCACCGGCGGGCAACTTTCCAAATGACTTTGACATAATTACACTGACGTGATTCTCGATTTTTTATTTCATGCCACGCATTCACTATTCTTTATCACCATGCAACGCCGCCATTCAAAACACAATTTTGTATCGGGAAGTAATTTTACATTTTATATGTAGAGTTTTACATTGGAAATTTAACTGCAAAACATCAAACGTCGAATGTAAAATGTAAAAGTTAGTCCGGAAGTTAGGCTCCAAAACACACGACCGCCCTAACGTATTGACATTTCTGCTGCGCTTCCATAAGCATCGTTGTTATACTGCTTTTTTTGGCATGAATTTCATGTGCAATCTTCGCAAGATTCGCATCCCGTTGCGAGGGAAGTTGCGATGCATTGCACAACGTTGCATTACGAAACAATTCAATTTTTTTTCGAAAAACAACGGATTTTATACAGTTGCTCCTCAGCAGCTTAGCGATTGTGCAAACGTAATTCACAAATGTGTTGCAAACACATGACGAAAGTATTACCCCATTGTGAATGAAATTCCTAACTTTTACTTGACCGTCTCTTAAAGCATTTGGGCGATTCTAAATGTCGCTCCTAGTATTAAAGGTGCAAACCAGTAAAAGGGAGTATTTGTGTGTTCGATGCCGCAACTGCTCATGTTGTTGTGGCGGTTCTCCACAACCCTTTACGAAAACATTACGTTTTGATTACGAATTATGTGGTACAGTTTTTTCTATAGAGGGGTAGGCTTTAATCTCAACACTATGAAAAGAGCATCGGTAATTTTGGCTGTAGGGCTGTTGGGCTTTATGGTAATTGGCGCTGATCAGCGATCTTCCGCTCCAGAGAGCAAGGTGGCAAAGAAATCATGCAGCGGATACACAGTGATCGAGTCAACTAAGGGAATCGATTGCAACGGAGATACGATCAGGCTAATACGCACCGCCGGATTCTATCAACGCGTGCGTGATGATGATGCGATCTAAATAATGCGCATTACAATTAACTAATTTCTTCTATTATTTCCGGAGTTTCATAGTTTTGCCGTTCATGAGAACTGCAATTCTATTCTGCTTTACACTTTCCTTTTCATATTTATTCGGCCAGAATAAGGATATACCCTACGTTATCCTTGTTTCCTTTGATGGTTACCGGTATGATTACGTTCAGAAATTCAAGCCCCCGCATTTTGAGGATTTCATAACCAGGGGTGCACAAGCAAAAGCCCTCATTCCATCCTTTCCTTCAAAGACCTTTCCAAACCACTATACGTTGGTGACAGGATTATATCCGGGACATCACGGTCTTGTTGATAACACATTTTACGACCCTGCGCGGCAAGTGACTTATAGTATGAGTAAGAAGGAACGCGTAACAGATCCATGGTTCTACGGTGGAACGCCCATCTGGACATTATGCAGTGACCATGGAATTAAGTCTGCCGCGTACTTTTGGGTCGGTTCGGAGGTACCAACACGTCGACCCGATTATATGGAGCCTTACAATCCAGCGATTCCCGATACCGCGCGCGTCGATCACGTGCTGAGATGGCTTTCGTTGCCAGAAGACAAACGACCTCATTTGATAACGCTCTATTTTTCATCACCCGATGATGAGGGTCATCTTCATGGGCCGACCAGCGATGAAACAAAAGCTGCAGTGATCAACGCCGACAATCTGTTAGCGCGCCTCATGAAAGGACTGGCTCGTGTGTCCTTGAATGCAAATGTAATCATAGTGTCAGATCATGGCATGCAGGCTTTGAAGCGCGATGAGCATTCTTACATTTTCCTGAATGAGCTCATGGATATGAAGAATCCCTTGATCAAAGTATCCAATGGTGGAACTCAAACGCATATCTATCTGAGCAACCCTGCCAAACGCGACTCCCTTCAAGCTGTCCTCACAAAAAAAGCGGTAAATTATTCTGTATACAACCAGGAACAATTTCCCAGTCGATGGGTCTATAAATCAACGCGCTCAGGTGACCTGCTGATCACTGCGCATGAAGGATATTATTTTCGTGAGGGTGACCGGGCTTCGTTGACGACCGTTGCGAAAAATCAATCGTGGTCGGGAGTTCATGGTTATGACGCTACCCAGGTAAAAGATATGCAGGGAATCTTTTACGCCGCTGGTCCAAACATCCGACAAGGTGTCATTGTTGAATCGTTCGAAAACATTCATGTCTACCCGCTCATTGCGCGTATACTTGGTTTACCCTTGCCGGCAATCGACGGACGGGCAGAGGTACTAGAAAAGATATACAAGCCTTAGTTAACTTGGATTATTTCCAATAAGATGGTGGAGTGTTTACGCCGCCTCTCAATCTACAATCGAGGCAATCGGCAGGATAGACCTTATATCCAATAAGTTCAAAAGTAACCTTATCGAATACCCTGTCTTGAATCAGTTTTCCTTGCAGATAGGCCGAGGTCATTTTCTCCAACGGAACCACTTCGGAGAAGCAGTTGTCGTAGTTTGAGGGTTCGTAGAGTTCACCAGGCCCTTTTATTTGTTGTCGTTTCAAAAAAATTCTTTGTTGTTGGACAGTGGAAGCGCTAAAAAAACCGATGGCTGGCCGCGTTGGATCTGTTGCGCAGTAAAGGTTACCCTGTGGCTGCGAAGGCAATGGATCGAATAATGTGCCCACGTCCTCACTGTTCTTCTTTGTAACAGACCAATAGTTATAAGCGTCTTCCGTCAAAGCATACTGCTTCACCAAAATGCTATAACCGTAAAGAAGTTTTCGCGACGTTTGCGGGATCTGCAACAGCGGATAATCGTAGACCACGTCTTGGGATAGGGCGACAGTTGATGCGAGGTTGACATTTTGATTGTACAATGTTCTCCAACAATAATATAAGTCCGTCGCCACATTTCTAATTTTAATCACATCGTTCTCAATGTAGTAAACAGAAATATCCAGGGCAGAATATTCCCAGGTCTCATCATAGGTCCAGAGGTAGTAATGTGTGCTGTTTGACGGATCGTGTGAAAAAATGTTAAAGTTTATCACGTCGTGCTCGTCCGTAACTTCCGTCCACCTAATACTGTCCAGCGAGGGACTAGGTTTAACATCAATAAATTCGGAGTAGTATTCATGTTTGTCAGCTGTTCGAATGTGTAACCTGTAGTGCGCATTAGGGTCCACGTTAACCGGAGGGGCAACGTAAATGTTTCCGGTTTTGTGGATGAGTGTGCGAGAATACCCGTTATCACCTTCAATGGCTACGATCGCGTCGGGCTCATTTCGTGAATTGGCAGGATTGTCGATGGTGACCGTTCGACTTAGCCGGATTTGAGTCGAATCATTGGGTACGAAGAAGCCGTCGACAACGAGGATACCAAAGTCCTCTTTGGCAATACTTGGTACATAGGGTTCGAGGCACGCTGAAAGCAGGCACGCAAACAACATCCAGTAAACGGCACGGCGACAGGCAATACGTTGAAAAGTCGTCGATTGTACAGTCACCCCCATGATATCGGGTAAGTTAACACGCCTTGGATGAATTTAAAATTGCGGTCCGTGAAAGTATATGAACGGCGGGGGAGTCATGAGTTATGAGTTATGAGTTACGCGGCGGCGTGGTCGCCGCGTAGAGGAAGCTCCGCTTCCTTGGGTGAGTAGTATTGGGTCTGGTGTTGCGCGTTGAATTGTTCTTAATGATGTTTTCGATTTGTTGTTGTCAGGGTAATGATGCATTTTTCGTCCTTAGTACCCTGATGAATACTCACAAAACCAACCTGACGCTTATCTTATGGATTCTCGGTTCGCTAGCGACGGTAACGCCGTTCGCGATTGACCTGTACCTGCCGGCATTCAAAGAATTGGCGAACGAATTCAATGCGACGACTGCAACAGTTTCACTTTCCGTTTCAAGTTACTTCATCGGCATGGCCATTGGTCAGATGCTATATGGACCGTTGCTTGATCGATTTGGCAGAAAACCTCCATTGTATATTGGCTTAAGTCTGTTCCTCATTGCGTCGGTGGGCTGCATGCAATCGAACTCCGTCAATATGCTAATATCTTTTCGGTTTCTTCAGGCGCTTGGCGGAAGCGTTGCCTGGGTAGGGGCGGTTGCAATGGTGCGTGACTTTTTTCCTGTCGAGCAAAGTGTTCGCGTATTTTCACTTCTTGTACTCATTATTGGTGTGTCTCCCTTGTTGGCGCCAACCGTCGGAGGTTTTATTACGGTATCATGGGGCTGGAGAGCGGTGTTCGTCGCATTGATTTTAATCACTTCGTTGATCCTGATTGTGGTGTTCTTTTACTTGCCTGAAGGCCGGGGAGCGGACAAAACGGTATCACTGGGCGCAAAACCAATGATCCATACATTCCTTTCAATTCTCAGAGAGCCTCAATTCTTTACGTACAGTTTTGCAGGCGCTTTTTCGTTTGCAACGCTCTTCGTATACGTGGCCGGATCTCCTGTCATTTTCATGGAGTACTATAAAGTCGGACCCCAAGCCTATGGGGGAATTTTCGCCTTGCTTTCCATTGGTTTTATCGGAGCCAGTCAGGTTAACATCTTCCTGACGCGAAAATTCAGAAGTGATAAGATATTTAAGGTATCGTTGATCGTTCAAGTGATCACAAGTATGTTGTTTTTCATTTTCGTATGGAACAATTGGCTGGGACTATACAGCACCATCGGGATGTTTTTCATTTGCCTTTCGTGCGTCGGTATGATGAATCCGAATGCGAATGCGTTGGCATTGGCGCCTTTTGAGAATAATATTGGCAGCGCATCGGCACTGATGGGCTGCACGCAAATTGGTGTCGCAGCACTCGCCTCCAGCGGCGTGGGGCTTTTTGAATCCGTTAATATGCTGCCCGTGGTCTGCCTGCTTGCCATAACATCGTCCATAGCAGGATTGATATTATTTTTCGGGCTACGGCGTATAGGGTCCCCGATCATTAACGCGAATGCAGACGCGGGCACGGTTGCACACTGAAAAAATTAAGGCTGACCCTGAAAACTATAAGGAATGGCGCCTTACACAAAGGATGATTATCATTGTTACAAATTGAGACAATAATGAAAATAACACAGCGAAAAGTTAAAGTGACGATCATCACATCGTTCGCTTTACTATTGACAATGAACACATTAGCGCAAATGAACCATGGATTTCCGGTGCAGACCAAAGTTGACAACGGCATTGTGGAAGGCTTATACGATACACGGACTGGCCTATCGGAATATTTTGGAGTACCATTCGCAAAACCCCCAGTAAAGGATCTTCGGTGGAAGGCTCCACAACCACTGGAAAACTGGAAGGGTGTCTTGTCAACCAAGGCATTTGGACCACGACCTGTGCAAGGCGTTGTGTTCGGCGATATGAATTCGAGGTCGGCCGGCCTGAGTGAGGATTGTCTCTACTTGAACGTCTGGACGCCGGCCAAACGAAATGTGACCGGATTGCCAGTGTTGGTATATTTTTATGGCGGCGGGTTTGTCGCTGGTGATGGGTCTGAACCACGCTACGACGGAGCCCGCATGGCGCAGAAAGGGATCGTGGTAGTTACGGTCAATTACAGGCTGAACATATTTGGCTTCTTTGCGCATCCAGATCTCAGCAAGGAATCGCCTTATCATGCCTCAGGCAACTATGGATTGCTGGATCAGTATGCCAGCCTTCTTTGGGTTCAAAAGAACATAGCAGCTTTTGGCGGCGATCCCAAGAGAGTTACGATCGCCGGCGAATCGGCAGGATCAATCGCTGTAAGCGCGCTGATGACCTCTCCGCTGTCGAAGAATCTCATCGCAGGTGCCATTGGAGAAAGCGGCGCTGGGATCAACCCCACTCTGGCACCCATTCCGTTAGCCGAAGCAGAGAAGGTTGGTTTCGAATTTGCCAAGAATGCCGGATACGTAACGCTGGATCAACTGCGAGCGCTCAGCACAAAAGAAGTATTTGAAATTTATGCTGAAGCGAAGCGATTTGGATTTCCGACTGTCATCGATGGATACTTTTATCCTAAAACGCTGCCGCAGACTTTTAGTGCAAAGGAGCAATCGCAGGTGCCATTGCTGCTAGGCTGGAATTCTGCTGAAATTCCCGGCGCGGCCTTCATGCAAGGACTCCCATACGATGAAGAAAGCTATGTTAAAAAAGTAAAAGAAGTCTATCCGAACGACTTCGACCAAGTCTTAAAATTGTATCCCCATAGTAATTCCAAAGAGATTGAGCTTTCCGCTACAGCACTGGCATCCGATCGGTTTATCGCTTACAGTACCTGGAAATGGTTTGATCTGCACCGTAAGAACAGCTCGAAGCCGGTGTATCGCTACCTCTATAGCAAACTGAGACCTCCACTGGTCGATCCTTCAAAGGTATCTGGCCTTGCAGGAGGCACCGTCGAGAAAGGTCAAAGCGCCCCGAAAGTTCCCGCAGCGGTGGGTGCGCCTCACGCGTGTGAAATTGAGTATTGCATGGGCAATTTGCATCTTATCAAGGACTATGCCTGGACCGCCGATGACTTCACAGTATCAGAAACGATGTTCAGCTACTTTGCGAATTTCATCATCAATGGCAATCCAAATGGTGACAAGTTGCCATCCTGGCCAGCCGCTGAAGCAAACGATGCTACACCGCCTGTAATGGTGATCGATACGCAATCAAAAGCGGTCGATGCGAAGGACGATGCTCGCTATGTGTTCCTAGACAAAAACTACAAGAATTAGAGTTATGAGTCATGACTCTCGTAGAAAACAGCCCCTTGAAGTAGATGTTATTCCCCATGCTTCGGACGTTCCTGGTGGCGGGATAAAATATTATGTGAAAATCTACGGGGCTCCTCTGGCTTTTATCAACATGCGTGGCGGGAAATTGCCATGCACTTTCATTGACGACGGCTTTAACTGAATTTGCGGCACAATTTTTTTACCCTTCTAGCTTTCATTCATCAGGGCCGCTAAATATTAACAATCATGAGAACGGAATATGACATGACAAATGCAAAGAATGACGCGAGCATATTGCCGCCAGTTTCTGGTACGAGTCTCATTAACGTTGGGAGTACCGAACGGATTATTTCGATGGCCACAGGTTTTGCTTTTGCTACCTGGGCATTAAGACATCTGAACAAAATCACGGCGTTGCCAATATTGGCTGTCGGAGGCTATATGATGCTGCGTGGTGCCACTGGGTATTGCGCGGTAAATACCATACTTCGACGTAATACCGCTACAAAAAAGTCTGATGCGGTAGAAGCTTCGGGTACCTATATTATTAATAAACCCCGTCAGGACGTATATGCTTTTTGGCGACGGCTTGAAAATCTGCCACTCTTCATGAAGCACCTATACGAAGTTCAGCAGGTGGATAAAAACAGGTCGTTTTGGAAAGTCACAATCCCAGGTGGCTTTACGACAGTCTCCTGGAACGCTGAGATTGTACAGGATCAACCCGGGGAATACCTCGCGTGGTCGTCACTGCCCGGTTCAACTATCGACAATGCAGGATATGTAAGTTTTTTGGATGGGCCTGACAACACAACGGAGATCAAAGCGCGCATTTCTTACAGGTTGCCGGGCGGCGACCTGGGAAGCGTTGCAGCCAAATTATTCAATCCTTTTCTGCAGGATATCATGCTACAGGATCTCGATCGTTTCAAACAAACCATCGAGGGAAGCAACCGCTACATCAAAGAAAAAGAAAATGCAAAGAAGGATGTCAAGGCTTCCGTATGAAATACGTTTAGTTATCAGCCCAAAGGGAAGGTTTGCCTTCCCTTTTTTTATATCCTATTTCGAATTTTTCATTCGCATTAAGAACGTATCCGGTTTGACGGGACAAATATTTACACCAGATTCGGAAAGTGTAATGACATTATAAGCCTCATACCTTGGATACCATCACTCATTTTGCGCTTGGCGCATGCGTTGGCGAGTTGGCTGCTGGAAAGAAGCTCGGAAAGAAAGCTTTAATGATCGGTGGAATTGCGCAGCTCATCCCAGACATCGACGTATTGTTCGCGGTTTGGATGGACCCTGCTTCAAACGCATTGGCACATCGGGGATTCACCCATTCCTTCCTGTTTGGCGTACTCATTACATTCGCTGTTGGCTGGGGTTTCTATAAATGGTGGCGGGATA
>Ga0193753_10003661_pt1 | contig 11277 bp, 7 predicted proteins | sample H1c2metaG_FD_144925 | JGI IMG/M metagenome (GOLD analysis project Ga0193753, IMG submission 144925) | Soil microbial communities from a riparian zone of the East river system, Colorado, United States - H1c2 | ecosystem: Environmental > Terrestrial > Soil > Riparian zone | place: USA: East River... | reverse complement strand
ATGCGCCAAAGCCAAGGAGCTCATTGCGCAGGGCGCAATCGGTGAAGTCATGCTGGTCGAAGGTTGGCTCGGGCGCAACGATCCCACCGGCGCGTGGGAATATCCGCCGCCGACCGACCTGTCTTCGGAAACTCTGGATTGGGACACCTGGCAGGGAGGCGTACCCAAGCGACCGTTCGATCCGCTGGTCTTCGCCCGCTGGCGCTGCTGGAAGGAATACGGGACCGGGCTGGCCGGCGATCTTCTGGTTCACCTGATCAGCGGAATGATGTTTATGCTGGGGATCAATGAAGCACCCAGACAAGCCATGTCCGTGGGTGGAATTTTGCGCTGGCCCGACGGCCGCAACATGCCGGACGTTCACGCCACCGTCTACTACTACGGAAACCTGCCGGTGTATATGCGGCTCAGCCAAGCCACCGAAATGCCCGAGACCTACCGGATTCAGGGATCGAAGGGCATCCTCGAAGTGACCGAATTCGGACTGAGTCTCAGCCCGCAAACCGGCAAGGATTCAGGCCCCAGCTATTACGACTCAAGCTTTCCCCGCGCCATGCGTACCGCCTACGAAACCAAATGGCACCAGGAGAACGATCCCAAGATCGGCCAGGAACCGATGCCCGAAACCATGTCGTTCAGGGGCCCCGATTACGACGATATGAAACCGCATCTCTGGACATTCTTCCAGGCGGTGCGCTCCCGCAAGCCCGTGGTGGAGGACGCCGTCTTTGGCCACCATGCGGCGCTCGCCTGCCACATGGCGAATGAATCCTACTTCCGGAAAACTGCAGTGTATTGGGATGAGGCCTCGAAGACCATTAAGAGCTAACTGCAGTGCAACCAGCAGGGCGTTGGGGGTTGCGCGCAAACCGAGCGAGCCGGGCGGCGGGACTATGCAAAATGCGATCACTGCGATTCGCTTGCTGATGTTTGGCGGGTTCCTGTTCGTTCCAGTTCTGGCCGGCGCGCAGGACACAGCGTCTCTGACCGGCACCGTTCGGGACAAGTCGGGAGCCGTCGTTCCCAAAGCCGATGTTGTCATCGGAAATACGGCCAATGGATTCACCCGCAACCTCGTCACCAATAGCGATGGTGATTACCTTGCTTCCGCCTTACCCCCCGGTTCGTACAACCTCACGGTCGGGGCCCGGGGGTTTCGCAAATATCAAGCCAGGAACGTCGTACTTCGCGTGGCCCAGACGGCACGCATCGATGTCACCTTACAGGTGGGAGACGCCAACAGTGAAATCACCGTGCAGGGGGAAGGTCTGGCTCAAGTCGAGACCCAGTCTTCCGAACTGGGAGGAACGATCACCGGCAAGGAAATCACCGAGCTTCAATTAAATGGCCGGAACTTCACACAACTTGTGACTCTGATCCCCGGGGTGAGCAACCAAACCGGACAGGACGAAGGGACGGTGGGAGCGCAGGGGAACGTCAACTACAGCATCAATGGCGGCCGCGTCGAAAACAACAACTGGGAGATCGACGGTGGCGACACCATGGACAACGGCAGCAACGAGACGCTGAACGTCTACCCCAGCATCGATTCGCTGGCAGAAGTCCGGGTGCTGACCTCCAACTACGGCGCGCAATACGGCCGAAACGCTTCGGGCACGATCGAGGCGGAAACCAAGTCCGGGACCAACCGGTTTCACGGCGATGTCTATGAATTCTTCCGCAACGAGGCTCTCAACGCCCATAACTACTTCGACGCGCCGGGAACCTCAAAGCCGGAGTACAGGAAAAACGATTTCGGCTACACCCTGGGCGGCCCGGTCTGGAAGGACCATACTTTCTTTTTCTGGTCGGAAGAATGGCGCCGGGAAAACGTACCCACCAACTTTAACAACTTCGTTCCTTCCATCGCGGATCGCCAGGGCAATTTCAGTGATTTCTGTCCGTCGACGAACACCCACTTTCAGCGCGACGATCCGACCATGACGGGAACTTTTTTCCCGGAATGCCCGGGGACTGCAAATCTTGGTGGTGGGGACCTACAATTCTACTCACCCTATATCACCAACGGCGTTCTCAACCAGGTGCCGATCGATCCCAATGGACAGGCACTGCTCGGGATGATACCCGAAGCGACCGCCGGCTCGGGCGCCGATTCCCTGTTTCTCGCTTCCGCGCCCCAGCCCATGCGCTGGCGGGAGGAATTGCTACGGGTGGACCACGACATCAACTCCAAGCAGCGAGCTACTTTCCGCTTTATCCACGACTCCTGGGACATCACGAACTCAACCGTGACCTGGGCTGGAGAAAGCTTCCCCACCATCGGCACGCATTTTATCGGCCCGGGGGTCAGCATCGTCGCCAAACTGACCTCGACGGTTTCGCCAACCCTGCTCAATGAGTTTGTAGCCAGTTATACGACGGATCACATTCAACAAATCAACACCAACCCCCAAGTTTGGCAGCGCCCCAGCAGCTTTACCATGCCGGGCCTGTTCCCCGACAACCACGGAGAGCTGCCCGACATTTGTTTGTCGACCTCGGGGTCTTACGGCGGCGGATTCTGCGAAGGTCCGTCGGCCTTTCCCTGGAACAATTCCAATCCGACCTACACCATACGCGACAACGTTACCAAGAGTTGGGGCAAACATAACCTGGAGTTCGGCGGCTACTACGTCACGGCGCAGAAAAACGAAAGGGCGTACACGGATGTGGAAGGGGATATGGGTTTCGACAGTTCCTCCCCGAACTCCTCCGGCAATGCTTTCGCCGATCTCCTGATGGGCAACGTTGCCTACTATTCGCAGGACAGCGCTGAGCCGAAATACCACATTCACTATCGCATGTTCGAACCCTTCCTGCAGGATGACTACCGGGTTTCGAAGAATCTGACTCTGAATCTCGGACTGCGCCTCAGCTTCTTTGGCACATTCTTTGAACAACAACACCTGGTCTACAACTGGGAACTTTCTGCTTTCAATCCCAACGACGCGCCCAAAATTAACCTGATTGACACCCCCGCCGAGCCGGAAGGAGTCCTCGTCCCGGGCACCGGCAATCCCTTGAACGGAATGGTTCAGTGCGGCGCGCCGGGGGTGCCGAGAGGGTGTGAACTGGGAAAGATTTTTAACCCCGCCCCTCGCATCGGGTTCGCCTGGGATCCTTTTGGCAAAGGCACCACCGCCATCCGCGGAGGTTATGGAATCTTTTTCGATCATACCAATGGGGAGGAAGCCAACGCCGAGAATCTGGAAGGCACGCCGCCCTTGGTGCAAGAACCGACGCAGTATAACGTTATCGGTTACAACAACGTCGGCGGAAACGGATTGCTGTTCCCGTTGTCAGCGATTTCCATCCCCACGCAGGTGATTTGGCCCTACGTGCAGCAGTGGAACCTCACCCTGCAGCGGGATGTCGTCAAAAATACCGTAGCCACCGTCTCCTACGTGGGCAGCAAGGGCACGCATCTGACGTTGATTCATGAGCTCAACCAGCTCTCCCCCGTCCCAGCTTCGGAGAACCCGTTTCAACCCGGGCAGCCGATCACCGACACCATCTGCGGCTCGCAAAATGGACCCCCTCAAAAACCCACGTTCCGCATGAATCACCAGACCATCAAGGGCCAAGCGGCGATCAATCTGGCGGTGGCCTGCCAGAACGATCCGAACCCGTACCGACCGCTCTATGGTCTGGACTCGACCGAGGGAGTTTCGCCTGAAGCCAACTCCAACTACAACGCCCTGCAGGTTTCGCTTCGAAAAACCAGCGGGCCCCTGACCCTGAGCCTGGCCTATACTTACAGCCACTCCCTGGACGATTCCTCGGACAAATTCGACAGCAACTTTGTGAATTCCTATAACCTGAAAGGAAGTTACGCCAGCTCCAACTTCGACCAGCGGCATATTCTGACCGTCGCCTGGATTTACGATCTTCCGCTCTTCCGGCGCCCCGGATTCTCCCATCGCGTTCTGGGCGGGTGGCAATATGCCGGCGTGATGACCTCGCAGAGCGGCGAACCTTTTTCGGTTCTGAACGGCCTCTACGGGGACAGCGCAGGCGTCGCCAATGGTCAGGGCGTGGGGTCCTATGCCGATCTGAACGGTGATCCCCACGCCCCTCCCTGTGCCGTCCCTTTCGTTGCCGACGTAAAGGGACCGTCGCTTTTCAATTCCTGCGCTTATGTCCCCACCCAGGGACTGACCTTTGGGGATTCTGGGAGGAACAGCCTGAACATCCCCTGGCGCACAAATTTCGATATGTCGGTGTACAAGTCCTTCAAACCGACCGAGAAGACCGACCTGCAGTTCCGTTTTGAGGGATTCAACGTCTTCAACCATACCCAGTGGAACGGAGTGAGCAATTATCTCGGATCCAATAACTTCCTCCTCCCGAGCGGCGCCCACCTGTCGCGAGTCGTGCAACTCCGGCGTGAAGTTGATATTCTGAGAAGCCGTGAAAACGGGGCAGCAAAGACAGGGGCCGGAGAGGGCGATGGTTGGAGCGGTTGACATTGGAGGAACGAAAGTAGCCGTGGGCGTGGTCGATGATCAGGGAAAAGTACTGTCCGCCCGCGAATCGCCGACCGGATTGGATTGCGACTACGCACGCGGACTGGACGTCATCGCCTGCATGCTGAAAGATCTGACGAGAATGCTTGGCGTCGAAATGAGCGGCATCGGAATCGGTTCCACCGGCCCGGTTGAACCGTTCACGGGCGAGTTCGGAGAGGTTGACTTTCTTCCCCAATGGCGCGGGAAAAACCTGGTGAAGGATCTGGGGCAGATTTTCAACATCAGCGTGGCCCTCGAAAATGACGCCGACGCCGGCGCGCTGGCAGAAGCGGGCTGGGGCGCGGGAAAAAACAAGTCCCGTCTGATTTATGTGACCGTCGGCACCGGCATTGGCGGCGGCATCATTCTGGATCGCAAGCTCTATCGCGGCGTGGATGGAGCGCATCCGGAAATCGGCCACCAGGTGCTCGACCCATCCGGCCCGCTCTGCTCTTGCGGTTTTCGCGGATGCTGGGAAGCGCTGGCGGCGGGTCCCGCGATGTCCGCATGGCTCTCTAGCACCGCCCCGGCGGACTATCCGCATGGCCTCGGCCTGACCGCCAAACGAATCTGCCAGCTGGCGATCGAAGGCGATGAGTTCGCCCGCTCGGCAGTGAGCCGTGAAGCCCGGTATCTGGGGCTGGGACTCGCGAATCTGATCAACCTGTTCACTCCGGATGCAATCGTGCTGAGCGGCAGCATCATGAAGAGCTCCGGTCTGTTTCTTGACGGCATTCATGAAACCGTCCGCCAGGGATGCCGGTTCGTTCCCTGGCAAAAGACGGAACTGCTGCTGGCCTCACTGGGAGAAAATGCCAACCTGATTGGTGCCGCCATGGTGTGGCATCACCGCTTCGGAACAATGATGGAACATACGAACTAATCAGCAGGGTAGGAGACGCTGGTCCCTTATGGCGAGAAGCAAGTACATGATCGTGTTGGTGTTCCTCACGTTTTTCGTCATGTCTCTTTTGACCAACATTCTGGGCCCGATTCTGCCAGACATCATCAGTAGTTTTCGCGTCAGCCTGACCGCCGCCGGATTTCTCGCTTTTGCATTTTTTATCGCCTACGGGGTCATGTCAGTTCCCGCCGGCTTTCTGGTGGAGCGTTTCCATGAAAAACCTGTGATGGTCTGGTCGTTTGTGGCGAGCACGCTGGGAGCGCTGAGCTTCGCTGTATTTCCCGGGTATCGGGTGGCATTTGTTTCATGGTTCGTCATCGGCGCGGGCATGGCGGTCCTGCAGGTAGCGGTGAATCCCCTCCTGCGCGTGGCGGGCGGAGAAGAGCAGTATGCTTTTTATTCGACCCTGTCCCAGTTCGTCTTTGGCAGCGCATCCTTCCTCAGTCCGCGAATCTACTCTTACCTGGTGGTCAATCTGAAGCAGCCTGCAGCCGGGCAGAATCCATTGCTGCGCACGCTGCGAACGCTGACGCCCGCGCAGTTGCCGTGGGTATCGATTTACTGGATCTTTGCGGCTTGCAGCGTCGTCATGGTGATCTGGCTGGCGCTGTCCAGGTTTCCCCAGGTCCAGCATACCGAGGACGAGCGCGCTGGGTCCTGGGACATGTATCTCAGCCTGGCGCGCAAGAGAGTGGTTTGGCTCTACTTCATTGCCATGTTCGCCTATATTGGCTGCGAGCAGGGGACGGCCGACTGGATCTCGAAATTTTTGTATCAATACCACGGCTTCGATCCTCAAACCACGGGTGCCGACGCCATTTCCTGGTTCTGGGGACTGCTCACCGCCGGCTGCGTGGGGGGCATGTTGCTGTTAAAGTTCTTCGACAGTCGCTGGGTATTGGTCGGCGGCGCGGTGGGCTCCCTGTGCTGCTTGTCTGCGGCCCTGTTTGGACCGGCCAGAATATCACTGGTCGCTTTTCCCGCGATCGGTTTATTCACATCCGTGCTTTGGCCCGTCATCATCTCTCTCGCGCTGAATTCGGTGGCGGAACATCACGGTTCTTTCTCGGGAATCCTGAGCACCGCGCTCATGGGCGGCGCAATTATTCCCGTGATTATCGGACGGATCGGCGATTACGCGGGACTGCGAAGCGGCATGATGTTTCTTTATGTCACCTTCGGGTTTGTTCTGAGCGTCGGCTTTTGGGCAAGACCGCTCATCACGAACGCCACCATCAGCGCTGTCAAGAAGGTACCCACGGCGGTTGTTTGACGAGGTTTCGCACAACTTTTCTGGAGAGAGTTTTCTATGGCCGGGCAAGGCGTTCAGAGGCGCGAAGTGTTACGCATGTTGGCGACGGCGGCGGCAGTGGCGACATTCCCCGGGTTCAGCAAATGGAGTATCGCCTGCGGACACAGCGCCAGAGTGGTGGCGCAGATCAAGCCCGCGCTTTATCGCCCCATCGTCTTTACTGCGCCGGAATATTCATCGATCGAACGTCTGGCGGAAATCATTATTCCGAGCGACGACACCCCGGGAGCGAGCGAAGCTGGAGTCTCTGAATTCATCGACGTCATGGCGTCGCGCGATCCCGGCCTGCAGCGGCATCTCCGCGCCGGATTGGCGTGGCTCGATCTGCACAGCCATCGCTGGCACGGCAAGCACTTCCTGGCACTGGAGCTCGACCAGCAGATTGCTCTTCTTGAACCCCTGGCCTACGAAAAGAAATTTCGGGCAGGAGATGAAGATGGCCGGGAGTTTTTCGAGCGAATTCGCGAGTACACCATCATGGGCTTTTACACCAGCAAGGTCGGTCTCGCTGAACTGGATTTCCCGGGACTGAAATTCTATTCAGCATCGCCGTCCTGCCCGCACCAGGGCGATCCTGAACATCTTCATCTTGATCTGGCGCCGGTAAAATAACAAACCACGATGACCAAGCCAATCTATGACGTGGTGGTGATCGGGACCGGCGCCGGCGGCGGCATGGCCATCAAAACTCTCTGCGAGGCCGGGCTCAAAGTCTGCGCCCTGAATTCCGGCCGGCAGCTCAATCCGGGAGAAGATTTCCGCAATCACCGCATGCCCTGGGAGATGAAGTACCGGGGCTTTGGCGATCCCAGAACCCATCCCCCGTCGCAACCAGGTTTCATCGACAGCGAATACGTGAAGGGCGCATGGGAACGCGAAGTCACGTACACGACCGCGCCCGGAACCAAATGGATGTGGCCGCGCTGCTCGGCCGTGGGAGGAAAGACAAATTTCTGGGGGCGCAGCTCGGCCCGCTTCGGCGAGATTGACTTTCGAGCAGCATCGCTCGACGGCTACGACGTCGATTGGCCGGTCACCTACGATGAAATCGCCCCTTACTACTCGCGCGTGGAAGAAATGATCGGCGTGGCCAGCACGGTGCAGAACCGTCCCAGCAATCCGGACGGCGTTTACCTCCCGCCGTTCAATTTCCGCTGCTTCGATATGATTCTGCAAAAGGGCGCGGAAAAGATCGGCGTGCCGTATTTACCCGATCGCATCGCGCAACTCACCGTGGGGCACCAAGGACATCCGGCCTGCCATTTCTGCGGCGATTGCTCCAGTGGTTGCGAGGTGGGATCGTTTTTCTCCACTCCCTGGTTCCTGCTGCCCAAGGCGCGAGTCACCGGAAATCTTGAATTGCGGACCCACGCTCTGGCCAGAAACATTCTGGTGGATGAAAACGGTCAAGCTTCGGGAGTCGCCTACGTCGATCGCCACACGCGGCAGGAGCAGGAAGTGTACGGACGCGCCATTGTGGTGGCAGCCTCCTGCGTGGAAACAGCGCGCATCCTGCTGAACTCGAAATCACGGCACTGGCCGACCGGCATCGCAAACTCGAGCGCGCAAGCCGGACGCAATCTCTGCGACCATCTCTACGGCACGTCGGCATCCGGATACCTGCCGCAACTCGTCGGCCAGCCAAGCTTCCCCGACAATGTGGGGGACAACTCCATCAGCTGGATGCCGCGTTGGCAGAACTTGCAGGACCCGCACCAAGAGAAATTCATTCGCGGCTATTCGCTCTACCCTGACGGCGGCTGTGCTGAATTCCCTTCCTATTACGACCGGGTTGAAGGATTCGGGTCTGCTTTCAAAAAGGAGATGAAGCGGAAGTATCCGGCCACCGTTGACTTCACCGTCCAGGCTCCGACCCTCCCGTCTGCTATGAATTATGTGGAGATTGATCCCCAGGCGAAAGATTCCTACGGCATTCCCGTACCGCGGATTCATTTTCAGTGGGGCGAGAACGAGCTGAAGATGTGGGAACACTCGAAGCGGGTCTGTACGGAAGTGCTGCGAGCGGCCGGGGGGGTTCGCGAGGACGCGGGCGACGAGCCGGAGACGCCCGGCTACAGTCTGCATGAAACCGGGACTTGCCGCATGGGAAACGATCCCGCGAAGTTCGTCACCAATCGCTTTGGTCAAACGCACGATGTTTCAAACCTCTATATCTGCGACGCCAGCGTGTTTCTGAACTGCACTGATAAATCCACCACACTCTCCATTCTCGCCTTCTCCCTTCGCACCAGCGATTACATTGTCCGGCAATTTCGCCAGGGGGAACACTGAGTGTCCACGCCCACGTTTTTCTTGACCGTTCCCGAGAGGAATTTCGCATCCATGAATCTCCAACGAATCGCATTCGGCATTGCTCTGCTCGTCACATTTTCCACCGCAGCGTCCTTAGCCCAGGCGCCAGCGCCAGACGCATCCGTAAAGCCTTTCCTCGGCAGCTGGGATCTGACCCTGCAGGCCCCGGATCGAACCTATCCGTCGTGGCTGCAGCTCACCGAGGAGAATGGACAATTGAGAGCGCAGTTCGTCAGCCGTTGGGGAAACGCCCGGCCGCTTTCGAGCGTTGACATCTCCAAGGGCACGCTGACCTTCGTTTCTCCCAAGTCAGAAGAAGAGCGCCCCAACGATATGGTCTTCGAAGGAAAACTGACGGGCGCGACGTTGTCGGGAACCACGACCGGTCCCGACGGAACCCCGTGGAAATGGACCGGCCGCAGAACGCCGGCGCTGAAAACAATGGGTTCGCCGAAGTGGGGTGAACCAATTCAGTTGTTCAACGGCAAAGACCTCACGGGATGGAAAACAGACAAGCCCAATCCGGCGAAAGCATGGACCGTCGAGAATGGCACGTTGGTGACTCCGGGGAACGGACCGGAGCTGATCAATGATTCCAAGTTTGAAGACTTCAAACTGCACGTTGAATTCAATTGCGGTCCAAATTCCAACAGCGGCGTTTATCTGCGGGGTCGTTACGAAGTGCAGATCGAAACCAATAGCGCCCCGGAACCACCCAGTCATCATACCGGCGGAGTCTATGGGTTTCTGGCTCCCACTCCAGAACAACCTCGCAAGAGCGGTTGGCAGACCTTTGACATCACGCTGGTTGGACGCACCGTCACCCTAGTTCAGAACGGGGTCACCGTCATCGATCATAAGGAAATTCCCGGCATCACGGGAGGCGCGCTCGACAGCCAGGAAGGATCGTCCGGCCCAATCTACCTGCAGGGCAGCGAAAACGGACATGTGGCTTTTCGCAATATCATGCTCACCCCGGCGGAAAAATAGTCGCGCGCCCGCCCGCCGGGCTGCTGGCGCCGATCTTTCCAGCCCTGAGCATGCGCGGCCTTCAGGACTTCGCCGCGCTGCGAGCGGATTGCACAGCCGCGACCAGTTCGATTGCCGCCGCGGTGATTTTATCAATCCTTCCCTCCCGGAGCGCCACGCCGTCGAGCAGTTCCGACCCGACGCCGAGAGCGAATGCTCCAGCGGCAATGAACTCGGCGGCATTGGAAGCGTTGACCCCACCCGTCGGAATCAAACATAGGCCGGGAAAGGGACCTCGCAACGCTTTGAGATATTTTGCTCCTCCCAAATTGCCGCAGGGGAAGACTTTAATCAATCTGGCTCCATGCGAGGAAGCGCTCATGATTTCCGTCGGCGTGAGCGCTCCCGGGATGGCAAGCTGAGCCCGCTGTTTCGCCGCTTCGAGAACGCCGATCGAAAGGCCCGGACTCACCAGAAACTCAGCCCCCGCATCCAGACAGGCATGGGCCTGCTCCGCATTCAATACCGTTCCCGCGCCGATCAGCACTCTGTCGCCATACTGTTTGACGAGTTGACGGATCAGCGGGATTGCGTCCGGAACGGTCATGGTAATCTCGACCACCGGTATCCCTCCGGCCTGAACCGCGTCAACGGCTTGAGCTGCGTGGGTGGCGTGGGCGGCGCGAACCACGGGAACGATTCCCACTTCCTGGATTTTTCGAATTACTTGATCAATGGTCATTTGCGTTTCATTTTTTGGCCGCCGCAGCGGGCGAGTCTATCGGTCAATTCGAGCTGTCTTCGCATCCATCGCTTTCAAAACCTCGCTCAGGGTTGCCATGGTGGTATCGCCGGGCGTGGTCATCGCCAAAGCTCCGTGTGCTGCTCCACATTCGACGGCCCATTGAGCATCCTTCCCCGCCAAGAATGCATAGATCAAACCGGAGGCAAACGAATCACCGCCCCCCACGCGATCATAAATCTCGAGATCATTGCGCACCGTGGCTTCGAAGAACTTTCCTCCGGAAAAGCAAATCGCGCCCCAGTCGTTCAGGCTCGCGGTCTTCGAGTTGCGCAGCGTGGTCGCCACGACCGACAGGTTCGGATACTCCGCCACCACATTCCCCATCATGCGCTTGAAGTTGCCGGCGTCAAGTTGGGAGTGATTCTCGTCCAGGTCGGCAACCGCAAAGCCCAGCGCAGCGCTAAAATCCTCTTCGTTCCCCAACATCACATCAATGTAGGGAGCCAGCAGGCGATTCACTTCCTGC
>Ga0193753_10003660_pt1 | contig 11278 bp, 13 predicted proteins | sample H1c2metaG_FD_144925 | JGI IMG/M metagenome (GOLD analysis project Ga0193753, IMG submission 144925) | Soil microbial communities from a riparian zone of the East river system, Colorado, United States - H1c2 | ecosystem: Environmental > Terrestrial > Soil > Riparian zone | place: USA: East... | reverse complement strand
GCTCAAGCAAAACGTATAGGACCAAAATGCATAATAGTTTGTCCCGGCACACACGAAGTGTCACGTAGAAAAGATTTGACAGTCCGCAAAGACACCAGGTTACTTTCGTAAGCTGACGAAAAATGGTTCGTAGCATATAAACTTCGCTGCAGGGTAGTCTTACTGTTGACTTTACGGTGAAAGATGAGCGTACGTCGAACTGAAAGTGACGCCGCTACTTTAAGGGCGCATTGGACTCGTGAATTACTGGACTCCCAGCCAGAACTAGAATGCGATGAACTGGCGCAACTTGCATCTGCGATCTGCGGAACTCCAATGGGACTGGTGACGCTGCTCGACGAGCGGAGCCAATGGGTTCGTGTGTCTGCCGGGCTCAAGATGCGAGACACCCCCCGCGAAGTCGCCTTTTGTGCCCACGCCATCCGTCAATCAGACCTCTTCATCGTCAAAGACTCCCTCATGGACACCCGATTCGCGGCCAATCCCCTGGTCACAGGCGATCCCGCCATCCGGTTCTTCGCTGGCATTCTCCTCCAAAGCGGCGACGGCTACCCCATCGGAACCATGTCCGTCATCGACACCGTCCCCCGCATCCTCTCCGCCGACGAGGCCCACGCAATTCAGGTCCTCAGCCGTCAGGTAAGCGCGCGCATGGAAGCCATCGTACAGCGCAAGGCGCTCGAACAGGCCCTCATCGAAAAACAGAAAGCAACCTCAGGCCTCCATGCCAGCGAAGAGCTCTTCCGAGCCTTCATGAACGCCAGCCCCTTTCTGAGCTACATCAAGGACGCCGCCGGCCGCCTGCTCTTTTACAACAAAAGCTTCGCCCAAAGGTTTGGCGTAAGTGAGTACGCGTGGCTAGGCCGTACCGATGAGCAACTCTGGTCGCGCAAGCTGACAAAGTCCGTCCGGACCCACGATCTGGAGGTCATGGCCGGAGGCCGCATCGTCGAGACCGAAGAGCACATCCGCAGCTCCGACGGAACGATCAGCTCTCTGCGTTCGTTCAAATTTCCCTGTTACGATTCGGCCGGAAATATGCTCCTGGCCGGGGTAGCGGTGGATGTATCGGAAGAAGTAGCCCACAAAGCCGAACTGGAGCGTTACCACCGCGAACTGGAGGCAGCCAACGACCAGCTTCGCAAGCTGGCCGTGACCGACGAGCTAACCGGTCTGCGAAATCGCAGATCCTTCGAAGAGCGCATGGTGATGGAGTTCTCCATGGCTCGCCGCAGGAAACGCGAGCTGTCGGTTCTTCTAATCGACGTGGACAACTTCAAGACGATCAATGATCGTTGGGGTCATGCAGCCGGAGATGAAGTGCTGCGCCGCCTGGGTACGATTCTGCGAACGACCGTGAGGCTGCCCGATCTTCCAGCTCGGTACGGCGGCGAAGAGTTTGTAGTCCTGCTTCCAGAGAGCGGCGAAGAGAGCGCCATGGGCCTTGCCAGGCGCATCATGCAACGGGTCGCGACTGAAGACTGGGAGAATGAGCGCCTGACGATCAGCGTCGGAATGGCCTCCATGAACGAGTCTCTGGAGACTGGCTTCCAACTCGTCGAGATGGCAGATGGGGCTCTCTATGCGGCCAAGCGCGCAGGGAAAAATCGCGTCATGGTCCACAGCGGCTGAAGACGCTCAGAGAGCCGTTGCTCAAAACTATCTGTTGTTGTTTTAAGACTAAGCGTAGAGATTTAAGCCTGCGACACTCCATCGTCAACAAGAAGGGCTTTAGCCCCGGACCTTTTCAAAAGTCACCAGAGACTAAGAGAATAAAGCCCAGAAAACAAGAGGCGCACCCTTTCAGGGTGCGCCTCTTGTTTCGAAAGTGACTTGCCAGAAATCTATGCTTCGGCGTTCGGATCAGGTGCTTCGCCTGGGTTGCGCTCTTCCATTTGCTTGGCAAGCTCTTCGCGCTTTTTCGTCCGTGCATCCGCGCGCTTCTGAGCCTTCTCATTGAGCTCGTGCTCAGCGCCCAGCAGTTCGATGATAGCCATCTCCGCCGCGTCTCCCTTGCGGGCTCCGGTACGAACGATACGGAGATACCCACCGTTGCGCGCGCCGTAGCGCGGTGCCACCGTGCCGAAGAGGCGGTCGACCGACTCAGGCGTCATCAGGTAGGCAGCGGCCTGGCGGCGGGCATGAACCGTGCCGCGTTTACCGAGTGTGATCATCTTCTCAACGAGAGGACGGGTAGCCTTGCACTTGGTAATCGTGGTTTCAACGCGATCCATCAAGATGATGGAGGTCACCAGGTTGCGCAGCATAGCGCGCCGGTGGCTGGTGTTGCGTCCTAATTTAAAGCCTGCATTGCGGTGACGCATGGGAGATCTCCTTCGACCCGGCTTTGCCGTGAGTCGGTGTTGCTTTTAAATGTGCGCTAAGCCAGGGGCTTCGTGCGGTAGAGCTGGCCTCGTTTGATTCAGAGGTTTTGTTGCGGCACGGCTTGCGTCGTGCTTTCTGATAAAGCTGCGGCGGCGGATCGACTCCGCCGCCGAGGCTGGTTAGAAGTTCTCTGGCTCGTTGGCGGTGGGCAGGTCGAGGTCGTCATCTTCGTCCTCGTCATCCTCATCGTCATCGTCAAAATTGCCAAAGCTGGCCGCGAGGGTGGCAGCGGGCAGAACAGAGGTCGGTCCGGGCTGCGGGTTGCCATTCTCATCGATCTTCATGCCGAGCGAAAGCCCCATCTGCGCCAGAATCTCCTTGATCTCATTCAAAGACTTGCGGCCGAAGTTCTTGGTCTTCAGCATCTCAGCTTCTGTCTTCTGGATAAGCTCGCCGATGGTGGCGATGTTGGCATTCTTCAGGCAGTTGTAACTACGCACGGAGAGTTCAAGCTCTTCAACCGAGCGATTGAGGTTCTCGTTGCGCAGGGCAGGGCCATCATGAAGCCCATCGTGACCGGCCTCCATCTCCTCTTCAAAATTGATGAAGATGGTCATGTGGTCTTTCAGCAGCTTGGCGGAAAGTCCAAGTGCATCTGCGGGAAGAACCGTGCCATTCGTCCAGATCTCAACCGTCAGCTTATCGAAGTCGGTGATCTGGCCGAGACGGGCAGCCTCAACGAGGTAGTTCACCTTGCGGACCGGAGAGTGAACCGAGTCCACGGGGATGAAACCGAGTCCAAGGTCGCCGTCGAAGTTCTTATCGGCAGAGATGTAGCCACGGCCGCGCTTCAGGCGCATCTCCATGTCGATCTTGCCGCCCTCTGAAACCGTGCAGATGTAAACGTTCTTGTCGAGAATCTCGACATCGCCGTCCGCTTCGATCATGCCCGAGGTAATAACGCCAGCCTGGTCAGCACGAAGATAAAGAGCTTTGGGGCCCTCGCCATTCAGCTTGAACGGTATCTGCTTCAGATTTAGGATAATGTCGGTCGCGTCTTCGACGATCCCAGTGATGGACTGGAACTCATGCAGAACGCCCTCGATACGGACGGCGGTCACGGCAGCTCCCTCGATCGAGGAGAGCAGTGTGCGGCGCAGAGCGTTGCCGATCGTGGTACCGAACCCGCGCTCAAACGGCTGCGCGGAGAATTTGCCATACTTGTCGGTGAGTGTTTCGTTGTCAACGGCAAGACGCTTGGGTTTTTGGAAGCCTCTCCAAAGCATGTGTGTTTCTCCTTGTCCGGCTCAATCGCGATGCATTTTGCGAAGGGCGGAATGTTGCTGGTGCGGTTTAGGTTGTAGGGTGCTTCTTCTGTCGTTTCTGCGCAGCGAAATATCCTCGCTGCGCAGAAATGACGAACTTTTGTAACCGTGAACGCTACGCTTACTTCGAGTAAAGTTCAACGATCAGCTGCTCATTGACCGGCAGCTGGATATCTTCGCGCTTCGGCAGAGCGATCACTTTGCCCGAGAGGTTGTCGCGGTTGATATCGAGCCAGGGAACGGCGCGCTGGCCGCTGGCAAAGTTCTTTGCCTCTTCAAGCACAACGAGCGCCTTGGAGCCTTCGCGAATCGCGATCTCGTCGCCAACCTTGCACTGGAAAGAAGGGATATTCACCTTGCGGCCATTGACCTGAAGATGTCCGTGGCGAACCACCTGACGGGCCTGGCGGCGGCTCATGGCAAACCCGAGACGGTAGGCCACGTTGTCAAGGCGGGTCTCAAGCTGCTGCAGCAGTAGTTCGCCGGTAACGCCGGTCTTGTTTGATGCCTTCTGGTAGTACGCGCGGAACTGCGTCTCCAGTGTGAAATAGATACGCTTGGCCTTCTGCTTCTCGCGGAGCTGCAGACCGTACCCAACCACCTTCTTCACCTTGCGGGATTGGCCGTGCTGGCCTGGGGGAAAGTTGCGCTTCTCGATCGGGCATTTTTCGGAGAAGCATTTGGCTCCCTTGAGGAAAAGCTTCGTTCCGTCGCGGCGGCAGAGGCGGCAGACAGGTCCTGTGTAACGTGCCATTTTGTATGACTCCTGACTTCGGGTGACGATCGGTTTACGCGCCGGCAGGCGCTTCTGGTCCCGATCCTGTTGCGGTTACAGGCTTGTAGCCCCCAACGAATAAATCGCTGGAGGCCAAGCCGAAAGAAAAAACGTCAGACGCGACGACGCTTCGGTGGACGGCAGCCGTTGTGCGGCATCGGCGTAACGTCGCGGATGCTGCGAACTTCGATACCCGTGGTCGCAAGAGCGCGGATCGCGGACTCACGGCCCGAGCCGGGACCAGAGACGCGCACGTCGACCGAACGGACACCGTGGTCGCGCGCTGCATTGGCAGCACCGACGGCGGCCTGCTGCGCGGCGAACGGGGTTCCCTTACGGGAGCCGCGGAAGCCCAGCGAGCCGGAGCTCTTCCAGCTCAGCGTGTTGCCGGTCTGGTCGGTGATGGTGACAATCGTGTTGTTGAACGAAGCCTGAATGAAGACAAGGCCAAATGGAACGTTCTTCCGCTCGCGCTTCTTGAACTTCTTGTTCTTGCCCGCAGTCTTGCCGGTCTTCTGTTGATTCTGTGTCTTCGCCATTTATTTTGTCGCTTTCTTCTTACCGGCAACGGTTCCCTTGCGAGGGCCTTTGCGTGTGCGAGCGTTGGTGTGGGTGCGCTGGCCACGGGTGGGCAGGTTGCGACGGTGGCGAAGGCCACGGTAGGACTGAATTTCGATAAGACGCTTGATGTTGAGCGAGATGTCCTTGCGAAGATCGCCTTCGATCTGGCCCTCAGCCTCAATAACCTGACGGATGCGATTCAATGCGTCCTCGTCCAGCGTTCCGATCTTCGCGATGGGCTCGACATCCGCCTTCGCGAGGATCTTCGCGGCGCGAGAGTCGCCGATTCCGAAGATGTAGGTGAGTCCGATGCGCGCCTGTTTGTTATTAGGGACATCGACTCCAGCAATACGTGCCATGAGGTTCCTTTTCGATTGGGCTCTGCGGCTTGGCCACAGGAGCAGGGTGATCGGTTTGCGGTTCGTCCACTGGGTTCAACGCAAGCCATTTTGATATCAGAAAACAATATCGGCTAACTAGCCCGGCGGGTCCGGTTGATGCTTGGCACGAATTTGTTATGGCTTCGCGAAGCGAAGGCCAGGACAAATTAGCCCTGGCGCTGCTTGTGTTTGGCGTTCTCGCAGATGACACGCACCACGCCGCGGCGGTGAATCACCTTGCACTTGTCACAAATCTTCTTTACTGAGGCACGAACCTTCATTGGTAGTTCCCTTCTCTCGTGGTGCTGCTCGCCGAAGCGAGGTGAAAAAATAATGCAAATGTGACAGAGGTCAGAGACCGAAGCCCCATTACACATGACCTTCAACGCCAAGGCAAAAAACCCTCGGCTTGACATGGAACCAAACGTAAGCTTGACGACTTGGTGGTGATGCGAAGTCTACTTGTAGCGGTAGACAATGCGGCCACGATTGAGGTCGTAAGGACTCAGCTCAATCGCGACTCGGTCGCCGGGGAGGATGCGGATGAAGTTTTTGCGCATACGTCCGGAGACGTGCGCAAGGGCCTGATGCTTGTTTTCAAGCTCGACCTTGAACAGCGCGTTCGGCAACGTCTCGACGACGACTGCCATCACTTCAATTGCATCTTCCTTCGACAAACGATCTCCTTTGGAAAGGCAGGGCAAAAGCCCATTATTTCCACAACTTTATTCAGCAGGCTCAGCCCCACTGCTCAATTCATACTTGAAAGCTTTTGAGCCCGATGGCTGTCATGCAGCTAACGGCACACGCAGCACTTCTTATACTACCTCAAACCTAATGTATTTCCTACATCCAGCCCTCCTGAACCAGCATGCCGACCCAACTCCGAAATCAGACAGCTCATCCCGATGCAATGAAGATCAGTCTTAGGTCAAAGCCGCTTCGCGGCGCATCCAAAAACTGAATACTCGAATAAACATAGCTATATCAATAGTTTGCAAAGGGCGAATAAAGCCGGAGACAATTACTTTTAATCCTCATTTGCAGCTAATTTCTTCCAAACGAAAGAAATGCGGCCCATAGCGGCCGCATTTCGACTTAGAGGTTTGCAAAAAAACAAAACTACCAAAGCCCCCACGCACGGCTCATATAGTCGCTCAGCGTCATTGTGATCAGAACCAGGAACGTAAAGAAGCCCGCACCAACCGTCATCTTGATCAGGTTCGACTGGTACTTCACATGCATGAAGAACAGGATGACGATCACCGCCTTGGTGCTGGCAATTGCCAAAGCCACGACTGGGTTCAATATCCCTAGATCGATATAGGCCGCACCGACAGTAATCGCAGTCCCAACCAGCAGCCCAGCGAAGACCATGCAGTAGGTTGCCGGCGTGACAATGTGATGCTCCGCGTGTTCCGGATTCGTGATATTTGCCGGGTCATGAAAATGCTGCTCGGACATCGTCTTCTCCTTCCAGCCACAGCTTGTGGCTGCGGTTACGGCTACGCGCCGGGGTGTCGATTAATGAGATAGAGCAGCGGAAACAGGAAGAGCCAGACTATATCGACAAAGTGCCAATACAGTCCGAAGTTTTCGATCGGCGCGACATACCCCGATGAGAACTCCCCTCGATGCGCTCGCCATGTCAGCCAGAACAAAAGCACGATTCCAATAATCATGTGGAGAGCGTGCATCCCGGTCATCGCGAAATAAAGTGAGAAGAAGACCTGCGTCTTCTGCGCCATATCGGGAGCCAGCGGCTGCTCCTTCAGGCCATACGCATGAGGGTTGACGAACTCCGAGACATCGAAGTGCGCTCCCGGAATATGATGCTTCTCCCACTTCTCGTGATATTCCACATACTTGACGCCAAGGAAGACGCACCCCAGCACCGTCGTAAGAATAAGGAAGAGAACCAGCAGCCCCTTCTTCTTCACCTCGGCCGCCCACACGCCCAGCGCCATGAAAAATCCGGAGCCGATCAGCACTGCCGTATTCGTCGCTCCCAGCGGAATGCTCAGCTGATTCGATGCTACGACGAACGCGTCGTGGTACCAGTTGCGGTACAGCAGATAGGCGAAGAACAGGCCACCGAAAAACATGATTTCGGTCAACAGGAACAGCCACATGCCGAAGGTTCCCGCCTCGCGCTGCTGCTCCGGCGTCTCGAAGTGGTGACGATGCTGCGGCAGCGCCACGTGTGGGTGCTCCTCTGCTACAGCAGTCTCGTGCGTATGGGGATGTATCGCTACGATCGCATTATCCAACGGTCGTCACCTCTTGTTCCGTCTTGTGCGCGAGCCACTCGTAGTCATAAGCTTCATGATCGACGATAGGGGTCTCGATGAAATTTTCTGTCAACGGCGGCGACTGAATCTGCCATTCCAGGCCAGTTGCCTGCCATGGATTGTTGCCGGCGATGGCGCCATACTTCAGCGACCATCCAAGGTAAAGAAGCGGAAGCATATAGCCCACGCCAAGAACAGTGGCGCCTGCCGTGGAGAGCACGTTCAGCACTTGGAACTCCGGCGGGTAGGCATGGTACCGGCGCGGCATCCCAAGATAGCCCAGGATGAACTGCGGCAGGAAGGTAAGGTTGAAGCCGATGAACGTGGTCACGGCCGCCAGCTTCGAAAGCGACTCGGGATACATGCGCCCGGTCATCTTCGGCCACCAGAAATGGATTCCCGCCAGGAACGCCATCAACATGCCGCCGACCATGACGAAGTGGAAGTGGGCAACAATGAAGTACGTCTCTGTAAGGTGAATGTCCATGCCAAGAGCACCAAGGAAGACGCCCGTCATGCCGCCGATCGTGAACAGCCCCAAAAATCCGAAGGCATAGAGCATCGGCGTTTCAAAGGTGATCGACCCCTTCTGCAGCGTGAAGGCCCAGTTGAAGATCTTGATCGCAGAGGGAACTGCCACCAGCATGGTCAAGAGCGAGAACACCAGCGCGGAGTAGTTCGAAACGCCCATGATGAACATATGGTGTGCCCAGACGAAGAACCCAAACAGCGCAATCGCCACCGACGAGAACGCGACCGCCGTGTACCCAAAGACGCGCTTGCGGCTAAACGTGCTGATCACCTCTGAGATCACACCCATACCCGGAAGAATCATGATGTACACAGCCGGATGAGAATAGAACCAGAAGAGATGTTGAAAGAGAAGCGGGTCTCCGCCTTTTGTAGGATCGAAGACGCCAATGCCGATCGTTCGCTCCAGCGCCACAAGGACGATCGAGATGGCCAGCACCGGCGTTCCCAGAACCATCAAGATGGATGCGGCATAGTGCGACCACACGAAGAGCGGCATCCGGAACCAGGTCATGCCCGGCGCACGCATGCGGTGAATCGTCACAATAAAGTTCAGCCCGGTAAAGATCGACGAGAAGCCCGCAACGAAGATTGCCGTCGCCGTCGTCACGACATGCGTATTGAGATAGTGTGTCGAGAGCGGCGTGGTAAACGTCCAGCCGGTATCGACCCCACCCAGCACGAGCGCCGCGAGAGTGAAGATTCCCCCGATCATATAGAGATACCAGCTCAACAGGTTGATCTTCGGGAAGGCCAGATCCTTCGCCCCAAGCATGATCGGCATCAGGAAGTTCCCCAGCGTCGCCGGCACCGATGGAACCAGGAAGAGGAAGATCATGATAATTCCGTGCATGGAGAAGAACTTGTTATACGTGTCGGAGGCCACGAGGTCGGGTTGCGGCGTCAGCAGCTCCAGACGGATCAATCCGGCGAAGGCGCCACCAATAAAGAAGAAGAACGTAATCGAGATCAGGTAAAGGATCGCGATGCGCTTATGGTCGCCCGTAAGCAGCCAGCTCAGCAGGCCATCCTCCGCATTGATGTAATTACGCTTGGGCAGCGTAGCCGTTCTCTGGTCTGGAAGGTTGATGATTGTGTGTGTTGCGCTCATGGTTTTACCCCTGGCGTTGTCGGCGCCGCTTGGTTCGACTGGGACGTAGTCAGCGTCTGCTGGACGCGATGATTACTCTGCAAAGACTTGATGTACTCGACCAGGTCGATCAAGCCGTCTTCACTGATCTGCCCCTGGTAAGTCGGCATAATGGGCGCGAATCCCGCCGTAACATGCTGCGACGGATTGAGGATTGCATCCCGCAGATAGGCGTCATTGACCAAAACCTCCGACCCATTGGTCAGCTGCAGCTTCGATCCGTAAACACCCGCCAGGTTCGGCCCACGCGCCGCCGCGTTTCCAGAGTGGCAGGCGTTGCAACCCATGCTTGCGAAGAGTCTCTCGCCGTTCTGCGCTAGGGACATTCCGCTGGTAGATTCCTGCGTCCACTTCTCGTAGTCATCCGGGCTCAGGACGGTCACTTCGCCAATCATGCCGGAGTGCTGGGTCCCGCAATATTGCGTGCAGAAAATATGATACGTCCCAGGCGTCGTAGCCTCGAACCACACAGTCGAGTACCGCCCCGGAATTACCTCGCGCTTCACGCGGAAGTCGGGGATCGAAAAGCTATGAAAGACGTCTTGTGAGATCATCGTCAACTGGACTGGACGGCCCATTGGCACATGCAGCGCATTGATCTCGTGCTGACCGCCTGGATGTTCTGCCTTCCACATCCACTGCTTTCCAACGACATAAATATTCATCGCATTGGTTGGCGGATTGTAGATACGGAAGTACAGAAGCGCGCCCCAGACAAACACAATGAGAAACAGAGCCAGGGGAATGATCGTCCAGGTGGCCTCAAGCAGCGTCGAGCCTTCCACCGGAATCGCGACCGGGTGCTTCTCCTTGCGGTAGCGGATCGAGAACCCAAATACCAGGACGCCGACGAGGACGAGGCCAAGCACCGTGATCAACAGCAGGAAAAAATAAAGCGCGTCAGTGTAGGGCGCAATCGTCGATGCTTCGGCTGGAAAGAGCGCCGAAGCGTTGAGCCACTTCACCAAAAATTGCCACAGGACTGGACTTATATGCATCGTTACCCTTTATCCATTCTCTTTCTTGGTCAGGTCGTGATCGCGCCCGAGCTTTAAATCTCTCCGGAACATGACGAACATGAATCCACCTAATCCTGCCATGGTAACCATCCCGCCAAACTGCACGACACGAGCGATGATGAGCGAGTGCTTGTTCGTCTGCGGATCATAGTGATAGCAGTAGGTAAGAATATTCGCGACCGGAGATCCAATCTTGTTGTCGGAAGCCTCGATCAACCCGAGGAGCATGTCCTTCGGAGAGTATTCGACGCCGAGATAGTACTGCGCCAGCTTGCCGCCCGTCGTCACGATCTGGATGGAGCTGGCATGGGCAAACTGTGAGAGCTTCCCATCAGGGCCTGGAACCCGGACATATCCGAAGCCAACCGCATCAGTCACCGCGTCGATCGCCGGCCGTTGCCCCGTGAGGAAGTGCCAGCCCGCAGCAGTCTCCGGTCGCCCGTACCTCTTCAGGTAGAAGGCCTTCTTCTTTGCCGCCAGCTCCGGCGTCTCACTCGGATCGATACTAATCACGACTATATTAAAGTCCTTGCCAGGCGTCAGCTTGACCATCTCGAGAGCGCCCGTCAGACCGTCCAACTCCTCCGAACAGAGCATCGGGCAGTTGTAGTACACCAGTGAAAGAATTGCGGGATGCGCCCCGAAGTAGTCTCCCAGCTTGACTGTCTTTCCCGTCTCATCGACAAACGAGGTATCGAGAGGAAGCTGCTGGTTCAAATGCTGCGAGACCGCCACGCGCTGAAGCACCTGCGGAAGCTGGTCGCCTTTATTGTCGCCGCTCTGCTTATCGCCATAGCTGGAGACCTGCGCCAACAGAGGCGCACTGAACAGAGCGCAGCAAAGAACCGCCGCCTGCCAACCGCCTCGAATTGTCCGCCTGTCCTTCATTGCTATCGTCTCCATTTCAATGCAGGACAGGCG
>Ga0193753_10003659_pt1 | contig 11279 bp, 9 predicted proteins | sample H1c2metaG_FD_144925 | JGI IMG/M metagenome (GOLD analysis project Ga0193753, IMG submission 144925) | Soil microbial communities from a riparian zone of the East river system, Colorado, United States - H1c2 | ecosystem: Environmental > Terrestrial > Soil > Riparian zone | place: USA: East River... | reverse complement strand
TCAAAGCCATTCGTAATGACGGTAAGCCTGTATCGGCCGGAAAGGTACGTCAACACTTCGATCGCGTGCGGCATCAGGTGACCTTTCCGCGGACAGATCTCAAGGTAATCTCGTGAAAGGTCCTGGCTTAATTTCTCGTCGAAAACGTAAAAATGCCTGAGGATCTGTTTGAATCTCTCTTTTCGTATCACATCACTGCCGATGAATCCCTGATCATAGAGAAGCCACAACTCAGTGTTTACTTTCCTGAACTCTGTCTGGAATAAGTTGAGGTCTGCTATACCTTTTGATTGCAGGCTATAAGACCCGTAGAGTTCAATCAACGTTTCCTGTGAATTGGTTTCGTAGTCCCACAACGTATGATCCAGATCAAAAAAGATCGTAGAGTACTTGTTGGTATTGGAATGGCCGTTAGGCTGAGGTTCACTCATCTGTTTGCTATTTTGCACGTTGCCATTCCTGGATCTGCAGTTTATTCACTGCAAGCTCCCTGTTGGTGAACAGGGTCTGGTACGTCTGCTCATCCTGCAGCAACTGCTGGTCTTTTTTTAAGAATTGAAATACCTGTTTGATGATGTCCTCAACGCCATCCTTGATCTGATAAAATACCCAGTGATGATAACGCCTTGAATTCAGAATTCCAGAGTTTTTCAGATAGATGAGATGGCGTGACGTCTTGGCCTGTGTGAAATCCAGAATTTTTTCAAGGTCCGAAATACACATTTCACCATTCAACACAATAAGGCTGAGAATGCGCAGCCTCGATTCATCGGCGCAAGCCTTAAAAATCTGCGATCCCAGCGTTAGATTGAAGGTTTTGAGCCGCATTTGGCACTGTTTATGTCGCGTCAAAGGTAGCCTAAATTAGGCAGTTAAATGCCTTATATTTATATTTGAGACTGGAGTAAAATTCTCTCCTGTGAAGTTGAACAGCAAGCACATTTCAATCGTCATCGCCGTGGCATTTTTGTCATTGGCCGCATTTCATTCGGCATTTGCCCAACAAAAAAAGCGCGTCATTCAATTGTCCGGCGTGGTGCTGGAAGATGACTCCGTGTCGGGAAGGCCGATACCAGGTGTTCACGTTTACGTTCCCAAGGCAGGACGAGGTGTAACGACAAATGGAATGGGTTTTTTCTCCATGCCCGTGCTGGAAAATGACGAGATCGTGATCAGCTCAGTCGGCTATGCCCGACAAAACTTTACGGTCCCTGCCAATTCAAAAGAATATGAAACGATCGTGGTCACGATGGTGATGGATACAACCTATTTACAAGAGGTGGTGATCATGTCGTTCCCTACTGAAGAAGTTTTTAAGCAAGCGGTACTAGCGATGAACATTCCAATGGATGAAAATGGCGTGGACAAACGAAATTTCAATCAGGAGTTGATGGCACTGATGCTAAAGACGACGCCAATGGATGGGTATCAAAACCAACGTTACTATCTCGATCAATGGGCTAATTCCGCTAACGCAAGATTTCAGCCTGTAACCAATCCTTTCCTTAACCCTTTCAACTGGGCAAAGTTCTTCACGCAATTGAAGAAGGACAAAAAGAAAAAGTGAAAAAGGCAGAGAGTGAATAGAAAGTCAGAGAGTGAAAAGTGAATGGTGAAAAGTGAAAGAATCACTTACTAAGTGCCATATCACTTTTTGATGTTACCTTTTTTTATTTGGTTGTGTAATAGATGTAGGCGGGAAATTCGGGGTCGTCGCTGAAGAAAGAACCCAAATCCTTATCCCATTTTGCACCTGAGGTACCGAGAAAGAGCCTATCGCTTTTATCTAAATACGCGTTTGCGGCTGCAATCTTGTAGGGTAAAATGTCCTGCCAGGAATTGCCGTGATCAAGTGAGCGGAGTAGCGTTATTGGTAATCCAATTTCACCACTTGAATGGGTCACGAATGAATATATAGCACCCCTGGAGTCCTCTAATTGCACGTCGGGTTGGGTAATCTCCCAATCAAATTCAAGTTCCGTCCAGGTTAAGCCATCGTCGTCGGAGCGATAGTCCTTGAAATTGCTAGCGGCATAAAGCACCCGATTGATCTCTGTAAAACTTCCGATAGAAGATTCCGTGCGCTGCACTTCGCTCCAAGTTTTACCGCCGTCTGTTGTCCTAAGAATTTTGTCAATAGTACCGACAATTAGGAAATCGTCAATATCTCCATAGATGCTATAAACCATGCCGCCATGGTCGATTTTAATAGTTTCCCAGTGCACGGCAGATTCAGGTGAATCGTCATCACAGGAAACGGTAATACAAAAGAGAAGGAGGATCGCGGTTATCCTATTCATAGCTATCAGGATTAGATAATCTCAATTTACGATTTTTCGCACTCCTTAGATAGAAAACGACCATTCTGGTAACTGGGGACATCTGATGTCGTCTGTTTGAACGGAGGTAGGTGCTTTCGGCAGCGATGCGGGTGTGTGCGACTAGACGCAGAGTCTTTGAGACAAATGACTCTGCTACAACAGACCCATAAGCGACAACGTGATGTCGTCTTGAACGGAGGGTAATACAACTTTTTTGCCTTGGCCATCATCCTTAGATTTCCAAGGAGTACTAACTTCACCAATACCATGCTCAAAAACTACATTACAATCGCCTGGAGGAATATCATCAGGACCAAGGGCACATCTCTCATCAACATCAGTGGATTAGCTATTGGCATGGCGGTGGCCATCCTCATCGGACTGTGGGTGTTTGACGAATTGAATTTTAACAGGTCGTTCAAAAACCATGATCGCATCGCTCAGGTTTATCATCGTCTGGCCTTTGGAACGGAGATCCTGACTGTCGGTGATGTTCCTGCGCCAATAGGCGAAGCGTTAAAAAGCAATTTCCCGGAGCTCGAAGATTTAGCCATCACATCCTGGTCGAAAGAACATATCTTCACTTACAATAACACGCAATTTTCTAAAACAGGTCTCTTCGTTGAACCTCAGTTCGCCAGGATGTTTTCCATCACAATGCTGCAAGGCACTGATAAATCATTAAAAGACGCTCACAGCCTTATTATATCCGAAACGCTCGCGGCCTCCGTGTTCGGCGGTAATGCAATGGGCAAAATGTTACAATTCGATAATAAAGAACTACTCACGGTTACGGGAGTTTATGAAGATTTTCCCACCAATTCCCATTTCGCGGAAGTGCAGATGCTTTTACCAATGGCCCATTACGCCAGCATCAGCGAATCGAACAGGCAACAACTGACAAGTTGGGAAGCTTATGCATTTCAGTGTTTTGTGCTCCTGAAGAGCAATGCGTCGTTCGATGAGGTGGGATCGAAAATAAAGAGCGTCCTGCTTAACAACGCCTCGGGTGACGGGAAAGCGCTCAAACCCGAAGGAATACTTTTTCCTATGGAGAAATGGCATCTGTACGATGAATTTGAGTATGGTGATAACACGGGTGGAAGAATAAGGTTTGTGTGGATGTTAGGCACGATTGGAGTTTTTGTTTTGCTCTTGGCGTGCATCAATTTCATGAACCTCAGCACTGCCCGAAGTGAAAAGCGGTCGAAGGAAGTGGGCATTAGAAAAGTGATGGGCTCTGCACGCAATCAATTGGTGCTTCAATTCCTCAGCGAATCGTTGCTGTTGGTGATGATTAGTTTCACAGTTGCGCTGGTCATTGCTGCGATCTCACTGTCAGGGTTCAACACGCTTGCAGACAAAAAAATGACCATCCCCTGGACGGGTTCAAATTTCTGGCTGGGATCTCTAACTTTTATCATCGTCACCGGAGTACTTGCTGGAAGCTATCCAGCACTGTATTTGTCGTCCTTCAGTCCTGTTAAGGTTCTAAAAGGAACATTCAAAACAAGTCGCTTTGCTTCGTGGCCGAGAAAGGCGATGGTGATCTTTCAATTCACGACCTCCATCGTTCTCATCATCTCAACGATGGTTGTCTTCCTGCAAATTCAACACGCAAAGGACAGACCCGTGGGTTTCGATCGCGAAGGCATTCTCCACTTAACGATTCGCACCGAAGATCTGGCCAAAGCGAACTATAACTCGTTGCGTCACGAATTGTTGGCGACAGGGGCGGTTGAAAATATGGCCGTGTCGGATTTCCCCATGACGGGCTCGGCAAGCGCTGACGCATCGCTCACGTGGGAGGGAAAAGATCCATCATTACACCCCTTAATTGCCATCAACAGTTGTAGCCACGATTTCCCAAAAACAAATGGCTTTAAAATCATTGAAGGGCGCGATTTTTCACGCGACTATGCCACGGACTCCAGCGCAGCGATCGTGAACGAGATAGCAGCAAAGTTAATTTCAGAAAAGAATGCGATAGGCAAGAAGATCAGGTTCGCAAATGGACGGGAACGGGAGATCGTTGGTATCTTCAAAGACCAGGCGCAGTCTCCCTTTTCGAAGCAATCACCTCACATATACCTTGTGGGATATTGGGCGAATTGTCTGACGATCCGACTAAGTGGGCAGGTTGGCACCCATGAAGCATTGGACAGGATCGAGGCCGTCATTAAGAAATTCGACGCAGGCGCGCCGTTTGACTACAAGTTTCAGGATGATGAATATGATCACTTGTTCAACAGCGAGGAACGTATCGGCAAACTCGCCGCCGTTTTTTCAGTGCTTACCATCTTCATCAGCTGCATTGGCATCTTCGGATTAGCCGCATTCGCTGCCAGTCAACGCACAAAAGAAATCGGTATTCGCAAAGCGCTGGGAGCCTCTGTTTTCACGCTATGGAAAATGCTGTCAAATGATTTTGTGCGGCTTGTCATCGTTGCTATTATACTCGGCTCACCGCTTGCCTACTACGCAGTTACCAAATGGCTTGAGCAATACGATTATCGCGTTGAAGTGTCGTGGTTGGTTTTTGTAGCTACTGGAATACTGGCCTTGGTGATCACGCTGCTTACGGTAAGTTACCAGGCACTTGGTGCGGCGATGGTGAAGCCAGTGGATAGTTTGAGGAGCGAGTAGGGAATTGGGTGATTGGGTGATTGGGTGATTGGGTGATTTAAAATTTTTCATTTTTAAAAGGCAATAAAAAAGCTTGCAGATCTATCCATCTGCAAGCTTTTCTTTTTTAATGCGAGGTTACTTCGCGGCGGCTAGTTCGGCGGTTGCGGGACTGATGGTGGTGTTGATCTTTGTAACGGAGTTGATGGGGAAGCCACCTTTTTCGGCGTGGACACGAAGGATCTCTTCGTTCTGCGCGCGATAGATACAGTATATCTTATCAGCAGTAACGTAGCTGTGAACCCATTCGATTTCTGGTCCAAGTTCCTTTAACACACTACATGATTTCTGCGCGATACCTTTCAGTTCTTCACCGGTGAGTACTCCAGCTCCCGGGATGTTGCGTTCGATCAAATAGGTGTTCATGGTTGAAGTAGAATTACTGGTCTTTTTTGTTTTTCCAGCAGTAGCTGTTGTTTGTGCAAAGGCAACCGTTGTCACAAGCAGCGCGAATACAAGAGAAATCATTTTTTGTGTGTTCGTTTTCATATGTCTTTTGTTTTTTAATTGATGAGTAAAAGTATATCCTCTCCTATCTAAAGAATATAACGGATCATTCTATAAATATTAAAAATAGATCAAGTGTTAGACGCTGTAACCTGCATGATGTGAAGACTATAACAATTCATTCAAGAAGTTGTAAAATTGGTTCCGCCTTCGCGATGAGACATCGCTTCGGCGGACACAGTCCACCGTCCATTTGAAGGATTGCTAAGGCGGACGAAGTTTAGAGTTTGAAATGTAAAATGTAAAACTCTAAATGTAAAAGGTTTAGGTTCTTGCCTTGAGGTAGGCCATAGGTTGGAGGCCGAAGCGTTTTTGGAAACACTTGGTGAAGTATGATGGGCTGCTGAAGCCGGTGTCAAAGGTGGTTTGGGAGACGTTTCTGTCTTCGCTGCGCAGCAGATCAAGCGACCGATGGAGACGATACTCCCGCAGCAAGGTGTTGGGTGACATTCCCGTAGCACCAACACTTTTGCGATATAACTGGGGCTTACTCATCGACATGGCCTCGCAGAAATCAGTGATGCCAAATTGAGGGTCCTGCCAATGGTTCTCCAGCGTTTCGATAAGCCCTTCTAAGAAACTCTCTTCCGAGTGTGAGAGCCAGCGGATATTCTGGTTGATTGTACCAGTATGCGCGTCCTCTTTATACAGTTTACGTACTGAGGAGGACATGATAATCTGGTTGTCGTTGCCAATGCTACACAGGTAGTTGGCGAACTTAAGTGCCTCGCCAAATAATTCTTCGCTCTTGTTGACCGGAACACCTGCATGGATACCTATATGAAGTCCAACTTGTCCCGCAACAAGGCTCATCTTTTGCTGAATTTCGAGAGAACAAGCGATAGCCGATGCCACCGATCTGAACGACGCTACAAAGCCTTCCTCACGCATTTCGACTTCACGGCCATCATGAATTTTGAGCTGATCGCGCACAATGGTATTGTGTACTAAGAGTAGTTCCTGTGTTAAGTTGATACCCAGCGTTAACCGTAGCAGCCGGGCATCCTTCGCCTTTGCCACCATCAGAATCCGGAACGCCGGATCGTTGAATACTTTCAAGTCGGGCGTGGAAGTTTCCTCGACTTTGTCCGGGTCCTTGATTCGTCCGAGGAACGCATTCACCACATCGACCTTCACTTCAATAATTTCATTTGGAACTAGTCCGTGCGAATGCTCGTGCATCCTCCTTACGGATTCCTTGTCAGGTGCCTCGATGAGGCAAAATACGCTGCCCTGGCCCTCATCAATCCAATAGGTCATCGCGCGACAGAAGAACCTGTCCTGGATGCTCACGTCCTGTTGGTGCGCTTCCGCGACTTCCTTAGCCGTAACTCCCGGCAGCGTATGGAGGTCCATGTATATTGGCATAGTGCGGATCTCGAAGGAATAAATATAGGTATTCGGGAGGGAATTTAGTGATTTAGTGATTTAGCGATTGGGCGACTGGATAAGGATATGGGGCTTTTTGACGATGCCTCCTTAAAAGGTGCGATGGATCGATTGGCGGGATATGGGTATATCCTATCGATACCCTGTGGACACGTTATATGTAGTATATGACTGAAATATGAAACACCTAAGACAGATATAGGTCTGATGTTGGTCTGATGTTGGTCTGATATAGGACAGATATAGGACAGATATAGGAAACATATAGGGCGGATATAGAAGACATATAGGAGGAGTCATTTCGGAGTTAGGATTGCGGGATTGCGGATACTGTCCTAATCGTGTACAATCGTGCCTATTCATTCCTATTTAGGACACAAATTATTTTTTTGAAATAAGAATGCCATTTTTCATATTGCTCTTGTCTATGGCGATGACAACAGTTAAAGTTTCACTTAAACTTTTTAAGCTATGTCATTGCCTGTTCTTACTGCCGACAATTTTTATGCCCTCAAAACAATCGGGGGAGGAATTTTTCACTGCTTGAATTCCAAGTCATCAAACATCCTACCAGAACACCACCTTAATGTGATGTATTTTCTGAAGTTACCGAAGGATACCATTCATTGTTACTATTTATTCGGGTATGGGTTCATGTTGGAAACCAGAACGCTAACCATGCAGTATGTGCATAACCAATTCAGCCACTAGAAGCGGCAAGTGTTAATAAGTGAAGCGAAGATTGAAATAAACCAAGCTTAATAGCCTATAGCGTCGGATTGCATTTATATTGTAAGGTGCGCGCTTACGATGTCTCCGCCGCGGCCGAATAATACGATTCTTATGCATCTTCCGGCTGAAACCGTTATGCTTTCTTGATACATTAGCAGCACCAGTGCCAAATTCACTTGAAACCAACTACCGGAAAATGAAAAACAAGACCGCCATCGCCCTGTGTATCCTACTCATGTCATGTTCACCAAAACAAATACAGTGGGTGGCCATTGGCGACTCTATAACATACCTGAACGAACATGTCGATGAAACGGATAACCGTATCACCAAAGGGTACATGACCCGAGTGGTTGAAGAACATCCTCATGTTCACTATATCAACAAAGGTTACAATGGTTGGACGGCTGGCGATATCGCAAAGGAAATTGAGAAACTCGGTCTTGTTAAAGCCGAACTGTACACCATATTCCTGGGTACGAATGATTGGTGGCAGGGACGTCCGATCGGAACACTCGAAGACTATAAGAACAATGCAGGTAATGAAACCTTCAACGGTTCCTTTCGCATCATCATCGATAAATTACGGAAGCTCAACCCCGATGCAAAGATCATCCTCATGACACCAATGCAGCGAGTCGATTTCGTTTCCATGGGCGACATGAAAAATAACGCCTACGGTTCCTATAAGAAGAAGAACGATCAATCTCTCGCCGACTTCGCAGGGGCATTGCTTAAGATCGGAGAATATGAAAAGATGGATGTAATCGATCTCTATAACAAAAGTGGGATGACCCTGGATAACCTCGTGAAGTATAAACGCTTAAAAGATCCCGCTACGGGACAATACAAAAATTATTCATATCCCGATTTCATAGATATTCCATTCAATCCCGAAACGGATGAGTATCCGTATCCGACAGACGCAATTGATATGACCTATGATGGACTGCATCCGTCGGATAAGGGGTACGAGGTAATTGCGAGGATGCTGCTGGAGAGAATTTAGCGATTTAGTGATTTAGTGATTGAAGCTAGACGACGTTGTGCTTTTTGCACATGTGCTTGATGTGGGCGAAGCCTTGTTCGGCCATGTCCCAGGGTTTTGAATATTCTCTCCAAACGTTGATCGCGTTTGCGAAGTCGGGATCGTTTCTTGAAAAGGCTTCAATGGTCAGCCAACCCTGATACTTGATCTTTGCTAGGGAGGAATAGGTTTCATCCCATAAGACGTGGCCGTCTCCAGGCGTACCACGATCATTTTCACTGATATGAACGTGATGCAGCACGGGAGCTATCGTTTCCAGCGCACTTGAGATCTTTTTTTCCTCCACGTTTGAATGATGGGTATCGTACATCGCTTTCACATGGGGATGATCAGCTTTTGCGACCAGATGTTTTAGCTGCTCCATGGTATTGCACAGGTAGCATTCAAAACGATTCAATGCTTCAAGCGCCAACGTAATATTGGCCTGGGCGGCATAGTCGCCAGCACTGCGCAAAATATCCGCACACCAGTCATACTCTTGCTCTTGAGGGGGTCGTCGGGAGAACTGCGCATGTGCAGAATGGAATGGTCCGCACAACACAGTCCCACGCATGTCGTGTGTTCTGTCGATCACCCACTTAATACGATCCAATGCTTTGGCCCTAACCTGTGGAGAATCACTTATTGGATTTTCATCCTGACCCACAACGGTAACTGCTGTAGTTTCAAGTCCAATGCTATGCGCGTGGTCTCCGAATTTGCGATAGGCAGCGACATCAGGTGATCCCACAAAACACTCCACACCATCATAACCTATTTTCTTAAGACGATCAGCGATCGGCAGGACTTTCTCTGAGACCTCAGCCGTCCAAGCGAGCACATTGAATCCTACTTTTATCATGAGATGATTTTTTTGGAATTTAAAATAAGGTTTTGTTTCGCAGAGAATTAATAAAACATCACCGTTACTTTTCCATTGGATGCTGTTTGAGCAACTCTGCTGATGTATAGAACCCGGATTTATTTTTGATACTGTTGCGCACCCGCTTGACCTGATCGGCAGATATAACCGATGCCTTATTGCCAAACGAATTCCTCACGTAAGTCAGTACAGCCGCCACATCTTCGTCCTTTTCAAGCAATCCCTCAAACGGGGTCATGGGGACCTGTCCTTCATACTTTTTTTCAAGGACTTCAATAGGGCCATACAATCCCTTTAGAGCAATCTTAATAAGTCGTTCCTCGTTGCCAGTAACCCAAGGGGTACCCGCCAGTGGCGGAAAGCCGGAAGCAGAAAGACCCATGCCATCTGGCTGGTGACACGTGTTGCAATATCCTTCACGCACGTAGATTGCCTTGCCCGTAGCAAACAGTTCAAGATCTTTTCCTGTAAGGTGCGTTTTGGTTGCTTCTTCTTTATTGTCCTCCAGGGATATTCCATTGAGATGCGCCACGGCGGTTTCATAAGCTGGTGTCATCCAATCGTCTAGCGGCAATTTCCCTGCTGCTTCAAGGATAGCCAGTCCTTTCGATTTCTCCAGCCAGGATGCAGTCACGATCGCTTCGAGTCGAACACGGCTGTTTTCGTCCTTTGCAGCCATCATTAACAGCTCGCTTTGATCAGGAACCTGATGTCCAGTGTACCGGAGTACGCGCACAGCCGCGGCCCGTGCGTGATAATCTTTGGCAGCGAGCAGCTGTCTAAGCAAGGACTGATCAACCTTGTTAAGTCCCCAAGTTACCCATAGCGCTTCCAGCAGCTGATGCTCGTATCGCGGATCATTCTTGTCAAGTTTAGCCACCCAAGCTGTTATATGAGATAAGACTTCGCTTTGTTCGCGTCCTCTTAACTCGCGTCGCGTGCGATAGCGCACCCGGTATTCGGGTAGTTTCAAATTGTTAAGAAGCGTATCGATGCTGGCACCGGCAACGGGTGCTGGTTTGATGAGCGGACGCGACGGATAGGTAATGCGATAAATTCTTCCATGCGCGTGATCGCGCAAAGGGTCGCGGGCGCTGTGTTGCATGTGACCAATCAGGATGTTATGCCAGTCAGCGATGTAAAGAGAACCATCAGGCGCAAACTCCATATCCACGGGTCTGAAATTCTTGTCATCAGACTTTACAAGATCCTGGCGGTGCTTGCTCGCATAACCAGTTCCCTGATCGACCAGGGTGTGCTCCTTGGTCCCAAGAAAACCGATGGTGTTGTTGATCAGAAAATCACCCTGAACGTCGTCCGGAAAATGACGACTCGAAATGAATTCTAGTCCTGAAGTAGGTCGGACCCGCTGTTTGTCCTCTATTAAGTTTCTTGATTTCGGCGTGGCAACACCATAGCGAGATTTAACGGTACCCGGCATCATCCAGAGGACGTCGGGACCAGATGTTTCGGCAAAAAAGTTTTCTCCCCATTCGTCGAACGCAATACCCCATGGGTTAGGAATAGAAAGTTGGGCAGTGCGTTCAAGCTGATGACGGCTTGGATTGTACCTGTAAAAACCGCCATTGGTTGCACGCACAGGCCCGTAAGACGTTTCAACGTTCGTATGAAGGAAGACACCTTCACCCATGTATATGGCACCTGAAGGATCCGCGCAGAATGCATGGATCTCGTGATGTGTATCGTGATCGTCAAATCCACTTAACAGAATTGT
>Ga0193753_10003658_pt1 | contig 11280 bp, 8 predicted proteins | sample H1c2metaG_FD_144925 | JGI IMG/M metagenome (GOLD analysis project Ga0193753, IMG submission 144925) | Soil microbial communities from a riparian zone of the East river system, Colorado, United States - H1c2 | ecosystem: Environmental > Terrestrial > Soil > Riparian zone | place: USA: East River... | reverse complement strand
GCACGTTGGTGATCCCGCCGACCACATCGTTGAGGCTTTCCAGGTGCTGCACGTTCAGCGTGCTGAATACGTCGATGCCCGCCGCCAACAATTCGTCGATATCCTGCCAACGTTTCGGATGACGCGTCCCGTTGGCGTTGGAATGCGCCAACTCATCGACCAGGATCAATTGCGGATGCCGCGCGAGCGCCGCATCCAGATCGAATTCGAGCAGCGCTTTTCCGCGATACTCTATCGACTCGAGCGGCAAGACTTCCAAGCCCTCGAGCAGTGCAGCGGTCTCCGCACGGCCGTGGGTTTCGATGACGCCGACGAGGACCGAGCGGCCCTCGCTCGCCAGCTTGCGCGCGGCGACCAGCATCGCGTAGGTTTTTCCGACGCCGGCCGATGAGCCGAAATAAATCCGCAGCTTGCCGCGCCGCGCTTGCAGCTCCTGGCGGTTGACTTTCGCCAGGAGCAAGTCCGGATCGGGGCGGTGGTCGGTCGGTGTTGCCATAAAACGCTATTCTGAGCGATTTACCGCCCGATTTACCGCCCCTTGCGGATTTGGTCGCTAAAATTTGACCAGGACGCCCGCTCCTACTACGACCTCACGGGTGCGCAGATCCGGAAACCAATCCCCGACACTGCAGTTGCCCGTCGCGGCATCGGATCCGCCTCCGACACAGCCCGCCGGTGCGCCGGTGTTGCCCCCCGGAGGCGTCACGCCGCCCGAGCCTGACCAGTACGGCACGCTCGAGTGCCTAAATGTCGCCTCGGTCCACCACGTAATCCAGTCCTTGGGCATGTATTGCAGATTGAGCTGCGTGTCCCATTGATAGAGCTTCTGTCCAGGCTGCTGCGTGAAGTACGGCGAACCGGTTGCGGCCGTTGCGCCGTTGATCGGCGGGGTGAGCGCCAGATAACGACCCGGATTGTTCATGAAGCCGCCGCCCAGGGTTACGGCATATAGGTCGTTGTGAAACCAAGCGCGGTTATAAAGCATCATGCCGAAAAAGTTGTCCTTATTCGGTCCGTGCGTACAGTTGACGCCGCCGCCGTACTGGCAACCGATATCGACCGTGTAACTGAAGGCCATCTTCGACAGCCCGGCGCCGCCCAGGCCCTTCGCATCGTAGTATTTCACCAGGATGCTGGCGTCCTCGTGGATACGTTTTACCTTCGAGTAATCGATGGGTGGCCCCGCCCCCACCAGCGATCCGGCCGAGGCACTCGGGTTTCCGCCGTTTTGCGGCTGGCACATCGAGTCGACGGTTCCGCGGCCGGGGCCGCCGCTGGTTTGGCAGTTCAAATTGTCTTGACCGATGGAGTAGCTGTTGGAGACCAACTTCAATGAGTCGTTGGGCATCCACAGTATTTGGCCGCCGAAGCCCGGCTTGCTGTTGAACTTGGCATAGGATTGCCAGCCGTTGATGATCCAGGGCTCAATTTTCAAATTCTGCGTCGGCCACCACTGCACGCGAAGTCCGTTGAAGAACCAAGGCGTGTTGGACGATACGAACGACGGCTGGTAGGTCCAGTTATCGAAGTTGTAGTAGCTGAACAAGCCGATGTACGACACGAACACGCCCGCGTCGACATTCAGGCCGTGGTTGACGTCGAAGTGATATCCGGCATTCGCCTCCGAGAAGTATCGGTACGCATTTTGCAAATCCCATTGGCCGACCGAGGAGCTCGCATCGTTGCGCGGCGTGGTGGTCGCGAACATGCCGAACATCGACAGAAAGCGGGCTCGCACATTGTCCCAGTGGAAATCACCGCCCAGGCTCACCTGTTCGATCTGAAACTCGCCGGACCGGAATTCCTCGGTGGATCCCACGATGGTGTGGTCGTGCGGGTGATTCAGGCTTTGCAGATAGTTCACGTCCAAACGGATTTCAGGCGTGAAGAACTTCGTGTCGAAGATCGGCTTCTTTTCACGCGAGGTGCCGTTCATCCAGCCCACGTAGCCAATCTGCGCCCACGGGGTCTTGGTATCCACTTCGGGACCGGGATCCGGTGACTGAAGGGCCTCGGGCACGCTGACCACAGCCGCTGTGGCGGCTTGTGAGGCGGCGGCAGGCGGCGCGACGATGGGCTGCGCCGGCAGTGCCGGGGCGGAACTGAGCGCGGCCGCCGCGGAGCTGGGAATCGACATCACGACGTCGTGCCGGGTGGCCCTGCTCGCGGCTACTTGCAAGGAGGGCACCGAGACTTCCGGATAGCCCTCCACCTGCAATGCGAGAGCCCACGTGCCGGGCGCAAGATCGGCAAATGAGAAGACGCCGTCGCTGCCAGACAGGGTCGCGCGGATGGATCCGCCGCCGACTCGAACGGCCGTAATGGTCGCGCCGGACACCGGGACTTTGTCCGAATTCCTGACGATGCCGACGATGGCGCCGGCGGATTGTGCCGCCGACGCCGACGCCGGCGGATCCGCGGCATGCACGATCGGCGACATGAGCGCCATGGCTGCTGCCGATATCAAAATGTGTTTAAAACCGGAATGAATTTTCATAAAATATCCCTCAAAATTAATCAGCGATCCCACGATCGCGGTAACGTATCGCGCGGTCAGCGCAACCGATCGAGCGCGAGATTCAATTCGAGCACGTTGACCCTTGGCTCTCCGATGAAGCCCCAGAGCCGCCGCCGCTCGTGGGACTGGATCAATGCCTCAACCCGAGCGGCCTCGAGATGCCGTGCGCGGGCGACGCGGGCCGCTTGGTACTGCGCCGCAGCCACGCTCACCTCGGGATCGAGCCCGCTCGCCGATGCGCTCACGAGGTCGACGGGAACCGGCAGTTGATTGTCCGGATCAGCGTCGTGCAGTGCTTTGGCGTTCGCTTTCACCGCATCGATCAGCGCGGGATTGAGCGGACCCAAGTTCGAGGCGGTTGAAGCGAGGCCGTTGTAGGGCTGCGGTGTGGTGGCGGATGGACGTCCCCAAAAATACCTGGGATCAGAAAAGCTCTGGCCGATCAGCCTTGATCCGATGAGCTTGCCGTCCTGATAGAGCAAACTGCCGGCGGCTTGGCGCGAGAACGCCGCTTTCGCCGCGCCCGTGATCGCCAACGGATACGCGATCCCAAGCAGGAGAGTCATGAGCGCAAGGAGACTGAGCGCGGGGCGAATGAGTCGTATATACATGGCTGTTCTCCCTAGGCCCAGCCGGCCGCCGACAAAATCATGTCGATGATCTTGATCCCGGGGAACGGCACGATGATGCCGCCCAACCCGTACACGAGCAGATTTCGCCGCAGCAGAGGGCCGGCGCCCAACGCCCGATACTTCACGCCCTTGATGGCGAGCGGTATCAAGACGACGATGATGAGCGCGTTGAAAATCACCGCCGACAGGATCGCGGAGTTGGGAGTTGCCAGATGCATGATGTTGAGCGCCCCGAGTTCAGGGTAGGTCATGGCAAAGGCGGCCGGGATGATGGCGAAGTACTTGGCAATGTCATTCGCAATCGAAAATGTGGTCAAAGCGCCGCGGGTCATCAGCATTTGCTTGCCCGTCTCGACTATTTCGATGAGCTTGGTCGGATTCGAGTCGAGGTCGACCATGTTGCCGGCTTCTTTGGCCGCCTGCGTGCCGGTATTCATCGCGACCGCGACGTCCGACTGCGCGAGCGCCGGCGCGTCATTCGTGCCGTCGCCGGTCATCGCGACGAGGCGGCCTTGGGCTTGATGCTCGCGAATTAGCTTGAGCTTCGCTTCCGGCGTCGCCTCTGCGAGAAAGTCATCGACTCCGGCCTCCGCGGCGATCGCCGCCGCCGTGAGGCGGTTGTCGCCGGTGATCATGATGGTCTTGATGCCCATGTGCCGCAGGTCGGCGAAGCGCTCTTTGATGCCGCCCTTGACGATGTCCTTCAGCTCGATGACTCCAAGCACACGGCCACCATCGGCGACCACCAGCGGAGTGCTTCCCTGGCGCGCGACGCGTTGCACGGCTTCTTCGACCTGAGCCGGGCATTGTTTGCCGAGTCCCTCGACATACTTGACGATGGTGTTCGGCGCGCCCTTGCGGATCTCGCGCTCGCCGATGTCGACGCCGCTCATTCGGGTGTGCGCTGAAAACGGCACGAAAGTCGCGCCGAGCGCACCTAAGTCCCGCTCGCGCAGATTGAAGCGCTGTTTGGCAAGCACGACGATGCTGCGTCCTTCGGGGGTTTCGTCGGAAAGCGAGGCCAGTTGCGCGGCGTCCGCCAATTCCTGCTCCGTCACGCCGGGTGCCGGCCGGAACGTGGTTGCCTGTCGATTGCCGAGCGTGATGGTGCCGGTCTTGTCGAGGAGCAGCACATCGACATCTCCCGCGGCTTCCACGGCACGGCCGGAGGTCGCAATCACGTTTGCCTGCATCATGCGGCTCATGCCGGCCACGCCGATGGCCGACAGCAGGCCGCCTATGGTCGTGGGAATGAGGCACACCAACAGCGCCACCAGCGCGGTGATGGTGATCGGGCTGCCGACTTTGCCGGCATCAACGGCGAAAAGCGAGAACGGCAGGAGCGTGACGATGACGATGAGAAACACCATCGTCAACGCCACCAGCAAAATGGTCAGCGCAATTTCATTCGGAGTTTTCTGCCGCTTTGCCGCCTCGACCATCGAGATCATACGATCGAGAAAGGTCTCGCCGGGATTGACCGTCACCCGGACTATCAGCCAGTCCGACAGCACGCGCGTGCCGCCCGTGACGGAAGCGAAATCGCCCCCCGATTCGCGGATGACCGGCGCCGACTCACCCGTAATGGCGCTCTCGTCGACCGAGGCAACACCCTCGATGACCTCGCCGTCGGCTGGAATGGTGTCATGCGTCTCCACCAGCACGACGTCGCCTTTTCTCAAGTCCTCCGCCTTGACCGGCGTCGTGCGCCGCGCGCCGCCCGGACTGATCAGGCGTTTGGCCATGACGGTTTGACGCATGTTGCGAAGCGCGGAAGCCTGTGCGCGGCTGCGGCCTTCGGCGAGCGCTTCGGCAAAGTTGGCGAAAATGACGGTGAACAGCAGCCAAACGGTGATGGCCAAAATAAACCCTGCCGGCGCCTCTCCGTGTCCTGCGAGCGCCTGGCCATAGAGGATGGCCGTCACCAGCGTGCCGAGATAGACCACGAACATCACAGGATTGCGCCACTGTATGCGCGGATCGAGCTTCTTGACGGACTCGAGGAGCGCAGGTCCAAGGAGCTTGCGATCCAAGAGCGAGAGTTGTTGCCGCGACATAAAGGAACGCCTTACTTGGCGGCCGCGAGCATGAAATGCTCGACGACCGGTCCCAGCGCCAGCGCGGGGACGTAGGTTAGGACACCGATCAGCAGAATCGAACCGATGAGCAGGGTCACGAACAAGGGTCCATGCGTCGGCATCGTTCCGTCCGTGACCGGGACTTTCTTCTTCGCCGCGAGCGAACCGGCGATGGCGAGCGCCGCCATGATCGGCCAGAATCGGCCGATGAACATGACAACGCCGGTCGCCATGTTGTAGAAAACGGAAGTCGCCGTCAGACCGCCGAACGAGCTGCCATTGTTGTTGGCCGCCGAGGTGAACCCATACAGAATCTCGCTGAATCCATGCGCGCCGGGATTGCCGACGCCAGCCTTACCCGCGACGGTCAGAACGGCAACCGCAGCACCAATGAGCACGGCAAACGGGGTCGTCAAAATAAAGACCGAGGCCATCTTCATCTCGAATGCCTCGATTTTCTTTCCAAGATATTCGGGAGTCCTGCCGATCATCAATCCGGCAATGAAGACGCCCAAAATGGCGAATATCAGTATCGAGTACAGCCCGGTGCCCACCCCGCCCGGCGCGACCTCCCCAAGCTGCATGAGAAACATCGGCACGAAGCCGCCCAGCGGCGTCATCGAATCGTGACTCGAGTTCACCGCGCCGGTTGACGTTCCCGTCGCAGCCGCCGCAAAGAGCGACGAGGCGGCGATGCCGAAGCGCGTCTCCTTGCCCTCCATATTGCCGCCCGCCTGGAGTGGGCTGGCGATCTGATCAATCCCCTGTTTCGCGACGAGGGGGTTGCCGAACTGCTCGCTGTGGAACGCGGTGATCACCAACGGAACGAACAGGATCAGCATGGCGGCGAGGATCACCCAGCCCTGACGCGTGTCGCCCACCATTTTGCCGAACGTATAGGTGAGAGCGAACGGGATTAGAAGAATCGCAAACATTTCCAGCAAATTCGTCAGGGGCGAGGGATTCTCAAACGGATGGGCCGAATTCGCGTTTAAGAAGCCGCCCCCATTGGTGCCCAGCTCCTTGATGGCCTCTTGCGAGGCGATCGGACCCATGGGCAGCGTCTGGGTCTGCGTCGTCGCCGTCTCGGTCACGGCGTTGCCCGCCGCGTCCTTCATGGGATTGCCGGCCGAATCGGCCTTCGGATTCTGATAGGTGATCTTCTCGACGGTCGTCGCGTCCTTGTAGCCGTCGAAATTCTGGATGACACCTTGGCTCGCCAGCACGAGCGCGAGCACGGCAGACAGCGGCAGCAAGATATAGAGAGTGCAGCGCGTAACGTCGACCCAGAAGTTGCCGATTGTCGCGACTGTATGCCGTGCAAACCCCCGGATCAGCGCAATCGCCACGGCGATGCCCGTAGCAGCGGACAGAAAGTTCTGCACCGCGAGTCCCGCCATCTGCACGAGATAGCCCATGGTCGACTCGCCCGAGTACCCCTGCCAGTTGGTATTGGTGATGAAACTGATGGCGGTGTTGAACGACGAATCCGGACTGACTGCCGCGAACTTTTGCGGATTGAGCGGCAGGAACAGCTGCAGGCGTTGCAATCCATAGATGACGATCGCGCCCAACACATTGAAAAGCAGCATTGCAATCGCGTACCGCGCCCACGACATCTCTTCGCCGGGATCGATCCCGCAGAGCCGATAGAGGAGAGCTTCGAAGCGGCCCCCGGCACGCAACGCAAAATTGCGTCGGCCTTGCACGCCGGGGGCGCTCTGCATGATGGTGGCGATGTAACCGCCCAGGGGCTTGACGCACAGCACGACCGCGACGAGGAGCGTCGCCAGCAGCACGCCAAATACGGTGGTGGCATCCATCAGAATCGCTCTGCACTCAGCAGTGCGTAGACCAAGTAGCCGAACAAGAAAAGCGCCAGCAGCGCTGCCAACCCATACATCACAGTCATGACACCTTCCCCAGGCGGCTGAGTGCCCGCACAAGACCGTGCGTGATCAAATAGAGACCGACGAGAATCAGCAGATAGATGGCGTCCACTCTTGTGCTCCTGAACAGAGTCAACCCGCGACTTGGGCGCTTTGTTATGAGGGCCATGCTAGGGGCGGCGATATAAATTTCTTGTAGATTTTTGCGTTTTTGCGGCCGGCATTCGGGCCGCCTGCGCGGCCAGGCTTTCTACACCTTATTTACATGGCCGCTGGTAGCCTGCCGCTTCAAATGCAAGCCTCAATGCTACTCGCGCGACAGCTGAGCCTGACTCTGCTGATCGTCGCACTCACGGAATACGGATATGTGCACCTCGAGAACTCCGGCTCGCGTCATGGCCCTCTGGGGCTGACGCGTCTCGAGCGCGATCTGAGCCGGCGCGGGATTGGCGCGCCTTGTTCCGGGTTTCATGTAAAAATATGCTGATCCGTAGCGGAGATCGGCATGACGAGCACCGTATCAACTGAGGCCATCCTGGAGCCTGAGCTCCCGATCATTGATCCGCACCATCACCTGTGGGATTGGCCGGCGGCGCTGTTGGCTGGCGCGCCCGAGCACGGCTTCACCACGGTGGTGCGCCGCGCGATGCGCTACTTGCTGCCGGAATTGCTGGCGGATCTCAACACCGGCCACAACGTCCGCGCCACCGTGTTCGTCCAGTGCACGGCCATGTACCGGGCCGACGGGCCGGAAGCATTCAAACCGCTCGGCGAAACGGAATTCGTGAACGGTGTGGCTGCGATGTGCGCCAGCGGCACCTACGGTCCGATCCGAGCCTGCGCCGGCATCGTGGGTCATGCGGACCTCACGGCGGGCGCGGCGGTGAGCGAGGTCTTGGAAGCGCACTTGAGAACGGCGGCTGATCGCTTCCGCGGTATCCGGCATGCCGCTTCCCATGACACAGACTCCAATGTGCTGGGACCGCTGGTCCGCGCCGGCGCGGGATTATTCACCCAGAAGAACTTCCGGGAAGGCTATTCGCAACTGGGCAAGTATGGATTGTCATTCGATGCATGGCTGCTGGAGCCGCAATTGCCCGAACTGATCGATCTGGTGCGCGCATTTCCGCACATCCCCGTTGTGCTCGACCATGTCGGCACGCCGTTGGGAGTGGCCGGCTATCAAGGAAGACGCGAAGAACGCTTTCCGGCCTGGCGCGACAACATTCGAAAGCTGGCGGCTCTGCCGAACGTGTCGGTCAAACTGGGCGGACTGGCCATGGCGTTCTGCAATTTCCCTTCGTTTTTGCAGACCCCGGCTGCCTCCTCGACGCAACTGGCCGCCGAATGGCGCCCCTACATTGAAACCTGCGTAGAGGCATTCGGCGCCAATCGCTGCATGTTCGAAAGCAACTTCCCCGTGGATATGGGAAGCTGCACGTATCCCGTGCTGTGGAACGCTTTTAAGGTGTTGTCCAAACAATATTCCGCGGATGAGCGAACCGCCCTGTTCAGCGGCACTGCTCAACGCTTTTACCGTCTGAGAATCTAGATCAACATGCATGTTGTAAAATCCGATCCCAGTCTCTCCAAAGCGGAAACGTACCGCGAGATCCACGTTCAATTGAGCGGGCTGTTTACCGGAGAGCGCAACGGTCTGGCCAATGCATCAAACCTCTGCGCGCTGCTGTATCAAATGCTGCCCGACGTAAATTGGGTGGGTTTCTATTTCTTGCAGGACGGCGAGTTGGTGCTGGGTCCGTTCCAGGGCAAGGTGGCTTGCGTTCGCATTCCGCTCGGCCGGGGAGTTTGCGGCACCGCCGCCGAGCGCAGAGAGATTTTGGTCGTGCCCGACGTGAATGAATTCCCCGGACACATCGCCTGCGACGCCGCATCGCGTTCCGAGATTGTCGTGCCCTTGGTCAAGGACGGGCGGCTATTGGGCGTGCTCGATCTCGATAGCCCGCACTTGGCGCGATTCGACGATCAAGATCGATCGGGTCTCGCGGCCGCTGCGGATGTCTTGCTGCAATCCTCGGACTTGAGCAAGCTGGCCGATTAGTGTGAGCGGCCATCCCGATCCGGGCGCGCCCAACGTTACACGGCGCGATGCGCTGTCGATGCTCGCGGCCGCGGCAATCGGCGGCGGCGCCGTCTCTGCCCACGGCGGCGCGGCCGCAACTCTCGGCCCAACCCACGCCGCCAAGAACTTTCGCATTCGCGCGCTCACGGGCGGCGTTTCGATTTCAGACCTCGCGGACACCCGGGCGGTCGAGACGACATTGGATTTTCTTGCGGCCGCAAAGCGCAGTTTCGAAACAGCCGGTTACGTGGTGGAGACGATCCGTGTCGCGCTGAATCCGCTGCTCTTGACCGCATCTGCGGCGGCGCGCACATCGGCCCTTCCGAAGCTGCTCGCGCTCGACGCTCTGACGTCGGGCCGAGGTGCGGTGATCAGTATCGGACCCATTTTTTCAACGCGCGACTTTGCCGACGATGCAGCGGATTCGATCGCCGCCTGGGCCGCCGATCTCGTGCGCACAACCAAGGTCGTGAGCTTCAGCGGATCGGTCGCCAGCGCCGCGCGCGGCGTGCATCGCGACGCGGTGATGACGGCAGCGAAGGTCATCTCGACGCTCGCTAACGCGGGCGGCTCAGGGATCGCAAATTTCCGGTTCGCGGCCGCCGCATGCATACCGCCCGGCACTCCCTTCTTTCCCGTTGCCTACCACGAAGGGCCGCCGTCTTTGAGCGTGGGACTTGAAACCCCAAACTTGGTGCGTCAGGCCTTCACCGGCATGAAGGATCCGTCTTTGGCATCCGAGCGGCTTCGCCTCTTGCTCGATGAGGAATTGCATCCGGTCGAACTACTGGCGCGCTCGCTCGCCGATCAGGGAAAGCGGCGTTACTTGGGAATTGATACTTCTCCGGCTCCCGCACGTGACAGCAGCATCGGAGCGGCGCTGGAGACCCTGACAGGCGAGCCTTTCGGTTCGGCTTCCACCCTACAGGCCTGCGCCGCCGTCACGGCCGCCGTCAAGTCTGTCGGCGTCTCCACCTGCGGCTACTCCGGTCTCATGCTGCCGATCCTGGAAGATCCGGTACTCGCGGATCGGGTGAGCGAAGGACGCATTAGAATTTCGGATCTGCTCCTGTATTCCACGGTCTGCGGCACCGGCCTCGATGTGGTTCCGATACCGGGGGATGCGACGTCCGCGCAATTGGCGCGGGTGATCGGCGATGTGGCCACGCTCGCGGTGCGATTGAAGAAGCCGCTCTCGGCCCGTCTGTTTGCAGTGCCCGGCAAACGGGCCGGTGATCGCGTCGAATTTGCCGACCCGATGCTGTGTCCATCGAAGGTCATGCCGCTCGAAGGCTAACGCACTATAATCGCGCACCCGCGCTTCAAGTGGTAAGGCGCGGCGTCATAACTTCGGGGTGGTTTGCACAATGAATGTAACGTCGCGTCTAGTGCTGCTTTTTTCAGTGGCTTTCGCCGTATCTGGAGCTTTGGCCGCTGAGCCGTTTCCATCGACTTATCAAGTACCCGCCAATGCGCCGGTGCTCATACAAGGCGCCACCGTTTTGACCGGCACCGGTGAACGCCTCGACGGTGCCGATGTCTTGATCACCAACGGCCGCATTCAAGCCGTCGGCAAGGGACTGACCGCGCCGCCCGATGCGCGCGTGGTCGATGCCCACGGCAAGTGGGTCACGCCGGGCATCATCGACATCCATTCGCACCTGGGTGTGTACGCCAGCCCCGCGGTCAAGGGCCTCGACGACGGTAACGAAGCCACCAGTCCCGTGACGTCGAATGTCTGGGCCGAACATTCGGTATGGCCGCAGGATCCCGGATTCGAGACTGCACTCGAAGGGGGCGTAACGACCATGCAAATTCTCCCGGGTTCCGCGAATCTCATCGGCGGGCGCTCGGTGGTGGTTAAAAATGTGCAGGCCGCGACCTACCAAGCCATGAAATTTCCTGATGCTGCTTATGGACTCAAGATGGCCTGCGGCGAGAATCCGAAACGCGTGTACGGCGGGAAGCATCAATCGCCCTCGACGCGCATGGGCAATGTCGCGGGGTATCGCCAAGCCTTTGCCGATGCACAGGACTATCAGCAGCAATGGGACAAGTACCACCGCGAAGTCGCCGAATA
>Ga0193753_10003657_pt1 | contig 11281 bp, 7 predicted proteins | sample H1c2metaG_FD_144925 | JGI IMG/M metagenome (GOLD analysis project Ga0193753, IMG submission 144925) | Soil microbial communities from a riparian zone of the East river system, Colorado, United States - H1c2 | ecosystem: Environmental > Terrestrial > Soil > Riparian zone | place: USA: East River... | reverse complement strand
GCGTGATTTCCGATAACGCTTCTCCGTACTTCGGACAAAAACTGGACGACGCTTATTTCAAAATCATGCGCGACGCTGGCTTCCGCATCGGTGTATGCGTCCGCCCGCAACACTACACGCTGCATGACGATGGCACGGCCGAACAGGTCGTGCTGCCCGATTCACAGGCTGCCGGCGAAATGATCCGAAAGATCCGCTATGCCCACGATCGTTGGGGAGCGACGCTTTTCTATGTCGATTCGAACGTCGATCGAAACGGAGCCACCTTGGACGCGGGCATCTTCGCCGAAGTCGCTGCCGCCTTTCCGGATTCCCTCGTGATGCCCGAACACAGTACGCCCAAATACTACGCCTACACCGCTCCTTTTCTTAGCTTCCTTTTTCATGGCGATCTGGGTACGCCACTCGATACTTACAACTACTACCCGCAAGCTTTCAGCGTCAACCTGGTGAACGATGTCGACGCCGGGAGGTTGAACGAATTCAAACCACAACTAACGGATGCGGTGCGCCGTGGCGACAGTCTGATGGTCCATGTCGGCTATTGGCAGGACAACAACCCCACGGTCATGCAGATTTACCAGGCGGCCCACTAAGAAATAAGCGAAAACGGCGCGCCCTTTCCGGCCTGGAACGTGTCCTCCGGGGAGTCGCCAAGCGGGGCGTCCGGCATAGCGGCAATCGGTAGTTCTCCATTCCAGCGCGCGGCGAGTGCTCGCGCCAGAGTGGCCGCCCGCACTTGCCACGTGCCCCTTCGACTCGCCTCCCAACGAAGCGCCTCCCGCCCATCGTTGAAATCGGTTCGCCGCAGCGTAGCGAGCATCCCGGCGAGTTCAGCCGCCGAATCTACCAGCTCGAGTAGCGGCTCTTTGTGAAGTAATTCTTCAAAACCGCGCGTGGAAATAATCGGCCGGCAAGCCGCCAAGTGCTCATAGAAGCGCGTAGAACTGCCCGAAAAGGTGGGCTCTTTTCGCACATAAGGTAGAACCGCGACGTCGAATGCGCGCGCATATTCCTGTAGCGCCCGATACGGTTTAGCGCCGGTGAAGCGCACGCGGCCGCCGTGTCTCAGCAAGTGCTCGCGCGCCTCATTCTGCGCACCGGCTGGAACACTCATGCCGGTCGGACCGACAAACGCCCACGAGTACTCGGGTGTCCGCTCTACCGCTTCGGCGAGCAACCGCCAGTCCAGATTGCCTGCCAGATTTCCCAGCACGCCCACCACCGGCCTTCCAAGCTCTTCTAAATCCACTGGCAACACAGCCGGTCCGGACGGAGCCTGCGCGAGGACGTTTGCCGCGCGCGTGGCATTCGGCACGATCGCGATCTTCGCGGAATCGCAGCCCGCTTCGTGGACCATGTATTCCGCGATGCGCCGCGAATTGGGACAAACAACTGTCGCCACCCGGCACAGCCGCCGGTCGCACGAGCGTACCATCCGGGCGTCGGCGTCTTGGTATGCGATGGTCAAATCGGTTTGATAATAAACCACCGGACCCTTCCAGCGCTCCGCTACGCTGGCGTAAAAAGGAGTCGTGCAGATCAGCGGCGATTGGGCCGCGGCGCCGCCGTGCCGGAGCATGCGTTCCGTTTGCCGTTTTCCTAAGTGAGTCAGCGCAGAGAACGGAAACCGGCTGTAACCACGCTGTAACGGAAAACGCCGGATGCGCAGCGGAGGATCCGCGAGTTCCTCTTCGCGCTCCCAACGCTCCAGAAATCCGTAGGCGCGCATCGCCGGCGCCCAGCTCACCGTCGGCATGAAACTGCTTAGTGCGCTAGCGAACTCCTTGATCCAGATACTGCCGACATCGAGCACGTGCCAAGTCATTTCGAAGAGCTTAATGGCGAAGTCATTAATTTTCCCATGCCGTGAAACGAGCGCGCGGTGGGAGCCGGCGTACCTTTTCGGAGAGTACTGTACTTGGGTATAAAGTACTAAAACTTTTAGTACTGTAACCGTTCAAAAAGACGAACGGAGTATTGGTTTATGCTATCGTGGCAAACTCGCGAGCGCCTACAGTGTTTACCCTTCGCAATGAATTGTGGGTCATACATACTAAATAACCTAATTTAATCTCCCTTATTATCTATTCGATTACATGCCGTAAGTACCAAAAATAGGACTATTCGCCCATTACTGCTTCCTGCCCGAGTATTTGACACTTAACACCATTGTCTGGGTAAATAGCTAAAGTGCATTAAACGCCCTATCGGAGGGCTAGGCAGCTAGTGGCCCCATTCGGGGAAATTAAGAAGCTAGATTACTAGTTAAGTTTTGAGGGCTCTAACGTGCTCTATACCTACCTCGTACTGGTTAGTCTTAGCTAGTCTGCTTTAGAAACTTGACCCCGCTCGCACTTCGTAGTGCCTTTTGAAATTGCTTGAGTAACCTTGAAACTCTGTTGAAACTTGACAATGCCTGTTTACATCCGTCCGATTTTTCTGCCGCTGCTTCTTCTGCTTGGCCTGCCTCTGCTCGCCGCGGTGGAGAAAACGCCGCTCGTCTCGCAAAGCGTTACCTACGCGCTCGGGCCGGAGGATCAGATCTCCATTCACGTGGTGGATCTCGAAGACGTTTCCGATAAGCCAGTGCGCATCGATCCCAACGGCTTCATCGAATTGCCGCTGGTAGGACGCATCCATGCGGCTGGACAGACCGTGGAACAACTCCGCAGTGCGCTGACCGTGCGGCTCGCCAAATACATCGAGTCTCCGCAAATCACCATCAGCGTTCTCGATTACCGTAGCCAGCCGGTTTCGGTGTTGGGCGCCGTGAACACCCCGGGGCTGCACCAGTTGCAAGGTCCGAAACGATTGTTGGATGTGATATCTCTAGCCGGCGGTCTCCGGCCGGACGCCGGCTCAAAAGTGACAATCACGCGGCAGATGAAGTGGGGCGGCCTTCCGCTCCCATCTGCGTATAACGATGCCTCGGGCGCCTACAGCATCGCCGGTGTTCGCCTCGACGATCTCACCAGTGGACGCGATCCAGCCGCGAACATCGAAGTTCGCGCGAACGACGTGATCTCGGTATCGCGCGCCGACCTCATCTACGTCGTCGGCGAAGTGAAGAAGGCGGGCGGTTTTCCTTTGAATTCCCAAGAGGGTATCTCGGTGTTGCGCGCCCTGTCGCTCGCCGAAGGACTAACTCGCGATGCCTCGCCGAAGAAAGCGCGCATTCTGCGGCGTTCGGTCACGGGCGGCGCGAAAACCGATGAAGTGGCAGTCGATGTGAAAGAGTTGCTGGCCGGAAGAGCGACTGATCCGCAATTGCACGCCGACGACGTGTTGTTCATTCCCAATAACGTTCCCGCTTCGGCCATGCGGCGCGCCGCCGAAGCCGCGCTGCAGATAACGACCGGGGTCATTATCTTCCACTAAAAGGCGAAGCGAGCCAAGGAGTGCTGAAAGTCGAGACGAGGAAAGAAATTTCATGGACCAACTAAGTGATCCAAACATGAGGAACGAGCGGGCCGTAGTGGTTATCCCGCGCGGGCCGATCAATGCCGGCCGTATCGGACGGCAGGCCGATGCCCGCCCGGAGGCGGCGCAAAGTCTATTGATGGAGTATCTCCGCTTGCTGCGACGGCGGCGCTCCACGATATTGCTTTTGACATGCCTGGGCGCGATGTTGGGCTTTGCCACTACTCTTGGCGTTCTTCCCGTGTACCGCTCGCGCACATCTCTCGATATACAAAATCTCAACGCCGACTTCATGAACATGCGTGCCGTTGCGCCCACTGGCGGCGGCGAGAACCCCTCGACCGAGGCCTATGTGCAGACGCAGATCAAGCTTCTGCAGAGCGACACCTTACGCGCCCGCACCGTCGAGCGCCTGAAAAACGCTGGCGCTCCGTCGTCTTTCTTTCGGGGCGATCTTCTCTCCGGCATTCGTCGATTTCTGCATCTACCTGGCGACCGCAGCCTGACTAACGAAGACCTTCTGTCTTACACGGCCAAAAAAGTAGCGGTCAAGCCGCTCGGCTTGACCCGGCTGGTCGAAATAACTTGCGATTCGTGGGATCCGACGTTTTCAGCCGCTTTCTGCAATTCGCTAGTCCGTCAGTTCGCCGAGCAGGATCGCGAGGTGCGCTGGACCGAAGCGCAGAAAACCAGCGAGTGGCTGTCCCGGCAATTGGCGGATGTCCGTGAAGGCCTGGCTGCCTCGCAAAAGAGGCTGGAGAAGGCGACAGGAGACGAGGCATTGGTCTTTAAGTCCGCCACCGGCGGCGTGAGCGTCAGCGAAGAGAAGCTTCGCGAGTTGCAGACGGAGTTGACCCGGGCCCAGTCCGAACGCGTTGCCAAACAAGCTCAGTACGAGATCAGCAAATCCGGCTCGCCGGACTCCCTGCCCATGATTCTCGAGAGCGGCCAATTGCGTGATTCCCAGATCAAGCTCGACGATTTGCGGCGGCAGATCGCCGCTCTGGTCCCGCCGTTAACCGAAGCCAATCCCAAAGTCCAGCATCTCCGTGCGCAAACGCGGGAGCTGGAAGCGAGTCTTAAGCTTGCCAAGGGCAACGTTCTCGACAGCGTGAAAAAAGAATATGCCGCGGCCAATCAGCGCGAGGCCCTTCTCACGGTCGCCTATTCGAAACAGGAAAGAATTGTAATCCGGGAACAAGCGAGAGAAGCGCAAGTCGGCATGCTGCGCCGCGAAGTCGATTCGGGCCAACAGCTGTATCAAACGCTGCTGCAGCGCGTAAAAGAAGCGGGCTTCGCTTCCGCGATGCAGGTGTCCACCATTCGTGTCGTCGATGCGGCGCGCGCGCCTGAATCGCCCATCGCGCCCCGCCGCGGCGCCGCGACTGGAGTCGGCGTCATGCTCGGACTGCTGGGCGGTATCAGCCTGGCATTCTTTAAGGATCGGACCCAGACAGTTCTGCGCGCGCCCGGCGAAGTTCCGCGCTACCTGAATTTGCGGGAGCTCGGAGTCATCCCGTCCGCTCGCCGCGATCTGTCGCACGGCTACGCTAAGCGGACCATTCGTTCCATTACCGCGGCCGCCACGCCAACGGCCGTCGAGGAGCCGTTGCCCGATGGCGCGGGCGCTCGTCCTTTGCCCGACTTGGCGGGCTGGCGCGACCATGCCTCCGTTGTCGCCGAAGCGTTTCGCAATGCCACGTATTCGGTCTTGTTGGCCGGTAAAGAAATGGACCGCGCGAAAACTTTTGTCATCACCAGCCCGAATGTCGGCGAAGGGAAGACCACCGTCACCTGTAACCTCGGCCTCGCCCTGGCGCAGGCCAAACGGCGCGTTCTTCTCATCGACGGCGACTTGCGAAAGCCGCGGCTGCACGAGGCGTTGGATCTGCCTAACTACGTTGGTCTGCGAGACCTTCTGCGCGGCGATGTAGACGCGAATGTTGTTCCTATCGCGACTTATTGCCAACCGACTCAAGTGGGCGGCTTGTATGTAATTACCAGTGGCAGTGGCTCGGAAGAGCCAAGCGGTCTTCTGCATTCGCCTCTATTCGGTGACTTGGTCGACCGCCTTGCCGGCGAATTCGACATCGTCCTGATCGATAGCCCGCCCATGCTGCATTTGGCCGACGCGCGCATTCTCGCCGGTATGTCGAATGGCGTCATCCTCGTATTTCGCTCGCGCCTGACCGATCGCGATGCGGCCATGGCGGCGCGCGATCTGTTTGCCGAGGATCAAGTGCGTGTCATCGGCACCATATTGAACGACTTCGATCCATTGAAAGAAGGACAGTCCCAGTACTACACCAGTTACTACCAATATGTCGGCGTAGCTGGTGAACGTGCGAGCGCAGCGCGGGCATGACCGCGGAAGCAATAGCGGCCGAGCGAGACGCTGGCGGAAACGCAATCGACGTTGCTGCGTCTCCGCGCGTGTCGAGCGGCCTGCTGAGCGGCGCATCGGCTCTCGGCGCCGGAATGATTGTCGAGCGCTCCCTAGGCTTTCTGGCTAACTTGCTGGCGGCTCGGCTCGGCGGGGCGGCCACATTTGGCGCTTACTCGCTTGCCATCACCACGGCGAATAATATCTCTACTTACGCGGCCGGTGGAATCGGATCTACCGCCGTGCGTTTCTCCGGAAAGTATTCGCGCGAAAGCCCAGGCTATGCCACCCTCTTCCGCGCGCTGCTGATTATCTCGTCCGCCTCAGCCTTGATCGCCGCCGGGGCGCTATGGTTGGGCGCGGCGCCTATCGCGCGGCTGCTCGGAAAGCCGAGTCTCACTGGATTGTTGTCGTGGGCCGCTCTGTCGGCCGCGGGCATGATTCTGCTCGAGTGCTGCCGCGGTTTTCTGGTCGGCCAGCGCCGTCTTGCCGCGCTGCTCTGGCTCTCCCTTACGGTCGGTGTCGGAATGGTTGCGCTGCTTCCGTTCGCCTCGCGCATGGGACCCGTTCCGATGATCGTAAGTCAAGGCGCGGTTACGGTGGGTGCGGTGGTCGTTTGTTTGCTGCTGTATCGTCTTCTCCGCCTTGCGCCGGTGTCCCGTAACGCTACGTCCGCGCCGCCTCTCAAATCCGCGCCTCTCAAATCAGTGCTGCGCGAAGTTTGGTCGTTCGGCCTTGTTCAATTAGCCGGCCTGATCGGCATGAACGCCGCGGGGTGGTGGCTTACCTCGCTCGTCGCGCGCTCGGACACATCCATGGTTCAGATGGGCTTCTTCGCGGTGTCCCATCAAGTTCGAAATATGGTCGCGCTGGCGCCTACGCTGCTTACTGAAAGCAGTCTCGCCGTGATGGCTCGCGGAGAAAAGCACGCTGCGCGCACGCCGGACCAGACCATGGCGCTCACGACCTTCGCCACCATGTTCCTGTCGCTCCTGCTCGCTGGCGCCGGAATCTTAGTCGCGCCCTGGGGCCTTTCGCTCCTGTATGGCAAGGGCTATACCGCCGCCTCCACCGCTGCCTCGCTGGCGCTGGCAACCGCTGTGGTGCATATGGGAAGCGGACCCGCATCCGCGCGGCTTACGATCGTCTCCATCAAGACCACCGGCGTAATTAATACGGTCTGGGCGATCTTAGTCGCCATTGCCGCAACTTTCTTCCTTTTCTGGCGCGGCGACGCGACAAAAGGAATGCTGATTTACTTAGTCGCGCACATTGTATCCGCTGTCCTCGTCTTAGTAAGTCTTGCCGCTCGCAATTGCATTCCCGCGGGTATGAAGACCGTGTATGCCGTCGGCATGGGCTCGAGCGTAGTGCTTGCGATGCTGGGGCTTTTCCGGTCTGGGCAGCCCGGCCTCAGCCCTCTAATCACAAGCGGAATGTTTCTCCTTCTCGCACTAGCGCTCGCGGTGCTCTTCTTCACTGGCCGCCGCTATGGTTGGGCGCCGGATTACCAGACGATTCGAATGCTCGTTCGGAGCCGCCTCCATGCTTGACGTCGCTGTCCTCGCAACTCCTATGGCCGCGGCGCCTGCCGCGAGCCCGCGCGCGACCATCAACTTGCTCGCCTACGTGCATCTACGGAATATTTACGGCTCCACCGGAGCGGGACGCGTAGCGAGGCAATTGACTGAGCACCTCGCTCTGCGCCACGATGTCAACCTGCGCATTCTGGCGGACCCGGCCGATCACGCGAAGATCGTTCCGCTCGTCGGCTCGCCGTGGGATCGCTTCGACTACTGCTTCTTTTCTTCGGAAACCTCCCGTCAGCAGGCAAAGTGGTTCGCCTTCGATCGTCCGCGCGCCGAAAGTTATTGGCCCGAAGCGCAGATCATGTTCTGTACGGCGGAGTCCTATGTGCCCGTCAAGCACGCACGTCTCGCGGTCACTCTGCACGATGCCGCGTTTTTTGAAAATGACGCGCATTGCCAAAGCGGATCCTTTCGAAAGCAGCGCCTCAAGTGGCGTCTACTCTACGGCAAGCTAGCGCGCAAGGCCGACCTGTTCCACACCGTGTCCCATTTTTCGGCGGAGCGGCTCGGCCATTTCTTCCCTGCCATTCGCTCCCGGTTGCGCGTCGTCCCGAACGCCGTCTCCCCGCATTTCTTCGCGCCGGTTGCCGCCGCTGGTGTGGATTATGTCTGCCGCGCCGGTCTCGCCAATCGCCCGTTCATTCTCGTTCCCGGCGGTCTCCATTTCAGAAAAAATGCGGAACTGATTTTCGAAGCCTGGCCACTGTTACATCGTCTGCATCCGGATCTCGTGCTGGCAGTTATCAATCATTCGAATCCGGAATATGCGATGCGAGCCGCGCGCATGGGCGACAGTGTTCGCCAGTTCGGATTTATCTCCGATGACGGTCTGCGGGCCTTGTATGCGGCGGCGCAGGCAGTCTGGTTTCCGTCCCGCTATGAAGGATTTGGACTACCGGTTGTGGAAGCCATGGCCTGCGGAACACCGGTGCTCGTTTCACGCGCGTCCTCGCTGCCTGAAGTCGCGGGCGATGCCGCTCTCTATGCTTCGCCCGGCGCGTCCCAAGAACACGTCGACGCGCTCCACGCGCTGCTTGAAGATGGTTCGCTGCGCGCGGATTTGTCCAATCGTGGCAAGCGCCGCGCCGCGCACTTCACCTGGGAATCCTCGAGCGCTCAATTGAAGAATCATTTCGAGAAGTTGTTGTGAATCCGCCGCGTGTCGTTGTCGTTCACCGGGGCGCTCGCGACGCCTACGAGGTGAGCCGTGCCTTGGCTGGCGCCGGCTTGCTCGAGCGTCTCGTTACGGATTTATATTGGCCGGCCGATCGCACTTGGGCGAAGGGTCTTTCTCGCATACTGCCATCGCCCCTCGCCGCCATGCTCAAGGCGCGCAACAATCCGGGTTTGCCTTCGTCGCTCGTTTCCCAATCGCTCGTCAGTGGCCTTACTTCGTTCGCCTTGGATAAACTGCCGCGTGTGCCGTTTTCCTGGCGCCGCCGCGCCACACGCTGGGCGGACGCTTCGCTCGGCCGGCATGCCGCGCGACTCGCCGCCGAAGCAGAGTCTCTCTTACTTAGTTATAGTTACTACGCCTATCATGCATTCTCAAACTTTAGCGGTCCCCGCATACTGTTTCAGTTACATCCACATCCTGTAAGTGTCCGAAGAATTCTGACGCAAGAGTTGGCCGATCATCCGGAGTGCGCCGCCTCTTTGCGCAAAGAGTGGGAACTCGCATTACCGGCCGAAGACTTTGAGCGCATCGTGCTCGAGCCCCAGATGGCCGGACGAATCCTGGTTGCCTCATCTTTCACAAAACGCACTCTGATAGAGAACGGCACGCCGGCAAGCGCCATCAGCGTGATCCCCTATGGAGTGGATCTCGAGCGCTTTACGCCGGCGCCGCGAAGTCGAAGCTCCGCCGCGCCGCTGCGGCTTCTATTCGCCGGCACCATCAATCAACGCAAAGGCATCAAGTACCTGGTTGCCGCGCTCCGCACGCTCCGCCACCGCGAAATACGCCTCACCATCTGCGGGCGCGTTGTGGACGACCTGTCGGTCTTGAAGCCCATTGCTTCGCAGGTCGATCTTCGTCCCTCAGTCAGCGCGGCGGAACTCGTGTCGGCGTATCGGGAAGCGGATCTGTTCGTGCTGCCCTCGGTAGCCGAAGGGTTCGGCCAGGTGCTCCTCGAAGCCCTCGCCTGCGGCGTACCCGTTCTGAGCACCTGCCACACGGCCGCGCCGGATCTGGTGGACGAAGGAGTGCACGGATTCGTAGTCGAGCCGCGGCGCGCCGATCTGCTGGCGGAGCGTATCGAATGGGCGCTTTGCCATCGAGCGGCACTTGCCGAAATGCGCGTCGGAGCGCGTGCGCGCGCGGAACAGTTTCATTGGAGCAGATTTCGGGAAAGCTTGGTCGACGCCGTTCTCCGCTCCCCGGTCGAAACGAAAGACAGTTCACTGGAGGCGCTTGCCCAACATGTTTGAAGCGCTCTTGTGGTCTGTTTTCGTGATTGTGTTTATCGGAATCGTAGCTGCCCTCGACGGTAGCCGCGATGTCTTTCATCCTCTCGTCTTCATTGGGCCCATGCTCGCGTTTATCTACGGCTGGATGCCGCTGCGCCTCTTGTCCGAGGACGGGCTTACCCGCTTCTTCGATAGCGATCAATTGCTTTTCGTGCAGGTTTTGAACATCGCCGGCATTGTCGCGTTTATCGGCGCATGTCTCGCGGCGGGCTCTAGAGTGAAGCGGCGCGAAACGGAAGCGCCCGTGCTATCCGCGCAAGGATGCCGGCGCCTGAAACTCGGCGGCGCGGCGGTGGGTGGCGTCGGGCTTCTCTGCTGGCTGATCTCGATCGTCAACGTCGGCGGATTTGTCAACGCGTTTTCCCGATCCTACAGCGGCGGCTGGGACGACAGCGGCTACGTCCGGGACGGAAGTTTGCTGCTGTTGGTAGGTCTGCTATTACTGGTCGCCGTCATTGCAACAGAAGGCCCGCGCCTCACGAGCCTTGCGCTCGCGGCGCTCTTCGGTTTGCCTTGGCTCTCGCAGGCTCTTCTCACCGCGCGCCGCGGCCCTACATTCGCCTTCGCCATGGTCGTGCTGATGGGTTGGTACCTGAATCGGAACCGCAGGCCTCCAGCCGTAGCCTTCGTTGTCAGTGGCTTTCTTCTCGGCTGGCTGGTGCTCTTCCTGGTAGCCAATCGCAGCAACATTTATCTGGGTTCGGATTTTGACGTGAATACCGACGTCACCACTGCCGTCGAGAAGTCCGACACTGGCAACGAATACATCTACGGCACTGGTGCGGTCACCGCCGCGCGCCGTCGCAATCAATATTTCTGGATGCGCCGCTATCTCGCGCAAGTGCTAGTGCGCCCTATCCCGAGTTCGGTGTGGCCCAACAAGTATGAAGATGTTGGCCTACCCGAGATTTCCCGCAATGCTGGAACTTCCGAAGGTTTTGGAGAAGCCCTCGGTTGGGTTGGCGCGGTCGGATCGGCGCCCGGCATTATCGCGGATCTTTGGGTCGAAGTTTCCTGGCTTGCCGTCGCGCTCATGGCTCTGCTCGGCTGGTCTTATGGATGGATCTGGCGCAAAGCCATCGTCGCCGGACCCGCCTGGTCAAGCCAGTATGCGATCCTGGCGGCCCTCTCCATTTACATGGTGATGCAAACCATGGAAGCGGTTATCTTCCGCACGCTGCTGCTGTCCATTCCCTCTTGGCTCGTTTGGAAATGGGCTCTGCGCGCCTCTCCAGGCGAGTCGGACGTTCCAGTCGAAATTGTTTCAGAACAAGAATGGTCCGCGTCGGAGGGCTTCGGCCATGCTTAAGACCGAGCTGACAACCCAGCCGCCGCGCGCCAAAAACGGCCGCGCGGATGTTTCTCTCGTGGTGGTCTGGATCGATTGGTACGCCTACCACCTGGCGCGTTTCCATGC
>Ga0193753_10003656_pt1 | contig 11282 bp, 6 predicted proteins | sample H1c2metaG_FD_144925 | JGI IMG/M metagenome (GOLD analysis project Ga0193753, IMG submission 144925) | Soil microbial communities from a riparian zone of the East river system, Colorado, United States - H1c2 | ecosystem: Environmental > Terrestrial > Soil > Riparian zone | place: USA: East River... | reverse complement strand
TTGGCGTCGGAAAAATCGCGCGGGATCAGCACATCCCGGTGCTGCAGGCGAGCGAGCGCTTCGAGCTGGTGGCGTGCGCCAGCCGCAATGCGCAGGTCGACGGCGTCGCGAATTTCGCGGACCTGCCCACGATGCTGTCGGGCCGGCCGGACATCGACTGCATCGCCATCTGCACGCCGCCCCAGGCGCATTTCTCCGCCGCGGCGCTGGCGCTCGAGGCGGGCAAACACGTGTTGCTCGAGAAACCGCCCGCCACGACCACTCGCGAGATCGCGTTGCTGGCCGCGCAGGCCGCCCGTCTCGGCCCGACCCTGTTCCAGACCTGGCATTCGCGCTTCGCCGCCGGGGTCGCGCCGGCGCGCGACTGGCTGCGCAAGCGCACGCTCAAGCGCGGCCGCATCGTGTGGAAGGAGGATGTGCGCGTCTGGCATCCAGGCCAGCAGTGGATCTGGGAAGCGGGCGGCTACGGCGTGTTCGATCCCGGCATCAATGCGTTGTCGATGTTGACCGAAATCCTGTCGGCGGAAGTGCTGGTGACCTCCGCGCACCTCAAGTTTCCGGCGAACAAACAGGCGCCTATTGCCGTAGACCTGAAAATGCGCACCGAGGATGGTGTCGCCATCGACGCCGAGTTCGATTTCCGCCATACCGGCGTGCAGACCTGGGACATCGATCTCGAAACCGATCAGGGCACACTCAAGCTTTCGATGGGCGGCAGCCAGTTCTCCATCGATGGGGCGAAACAGGAGCCGGGCGACCTGCGCGGCGAGTACGCGCGGCTCTATGCGCGTTTCGCGGATCTGTGCGCGGGCGGTGCGTCGGAGGTCGACTGGCGGCCGATGCAACTGGTGGCCGATGCGTTCCTGGTCGGCGGGCGCGAGAACGTCGAACCATTCATCGATTGATTTCACTCTCGAGGGGGCGCCATTGAAGATCGAAGACCTGGCCGGCAAGCGTGTGTTGATCACGGGCGCGAGCACGGGAATCGGAGCCGCCGCCGCCGTGGCCTTCGCCACGCAGGGCTGCGCCGTTGCGATCCACTACCGCGGGCATGAATCCGAAGCGCGGGCCGTGGCGGCGCAGGCCGAAGCACACGGGGCGAAAGTCTCGCTGCTGCGCGCGGATCTCAACGACCGCGGTGCCGCACAACGCCTGGTGGCCGAGGCGGCCCAGGCACTGGGTGGTCTCGACATTCTCGTCAACAATGCCGGCTCGCTGATCGAGCGACGGCCGTTCGCGGACATCGACGACGCGCTGATCGACTCGGTATTCGACTTGAACGTGCGCGCGGTGATCCACGCGGTGCGCGCCGCGCTGCCGTTCCTCGAGAAAAGCACCGCGCCGGCGGTGATCAACGTGGGCTCCATCGCGGGGCTCGACGGCGGCGGCCCCGGCTCGGCGGTCTACGCCTCCGCAAAGGCGTTCATCCACAACCTCACGCGCCACCTGGCGCGCGATCTCGGCGCGCGGGGCATCCGCGTGAACACGGTGTCGCCGGGCGTGATCGCCACGCCGTTCCACGACGCGACACCGCCGGAACGCATGGAAGCCATGCGCAAGGCGGTGACGCTCGGCCGCGTCGGCACGCCGCAGGACTGCGTGGGCGCATTCCTGTTCCTCGCGTCACCTTCCCTGAGCGGCTATATCACGGGCCAGAACATCCACGTCAACGGCGGAATGGTGATGCCATGAACAGACTGACTACCAGGATCGCGGGCGCGGCGCTGCTGCTGCTGGTTTGCGGCGGCGTCGGCGCCGCGACCCGGGTCGATCTCGACGCGGATTGGCGCTTTCACACCGACCCGGCCGCCAGCGGCGAGCGCAGCAACTGGACCTCCAGCACCCCCGCGGACGCCGAAGTCGTCCAGCTGCCGCACAGCTGGAACGTGCCGGGCAAACACTACGACTACCTGGGAATCGCCTGGTATTTCCGCGAATTCGACTTGCCGAAACTGCCGGCCGACGCGAGCGCGTTGCTGAATTTCGGCGCCACGTTCTACCAGGCGCGCATCTGGGTGAACGGAGTCGAAGTCGGATCGCACGAGGGCGGCTACTCGGCGTACTCCTTCGACGTCACGAAATTGCTGAAGGAGCGTAATCGCATCGCGGTGGCGATCGACAATCGCCCGGCGATGATCGCCATCCCGGGCTTCGGCGCGCGTGGCGACCCGAAAGCCTGGTACGACTGGTGGGACTATGGCGGCATCACGCGCAGCGTGTGGCTCGACCTGCGCGGCGCGCTGCGGGTAGATAGCCAGTTCATCCGCTCCCAGGTGGCCGCCGGCGGCGCGACCGTCAAGGACCGCGTCGCCTTCGTCAGCGGCGCGAAGGCGCCGCAGCGCGCGACGCTGCTGGCGACCGCCCACGCGCCCGACGGTTCGGTCGCGGCCAGGCAATCCCTCGCACTCGAGATCCGTCCGGGCACGAACGAGGCGACGCTGTCATTGGTGATCCCGAAGCCTGTGCTGTGGGATCTCGATCATCCCAATCTGTATCGCATGACGGTCGAATTGCTCGACGGCAAAGGTCGCGTGCTCGACCGGCACGTCGACGGCTTCGGTCTGCGTACGCTCGAGATTCGCGACCGGCATCTGCTGCTGAACGGTGCGCGCGTGCGCCTCACGGGCATGACCCGGCACGCGGATTCCCCATGGGAAGGCGCGGCCGAAACGCGCGGCTCGATGCTGCACGACTGGGACGACATGCGCGCGCTCGGCATGCATCTCACCCGTCCCGTGCACTATGCACCCGACCCTCTCGTGCTCGACTATGCCGATCGCAACGGCATCCTGCTGATCCCGGAGATCCCGGTGTGGCAGGCGAGCGAAGCGCAGATGAGCGATCCGCGTTATCTCGAGATCGCGAAGTCGCAGATGCGCGAACTCATCTTGCAGCTCGGCAACCATCCCAGCGTGTTTGCCTGGAGCGTGGCGAATGAAAGCGCCACGGGCACGCCGGGTGGCATCGCGTATTTCCGCGCCATGCGTGATTTCATTCGCGGCATCGATCCGACCCGGCCGGTGACCTTCGCCGACGACAACCTGCCCAAGCTCACCGCTGCCTCCGATTCTGCTGCGCAGGACGCCGACTTCCTGATGATGAACGAGTACTTCGGCGCGTGGCACGGTCCGCGCGAGGCGCTCGGTCCCGCGCTCGACAAGGTAGATAGCCTGTTCCCGGACAAGATGGTGATCATCTCCGAGTTCGGTTTCCCCGGGATATTCGCGAAGACCGCCGCCGAAGCCGAGCAACAACGCGTGTCCATCTTCCGCGAACAGTTGCCCGAGCTCGCCAAGCGCGACTGGATCGCCGGCGCGATCATGTGGTGTTACCAGGACTACAAGTCGCGGCGCTTTTTCTGGCCCGGCCAGGAAGACGCCGTGTTCGATCACGGGGTGGTCGATGCCAATCGCCAGCGAAAGCCGTCCTGGTTCGCCTGGAAAGAGCTCAATGAGCCCGCCAGGATCGACGCGCGCTGGACCGACAGCCGCGACGGCCAACCTGGTGCCTTTTCGATTGCGATCACGCCGAACGATGCCACGCAGCTGCCGTCGCAGCCACTGGGCGGATTCACGGTGCTGTGGCAGTTGATCGATGCAACCAACCACGAGATGGCGCGCGGCGAATTGCAGCTGCCGCGCGATGGCGGCGCGGTGACCGGCGCGGCCCGGGTGCCGGAGAATATCGAGAAGAAGCCTTTCCGGCTGGTGGTGAGCCTGCGGCGGCCGGACGGCAGCGCGGCGGCGACGCGGGAGCTGGCGAGTCCCTGAGACCGAAGGGCCGCCGCGGACGCGGGCCGACCAACTACTGATGCCGCGGTTTGCCGCGATGAATTCAGCGTGGTCGCGCGTGACCGCGGCCGGCTATCGGCGCTGAGACATTGACACCCGGCCCGCAACACAGAATTATAATACTTATATGCGTAAGTCGCGTGCCGGGCGCAACTGACGAGCCGATGAATTGCTGCCCGCTGGCCTAAAGGAATCGGTATCCATGCCTTCTTCCGACATCAAATTCGATTCACACGCGCGCAGCGCCGAACGCGTGACCATGCTGTCGACACTTGCCGCGTACCCGAAAGTGGCCGGGGCGAAGATCGTTTCCATCGAGCATTTTCGCGTTGCGCCACGTTGGCTGCTCGTCAAGATCGCGACTGAAGACGGTGCGGTCGGTTGGGGAGAGGCAAGTCTCGAAGGCCATGCAGAGGCGGTCGAGGGCGGACTCGCGTCATTGCGCGACCGCTTGCTAGGCACGGATTCGGATCGGATCGAAGACGCCTGGCAGGTCGCCTATCGCGGCGGCTTCTATCGTGGTGGACCGGTGCTGAGTTCTGCGGCCTCGGGTGTCGACCAGGCGTTATGGGATCTCAAGGGAAAGCGGTTCGGCGTGCCGGTCTGGCAGCTGCTGGGCGGGAGGGTGCGCGACAAGATCGAAGTCTATTCGTGGATTGGCGGGGACGGCCTCGATCCACTGGTGGATGCGGCGAAATTGCGCCTCTCGCAAGGTTTTCGGGCGATCAAGATGAACGGCACGGCCGAGATCAAGTGGCTGGATTCAACGCGTGCGCTGGACCTGGTCCTCGAGCGGTTCGCGACAGTCAAAGCACTCGGCCTCGAGGTCGCCATCGATTTCCACGGCAGACTTCACAAGGCCATGGCGAAGCAGCTCGCGTGTGCGTTGCAGCCTCTCAAGCCCATGTTCATCGAAGAGCCATTGTTGTCGGAGAACGTGGAAGGCCTGCGGCAGCTCTCGCAGCTCACCTCCGTTCCCATCGCGCTCGGCGAGAGACTCTATTCGCGCTGGGATTTCAAGGAATTCCTCTCACAGGGAATCATCGACGTGGTCCAGCCGGATCCCTCGCACGCGGGTGGCATTTCGGAAACCCGCCGGATCGCCGCCGCGGCCGAAGCGTACGACGTCGGGTTTGCACCTCATTGCCCCCTGGGGCCGCTGGCATTTGCTTCCTGCCTCCAGCTGGCGGCCGCGGTACCCAATTTCATGATCCAGGAGATGCCCATCGGCATCCATTACAACTCCGCGGACGCCGATCTACTCACCTATGTGAAGAACAAGGACGTTTTCGCGATTTCGGGAGGGCATGTGGCGATACCCACCGGCCCAGGTTTGGGCGTGATCATCGATGAAGAGGCGGTGCTGGCCGCCTCCCGGGACGCACACACCTGGCGTTCACCCGTGTGGCGCAATCCGGATGGCGGAGTGACGGAGTGGTGATCGAGCGGCTTCAGATGGCAGGTGCCTGGCAGTGTTCGCGGATGAACTCCGCGTGGGCCGGCATGTGATCGCAACAGCCGGCGATGATCTGGCGAGTGTCCGTGAGCCATGCGGAAAGCTGCGATTGGTCGAGGTTCAGCGTGAGTGGGTCGCAACCGCGAGGCCGCAATCCCTGGCCCCACATCACCGCCAGCCAACTCGATAGACCGAACTGCTCGCCCTTCTCTTCGAAGATGCGCCCGCGACTGCGAAACAATTCCATGCGGCGTTCGAGGCGTTCGGGCACGGGCATGGACGCGCAGTAGCGCCAGAACTCGGTATCGTCGCGACTGCCGAGTTTGTAGTGCAGGATGATGAAGTCGCGGACGTCTTCATATTCCCGCACGGATTCCCGGTTGAAGTGTTCGATGTCGGCGGGATCGAACTGCGAGTCGGGAAACAACACGTGCAATCTGGCGATCGCGTTTTGAATCAGGAATATCGACGTTGATTCCAGCGGCTCGAGGAATCCCGCGCTCAGACCTATCGCAACGCAGTTCTTCACCCAGAAAGAGTGTCGGCGACCCGCACGAAAGCGAATCAGGCGCGGGTCGGCGAGCGGCGCGCCATCGAGATTGCGCAGCAGCAAGTCCGCGGCGGTCGCGTCTTCCATGAACGCGCTCGCGAACACGTGACCGTTGCCAGTCCGATGTTGAAGCGGGATACGCCATTGCCAGCCTGCGCCATGGGCGGTCGATCGCGTATGGGGCAGGAGTGGTTCGATGCGTTCGCTCGGTACGGCAAACGCGCGATCACACGGCAGCCAATGCGACCAGTCGACATATCCGACGCCGAGCGCGCCTTCGATCAGGAGCGCGCGAAAACCGCTGCAGTCGATGAACAGGTCAGCGTCTATCTGCCGGCCATCCGAAAGATGCACGGCGGCGATCGCGCCGTCTTCGGGCCGCAGGCTGACGTGCTGGATTTTCCCTTCGATGCGCTGCACGCCACGCTCCTCGGCGAGCTCGCGCAGGTAACGCGCGTACAGGGATGCGTCAAAATGAAAGGCGTAAACGATTGTTGCGAGCGGAGAGTTCGATCCGGTCGGACGCATGAACTTGGCCCGGCGTGAAGCCAGTGTCTGAAGGCTGTATTCGCCGAGTTCACCGCTGCCTCCGCTCAGGTGGTGACGCAGCCAGTAAGCATGGAACGGCAGCCCATTCCGATCGCGCCCATTCGGCCCGAACGAGTGGTGGTAGCGGTTTCCGATCGCACCCCAGTTGACGAATTCGATACCGAGTTTGAACGTACCGCGAGACCGTGCCAGCAGCGCGTCTTCGTCGATCCCCAACCACTGATTGAACTTGCGGATGGATGGAATCGTCGCTTCACCAACGCCGACGGTGCCGATCTCATCGGACTCCACCAGCACGATTTCCTCGACCTCGCGGCGCAGGATCGTGCCGAGCCAGGCCGCGGTCATCCAGCCCGCGGTTCCGCCACCGACGATCGCCACTTTCTTTATTGGGGACGCCACCCGGGCTCCGTCAGTTCAGTGAAGGCGCAGGCGCGCCGCAATAGCCCGCGACGAATTGTGCGTGATCGGGCATCGAATGCACCGCCTGTTGCAGCTGCTGGTGAACGTTCGTCATTTCCCGTTCCAGATCCGGTTCGCCCAACGGTGCGAGTAGCGGGTCGTAGCCACGCGGAAGATTTCCCTGTCCATAAAGGATGGCGAGCCAGCTCTGAGTCGTGAACAGCTGTTCGGGCCTGGTCGTGAGTCGCCCGCTGGCGGCAAACAGCTCGAGGATCGAGCCGACGCGATCCGGCACATCCATGTTGCGGCACTCCGTCCAGAATTCCGAATCAGTGCGGGACGACAACTTGTAATGCGTGATGATGAAGTCGCGGATGTCGTCGTATTCCTCGTCGGTCTGACGATTGAAGGTTTCGATCTCGGCGCGCTCGAACCGCCGGTCGGGAAAAAGGCTTATGACCCTGAGCAGCGAGCTCTGGATCAAATGAATGCTGGTCGACTCCAGTGGCTCCAGAAATCCCGCGGCGAGTCCCAGCGACAGGCAATTCCTGTCCCAAACCCGGCGTCGCTTGCCCGTGACGAAGCGAATTCTTCGTGGTTCGGCGAGCGCGCTGCCCGACACGCGCACTCCCAGTTGCGCTTGAGCCGCATCGTCGTCCAGGTGGCGGCTGCTGTAGACGTAGCCGTTTCCGACGCGATGCTGCAATGGTATGCGCCAGATCCAGCCTGCGCTCCCGGCAGTCGAGCGCGTCAAGGGGGCCGGGGCCTCGACGTTGCCGGTTGGCAGCGCGATCGCGCGATCGCAGGGCAGCCAACGACTCCATTCCTCATAACCACAACGCAATGCGCCTTCGATGAGGATCCCGCCGAACCCGCTGCAGTCAATGAAGAACTCGCCTTCGACTCCGCGGCCATCGGCCAACCTGACTCCTTCGATGAACCCCGAGTCCGGATTCTGCCGCACCGACACCACTTTGCCCTCGATGCGCCGGACGCCGCGGCGTTCCGCGAAAGCCCTCAAGTAGCGGGCGTACAACGTTGCATCGAAATGAAAAGCGAAATTGAGCATGCCGGCGCGTGAGGGTGGGGCATCCGCGGGCAACGAAAATCGGCGGGCGCGGCCGGCAAGTGCTCCCAGGTTGTAGTCGTCAAACGAAATGGTCGTACCGCGCAGCTTGCGCGTGAGCGCGTACCGCTGAAAAAGCCGATGAAACTGGCGAGGCCCCACGCCGAGCCCGTAGCCTGTGAAGGAATGTGTGTAGCGTCGGCCGCGCTCACCCCAATCCACGAACTCGATTCCGAGCTTGAATGTCGCCTGACAACTTCTCATGAAGTCCCGTTGGTCCAGGCCCAGGAATGCATTGAAGGCCTGGAGTCCGGGAACACTCGCTTCTCCGACGCCGATGGTGCCGATCTCATCGGACTCGACGAGCTGGATGCTCGCGCCGGAGTTGGCCAATGCCTTGGATAGGGCTGCGGCCGCCATCCAGCCGGCGGTGCCGCCGCCGAGAATCACGATGCGTTCGATGGGTCCGTTCACGTTCATCCCCTGCCGCTCCGCCAACAGTACATAGCAAAGAAACACTTGCGTAGAAACATATAAGTAATACAATTACCCGACACAACAATAGCCTGGGGGGGCAACCATGAAGACGATCAGGATTTCCGATGCCGTCGCGTTGGTATTGGCAGGGCTTCCATTGTCCGTGTTGGCGCAGAGTGCCGAAACTCAGCAGCCTGCAACGACGAACTCAGATGACCTCAGCGAAATCACCGTGACTGGTTATCGTGCGAGCTTGCGCGAAGCGCTTGAAATCAAACGCGCATCGACCGGTGTCGTCGAAGTGATTTCCTCGAAGGACATCGGTGTGCTTCCCGATGTCACGATCGCCGAAACGCTCGCCCGGCTTCCGGGCCTCAATACGGTTCGCGACCGCGGCAATGATTCGCAGGCCGCGATTCGCGGCCTTGGTCCGCGCATGGTTCTCGGCCTCATCAACGGCCGTGAAATGGCCTCCTCCGAACCCGATCGCAACGTGCGCTGGGAAATCTTCCCCTCCGAAATCGTATCCGGCGTGCAGGTGTACAAATCCTCTCAGGCGGACCTGGTCTCCGGCGGCATCTCGGGCACGGTCGATATTCAGACGCTTCGGCCGCTCGGCTACGACGGCCCGAAGCTCACCTTCCGTGCCGGGCCGTCTTATTACGACGGAGGCACCGAGCTGCCGGAACAGGACCAGGTGGGCTATCGCGCCTCCGGGGCCTATGTCGCCGAATTCACGCCGAACGTCGGCCTCGTCATTGCGGGATCGCTGCAAAAACAGCCGAACGGATACGAAAACGTCATGGGTGGCGGCTGGAACAACGCGGCTCCCGGGCCGGTCGCCGAGGGCGGTCCGCTGGTACAGAACCCCTGGGGGGCGTCGATCGAGGAAAAGGGGATCGAGTCGACACGCGCCAGTCTATCTACCTCGCTGCAGTGGCGCGCTGGCGATGTATTCGAGGGGCGGCTGGATGCGCTCGGCAGCAAAGTCGACATCTCGGAGCACGACGCCGGTGGCTGGTACTCCGACTGGGGCAACTGGGCCGGTGGCGCGACGGGCACGCTGGCGAATCCGGGCTTTACGAACAACGTCATCAAGAACGGTTCGCTCGTCGCCAGCGACATGACCTTCGATTCGACGTACAACTCGTACAGCGCCCGCTACAAGCAGGACATGAACCTGCTGGCGACCGGCCTGAACGGCAAGTGGAGTCTCGACGACTGGACGCTGGTTGCCGATCTCGCCTACTCGGAGGCGGAGCGGTACAGCATCTGGCAGGCGGTCCGCATGAACGCGAACGTCGGCGCCATGTCGTTCGACTACACCGGCGAATTGCCGAAGGTGTGGGCCGAAACGGATCCGTACACCGCTGCGACGCAGGATCAGATGTTCCCGGCCACCGGACAGGCGGACGTCAGTCATCTTCGCGACAGCATGTCGACCGCGAATTTTGATGTGAATCGCGCCATCGAAGGGGGCTTCCTCAGCGGGATCAAGTTCGGGGCGCGTTATTCGGACCGGTCGAAAGAGGACTCGGAGCCGGCCACCGCCGTGACCGTGGCCCCGGTCGATGGGGCGACGCCGGTTGACTCAGACCTGCTGAGCCCGTGGGACTACAAGAAATTCACGATGCCCACGATGGTGGCAGGCAACTTCAACGAGCTTGCCACGGCGCTGTACGGCACTGCCGGCCTCGATCTGCTCAACTATGACTACAAACACGCGCCGTTCGTATCCGAGGTCGAGGAGAAAGTAACCGAGGCCTACCTGATGGCTAACTACGCTACGCAGTTGGGGTCGATGGCGTTCGACGGCAATTTCGGCGTTCGGGTGATCGACGTCGACCAGACGAGCACGGGGCCGAGCAACGGCGTCGACGTCAGTGTTTCCAACAGTTATTCGAAAGCCTTGCCGAGCTTCACCGGGCGGCTCGAGCTCAGCGAAGGGCAATACCTCAAGTTCGGCCTGTCCCGCGGGCTGTCGCGCCCGCCTCTCAACGATCTGCGCGTCGATCGAAGCTTTTCGACGACTCCGCCGTTGACGGGCGGCGGCGGCAACCCCAATCTCAAGCCGTACGTCGCGGATCAACTCGATTTCGCCTACGAGAAGTATTTCCGACAGGACGGACTATTCGGTGTCGCGGGGTTCGCCAAACGAATCCACAACTACATTGGCTACGAGACACGCAACATCAACATCGACGGTGTTGCGCAGCCAGTCGCTTTCACTTCACCGTTCAATTCGGAGGACGCGGGAACGCTGAAGGGTGTCGAGTTCTCCTACCAGACTCCGTTCTTCTTCATACCGCACATGGAGAATTTCGGCGTCTACTCGAATCTGGCGTTGACGGACTCGGACATTCACGAGAACAGCCCGGCTGACAATCCTTACCCGATGAACGGCGTCGCCAAGCGAACCGCGATCGTCGATGTCTGGTACGCGGGAGCAAGGCTCGATGCGCGCCTGGGATTCAAATATCACTCGCCCTACACGATCCTGTTCACGTGGTCATCGAGCGGTTTGGCAGCGGTGAAGGCAGAAACCATGCTCGACTACAGCATGGGGTTCAAGCTCAACGACCGTGTGAACCTGCGTTTTCAGGCGGCAAACCTGCTGGATACTCCGCTGCGTTTGTACGACAACAACAACGTGAGCCAGATCGCGCGCAACGATGTGTACGGGCGTCACTACCTGTTGGATGTGACCTTCAAGCTCTGAAACCCAGCGCCGTTGCACGTCGACACACCGCAGTGTCGATGTGTAACGGCGCGATTTTTTTGACGCGCGAACCGCTATCGCGTAGCGCGTTGGAAGAGGCTCAGGGCTCCCTGGATCAGTTTGCGCATGGCTTCGGCGGCCGAGGCAGGATCGCCAGCCAGGATGAGTTTGGCGACCTTGTCGTGATCCCGGGCACTCGCAAGCCTCACGCCCTTGAGCTCGTTGGTGCGCATGATGCTGACGTGCAGGGCGGTGGCGATCATTTCACGCAA